>Ga0222428_100434_pt1 | contig 15804 bp, 18 predicted proteins | sample 2B5Ametagenome_FD_182471 | JGI IMG/M metagenome (GOLD analysis project Ga0222428, IMG submission 182471) | Enriched microbial communities from leaf-cutter ant dump, University of Wisconsin, Madison, United States - 2B5A (version 2) | ecosystem: Environmental > Terrestrial > Nest > Insects nest >...
AACTACATCGAGATGTTCTATAACCCCAGGCGTCGCCACAACACTGCTGGCGACTTGTCGCCGGTAGAGTTCGAGAAACGCTATTTCCAACGGCTCAAAAGTGTCTAGGGAAGCCGGGGCGATTCACTGGACGACTTTCGTTTTGGCTTTCTGAGTCTCAATTTCTGCCTTCAGCGCGACAATTTGTGCATCCTTCCGTTTTTCTCGCAAGGAAAGATTGTTGTCTCCCGAGATTCTTGGCATCGCTACATTCCGATTTAGAGTTGATGGAGACCTTATTGTGCTCCACGCACTCAATAGGTAAGCAGTTGTGTTCTGTGATGGTTTCAGAGAATTTTGGCAAGGCATGCTCTTCGGCTGTCCTGATCTTTGATGACGTAGCAGCGATCCGTTGATCCTTTGATTTCCGCCAGACACTGGTTGCGGTTGTCACCATCCTTGATGCGGTAGCAATTTCCAGGGTCCCGCTTGACCTGCGCCAGACAGTACGCCCGCTTGTCCGCATCCTTGATCGCGTAGCACTCCGAGGTGCCCGCCATGGCCTCCCCCATCCAGGCCACTGCGCTCATGCAGAGCGGCACGAGGAGGTAGCTTTTCGCTATGTTGCTGATGGTCATGTCGTCCTCATTCGCAGATGCTGTGGAACATGGCCCGCTCCTCGCCAGCGGTGCATATCGTCAGTTGCTGTCCATTACGCTGCCAACTGAATCTACACATGGCCAGCCCTGATCCGCTGCAGGTCTGCATTTCCGGACGGCCCTCACATCGGCTGTCACCCTCCATGCATTGATCTGTGTCCTTGGAGACCACTGGCTGCCAGCCGTCACGCATGAGTACCACCCGCACCTGAGCGTAGGATTTGTTGCGAGCGAATGGTGGGACAGGACGGCGATGGGATGAGGACTGTTCCTGGGACTCATCCACCACAGGTGGTGCGGTGCGATCATTCCCGTCAGATGACTTGCGGGAGATCATGAGTGGCGTGCGATCCTGCTCTGCTACGGCGTTGTGGGTTGGCTGAGATAGCTGTGCATTGCGCACCGATGATTTGGGTGGTGGCAGCAGACCCACGCCGACCACCATGGCCACCACAGCAGTGCCGTACCGCAAATTCCGTCCCGATGGCCCCACCCTCGCATCGAGCCAATGCCAGGGCCGGGTGATCAGCAACATCCCCGCCAGCCCAATTAGTACGCATGCCATCCACTCCCCCAGGACGAGCGCATTCAGGGAGAGCAGCAACAGGCACAGCGCACACCACAGACGCACCCCTCGCTTCAGTTTCTGTTTCAGGTCGGCGGTCTTGATGGGGTCGCTGGTTCCACGGAGTGCATCACGCACCACTGACCATGCGGTCACGACCACGCTGACCATGGCGATCACAATCATCCCCAGCCAGACAAGACCTGCCACGGCCAGGAGGCCATCCAGCAGGCTCTTGCTGAGTGATTTTTCTTCGTCACGCATATCGGCCCTCCTGAGTCAGTTTTGTGTTGTTGCTTCGTGATCGGAGCCATGACCACCGGTCATATTTCCTGCGCGGCGACCGAGCGCGTAGTCCGTCCAGTCCTGCATGAGCTGCTGCCGCTTGGCGAGGAGATCACCACGCCGATACGCCGCCTCCACCTTGTTGCCCACCGTATGGGCCAGTGCCATTTCTGCGACCTCGTTGGGGTAGTCGGTTTGCTCGGCACACCAGTCGCGGAACGTAGAGCGGAACCCATGGGGCACCGCCTCCAGCTTCAGGCGACGGAGTACCGCCGTGAGCGTCATGTCCGAGAGCGCACTACCCAGTTCAGGATCGCGGCTGTTGGGGCTTGGGAATACATACGCCTTGCCCGAGGTGCGTCCTGCTGCGAGTGCGAGTGCTTTCATTTCTTGCAGGAGTGCAATAGCCGCATCCGACAGCGGCACCCGATGGGCCTTGTTGGCCTTCATCCGTTCGGCGGGGATCGTCCACACCCGTGCAGCCAGGTCGATTTCGTCCCAGGTGGCACCGCGAACTTCTCCGGAGCGGGCTGCCGTCAGGATCAGGAATAGCAGGGCCTTGGCACCCATCCCCTCCTGACCCACCAGTTGCTCCATGAATACTGGCAACTGGCCATAGGGCAGTGCCTGAAAATGCGTGGTCTTTGCCACCTTGCCCGGCGCAGGCAAGAGCTTGTCCAGCAGTCCCTTCCAGCGCGCAGGATTGGAGTCGGTGCGGTAGCCCCGCGCAATGGCCCAGTCGATGATGGATTCGATGCGACCGCGCAGGCGGGTAGCCGTCTCCGTCTTGCTGGACCAGATCGGCTCCAGTACCTTGAGCACCATCGCCAGCGAGATGTCCCGCACCGGCATCCTGCCCAGTACAGGCGTGGCGTACATGTCCAGCGACCGTTGCCACTGCTGTGCATGTTTGGCGTTCTTCCAGCCCTTCTCATGCGAGGCGATGTACCGTTTGGCCGCCTCACCGAATGTCATGCTGGTGTGGATTTCTGCGACCAGACGGGCCCGTGCTCTGCGTGCATCCTCGATGGGGTCGATACCTTGCGCCAATTTGGCACGGGCAGCGCGAGCCGCCTCCCGCGCATCCGCCAGCGTGACGGACGGATACGAGCCCAGGCCCAGGTCCCGCCGCTTGCCCGCCACCTGATAGCGCAGTACCCAACTACGCGAGCCGTACATCGTGACGTTGAGGATCAGGCCACGCACACCGCCGACATGGTTGGTGCCACGGCGCCAGAGGGCTGCCACCTGGGCAGCGCCCAGCTCCTTGCGGGGTTCACGGGGCGTCATGGCTGCACCTCCGCTGATGCAGGACACGGATAGCCAGGGGGTTCATAGATCAGTACCTGCCACTCGCACACCGAGGCGTGAGAGAGGGCCTGGGCAGGGTCACCCCCATCCATGGCGATCAGTTCGCTCTCGACAGCGCGAGTACGGCCCTCGGAGAGCCATTCAGTCCAGACCCGGTAGCGGGTGATCATCCCGGCGTCGCGCTGGTGGAGATAGACGACCTGCAGTAGCGCAGGCGGGTTCGGTGCGGTCAATCGAGTTTCCTCCTTGGCCGCCACTCTGGAGAATTTGGAGGACTTGCAGGAAATTTCGATTTCATCGCTCCGGAACCCGCATGGGGCAAGGCGATGCTTTCTCTCTCCCGGATTTATTGAGGTGGATGCTATCAATTTCATATCAATGACTCCTATGTCATTGATTTTCAATAGCTTTTTTCAGAGGCGGAGAGGGGGTATCCGGAGCGGGCAGGCTGTCTTGAGGGGCGAGACAGAGGACGGGTTTTCTTGCCGCGCGAGACACGCAGGCGCTCCGGCGATGGGGAGCATGGAGGGGAGGGCAGCGGGTAGCCCTACCCGCCATCTGTTCAGGCCAGTTCGTAGGGTTCCAGCGTCCAGCTGTAGTCCAGGTACAGAGGATGCCGAGGATGGCCATTGACCGTCAGGTCACCGAATCTGCGCCATTGGGGCTGGTACTGCTCCAGCCGTTCATGCAGCGCGTCACGGGCCCGGAGGAGATAGGGCCGGTTCACTACGGACGTACCCCAGGCCGCCCATATGGTTGGCCTGGGGTATTGCGCGACGGTCTTCTCGATGGCTTCCAGATTGCGCTCGTAGGCCACGGGATCAGCCTTTGGTGGCAGGTCTTTGGGATCGGTGGCCCGCACCGGGTAGAGATTGAGCATCACAAATCCATCGAATCCGCACTGCTGGGCGACCTTCTCCACGCGGGTTACGGTGGGGTCGAGTTTTTCTTGAGTGGCGGTACTGGGATTGAGGCCGATGACCAGCAGCGGACGGGCTCCGGAGTGGCCTAGCGTGTAGCGCCATTGGTCGTTTTGGTCGGGGTGGTAGATGTCGTACACCTGTAGAGCCTCCGTGATATCCAGGTCACCGGGAGGTGGCTCTCGACAACCAGAATATATGAATTAGTGTTTATGTGAATTAGAGCATAGCACTGAGAGTTGGAGGGGTGAAGACCCTGGCCCAACGATTCGGTGAGTACGTGCGTGACATGCGTCACGCTCGGGGCCTCAGTCAGGTGGAGTTTGGTGAGCAATGTGGCTTCTATCAGACCTACCTGAGCCGGATAGAGAGAGGTCAGGCCAATCCGACGCTCAATGCAATGGAGGTCATCGCCAATGGGCTTGGCGTGACCGTCTTCGAGATGTTCGAGGCAATCAGGGACGCGGATTCCTGAGATTCGCAGGCTTCTAGCCCGTTGAGCATCGCCAGTATCTCGACCTCTCCAGCCGCCCTTTTTTGCTGTCGCCTTTTGCTTGCCCGACGCCCCGCCCGACAGCCCCGAGTTTCGGGCGGGAGCGCTTCATGATCTATCCGGCCTGAGTTGAGACCGCTTGTTCACTGTTTCGCGAGTTCGCTCTCCCTATACCCCAGCCCCCGCCCGCCCCGCCGTCCCCGTAGGGGACGGGCGGGCGGGGGCGGGTATGAGGCGACGGGATATGGCTTCCGGGAGGCTTGGCATTTGCCGTCACGCTGGTCTGCTGCCCCTGGGCTCCTTGGGATCAGAGTGGTACTTACGCGCGTTTCGTGGGGGCTGTGACTATGGGGGTAGCGGGCAGGCTCTTCGTGCAGCTCTTTGGTATTTCTCCGTGCGACTTCGGCACCATCATGCGATGGTGGCTCGCCGTCTGCTCAGGCTCCAGTTCTGCGTCTGGACATCCGCTGCCCTTGCTATCCCGGGGATTCCCATCCCGGGTTTATCCGTCTGCGCGCTGCCCAGTTGCCTCCACCCCAGCCCGACTCCCCCCCGCCCCCCCTTTCAGGGGGGGAGCGGGCGGGGGGGAGCTGGGCGGTGGAGATTGGAGTGTGCTCGGATGCCCATTCTGGGATTCGGCTGGAGGTGGTCGATGGGGCTCCATGCATGGCTGCAGTTCGGGGGGGGCTGCAGGGACATACTTTCTTGCTTCACATGCAGGCGACTACTATGGGGTCACGGGCAGGTGTCTCTGGCCTCGTTATGGGCCCAGGAGGTATGCAGGCGGTGTATCCGTCGCTTGGCATGGCTGCAGTCTGGGCTATCCACCCCCGGGATGTGATTGGATTTCGACTGCCCACCCCGCCCGGCCCCGTAGGGGCAGGAGGGCGGGGTGGGGCAGTCGCCAATCGGCCAGTCGCGGTCACCGGGCAATGACTGCTATCTAGACTTGAATCAAATAGCATCATGGAAGCTTTGGCAGTCTTGCAACCCGAAGGTCAAGGCATACAAAGCGCGACCACGCGTGCATTACCGCATAAACAAATAAGGGAGTTTGCAATGAAACTACGTCGCGTGCGGGTGGAAAACGTCAGGAGCTTCCTCGAGCCTGCAGAGCTCCTGCTTGAAGGGGACATTTCCATCATCATTGGTCCAAATGGCGGTGGCAAGACCAATCTGCTAGATACGACGACCAACATACTACGCAGGCATTTGCTCTCATCCATCACCCCCAGAAAATCGGCCACGGCAGATAACCCTGATCGGCATGAGTTCGTTGTCAATGACATGCTGCACAACACGCCTCTGGAGCCACATAGTCAGGGTAAGGGTCGCGAACAATTAGTCGAACTCGAGTTGGAAGTTACGAGCCGCGACATAGAAAACATGATGTCCATGAAGGCATCGGCCCACGATGTCGCAGATAGGACTGAGCACAAGTACATTGGTGTATCCATTCGGGAGGCTGCTGGATGGGACTTGACCTTGCTCTATCCTGGTCAGCGGTTCGTTTACCGGGTCGTCAACGGTGGGCTTCAAGGTACGACCGATCCAGCCGAACAAACTTATCAGCGCTATCTGGCGCTGTATGACGTCGATGCGTGGCTGCGAGGGGACTTAGGGCTGGCCAGCTTGTCTACGCCCATGCTCTCGATGCCTATCAACCGCGCATCCAATGGTGTTCAGTCCTCAGTCAACCTATCTGGATACAACGAGTTTGAGTACAAACGCTCCGTCGATGCTGCGTCCTCACGGCTGGGCGCCTCGACGATGAGCCTGGCGGTGGGAAGAATTGCCAAGAAGTACCGACTTCTGGAAATCAAAGACAACGGGAGCGCCAAGACAGACTTCCGCAATGACCCGGCCATTCGATCATTGACCGCAGTCTTGTTGGATTTGGGCTACGCATGGGACCTTGTCTGTACCGATCCCATGAACAACAGCTACGACATCCAGCTAGAGAAACAAGGCTCGAAATTTTTGGCAGGAAACGCATCTTCGGGAGAGAAAGAGTTATTGACCTACCTCTTCGCCATATATGCCCTCAATGTCAGGGATGCACTGATCGTCATTGACGAACCGGAATTGCATCTGCACCCACGTTGGCAGAAGACATTGCTAGGGCTTTTCGAGCGGCTGGCTTTTGAAACCGGCAACCAGTTCCTGCTGGCCACGCATTCAGCCGTCTTTGTGTCTCCGTCTTCGATCGAATACGTATCGCGTGTCTACAGCGATAAGCAGCGAAGTGCGATTGTTCGCCTCAACAACAGCGGCTTGCCCGAACCCAAGCATTTGTTTGCCATCGTTAATAGCCAAAACAACGAGCGGATGTTCTTTGCCGATAAGGTCGTTCTCGTCGAAGGCATTTCAGATCGAATATTCTTCGAGTCCATTTTCAATCGCCTTGGCGTGACATCCGGTACGATCCGCACTTGTGAAGTAATCAGCGTTGGAGGCAAGGGGTTCTTTGCGCCTTATGCGTCCCTTCTTGATGCCTGTAAAGTTCCGTATGCTGTTATCGCGGATCGTGACTACTTGAAGCAAATAGGATCACCGGAAATCAAGGGATTATTTACCCTCCTGGAAAATGAATTCAAGAAAGCAGTCATCGAGGACCCGACCAGTAAAGATGGCGATTCATTGTTGGTCCAGCTTGAGCATGCTATTACAACTGGAGACCTTGATCGGTTGAAGTTACTTTGGGAGCACATCAAGTTGGGTAGAGGCCGATTGCGTACAGACCTGAATGATCGCCAGCAGCATATGATTCACGACTACGTCGTTGCTAAACGACGCGAGCATATTTTCATCCTTTCTCGAGGCGACTTAGAATCGTATCTGCCCGATGGCTACAAGTCCAAGCAACTTGATAAGCTGATTCGCTTCATTTCAACAGATTATTGGCCCGAATTACCGGAATTTTCCCGAGAGGAGATTTTAGAAATTGCTAACAGCATCAAGGCACTTTGAGCAAACTTGTCTGCGGAAGCAATCTAGAACGCCGTCAGTAACGAGTGTCAGCTTCTACACATGTCAGCCGTTGATCGCCGCCGCAACGAGCCAATCCGGAATGGCTGATTACGGCTTGGAGTCAATGTTCTTGGAATACCGCTTGGGTCGTTTGCGCCATTCTTGGCAATCCCATGCTCCCGGAGATATCGCTCAGTACTGAGCTACCCCGCCCGGCCTCGTAGGGGCAGGAGGGCAGGGTGGGACAGTTGTCAGTCGGCCAGGAGCGGACATCCTTCTGACATTGATTCGCCCCCAGGTGCATCGAGCGGTCTGGACTTTTCTTCTCTGGCAGTTAGTTGTGCAACTGCTTGACTCGGGTTCGGAAACTGTCGTGGATGTCAGAGGCCACCTTGGCCAACGCATCGTATTGGACACGCCCCCTATCAAACCCGAAAAGAGCTTCATCGAGCGCAAGCTTGTTGAGTTTGTCGACGAGCCCCGCACGTCGAGAGACATAGTTGTCGTAAGCCTCCTGATCCTCAGGGCCCCGGATGATGATTTTTCCAGTTGGCGGGTCAGGTTCAATTGTGCGACCAGCTGAACGACTCACCCTTAGCCGATGGATCTCCGCGCGCACATCGGTTTCCGCGTTGGCGAGGTCAGCTTTGGTTTGCGCCAAATCCTTTTTCAGTTGCTGTGATTTGACAGAAAACGTTTTGCTTGCGTTCAAACTGGACGCAACCATCCTCGCTGAGTACTCGGAAAGAATTGTGCGCAACAGTTCCCTGTCTGCAGGTCTGAGCTGTTGAGCAATCTTTCGGTCAACAAACTGCTCCACGCATCTTGGAATCTCAGCAGGTATCTTGGGGGTTGCTGAATCACGGACTGAGCACTCGCCAGGAATGGAAAGCAACTCAAGCGCCAGATTCGACCTCAATTTCTCATAGGCTTGGGCCGCTTCGTCCCTGTAACTGGTCGCGTCCCGCGCCAGTTGTTCATTGGCTGCCTGCAACTGCGCCCCTTCGGCCTGGAGCTTCTGAAGATCTGCAGTCGCGGCCTTGAGCGAGATGGTGCGCTCAGCGATCTGCTCATCCAGCAGTTGCTTCTGGTGAACCGGGCGCACGGTGAGTAAATAGCCGAACACGCCAGCGACCACCAGAATGATCTGACTTGACCATGCCAATCTCTGCAAAAAGGTATCCACCCGCTTGGCCGGGGGAGCATCTTTCCGATTTCGCCGCAGTTTACGCACACCTATGGGCAGGAGATGTCGAGTGATAAAGCGCTTTTTAGCCATGTGTACCAGCGGAATTCGATGCGACAACTTTAGCCGAGGCTGGAGCCCCCTGGCGGCGCATGCGCTCACGCTAGCAGAGTTTCCTCAATCACCTGTGAGCAGCGAACCGACTGCTTATTGACCTCGCAGAGGTCGAGTGGACGGGGGGCTTCATGGATAAGCAATGTCTGCTGTGGGTCGTTTTACGCCAGCCGTGACAACCGCCCCATCTTCCCGGAGATGTCGCGCAGTATTGCGCTACCCCGCCCGGCCCCGTAGGGGCAGGAGGGCGGGGCGGCGGCATATTACGAGCCGATGGACAACATGCCGCTGCCGGTCTGCTGCAATTTACCTGTCTCAATCAGCGCATCAATCGCTTCTCGCGCCCTGGTCGAGCGGTGCTTGCTGGACACCGCACTGAATGCAGCCTTGACGACCTCCAGCGCTTCGTCGCGAGTGATTTCCTTGAGCGGATCACCGTTGGCGCCGACTTGCATGTGCATCGACAGTGCGAGGAGGGCTTCCTTCTGCTGTGGCGTCAGCGCGGGTGCTGTCGCAGCCTTCTCCACCTCGGGTGAGCCCTCCACTTCCATGAGCGCAGGGCCGACGACGGGCAGGCCGTAGTCATCCTCACCCAAGGCAATGTTCTCGATGGAGAAATAGCGCATGTCGCCACCGGCCCCCTGGCGTGTCTTGATCAGTTCAATGGTGCGCAATCCTGACTCTGCCTGATGATCCACCATGATGCAGGTGTCGAGGGCTGCATAGAGGCTGGAGTGCCCCCGTGGTCCCCTTTCCTTGGCCTTACCCGTATGGTGGGTCAGGACCACAGCCGCCCCGGTCAATTCAATGAGCCGGTTGGAGTGTTTGATCACCATCCCCATGTCGGTGGAGAGGTTCTCGTCACTTCCCGGGATAGCACGGTTCAAGGTGTCGAGGAAGATCACATCCACGCCACCAGCTTGCTGGACGTGATGCGCAAGGCCCTCTACGGAATCCCAGTCATTCAGGCGCCACGGCCTCGTCAGGAAGATTGCTTCCGGCGCAGGAAACGACCAGCCCGGATAGTGCCGCTCGATGGCTTCCAGCCGGTGCTTGAGGTCACCTTCCAGATTGACGTACAGGAAGCGACCGCGTTTCGGAATTGCGTAGCCGAATACCTCTGGAGCGTTGAGCAAGGCCGCGCCCAGATGCAGCTGGAATACGGATTTACCGCAGCCTGACGGCCCCGCGATCATGGTGAGCTGGCCCTTGCTGATCAACCCATGGATGAGCGGGATTGCAGAGGGCTCGCCCTGTACATCGGCACGGGTAAGCAACCCAAATTCCCGCGCCTGTTCGGGCAGTCGCAACGCATCACGGAGATCACTTTCTACCTCCACATTGCTCGGCTCAGGTTCTGGCAGGCTAGGCTCTGACAGTTCGGTCTCTGCGTGAGGCGTCTCGTCTTGGATGCGGTCAGTTTCGGAGTTGTTCGAGAGATTGATGTGATGATTCAACATCGGGTGTTTCCTAGTGCATTTCGGGATAGGCATTCGCAAGATGCGGGGAGATAGGCACACGGTTGTCTTGCCTTCCAGGCATCTGCGACATGCGGGTATGGATGAGGTCTGGGCCTCATCGCGTCAGGTCATGCTTGATTGCTCGGGCGCTTGCGGTCAGCGGATTGCGCGCGTGCCATTTGGCTCGTCTGCGCTGCCTGCTGGCTCGTCCCGGCTTGATCGGCAGACTCCGTCGCGTTCTGACGTTCCATCCGCCAGAGCCGGTCGCCTACTGAGTCCATGCGATCAAGGAGATCGCGCAGCATGGCGTTCTGCTGCTTGAGCATCTGGTTCTGCTTCATGAGGCAGACGACTTGCATACCGAGGTTGAATTGGTCTTGAGTGGCCATGATTGATTCCTTGGGTTGATTTGCGGCCGCTGTATGTAGTGGCCATGCACGAGACTCGGCCGATCCGTGGCCGAGTGGTTTACTGACGGTGTGGGAAATCAGGCGCGCGCAGGCGCCGTTGGCTTGGTAGAGCCGCTGAGGATTGCTCGCATGTGGCTGCGGATTTCAGGGCCGGTGTCATAGGCCGTCCCATAGGCATCGCTGGCGGGCCAGCTCACCTCAAGTTGCGGGCCAGCGAGCCACTCTTCGACAGCGCCACGGTTCCACTCCCGGGCGCGAGTCGCCCCACGTGCGGCCTTCACGGAGATTCCGTCCCGCGTCATGCGGCGCAGGGTGGACGCCGGGGATGGCACCAAGGTCTGCAGTTCGTGCAGACGGATAGTCTGTTTTGTGCGCTGTGGAGTGCGATAGGGATTGATTGGCAGGTTTGCACTGCCAGTGCCACGAGCTACTGCGGGCAAGCGGCTGCGTGGGCGGGCTCCAATTGCACCGATCTCCCCTAGATCAGTGCGGACCTCTTCTGCTCCAAGCGTGCGCGAAGAGGTTTGTGTCAGAGCAGATGATCCGACAGTCAATGAGATTTCTTCCATTTCGATGTAACTCCGTGGTTAATGACGGGCGAATCGTAAATGGGTGGGGAAATATTGTCGCTGGAATTAAGTTTGATTTGTATATTGCCTAATTTCCAGGCGGATGCGCGTGGGGGACTAGATGGATTTTTTGTTTGCGTCGTGCTTTTTAATTATCTTTCGAGCGGTATCCTGATCGATTATTGGAATGCTTGGAAAGTAGATATTCCAACTGCTGATGGAGATTTCTCTGGCTTCTTTGCCCGAGACATGTAATTCTCTTTCGATTTTTCTGTGCCAGGCTGTAAAGGTGGTATCCCTAAATACTTTCGGAGGTCGTCCATTTCTTCTGACCTCTTTTGTGATCTGTAAAATAGCCTCCCTGGCGACTGCTTCAATCAATGGGAGAATGACGGCTACTTCATTTTTGTAGTGAACCCATTCGTTTTTACTACGTCGTTTCAATAGATCTTTTAGCGGCTCGTCTGCACGATCTTCGCTCTCGATGATTTTTTCTTTAACCGGCTCGTAAGCTTTTTCCATGGCTACGCCCAGTAGTGTGAAGTCAGATAGAAAGTCTATGTGACGTCTTAATAGGTTTGTACTGGCGGCAATATTTTTTACGGATTGCTCTAGAGACTTCTTGTCTTCGGGGAAAGGCATTTCATTGTAGACGTCGTCGAATACAAATTTTTCCCACGCCAAATGATTTTCATATTCTATAGATCTTGACCTTATCCATCTGTGGAGCCAGAGGGTGGTTTCATTTATTTCTTCAATATCTTCGCTGGATAGGTTTGGGGTCTTCTTGTGTTTTGAAATTATTGCATCTAGGTCAGTAAATGGCTTGCCTCCATTTGACAGTTTTTCATAGTCATCGAGGTAGTCTGCATAGTATTTTCTGTTAAATTTTTTCATGTTAATTTTGATTTTTGGTGCAAGTGGAGTCGAATAATATATCTGCTCATCGAGTGACGGGTAGCGCGCAGGGGAGTGGTGCATGACTTGCTACGCGGTGATCCAGAGGATCAGATCGCGGAGGTGGGATGGGTCTTTGATGCTCCGATTGGCAGTCCCCTTGTGGCAACATCATCTGGAGACGGTGGATGTATCCGTTCCTATCTTCAGCTAAACATGAACCTCACTGAGCTCACCCGCGCAGAGATCGCATCCCCGTCAGACCTGATGACCTGGGCCGAGCATTTAGAGCGCCTGAATGTTGAGCAAGGGCCAATGCTCTTCAGAGGGCAGGCCGAGACTTACGCAAACCTTCAGCCCACATTGGCCCGTGCTACCCAAGGTGGCGCCCACGACGCTGCCGCGTTGTTGGAGCGCCGACTGATCAGGAATTTCCGGACGCACTATCGTGACCTCAGGACGTTGCCTGCTGATATGCCATCGGCTGATGACGTAGTGGCGCGATCGGATGTAGACGTGCTGAGTCTTATGCAGCACTACGAGGTACCGAGCCGCTTACTCGATTGGTCCGAGAGTGTTTGGGTGGCCGCATATTTCGCGTGTGCGTCCAGCGCCAGCAAGGATGCAGAGCTTTGGTTTGTGGATAGCTCATTACTTGACTTGACGCCAGATGAGCTACCAACGTCGGCGGTGCGGGAGCGCATTGCCGCCTCGATTGGCGGACGTCCTGCTGAGTACCACCCGAGATGGGGGATGCCGTTCCTGGCAGTAGTCGAACCCACATCCAATGCGCGCCTCGTAGCGCAGCGAGGGCAATTGACGGCAAGCGACAATGCGACTGTTGACCACGCCCAGCTCCTGTGGAGGCTCGCTACCTTACGTCACGGAAATGAGCGTACAGGTCAGGCGTTTGGTCGTCACATCATCCAGGCCAGCCGCAAGCGAGACATCCTGAGATTTCTGTCCGAGGAGAAGGGCGTGAGTGCAAAATCCCTGTTTCCGGATATCGTTGGCCTCGGGCGGTTCTTACGCTGGGAGTTTGAGGCGTTACGGACTGAGCTGTATTGAATTTTCCGATCCACTGCTTACGCTTCAGATACCGCAGTATAGTTTCGCGCTATTTTTTTGTCCTGCTTTCGTTGTCTATTTTCCAACGTACCGACTCAATGGAGATTTTGTTCAAATTAGTGAACTCCCCACTCTGATCTTTATCCATTACTCGGAACTCGCCCGTTGCTCTCGGCGGAGTGCCTTCGTATCGAATGGCAATTAAGCGATCACCATACCGTTTGATGACAGCAATGTCTGGTGCCGATTTGAGGACGATGAAACTGTCTTGGAACCGTGCGTGTATCGCACCGATTAGCCAGGCCCCAAGCAGTGCCATGTAAGCAATCAGCACTAAACCAACTGCAGTGGCCCCGAAAGTCCTCTTGGGGCCGTCCCACGCAGATTTAGAAGTTTCGGTTTCTTTTTCTCCTCGCGAAATGCGCTGGGTAAACGGACCGGTGGTAAATATCAGCGCAAAGATGTAGTCTGACAAGAGGAGCAGGGTCCATGCGGCAAGGTTGAGTGTCATGAGCCAGCGGAGTGGCGTACCTGTCAGCATAGGAGTAATCCACATGAGTGCGATTAATACTAGCCGCGTCCGTAGCCGTAGCCAAGGGATTGCTGCTAGTAATTCACGAGGCAAGTGACTCATTTCTATGAGCAGGATAACTGCCCCCAAAATGAACAGTGCTGCGAAGAGAATTGTTCCGGTTGAGGGCTCGATCAAGAAGCCTGGTATCCCGAAATGGGCGCAGTATCCGTACTCGTAGGCAAACGTCAGAAGGTAGGCCGCTGCAGTGGCACTTGCAATAATCAATCCGTCGGTAACTAGCGATCTCGGCTTTTGCACTTCAGCCGCTCTTTGCGTTTTTAGCCGGTGGGAACGTGGCAAGACCCTCTCCTCTATTACATATCGGTCAAGGATTGGATCATGGTTTTGCGGTGGGGGCTGGTGAGTTCACTCGGTGCTTGCTTTGTGCAAGGGCACACCCATACACGACCACGGGCCTAGCTTGGACGGGTGTGCCAGCGCTCAGGATCAGTTGGAGCGCGTTGCCGCAAGGTCTAGCTGTTGCTACAACATATACAGCCTGAGCACAGGAGTGCTTGAGCGCAGCAGATGAGCCGCGCTCGGCGTACCTCTTACGTCAGATCGGCGGTAGGTGCAGATGGGGCATGGGTCTTCACCCAGGTGATCCCGTTATCGCGCGCGGTGGTGGACGAGTACGACTCGCTGACCCCGATCACTTGACCGTTCGTGGCAGTCAGCGTGAAGTATGGGCTGCCGTTGCTGGCAGTGAGCTTCTGATAGCGCGCATCGTATGGCGCATTGGCCTTCACGGACGCGATGCCTGCTTCTGCGTTCTGCTTGGTGGTATAGCGTTCACTGGTCAGGACAACCTCGCCATTCCCGGCGGACTTGAGATTGAACATGTACTGGGTACCGCTGCGCTTGAGATGAAAAATTCCGGACATCTAATTTCCTTACTTGAGCGTTGATGAGGTGAGGGCTGTCTGAGGAGACCTGCGACAGCCCTCACCGGGCTACGTCACCGCTTGCTGTTCGGCGTACGGCTTACTGGCTTCCACGTGCTGCCAGGAGTCGTAGTTGGAGGCAAGGGCTTACGGTCAGGCACCGCCGCGAAGTTGTCACGCAGCCCACCACGGGGCCCCACTTCTTGGAAGATGCCGCCACTGTTGCCGGTACTTGTGCCGGGCTTCTTTCCTGCTGTCATATTTGTCCTTTCGGTACAGCAAGTTCTCCGGTACGTAGAACCCTCTAAAGCGAGATCAAACTGATTCCGCTATGCTCAACGTTTCCATGGACGTGAGTTCAGGAGCAGATTTCGCCGGTGTCGGTGGTCTGCTAGGTTCGCCGAGAGCTGGAACTCTCGGCGGCCTTTCTTTGAGGCTGTATGCACAACCAGTAACCACTATATATGGTGTTTTCTGCGCCCGCAAGACACTACCGGTAGTGTAGTGTGCATAACTTTGTGGATAAGCTGGGGCCGATATGTGGACGGGTGTGTATAGGCCAAGTTTTGGCTTTATCCATCAGCCTACCCATCACCCCGGATGACCCCGTTGTGGGCTCGCTCCCGCTTGGCCGGAGGCCGCGCGCAGATTGCGGGGCGCTGCGAAAGTCCTGCTATAATCGCAGGCTTCGACACACAGGAGAGGTGGCAGAGTGGTCGAATGTACCTGACTCGAAATCAGGCGTACGTGCAAGCGTACCGTGGGTTCGAATCCCACCCTCTCCGCCAATAGCAAAAGACCCTTGTAATTCAATGAGTTACAAGGGTTTTTTCATTTTGGGCAGTAGCAAAACTGGTAGCAAAACAATGCTGGGTCTGCCTATCTACAAGCTAGGTTCAAGCTACTATCTGCACACTCGGATAGATGGCAAGCAAGTCAAGAAGTCACTACGAACAAGCTACAAACGAGTAGCTGAGATAGCCCCCTGATTCCCCGGCCCCGTCCTATCGCTTATCTTTGAGATAGGAATAGGACTATGAGTACGACTAGGCATACGGAGTCGGTGGAGGTGATTTTGAAAGACCAGCGCCGCAGGCGCTGGTCCCTCGCTGAGAAAGCAGCGCTCGTGCGGCGCACTTACGAGCCCGGCATGAGCGTGTCGCTCGTGGCACGTCAGGAAGGTGTCGCCGCCAGCCTGTTGTTCCAGTGGCGAAAGCTCGAGCGGCAAGGTGCATTGACCGCTGTCTCTGCAGGCGAGGCGGTGGTGCCGGCATCGGAGCTGGCAGCGGCCCGAGCCGAAATCGCCAAGCTGCAGCGCGTGCTCGGCAAGAAGACTGAGATAGCCCCCTGAATCTCCGGACACGGTCCATCGCTTATCTTCGAGATAGGCATAGGACTGTGCGTATGACTAGGCATACAGAAACGATTGAGATCATCACCCGAGACCAGCGCAGGCGGCG
>Ga0222428_100436_pt1 | contig 15769 bp, 11 predicted proteins | sample 2B5Ametagenome_FD_182471 | JGI IMG/M metagenome (GOLD analysis project Ga0222428, IMG submission 182471) | Enriched microbial communities from leaf-cutter ant dump, University of Wisconsin, Madison, United States - 2B5A (version 2) | ecosystem: Environmental > Terrestrial > Nest > Insects nest >...
TGCAGGTCAGAGGTACGCCGCTGCCATTGATTGATGCGCACTGAGATTGCGATCCAGCGCCGATTGCCCTTGATCCTCGGCATGCATCAGCGCCACGACAGGGTCGTAGTGCGCATCGGCCGCCAACAGGTGTGCCAGCGGATGAGCTTCACCTTCCTCTCCATTGGGGGCGTGATCCAACCGAACGGCGTTGCGTACATCCAACTCGGTGTATCGGACCAGATGCTGGTACAGATGGGAAATCAGCAATGACTGGTGGTCGGGTGCATCAAGGTCGATCGTGATGCCCTTGTTCCGCAGGGTCGCGAGCATCAGCCAGGCTTCGGCTTGCACGTCCTCTGGGGAATGCTCTCCGCGGGTACGGCGACTGATGCGTCGCCAGTCTTGCTGGTGAGACCTGAGGAATCGGATGAAGGCGTCTTCGCTCATGGCCCCCGATGTTCTACCCCTTCGCACCTGTTCGAGTGACATCGAACCGCTCCATGGTGCATCTGGCGAGTTAGAAGCGTTTGTGGGAGATCATGAAAATCACCAATAGAAGCGGGGCGTGAGCCGCGGGGCGTGCTGATAAATGACGCGACGCTATCGGGGCGTTCGTGCCGACGCCGCATTGACGCATCCCGTATCAAGACTGAATGGGATGTCTTGAGCCGGCAAGACAGATCGTTGCCGTATGGACGAAGCACGGAGAATGGATGAAGAGCGTCGGTAGGGAGGTGTGAACGCCGATAGCAATGCGCGGAGATCGCCCCTCGGGCTCTGCAAAAATGTCGGATGACTACTTCTCCCTCAGTGGCTTCGGCCTACAAACCCGCGACTTCGTCCACCCCCACCTTGCCGCTAACCGGCTTCGTTCGGCAGGCGCAGCTTCTCACTTTCATCCCGTTTTCCAAGTCGACGTTGTGGCGTCAGGTTGCCGCAGGGACGTTTCCTGCCCCGGTGAAACTGACGCCCGGCATATCTGCTTGGCGGGCTGAAGATGTCCGGTGCTGGATCGAGCAAAGGAGTGCAGTTCTCGAGACGGCTTGAATTGATTTGGCCGTACATGTTTCGTTGATGCGTTGCTGGCGACGACATGACCTGCTCATCTGTCGCCAGAATACGCCGCTTGCATCACGACTGTCCGAATCCGCGATCAAGTCCATGCGTCACGACATGCTGGAGAGTCCGGTGCGGCGTGCGAGGAAGCGCTGGAGGAACTCGATCACGTGGCCCAGCCGTTAGTGACACGGCGCAGGCGGTCAATCTGCTGGTGCGCGATCTGAGGGCTTTCGTGAGCTTCTCACCAAGGAAGCGAGCGATAGAAGCCCTGAACGGATTTCATCGCCTCGTCGAAATCAGGCAGGTCTCCGTCCACTTCGTCTTGGAGCGTGGCGTAGTCCTTGTACGCCATTTCCACTATGACGTCTTGCTCCATCGAGTTCGCGTCTGGCGCGATGTCTTTGGATTTGCAGGAGTCCAGGAAGAAGCCGTGTATCCGAGCCAGGTCGGCAGCTTCCAATGCGATATCGCTCGAAATCAGGAGGTGAAGGTCGTAGACGTCCTGGCGGCGATTCCTGTTCCTGATGGGCTGCTGCAAAAGTGAGCGCAGCTTCTCCGCGATGACGTTGTGCAGGCTGTAGGTGCTCAGCGCCACGCCCTCTTCGATCTCGAACACCTCGATGTCAAAGACGGCCTCGTTGTAGCTGTAGTCGATCTCGACGACGCGCGGTGACTGTTTGGACTGCAGGCGTTGAAACGCCCGCGGATTGGTGGAGTCTGCGTAGCCAATCTTGAGCTTCAGGCTCTGATGGGTTTTGCCCTCGCCCTTTGGCCTGATTTCGAAAGACTGAATCCTGCACCTGGTGGCGTAGGGCAGGTGGTCGGACGCAGCAAGGAGCTGTTGGTCGAGCTCTTCGACGAGTGCGGCCTCGGAACCCGGTTGGTACTTCTCCGTGGTGGAGAAGTCAATGTCCCTGGTGAACCGCGAGCTCTCGTAGCGGATGGCCATCAGCAAGCCACCCTTCATGACCATCTGGGCGTGTAGCTCCTTCGATTGGCCGACGCCCTGAAGAATCAGATGGACTGCTTCGCGAAAGTCCTTGTATTCAGTGGGCGCCTGTTCGACCCAGGCGGCGAGGTCCAGTACCTTCACATCAGTCATCGCCAGCATTGTTGGGCATCAGCGACGGCACGTTGATTGAAATCTGCCACTCTTCCGAGTAATAACTTGCATACTCCTCGTTCGGATCAAGCTTTCTGGAGCCTCCGCGTTGGGCAAATGCGCGCCACCCTTCGATGGTTGGATGGTTCAGGCCACAGACATCCTTCAGCAGGTAGCCCGCGCGCACTTTTTCAATAGCATTCCCGTCTTGGTCAACCTCGGTGCAAATTAGTGCGAGATGGTTTGAGGCGTATTCCTTGTACGTGTCGATGACATGCTGCATTCCGCCGCACATTTCTGGTTCACGAAGCATGTCCAGAAATGTGCGGCCGATGGTGGCGACCCGGATTCCTCGATCCTTGATGATTTTGAAGGCGCCCCTCTTGGATCGGCGAAGTACGTGCAGGTTGGCTGAACCAATTTTGTCGCCCAGCACGTAGCGCAACTGGGGAAGCTTCGCTTCGTTGTATTCAGCTAAGCGCTCCCCCAGGTCTTTGGCCATCCGGTGGCGAGCCTCTTCATTCCACTCTGGGCTGGGGGGGGTGCAGAGGTACAAGGTTTTGGGCAGGCGGTCGGTGATGCCATGGAACGACATGGCGCTGAGGTGAGAAAGGTAGGCGAAGGGGTCTGCAGAGCAAGCAACTGCCGCCGGCAATACGTCAGTCTTTCCAAAGAGCTTGTAGACCGCCCCGTGGAAATCCTTGTGGGCACTGACCAACTTGACGGCCTTGAGGGCGTCGAGAAGCGAGTCGTAGGTGGTTCGGGAGAGAGGCGTGGGGGTGACGCTCGAGAATATGCGACCAAGCTCATAGCTGGTGATCACAGGCTGGGGCCAGCTACTCAGCTGGTCCGCCATATCATTCATCACGGAAATGCTGTTATCTTCCATCGCTACACTAAACGTCCTTAGGACGTTTAGTGTAGCGATGGAGAGCGGCTTGTCAAGCAGGTTGCAACTTTCAGTATGGCACCGTAAGATCCGTCCTTAGGACGGATCTTACGGTGCCATACTTACTTGATCTCACGTGAACTCGGCGTGGCAAAGTCGAGTGGCTGTATATTTTCACAGGCAAAAGACCTCCGTTAACCGATTCGTGAGGAAAGCAGGGTACGCATACCGCACGAAGCTCGTTGCGAGCACATCCCTATGCTTTGCTGGTATGCCAGTTCTGGCTCAACCGGCTGCTTAGGTTCGCTCTCCAAGAGGTTTCGCATGAGCAGTGAGACTGCCTTGTAGCCTGCGGCAGAGTACCGCCACGACTTGAATGTATCTGCTTGTTACGGTAAGTTAAGGTTCCTTCCCGCTTCTGTGTCGACGCTGGGCGACCGAACTGCACATGGCCGTCCTGATTCCTGCGTTGAGCACCTGTGTGGCTCGCATGACCTCCGGAGAGCGTCGGCTGCTCGCCGCGATGTCGCGCAGGCTCTCGCGGGAGGTGATTAGTATCATGGTCCGAGCACCTGCCGATACAGCCAGAGGGCAAACTTCCGGCTCAGGTCTCGCTGATACCCGGCAGTTGCACCGCAACACCACCACAAAACTCGAACCCAAAGCGCCCGCCTACATAGTGCGACGTCATGCTCCTGGCCGGTGACGTCTTGACCGTAGTCTCCAGGCGGCACGAGGGGCAAACCAAGCGCAATGCGCGCTCGTCCGCCGACATGTCCTTCTCACCTGCGTTGACTCCACAAGCCCGGCATTGCAGCAGCCACTTACCAAGGCCAATCGCATACCGCAACTGAGCTTCAGCCTCGGGGTGAGCTACGCATGCGTCAGAGACCAATCCGTACAAGATTGCTGTTGGCGTCTTTGAACTCGGCAAGACCAAGAGTCTGTCGCCATGCGGCTTGAAAACCGATCTAGCCAAACCGCTCAATTTGTCGCGAATACCGGATGGCACCCGATCGACAGCAGGCGGGTATTGAGCCAGAAAGATGCCGCAGAAGTCATGCTCCAAGATCTGCCGGATGCGCTCAACAGCGAAGAACTTGAACGGATTCAAGACTCTAGGATCTTGACCTTCGCCTGTGATCGACCCCCCAGCCATCAAGTCCTCTGCATAGAACAGCGAACGATTCGGGTCTCGGCACACTACTTCGTCCTCCTTGGTCAGAAGCAGGACCAGCGTTCTTTCGTGCAGCAACTTTTCGCGAGAACCAATCATGATCCGGACCTCGCCAGTGCGTTCGGCGTCGATCTCCAGATCCCATGGGCCAACGCAGTGTTGCCGGCCGGAATTACCGACCTCCGTAGCCCCCATGTCGCGGAGCGCGTACAGGATCAGCAAGAGCACATAGCGAAGGAAGGCGGTCTGCCTGGCCGCAAGAGCCTCATAACGCACAGATTCGCTTATCTTCTCCCTCGCCCTAGCGTTGACCAACGCATCCCAAAACGGCCGCAGCTCTCTGTATCGCTTGTCGTGCTGGAATATGTTGGTGGGCCGCAGCGCAAGAGGCACTTTTGCCGAACGGGGAATGCGCGTGTAGACCCCCGAACGCCGAAGCCGCTCAATGTGAGCTCTCATCCGCTCCAACCGGTCAAGGGTGTCAAGCGTCGCATGGCTGTCTTCGGCCTTGCTGAACCACGCCTTGCCCCACAGTGCACAGATGCGGCTCGTAAGAAGTCGGTGCCTTTCATCGCCCTTTTCCAGCTGCATTGCGATGCGCTGACCATCTTTGATCGCGCGAACCTCTGAGATTCGTCCGTCCAGCCAGCGTGCACAACCATCCAGAAGGCGTGCGAAGACGATGTTCTCGTAGATGGCATGGTCATCTTCGGAAACCCTCGCCAACACTTTGGCGGGAATCACACCGCTGATGCTGCGTCTTGCCCAGAGTTCCGAATGCTGGGAAAGGTGCTCCACGGCTGACGCCTGTACACGCTTGGCGCGTGCCACCGGAAGGGTCTCGGGCACATAGTGCATGTCCAGCCGTGGCCGGACAGATACTTCGTCCCACTGTCCCGAGGCTAGAGCCTGCTCCAGATCAGGCTCGGGACGCATCATCTCCATGTGGTCCCGGAGCACTGAAGGCAGTATCGGCGAGGGCAGGCCGCTGGCTTTACCGTCAACAGACCACCCATCGACCACGGCAGCAATGGACAGATCCACAACGCTGCGCGACGTTGGTTTGAAAGGCAAATAAATAAAGCTGACAGGCACCCTGATGTCAGGTTGGTCCTCTGATGTCAGCGAAGCAGTGCCTTCCCCGGATCGCCAGAGGACCGTGCCCCGAGAGAGTTTCACCTCTCCATTGAGGACGCAATTCCGGGTCAATCGGTAGCGTCCACTTTGAATCCCAGTCGAAGGAAGATCTACCTCCTCCCCCGTAACCAGATCGTAGACTCTCACCCCCCACTCTCCAGGCGCCGCTTGTCCCGCTGCAACGCATCCAGACAGTTCCGAGGCTCTCCAGCCAGTCCCAACTCCAACCACAACTCCTTCAAGTCGTCTTCGACCTGATGGAGTTGTCGCGCGGTGACGTTATGGCGGCCGGTCACCTTGCCATCACGGATCACACGAGTGAGGAGTAGATGGTCAATGGCCATCTCTTCATTACCGCCGGCCGCGGCGACGACGGGAACAAAGCGCTGCCATTGACGTTCCAGACGCGACCCCCATCCAGTCGCGAACTCGTTCGCCAAGGTTCGAGCAAGGCTGCTCTCATTGAGCTTTTGTAGCTGGCCGAGCGTCTGTTCCTCTGCCGCCCGCGCAGCCTCGTCAAACGCGTCCAGCAAGCTGCCGACAGACACAGTTCTGCTCTTTGGCGGTTGCCCCGCGTCAGCGGCATCGCTACCAGGTCGATGGACTTCCATCACGAATGACCTGTCATGGGTCTTATCCGCAAATGCGTTCGTGGTTTCATCCTGATTGGCAGTCCCAATGAACCATACGTTCTGCGGCAGCGCCAAGTCACGACCATCGATCAAAGCCCGAGGAGCGTTCTCAATCCGGTTGTCCACGAGCCGGATGTTTCGCGCCACGCCTTCACCCTCCAGCGCGGACAGGAAGTCGGCAAAGTACTGCTCGGGTCTGGACAGATTTATCTCATCCAGCAGCACGACATGCAGCCTATTCTTGTCTTGCGGGGTTTGCGCCCGGTAGACCGCTTGCAGCGTCTTGAGCTCATAGAACTTTCGATCGAAGGCATTGAAGTAGCCAAGCAAGTCCGCTCGCTCACGCCAACCAGCCTGAACGGCAATCACCGTCAACTCGGCGCCAACCGCCTTGGCGAAGGCTGTCGCCAGGCTTGTCTTGCCGGTACCGCTGATGCCCTGAAGGATGTGCAGCTGACTCATCGCCAACCCTCCAACGAAGAGTTGGATGTCTCTTTCGCGGAACTTCAGCACTCCGCGCTCACCCGCGTGCGACATCGCATTGCGCAGGTCAATGGTGAATTTCTTCAGATCACGCACGGGCTCCGTGTGAACAGGAACAGTGAAATCGCGGTCCATTCGATCCAGCTCAGGAAAGATTGACGCCGCCTGTTGTCGATTGGTCAGGTCATTGACCTGGCTTTGAAGCTGCTGAACTTGCTCATCTAATAGCCGGCGACTGCTCTCCATCACCAAGCGGGTACGCTCCCATGTCTGCCGTTCACCGACAGAGAGCTCCCAACGATGCTTCTCGGCCTCAAGCACGGTGAGCATGTTTTGCCTTTGAGCCAAACGCCCTTCCAGTTCGTCGACGCGCTTCTTCAGCGCCACGGGATCCCCACGCTCGAGCGATGCGCGTAGCTGCTGCAGCTCTTCGTCACGCTGATCCAGTTGGGCCTGCAGACTTCGCACCTCGTTCGCAAGACGGGTCGGGTCTCCGCCAGAGCGTCGCTGTGCGTCTCGAACATTGCGCAGTTCGGATTCCAAACGCTGGATCTCTGCATCAGCCTGATCGATCTGACCTTGCAGCCGATCCTTGTCTGCGTGACTGGCCGAAACCATCTCGTCTACGCGCTCCTGAACTTCGCTAGCAAGCGACTGGCGCCGGGCTTGTAAGCGCTTTTCGCGCTCCGTCATGAGCGACTCATTTTTTTCCAGCTCCGCTTCCCGCACACCAACTTCAGCGATCAACTCCTCCCAGTGAGCCTTCAGCGAAAGTCCCTGATCGACAATCAGCGCGGCCTCACGGCGAGCGGCCTCCATCAGCTGCGCACGTTCGTCCTCGTTGGACAGTTGCAGTCTGTCCCGCTCATCGCGCAATAGCGCCAACTGCTCCTTGGTCGATCGGAGCATGGCAATTTCCTCTTGCACCAACCCTTTGCGAATCAGATCCTCTTGTTCGGCGAGTTGAAGTTGCAATTTCGCGAGCGCGCGCTCCTTTTCCTCGACCTGCTGCTCACGAGGCTGCAAGCTTGCCTGGAGGCGATTGATCTCCGCGCGGCTTGCGACCAGAGACTCCTTCCCCTCGGCCAGCATGGCTCTTTCAGCATCCAGTGCAGCACTCTGATCACGATCACGTTGGTCCAAGTCCTGTAGTTTCGTAGCTGCTTGCGCCTCGCGATCCGATGCTGCCTCACGTGCCTTATGCATCGCCGTGCCCAGCGCGCACAGCTGGGTCTCGATGACGGAGTCGAAGCGTGCCCGATGTTCCGGCATCAGCAAATCGCGGAGTGCCGAGACTTCAGCCTCGTTCCAGGCCACGGCCTGGTCCCCCAGCGCTGTGCTGGCACCTTGCTGAGTCGCCAACAAGCGTGTGAGCGCACCACTTGGTGCCGACGCAGCTGCTGCCCCCTGTCGTCCTTGGGGAATTTTGTTCTTTGGTTTATTCGCCATCTTGCTGAAATCAATAGTGGCTGTTGAAGAGTTCGACCCAGCGAAGGGCCATCTCTGCGAAATCTAGTGCTGGGTCACGCCGGAGCCGGAACGTCGTGGCATGCCCTCCCTTGTTGCGCTGGCCGATCAAGGTCCAATCCAGGGCATTGATCGGGGCCAGCCGCAGCGGGTGTGACTCGTGCTCATGGGTGGACAAAAGCGCTGCGACCAGCAAAGCCTTCATCGGCTGATTGCGCTCGGAAGCCGCCTGCAGAACCGTTTTGCTCGACTGCGCCTCCAGCGCGCGAACACAGGATGGACTCAATGGTTCAGCAAGCGGCAAGTCTGCGAACCAGGCCCTCAGTTCCCTTCGCCCCCATCGCTCTGGCCACTGAGCAGCATCCGCCGGCCACCTCAACAACATCCATTGCAGCAAGGCCTCAAGGCAACTGCCGCTGTGGACCACTGCGCTGGACAGGTCTTCGGGCAGAGGAACTGCATCGTTCCGCAAACGCTGCACCAGCCTCAAGACCCGTGCCGTGTACTCCCTTACCAGTTCCACCGCGGGATCCTGGCTCGGCGGGATGAGCTCGGACACTTGGGCCTCTAAGCGCAAGGTGGCCGACAGCGCCTCATCGTGTTCGCATGCAGCCGCCTGGCGAAGAGAGAGTCGCTGGCTCAGCCAATCCTCCAGCCGGCGATCTGCTTGCACCAACACTGTCAGCGCCTCGCGCATCGTCCTATCGGGGCGATCAGGTAGAAACGGATCTGAGACCAGCCAAGGGTGAAGGTCGCCATCAACGGCGAATGCCTGCAACCAAACGCGCCCAAACTGTGGGGCATCGTCGAGGAACTGAAGCGTCGCAAAATCACCTAGCGTTTCGCCGTCCTCAGCGCGCGCACGCTCACGCTGGAACTGCTTCAGAGCTGGGGCAAGCGTTTCTCGCTGAGCCTCAATCTCGCCCTTTTGTGGGCGCAGAACGTAAGGGGAGACCTGATGCCCGGAGTCACGATCTACCAAGAAGCGCGGACGCGGGGAACTCTCGTCGATCGGAAACACTTCAGGAGGCCGTTCGCTCAAGAATGGCATCCAGCGAGCAGACACTAGGTCCCAGAACGCGAACATCACCCGCTCTGCTCCAGTAGAAGAGGCCCGCCCCTCCAAAGCGGCAACGCCATCTTTCGTCAGGTCGAACCGCTGATCGATCCAACGCCTCGGCTGCAGCTCCTTTGCCAAGATGAACGCGACCAATTGACGATCCAAGGACGAGAGTTTGGCGATGGCATCGAGATCTTTGACACCCGTCTGCAGCAATCGAAGCACCACCTCCTGGAACAGGTTGACCTCCAACCCAAAGGCAGGCACTTGGACAGCGTGAATTTCAACCGGCCAGAGTAGATCCGCACGTCGTGCTCCGGCCCGACGTCCCCAGCAAAGGTAGGTTTCAGCCACGACGCGCCTCCTCGCCACAGAACGCCAGAAACGCGTGCATCTCCGGAACGCATGCCTCAGCGATAGGCCCCTCGAACATGGCCCGGTCACCAACCGCGATGAGAATGCGCCTCTGGCGACTCATAGCTACATTGAGTCGGTTCGAAGTCCGCAGGTGGCCATATCGACCGCTGGCCTGGATTTCGAAGCGTTCGCGCTCAGACGCCTCGGCTTCAGACTCAAGAATCTCGACTTGTCGCTCGTTCGAACGGACGGCCGAGAGCAATACGACATCGAATTCTTTGCCCTGAAACGCATCGACAGTGCCGACACGAAGTCGCTCGCCGCCGTTTGGCAGTTGGGCAAAGGGTTCTCGGGCGCGCCAGCCACCATCGACCAGTTCCATCACCGGCTGCTTGCCACTGCCCAGGGCTTTGCAAATGGCATCACGCTGGCCCGAATAAAAGGTGATAACGCCGATGCTGGCATCTGCAGGCAATTGCTCGATCAAATCCTTGACCAGTAGCGAAATCCGCCTGGCTTCAGCATCCCGAATACGTGTGCGACTCCCATGGTGTGGGCGCCCTTCCGAGCCATCTTTCGCGGGAACATCCACCCAAGCAGCCACGGCATTCCCGAAGCCTGGAATGGAAAGCGTGAAGTCCGACTCTTTCCTTCCGGAATGGACTCGCCCGAGCCCGGCTTTCTCATAGAAGTTCTTGCTGACAAAATCACCCAGGCGAGGGTGCATGCGGAACTGCTGATCCAGCATCACCACGCGGTTGATCCCATCGATAGCCTTGCGGCGCTCGAACTGCCGCCATAGTCTTTCGAAGAGGCTTTGTTGGTAGGTTGAACTTGCGACCTGTTCACCGCGTTCTGAGCGAATCTCGTCCTCAATCTCCGAGTCCAACAGATGTGGGAGCTGCCTTGGATCGCCAACCAGCACAACGCGACGTCGTGCCAGCGCCATGGGAATGAACAAATCCAGTGGATTGGCACGAGCAGCTTCGTCAACAACAACACTCCCGAAGCGCAGGCCAGCGATGGCATCCTCGCTACCATCCTTGAGCAGCGCCATCTGGCGGCTCACCGCCTGCTGGCAAGTTGCACCGACGACGCTGCTGTAGGTTTCCACCGCTTGCCGAACACGCCGCTCTTGGACTTCAAAGGCTTCCTGGTACCGTTCAACAGCCACGATCGAGCCCCACTCAGAGTGGACCACCGCTTCTGCAAGCAGTGTTTGAAGCTCCCTCAACAAGTCGCGCATATCGTCTGGAAGCCGGTTGCGCTGAGCCAACGACCGTCGCTCCTCACTCAGTCGATCGAGCAACCGCATTTGCAGCTGTTCCAGCGCAAGCAGCAGCGTCTCGTCGGGCTCATTGGCGAGCTCAGCCTTCTCCAGCGTTTCCCGGTCCTCAGGCTGTAGCCAGCCTTGATAGCCAGACACCCGGTTGAGCAAGCTCGACGCGCGCTCGGGTCCATCATCCAGGAAGGACACGGCCTCGGTTCTCAGCGAGCGCACCGTACGGCGCAGCCCAAGGCGCCGCTCAGGAGGCACTATCGAGGCGCCACCAGATCTGTCCCCAGCATTTCGCACGCTGCTCCACCGCTGTCGCCATCGAAAGCCGACGCTGACATGACCATGCCGCTCCACCTCGTCCAGCCGTTCGATCAAAGTGTCCAAATCCTCCTTGCGACGCTCTGGGGGGGAGCCGAGCATGAGCAGGTTGCGCGTAAGGGTCTGTGAGTCAGAGAAGGCCTGGTACTTAGGGTGCGCCGCCTTCAGCTCAGACAAGACTGCGCTGACCTGGGTCCCGTGTTCGTGCATCCACGCACCCAGCGGATCCTCCCCAGATTGATCTCGCCGTCCACCGACCTTGATCGCCGGCAGCCCATAGACTCGGGTTCTTCCAAGCGCGTTTTCAACGGCGTCGTGCTGAAAGCTTGAGATCAGCACTTCCTGCGCGATCACCTGTCCTTCGTTCAACTCTGAAAGACGCTGCTCCAAAGCTGCGATCACCTGAGTCTTGCCAGTGCCCGGTGGGCCAATGATCAACGCCACATCGGGCGTGTTCAAGGCCGCGTCCAAGGCTTCAATCTGTCGATCAGTCGGGCTCCCCCTATAAAAGGTCTCACGAACATGGCGTGTGAGCGGCTGCAGGCGGGAAGCTCGCACGCGAGGAAGCGGAATATCCAGGAGTAGCGCGCTCAGACCTGACACCCCATATCCGCCTTCAATGCTTTGACGTGCACGAATCCGCCGGAGATGCTGTGTGCGGTGCCCTGCCAAGGAAAGATACACGTAGCCGGGGCAAGGTGGCTCGCGGTCGTCGGTCTTGAGCAAGAGTCCATCATTCCCCTGATAGATGAATCCCTTGATCGCCGCCCGCCCTCTGGTCACAGGCGCTTCCAAGTCGCGCTCGGCGCTCCAGTCCGGCGGCGTTGCGCCGACTTCCGCCAGCTCCGAGCCATCGGTCTCCTCGAGCCATCGCTTCATGAACTCCTGAAATGCGATCGGATCTCCCTGAAGGATCCAACCGCCCCCCTCGGCACTGACAGGTACAGCACGCGTGTACTGCAGAGCCTGGACTCGTGCGCCCTTTCGAAGCGTCCGTTCCCACTCACGCTGGCCGTAGAGGCGCCACAGGTCCAGGTAACCGCCTGGCGTCGTGGCGGCAGCCCGCAACTTGTCAGCCTGGCCAACGCCTACAGGCTTCACATCGGCTGCAGCGTCCGAGATACGTATGTCTCCCAGCATCAATGTGAAAGGTTGCTCCACGGCCCTGGGACGTCGCGCCAGCCGCTCGAACCAGAGCGCGCCTTGGTCGTCCTCGCGAAGATCCAAAGCCATTCGACGACCAACGAGCTGGACTTTCCCCTTCCGGTCCGCTCCGTAGATCGCCAGGAAAACCATGGACGTGTTGTCCGTAGGATCGTCGCAGACGAACTCCTCGCGCAGCCAGGCTGCTGCAATGGTGATGTCATCCGTATCGATGTGACCGGACTGCCGCATTTGGTCGACGGCACGGGTGTCGATGATGATGTCCAACTGGGGGAGCGCCAGCGTCTTCTGCGGCGTGAAGTACCGAAGACTGACCCGCCCCGGTCGAGCGTCCTGTAACACCCATCGGATCTCGGGATTGGTGGCACGTTGATCCAGGTCTTTCGAGCCGGAATTGAGCTCCAGGTACGTCAGGTTTTGTCCTTGCGTCAGGATCCAGGCATCGGCTTCCGAGCTCAACAGAACGGTCCCCCCCTTTGCCCAGGAAGTGCCGAGTGTCGAACCGTCGCTGACCTTTGCGGTCAGGACTTCGGAAGATAGAAATGGTGATTCGTTCAGCTTCATCGGATCACCACTCGAAGCGCCATGCGTCATGGGGGGCGCGACGGTCGCCCACATGGATAAGGTATGTCTGCCCACTGCGCGGAAGATCATGACGCCCGCGCAGCGGCTCAGCCAGTCGAGCACCACGCCACTGGAGCGAAAGGGGTAGGTTGCCCATGGGAATCAGAGAGAGTTGCCGTCCTGCAAGGCCGAGTCCGAGGAACGGAACAGCGTCGGAGTGTCTTGAACTACCCGGCGGCGCCAGACGCAGCTCACCACGCCCGACATTGAGCACCTGGCGCCAGCCAGACTCGATCAGTCGGTCCGCTGGTTTCGCGTTGTCGGGCAGGTCGTCTTTGGCGGCCACGACAAAGTGCCGCAGCAAGAGCTGATGGTCTACGGGTGCAACCTGTTCACAGAAGGGGCAGTGACGCGCAGAGTTCCAATAGAACGAACCGCCACAGCAGCGTTCGTCGTGGTCGCACCGCACCTGTATCGCTGCGGCTGACTCGAAGGCTTCTGCCCACTCGGCCATCACCGGGCGTTCACCCGGCTCGTTCAGCCCCTCGCGGAAGCACTGATCAAACAAGCGCCGTAGTTCCGGAGTACACACCAACTCGCGGTCCAAGCCGGACTCTGCTCGATTCTGATCGTCGTCGGGGTGGTCGATCCAGGGATGCGCGCCTTTCAACGCATCGGCTTCCAGCTCAGCGTCGCCATCGACAAGCATCCCGCTCTTGATGGGATGCAGGTGGGTGAGCAGTTGGAAAGCAATAACGGCAAAACTCCAGATGTCCGTATAGGTGCTGACACCCAAGTCCCCACGCAATAGCTCGGGTGCTCCGTAATCCGGCGTGTAGATCTGAAGGCTGCTGTCACGCACCGCGTAGCTGAGGTTGTCTACATCGATGAGCCATACCTGCGAATGGGCGTGGGTGCTCGAAACAAACACATTCCTGGGCGAAAGATCGCCATGCGCGATACCCAGCCCATGCAGTGATGCAAGCACCCTGGCCAGCCGCGCCAACAGGGCGAGGCGCCGCGCCAGCCCTCCAGACTGAACGAAGCCTTGAAGCTCACGCCCTTCACGCATCGCCTCGTCGAACTCCGTCATGATCGACTCGAGAGGAACCAAACCATCCATCAGCTCCATGACGTATCCCGGCCTGGGCTTGCTGATGTACGCCAATGGCATCACAACGGGCAGACCCATGTCCTGGATCGGCAGGTAGCGGATCCGATCCAGTTGACGGGCCCACGCCACCGTTGCTGGGTCGTCGGCCTTGGCATTCGCCAACTTCACGATCTGCCGAGTGTTGCCCTTGATGCGGACGACGGTCCCCTGCCCTCCCTTTGAGAGGCGCTCGCCTAAGGTGTACTCGCCTCCGCGGTCATCGAAGACTTTTTGTTCGCGCGCCGTCCGCACTTGAGGCGGTTCACGCTCAGCGTTTTCCATGCCATCTCCCCTTCTTGAATATCAGCGCCAGACTCTTGTCGTCCGAGTGGCCCGGCGTGGCCCAGTGGGTCAGTTCGTGTGTCAGCCAGCGCCGCGACCTCCTGCGGCTCAGGCCTGAAATACGGCGGTACAGCGCCTCTGGAAAAGCATGCAGTGCCCGTTCGTCCAGATCGTCTGCAATCCCGTCGGTCATCAGGATCACCTGATCCCCCGGCCGAGACAGCTCAAACTCATGCGTCGACCAAGCGCTCCACGCCCGGTCGATGCCCAAAGCACGCGTCTCATTGCCGAAGCTGCTCCTCGTGGGGGTCAAGACTCGCACCTGTCCGTGGGATCGGATCAACACCATGCCGTCGCCCAACTGCCATGTGCGCACATGGCCGTTTGCGTTGCACGCAGCCATCAACAGCGTCGTGGCCGCCTCGTCTGCACGATCCCGGCCAATTGCCTGAAGCCAGGCGCGGTAGATGCGAGTCGCCAGTTCCCGCATCTCCTGTTGGTGGTCCAGCTCATTCCAAAGCAGGTCCATGGCGATGCGAACCGCGCAACGTGCGCCCTTGCCACTTTGGACACGACTACCCAAGCCGTCGGCTACGCACGCGATCCACCCGCCACGCCAGCCCCTGACTCCGCTGGCATCTTGGCACTGCTCTCCGGCTTCGGCATGGGACGGACCGATGACCGACGTACCGACGGCGCTCAGCATTCAGAGTGCGTCCAGATCGAGGTCGTCCTCAAGGTCATCACTCATACTGAGAGGTTGTGCCGTATTGGGCGATCCACTGATGGACCGTGCCATTACGCTCATCGTGACCGCCCGGAAGAACTTGACGATGTCCCGCGCGCCATCGGCCTCAAACACCGGCGCCTCAAGATCGTTGGTGAACTGGCGCAACATGGCTCGGTCAGCGTCTGCACCGATCGCCATCGCGAAGCGTGTGGCCTTCTGGCCCCGTTCGCTGGCCTTCAAGGCCGCCAAAGGCGCTTGCCAGTCGTCCGTGGGCTCTCCGTCGGATACGAGCACCAAGACTGGCCTGTAGGCGCGGGATGGCACCAATTCCTTGTCTTCCAGCCATTGACGCGCCATAGCGAACGCTGAGCCCATGGGGGTGCGACCTTGTGCAACCAAGACCTCCACACCCTCGATTCGGTGGGCACCTACCAAAGGCACATGCGCTTTAGCGGCATCGCCCCCGAACGTGATCAGGCCCACTTGAATCTCCGCACGCAGACGACTTTCGCGGCCAAAGCTCAAGATCATGGTCTTGAGCGCCTCGTTCAATGCATCGATCTTGCCGTTGACCGACATGCTGCCGCTGACGTCGGCTAACACGATGACCGGCAGCGGCCGCGGTTGCGGCGCGGCAAAGCCTTTCAACTTGGTGGGTGCGCCCTTGGGCTCAACTTCGGGCGTCAGCAATGCGTCATGCTCCTTCGCACGAATCACAGTGGCCTGATGGAAGCGAGACACGATGTCTTCGCGAAATTTGGCAAGTGCCATGTTCTCAACTCTCTTGTTTAGTATTTGTCAGTCTGTACTCGGCACTGATCGTGCGACGAGATGAATGGTCATTCGAGGCATCGTGCGACCCAACAGCATAGCGTTGCAGCAGGCATGCCGATGGGCCTTTTGCAATGAGGTTGACGAGTCGTGCCATGCGCAT
>Ga0222428_100437_pt1 | contig 15649 bp, 12 predicted proteins | sample 2B5Ametagenome_FD_182471 | JGI IMG/M metagenome (GOLD analysis project Ga0222428, IMG submission 182471) | Enriched microbial communities from leaf-cutter ant dump, University of Wisconsin, Madison, United States - 2B5A (version 2) | ecosystem: Environmental > Terrestrial > Nest > Insects nest >...
AGCTCCTCGCGCGTGAAGGCATCGAGCGCGCCAAACGGCTCGTCCAGCAGCAGCATCTTGGGTTCGTGGATCAGTGCGCGGCAGATGCTGGCGCGCTGCTGCATGCCGCCCGAGAGCTGCCAGGGGAACTTGTCCTCATAGCCTGCCAGACCTACCTTTTGCAGCAGGCGACGGGCGCGCTCTTCGTACTCCTTGCGCTTTTGCTTGAAGTGGCTGCGGTAGGGCTCGACGATTTCGAGCGGCAGCAGCACGTTGTCCACCGTGGTGCGCCAGGGCAGCAGCGAGGGCGCCTGGAAGGCCATGCCCGACACCTTGAGCGGCCCCGTGACGGGCAGGCCGTCGATGAGGATCTTGCCCATGGAGGGCATCTTCAGGCCCGTGGCCAGCTTCATGAAGGTGGACTTGCCGCAGCCCGAGGGGCCGACGATGGCGATGAACTCGCCACGCCGCACCTGCAGGTTGATAGCCTCCACCGCAAACTGGTTGTTCGCGCGCAGCGCGTCGTTGTAGGCGAGCCAAACGTCCCGGAAGTCTACGAAATAGTTGTCAGCAGCCTGCATGGGCGTGGTTCTATTCTTTGAATAAAAAAAGGCTTCCTGCGCCCGTCCAGCAAGCGCAGGCAGCTATCAAATTTATAGTTTTACTTCGGGGGAAGGACGTTCAGCTCGGCCGCGCTGGGCAGAAAGCTGCCGTTCCACACGTCGTCGGCGTTCACGCGCGTTTTGGTGTTGAACGCATCCGACACCTGCGACGCCATCAGGGACAGGCGGCCGGGCTTGAGCTGGCCGAAGCCTTCGGCGCGGGCGTCCGGGCTGTTGACGACGGTGTCGATGGCCAGCTGCAGGCGGCGGGTTTCCAGCGGCACGTTGACGATGCCATCGCGCGCCTTCACATGCTCGATGGCTGCGGCCGGGTTGGCCATGACGTCCTTGGCGCCCTTTGCGAAGGCGGCGAGGAACGCCTTGATGGCGGCCGGGTTCTCCTTGATGAGCTTGGGCGACGCGATGATGACGTTACCGTACAGCTTCACGCCAAAGTCCGCGTAGGGCAGCACCACCACGTCGGCGGCCTTGGCGCCGCGCGCCTCCAGGTTGAGCAGCGAGGTGAAGGTGAAGCCGGTGATGGCGTCCACATCGCCGCGCACCAGCATGGTTTCGCGCAGCGGCGGGTCCATGGCGGTCCAGGTCACGTTGCCGATGCCGTTGGCTTTCTGAAAGATGGGGAAGGCGCGGCGCCCGGCATCGAACACGGGGGCGCCGAGCTTCTTGCCAGTGAGGTCGGCTGGTTTGGTGATGCCGCTCTTTTTCAGCGCCATGACCGAGGCGGGCGTGTTGTTGTAGACCACCATCACCGCCACGGGCTTGTTCTGCGCGTCGGGGTTGTTGGCGTGGAACTCCATCACGGCGGCCAGGTCGGCAAAGCCCATGTCGTAGGTGCCCGAGGCCACGCGCTGCACGGCCCCCCCCGAGCCGTTGCCCGCATCCACCGTCACGTCCAGCCCGGCCGCCTTGAAATAGCCTTTGGCCACGGGTTGCAGGAAAAAGGCCGCAGGGCCCTCGAAACGCCAGTCGAGCTGAAACTTGATGGGCGTGGTCTGCGCATGGGCTGCGGGCACCAGGCATGCCGCTGCGGCCATCACGGCGGCGTGCAGGAAGGATCGTTTCTTCATGGAGGCTCCTCGAATCAAAGCAGGGAGAGGGGCCGTGTGTACGGCCCGGTTGGCCATACCTTCAGCAATAACAATGCCTGCTCGATGTGCCAGTGAAGAGGCGCACATGGACCGGATGACAGCCGTTGTTCACCAAAGTGGTGCAGAGCGGCATGCAGGCTTACCCGAAAGCGGGCGCTGCATGGCGGGGGAGGTTCAAAAAATCCACGCAAAGCCAGCATGCCCTGGCGTACCAGATGGCATGACGGGCAAAGCAGAAAATCAAAACCCGCGCGTCCCCGCGGCGGCAAACAAGCGCCTGCCAGGGCCGTGGCTGCGGGTGCCACGACCGGTTGGCCGCCTCAACCTTTGAGGCGGCTCGCTTCGAAACCCTGTCGCGTGCGCGGTTGCAGCCCGCGCTTGAAGGCGTCGATCAGCATCTCGGCCTGTTGCGGGTTGCGGTACGCCGACGGGGCGGGGTTGGCTGGCCCACTTTGGACGGATTGGGCGGATTGGCGCTGCGCCAAGGCCACAGGTGGGCGTGCGTCCATCTCCAGCGCATGCACCGGGCAGGCCGTGTCGCGCTGGATGGGCGGCTCGCCCAGCAAATAGCGCGTTACCAGCGGATCGACGCAGCGGTCGCGGTAGGGGTAAACGCCGTGTTGGTAGTCGCCCGGCACCTGCACGCGGCGGGCAGGCGGGTAAAAAAGGCGTTCGCCCCTTCGGCGGGGGGGGGCTGCGTCGTACTGCGCCTGCACCAGCAGCACATCCAGGCCGCCAGTGCGCTGCGCTGTGAGTTGGAGCGCCGACGTTTTCACCGTAGCACGGGGCGACTGTGCGGAGCTAGTGCCATGTGACTTTGCCGTCCGCACAGGAACGGCGGCTGCGGTTTGCGAGGAAGATGGCCTGTGACACACCAGAAAGACAAAAGCCGTGGTGCATCTAGCATCACGGCTTTTGATAGTTGGTTTGATATTGAATTGTTGACTGATAACTGGAAAAATGCCAGTATTTCCCTTGAAAATCAACAACTTATCAAAATTGTTCTGGCGGAAACGGTGAGATTCGAACTCACGAACGGTTGCCCGTTGCCGGTTTTCAAGACCGGTGCAATCGACCACTCTGCCACGCTTCCTGCAACTGTTTTCAAGACCAGAGCAATCGACTACTCTGAGACTCGCTGCAACTATCCCCAGGAGCGCTGGTTCAAGCTATTACCGGGCGCACATTCTACGATGTGTCCGCGCACTACATCCCAAGGGAGCGCAAAAGCTCTTCCGTCTCACTGTTGCCCGTGGCTTCTGGCGTGCTGGGTGCGGCCTCATGGTTCTGTGCCATCAGTGCATCAGGATCTGGACGTTCTTGGGGCTCGAAGTCATAGAGCTTCACAAACTCCGTGCGGTCGATGGCCAGTTCCAAGTAAAAAATATTATTGTTGCTGGTGTAGAACGTGACGCGGCGTGCTTCCGGCTTATCCAAGTTAGCGTCCACGCTGAGCATGACCTGCCGGTTGAGCACGAGCATCTTGGGCTGGTTTTGCGTGATGTGCGTTTGGAGTTCGCGGCGTACCTTGCTGGTGAAGTCGCCTGCGACCTGGTTCATCAGTTCGCCCATCACGTTGGCAACCTCATCCGAGGTGTAGGACGTGGCCAGGTCCTCGCGTGACATTCCCATGTTCAGCAGGTAGCGTTCGTACAACTCCATGGCCGCGTGCGCCGTGAAATTGATGATCACCAATCCGGAAAACCCCCCGTCGAAGAGCACGAAACAGCCGATGTCAGGTCGCAGGCACGTCTTGGTGATGCGCTGAACCATGGCGGAGTAGTGAATCTGGCTATGCGTGGCCACACCGAGCACGTGGGTGACCGAATTGCATAGGCTGATCAAAAGGTCTTCGGTGCCGTAGGCCACCTGCGGTTGGTACTCGCTCATGGGTTTGCTGTGGTGAGGGAAAAGTGCTGGTGTACGGGAGGAGGGAGGCCGGAGCTTGCCCTGGGTTGTAACAGATTTATTGGGCAGCCTGCTCAAATGTACGGCCGCTAGCCTGCAGCATCGGTAAGGTCTTCGCGGAGGGCTACTTTGGTGCGCGGCAATACCAGCCTGAATTCTGCGCCGTGTCCCTCTTGGCTTTCTACCTCGATGCTGCCCCCGTGGCGTAACACGACCGTATGTACGAAGGCAAGGCCCAGACCGGCTCCGGCAACCGATGGGTGGCTGTGGCTGTGCATGCGTTCGAAAGGCAGGAACAGGCGTTGCTGATCCTTGGCGCTGATTCCAGGGCCTTGGTCGCGCACGGCAAGGACCCAGCTCTCAGCGCGCAGGGAGAGTGCGCAGCTCAGTTTGCCGCCTTCGGGGCTGAACTTGATGGCGTTACCCAGAATGTTCGTGATAGCGCGGCTCAGCAACGCGCGATCCCCCATGCAGTAGGCGCAGTCTTCCTCCATCACGACATCCATGGAGAGCTTGTGTTCGCGCAGTGCCGCCCAGGCGTCGTCCACCGCTTCTTCCAGCAGCGCCGCGAGGTCTACGGGCGCGAACTGGTATGCGTGGTACTTGGCGCTCGCCAGATGCACAAAGTTTTCCGCAAGGGCCAGGGAAGCCTGGGCGTAGCGCTCGATGCGTGCCATCAGTTCCGAGGCGGGCATCTGGTCGGGGTATTCGCGCTGCATTTCCAGCAATGTCAGGATGGACCCGATGGGGGCGCGGATGTCGTGCGATATGAAGTGCATGGCCTGGTCGCGTTGCTTTTGCGCCTGGCGCATATCCGTCAAATCAACCAGCGTGATGAGCCATCCTTGCGCAGGGGGGGCCGTGAACGGCTTTGCCAAAAGTAGCATGCTGCGGCCATCGGCGTCGCGCCCTTCGGATTGCGGGGGGAGCGTGCCAGTCTGGAATTGCGACTCTTGGAGCAGAGGCTGTCCGCTGTCGTCGGCCATTAATTTTTGTAACAGTGTCGGCAAAAGAGCACCGTGGATGTCTTGAACCTTGATCCCAAGATGGAGTGCCGCAGCGGCGTTGGCCAGAAGCACGCGTCCCTGGGCATCACACACAAAGGTGGGAGATGGCAATTGCTGCAGGCTGGTGCTCACAAAATGGTGCAGGTTGCGCAAATGCTCGGAGGCCTGTTCCACCGCCCTGATCCGCCGCTCCAGGAAGTCGCCGCGATGCAGGTCATCTTCCGCAAGGGATATCGGCAGGCCTTCACGCCGCAGGGTTTTCATTTCCAGCTCGAGGAAGCGGGTTGCAGCACTCAAGCGGCGCCAGCTCCACAAAGGGTATGCCATGGCGATCCCAGCAAGCCCTGCTGCTGGTGAAAGCATGACCTGCCATATCCAGGGAGAGAGCCCGGCGAATGCCAGCATGGCGATGGCCAGTCCAATACAGCCCATGAGCGCGGCCGAAGGCCCCAGCGCTGCGAGGGCCCAAAGGGCCAGCCCTACGGGAACCAGGTTGAAGATGCTGTTGACCAGGCCCGAGGCAGGCTGAATGCGTACATCGGTCAGTGCGTTGTTCAGAATGTGGGCCACAAGTTCCACATTGGGCATGTGGTGAACCTGAAGGCCGACGGGCGCTGGCAGAAGGTCTCCCAGCCCAGGTGCGGTTGCCCCTACGAGCACGTACTTGTCACGAAAGGCGGCGGCAGGCACCTGCCCACGCAAGACGTCGATGTAGGAGTAGCTGGTGAACGGGGCCGTGCCGTGGGCGAAAGCGATGATTTGCGGGTCCTTCCGCACCCAGGCGCCGCGGCGGGGCAGGGAGGTGTTGCTTTGGCATGTTGGCTGGACAGCACCGGCCACGCAGGTCATCGCCAGGCTCAGGTGGGGCCATGGGGCAGATGCCGGGCCCTCTTGCCGGTAAAAGCTGCGCATGACGCCATCGCTATCCATGTGTACATGCACATGGCCAAGTTCTGCCGCAGCCTGTGCGAACGGCGTAAAGGGGCGTTCGGCACCCGGACGTCCACCAGGCGTAGCGCCACGTCGGATGACCGGGAGCACGACACGCCCGCTGTTGCGCATGGCCTGGGCCAGCACCATGTCATCTTCGGGGTAGTCGAGGTCTTCTTCGCCCAACAGGATGTCCATGCCAATGGCGCGTGGCGTGTGCGCCGAAATCCGCTGGATCAGCTCGGCATGCAACGCGCGGCGCCATGGCCAGCGTCCAATGGCCTGAAGGCTGGGCGCATCGATGGTCACGATGACGATGTCGGGGCTGGCGCGGCGTGGATAAAGCCAGGAAACCGTGTCCTGAACCAAATGGTTGATACGCGGCATATGCTCTGGGCCGCTGAACCACAATACGAACCCGAACAGGACTGCCGCGAGTGCGCCCCATTCGAGACGAAGCAGCGGGCGGCTGGCAGGATGCGCCTGCATAGTGGCGTGCCGCCTCAGGGGCTTTGAATGGCCGTGCCCGACAGGGTGCGTACCGGCAGGCCGGAGCCGTCGAGCACCGCATGGTTCACAGTGATTTTTCGTGGTTGCGAGAATTCACTCTGCAGGCCGGACGCAGACTTGACCTGGATGTGCACGTAGTAGGTGCCGGGAGGCAGCCCTTTGGCTAGCCAAACTGGGCGCTCAAGGACTTCATCGGCTACGCTTTGTGTGCCTTCTGCGTCACGTGTCAGCAGAAGCCGGAATGTTTGTCCCGGCAGTGCAGACCAGTGCAGTGCCAGGCCGCCTCCCGCTGCTTGCTCTTCCATTGGGCTCACTGCGGTTGGGCGCGTTTCGACGGCGAAGGGTTGGGCTGGCGAAAATGGGCCGTGGTCGATCGAGCCGTCAGCGAGTTGCTGCACGCTGGCCGTACGCCAGTAGTAGCGGCCTGGGGCAAGTCCGGCCAAGGGCAGATGGCACTCGTTTTGGCGTTCTGCAGAGGCCTGTACGTCGCGGAATCCTTCGTCCCGCGAAACCTGCAAGTGGTACCAGCGTACGCCGGGTACCTCCGTGCAGCGCAATTCGGCCTGGTCTTGCGCGAGGGTGGCGCCTGGCGCGGGAGACTGCGCCAGCGGAGGAATCGGTCGCGTTTTGATGCGCAGTGGGCGCTGTGCGGCGTAGCCTGGAATGCCGTCTGCATCCACACCACGCACACGCAGTTGGTACAGGCCGTCGTCCAATACCGGCCAGGTGGCCAAGGGGGCACTGAAGCTGCCTTGGCGCAGTACCTGCGTGAACCGTGAATCTTGTGCGATCTCTACCCGCCACATCGTGGCTGCGCTCAGGGCAGGTAGGGGAAGATTCAGTAAGGCGGCGTCATGCAGGGCCTCAGGCACTCCGGAAAGGTCGGGCTCGGGCAGTAGCGCGCGAGGCCGGCCAACCTCGCCGCGCGCACTCACTGCGATGCCTTGGCCAGGCTTGAGCAACGCAGCTGCAGAACCTTTGTCGGTATCGCGCGCTTGCACGGCCACGGATCCCTCCAGTACGGCCGTGGTGGTCGCGCCCTCCGGTGTCAGGCGTACATCAAAGCGGGTGCCGCGTACGCTGGTCGATGCGGAGGGCGTACGTATCTCAAGATGGCGTGGCGTCGTATCCTGGTTCGGAACCGAAGTCTCGACGCTGCCGCGGTGCATCTCAAGCACCGACTGCAGGCTGCCTGCCCTGCCTCGGCGTCGCAGTTGTTGTAACTGCACCTCGGACTGGGCCTGTACGCGCACGATGGAACCATCGGCCAGACGCACAGCAACAAAAGAGTCCTGGCCGGACTCAAGCACCGTGCCTTCTTCCAATTCCTGCCCAGGCTGCACCAGGCCACCGCCGGACGGTGTTTTACGCGCGACGGAGCCGTGCACGAACGCCACCGTAGCACTGCTTGTTGGCAGCAGCCGCGTTGGAATGCGCAGCACGGAGCCAGGCTGCAGACGCCGAGGATCAGCGACGCGGTTGCTGGCCTGCAGGAGATGCCAGCGCCGGGCGTCTCCCAAATAGTGCGAGGCCAGGCGCTCCAGGGTGTCGCCGAGAACCACGGTATGGGCAATGCTTTGCCTGCCCGTAGGGGGCGCCGCTTGTGCTGCCGCTGCGCAGGCCAGCGTTCCGCAGAGTGCCAAGCGCATGGCGGCGTGGAACGGTGCGAGGACGGGCAGCGAGGGACAAGGCATAGGGAAGGGGAGTTAGTTCGGTACGGAGCTGGTCGGCAGGGGGGCCACGGCTTCAAAGCGGTAACCCACACCATAGATGGCGGAGACGATGTAGCCGTTCGCCGGGCGCAGATCCAGCAGTGTACGCAGCCGGGAAATATGCGTGTCCAGGGAGCGGGACATCACGTCGGAGTTCTGCCCCCAGATGATTTCGCGCAGATGGTCGCGCGACAACAGTCGCCCCATGTTCTGGAACAGGAAAAGTGCCAGGTCGTACTCCCGGTTCTTCAGCTCCACGCGCTGTCCATCAACCTCCAGTGCGCGTGCATCGGGAAAGAACCGGTAACGCCCGAACTCCAGCACGCTCTGCGTGGCAGCTGGGTAGGCCCGGCGCAGCAGTGCCGTCACACGCGCGGTGAGTTCACCCACGCGCACGGGCTTGACCATGAAATCGTCCGCGCCACTGCCCAGCCCTTCGACAATGTCGCGCTCCTCGCGCCGGTGCGTGACGAACAGGATCGGTAGCTCGGTCCCCAGGTTTTCACGCACCCAGCGAACGATCTCCGGGCCCGGGATGTCGGGCAGCTCCCAGTCAACAATCAGCAGGTCGAAGGTCTCGCGGCGCAACGCCTTGAGCAACGTGGTGCCATTTTGGTAGGTGTGGCACATGTGGCCCATGGCGGCGGTGGCGCGCTGGATCAGTTCCAGTTGCAGCGCATCGTCATCCAATGCAGCAATGCGCATAGATTCGCTCCTTTCTTGGGGAGCATCCTATGCGCAGGCCCATTTGCAGCTCAAGGTGGTTTGACAAATGTTGATGTTTGGTCAGGCTGTCGCCAGCGCTTGCAACGCTGCAGCAGCCGCCGCACGGGCCTCCTGCGCCAGTGGCTCGAGTAGATCCAGGCACGCGTCGAGCCCTTGCTGCTGCAGGCGCGCAATCGCCTGGCCCGCGTCTTTCGGGACGTCGAACCCCTTGCTTTGCAGCAGCAAGTGACCATCGGCCGCCACGAGCTTGAAATAGAACTTGCCATCGGCCTCGCGGTATTGCTTGAAGCTGGGAAGCGCAGCCTTGGTGGCCTTGGCGGCGGGCTTGCCGCTGCCTGCGCTCTGGGCCAGGCTGCGCAAGCCCACGGCGGCACGCAGTTCTTGCATGAACGGGGTGGCGATCTTGCGCGCCCGCTGTGCGCCTGCCTGCAGGATGTGCTCGACATGCTCCGGGTGAGCCAGCAAATCGTCGTAGCGCTCGCGCAGCGGTGCAATTTCACGGTCGATGCGATCAAACAGCATCTGCTTGGCGTCCCCCCAGGCAATGCCATCGGCATAGGCACGGCGCAGCGCGGCGGTTTCGTCCTCGCTGGCAAACGCCTGGTAGATCTGGAACAGCGCCGAGCCCTCGGTCTCTTTGGGTTCGCCAGGCTTACGTGAGTCGGTCAGGATGCCACCAATCAACTTGCGCAACTGTTCGCACGGCGTGAACAGGGCGATCGTGTTGTCGTAGCTCTTGCTCATCTTGCGGCCGTCAAGTCCAGGCAGGGTGGCCACCTGGTCGTCTACCGCCGCTTCGGGCAGCACGAAGTGCTCGCCGTAGAGGTGATTGAAGCTTGCGGCCATGTCGCGCGCCATTTCGATGTGCTGTATCTGGTCGCGTCCCACCGGCACCTTGTGGGCGTTGAACAGCAAAATGTCGGCACCCATGAGCACGGGGTACATGAACAGTCCGGCGCTCACCCCTTCGTCTTGCTCGCGGCCGGCTTCCTGGTTCTTGTCCTGTGCAGCCTTGTAGGCGTGTGCGCGGTTGAGCAGGCCTTTGCCGGTGACGCAGGAAAGCAGCCAATGCAGTTCCGGAATCTCGGGAATATCGGACTGCCGGTAGAACGTGACGCGCTCGGGGTCAAGCCCTGCCGCAAGCCAGCTTGCCGCGATTTCCAGGGTCGAGCGATGCACCCGCGCCGGGTCTTGGCATTTGATGAGCGCGTGGTAATCGGCCAGAAAGTAGAAGTTCTCGACGGCCGGTGTGCGTGTGGCCTCGATGGCCGGGCGCATCATCCCTGCGTAATTGCCCAGGTGGGGGGCGCCGGAGGGCGTGATGCCAGTGAGAAAGCGCGTGGTACTCATGTGAAAAAAAGCAAAGGCCCTAGCGCAACAGTGCGGCCAAGGGCGTGATCAAGAGATGGATGACGCCGTAGCCCAGGCTCATCAGCGGACGCAGCCACAGGGCGCCCACGACTCCCGCGATGACCAGGCCCATGACGATGAAGAATCCCCAGGGCTCGATGCGTGCCACGAAATGGGCCTGTTTCCAGGGCAGCAGGCCGACGAGGATGCGGCCACCGTCCAGCGGTGGCAGCGGGAACAGGTTGAACGCCCACATCACCAGATTGACGAGCACGCCGGCCTGCGCCATCTCGATGAAGAAAGGCTCTTCCACACCCAGGCCCGGCAGGAGCACCCACAAGATGGCCCAGAAAATGGCTTGCACGAAGTTCGAGGCCGGGCCCGCCAAGGCTACCCACACCATGTCACGCTTGGGGTTGCGCAGCCGCCCGAACTGCACCGGAACTGGCTTGGCGTAGCCGAACAGAAACGCGCCCGACGTTGCAAAGTACAGCAGCAGCGGCATCAGGATGGTGCCTACCGGGTCAATGTGTTTGAGTGGGTTGAGCGTGCAGCGCCCCAGCATGTAGGCGGTGTTGTCGCCGAAGTGGCGTGCCGCATAGCCATGGGCCGCTTCATGCACGGTGATGGAAAACAGCACCGGCAGTGCGTAGATGAGAACGGTCTGGATGAGATTGTTGATGTCCACGGCGCAATTGTGTCAGACGCAGCGGGCGGGCCCGCTGCCCACGCGGGTCACAGGCCCAGGGCCTGCAGGCTGCCCCGGCCTTCGCGCACCACCACAGGCTCGTCGCCCGAGGCCATGGGGACGAGATCCAGCACCGTGGTGGGCGCTTGCGCGCAGGCGCCGGCATCCACGATGCCGTCGAGCTGCTTTTCGTAGCGTTCGCGGATGTCCTGTGGGTCGTTCAGGGGCTCCGTCTCACCGGCGGGTATCAGCGTGGTGGCCAGCAGGGGGGCGCCGACCAGTTCCAGCAGCATTTGCAGGCTTTTGTGCGTCGGCACGCGCAACCCGATGGTCTTGCGCTGCGGATGGCTGACGCGCCGCGGCACCTCCTTCGTCGCGTCGAGGATGAAGGTATAGGCCCCCGGGGTGGCCAGCTTGAGCAGGCGGTACTGGCGGTTGTCTACGATGGCGTAACTCGCCAGCTCCGACAGGTCGCGGCATAGCAAGGTGAGGTGGTGTTTCTCATCCACTTGGCGGATGCGCCGCAGCCGATCCACTGCGGCCTTGTCATCGAGCTGGCACACCAGGGCGTAGCTGGAATCTGTGGGCACTGCCAGTACGCCGCCCTGGCCCAGCAGTGCCGCCGCCTGCTTGAGCAGGCGTGGCTGCGGGTTTTCGGGGTGGACTTCGAAGTACTGAGCCATGGGATTAGGCGGGTAAACCTGGGGCGGGTTGTATGCGGCTGGCCAGCAGCTCCCACACGGGCTGCAGGCTGGACGGCAGCGGCGGGAGCGCACCAAGGTCTGTGCGCGACTCCTCCGGGCTGTGGAAGTCGCTGCCGCGCGATGCGGCCAGGCCAAACTCCTTCGCCATGGCTGCGTACGTCAGGTACTCGGCGCTTGTGTGGCTGCCAGTGACCACCTCCACGCCTTGGCCACCGTGGTGCTTGAACTCGGTGAACAGCGCATATTCCTCATTCGGGCTGAAGCCGTAGCGTGCCGGGTGGGCGATCACGGCCAAGCCGCCGGCCTCGCGGATCCAGCGCACGGCATCGCCCAGGGCCGCCCAGCGGTGTGGCACGTAGCCGGGCTTGCCTTCCGTGAGGAAGCGGCGAAACACTTCCGGTGTGTCATGGCACACCCCGATTTCCACAAGGTAGCGCGCGAAATGTGTGCGCGAGATCAGTTCCGGGTTGCCCACGTAGCGCAGTGCGCCCTCATAGGCGCCAGCAATGCCCGCAGCGGCGAGCTGCTCGGAGATCTCCTGCGCGCGCTCGCCCCGCCCGCCGCGTGTGGCGCGCAGGCCCTGGGCCAGTTGCGCATCGTCGGCATCGAAACCCAGGCCCACGATGTGGACAGTGGTGCCGATGAACGTCACGGAAATCTCGACCCCCGTTAGATAGGCCAGGCCCAGGCTGCGTGCCGCCTGGGCTGCACGGTGCTGGCCGCCGATTTCGTCGTGGTCGGTCAGCGCCCAGAGATCCACGCCGCTGGCATGGGCCCGCGCAGCCAGTGCCTCGGGCGTGAGCGTGCCGTCAGAGACCACGGAGTGGCAGTGGAGGTCGGCGTTCAGAGGAAAATTCACGGCTTCATTCTACGGGTTTGTCCTAAAAGGTGCTGCGTGGGTGCATTCCTTTCATCGCAGCCTTGTACCCGTCGGGTGAGAGGTTATTGGATGCATTTTTTGCACCTGGGCAAAGACCGGATCGATAACACGGATTCAGTTGAATGCGTCATGTTGTTGAGTGTTTCACCCTGACAAGTAAGTAAAAGTAAAGTCGCCGCCCAGAAAAAAAACTCTGCGTGCTGCACTTTTTCGACGCCATGCCACCTGTGCGACTGTGCAGTCGCTCTTCAGAACCCTTTAGGTAACAACATGAATTTCAACGATATTTCCGTGGGCCGCAAACTGTGGACCATCGTCATCGGCTTGATGACCGTGATGATGGGACTGGTGTACGGAATGCAGTCGTATGTGGCCTCCGTCGATGACGAGACCTCCCGCGTCGTGCAGTTCAACGAAGACCGCATCACCTTGGCGCTGCGCTGGAAGGGCGGTACGGAGTTGACCTCCAACCGGCTGGTCAGCAGCCTCGTTACCACCGACGACAGCCTGTCCGAAGCTCTGCTGGGCCAGGTCAAAGCCGGCATCGCGGCCGTTTCGGAGATTCAGAAGCAGGTAACGGAGCTCACGGTCTCTGGCGCAAGCAAGCAGGGGCTGGAGCGCATTGCCACCGAGCGTGCAGCGGTGCTCAAGCTCGTCGCCGAGGGGCAAAAGCTACGTGCTGATGGCGACCTCGCTGGCGCGCAGCGCCTGGTGCGGGAGCGCCTGAACCCAGCGATTGCCACGTACGTCGCGGCGCAGGAGGCTTTCGTGGAGCTCCAGCAGCGGGAGCGCGACGAAGCCAAGGCGCAGGGCCTTCAGGTTCGCACCGTGGCGCAATGGACCGGCATGGGCGTGTCGATGCTGATCCTGGCCATAGGCCTCATGCTGGCCTGGCTCACCGTGCGCAGTGTCACGGTACCTCTGGAGCGCGCCGTCGGCCTGGCAGACCAGATTGCAGGAGGCGACCTGACCGCAGACATCCACGATGACCGCAAGGATGAGCTGGGCCACCTGCTGCGCTCGCTCTCGGCCATGGCCGCGCGTCTGCGCGCTGTGGTGGGCGAGGTGCGCTCCGGCGTGGAGTCGGTGTCGGCGGCGTCAAGCCAGATCGCTACCGGCAACCATGACCTGTCGGCCCGCACCGAGCAGACCGCCGCCAACCTGGAGGAAACGGCCGCCAGCATGGAAGAGCTCACCGCCACGGTGACGCAGTCTGCCGAAACCGCGCGCCAGGCCAATCTGCTCGCGGGCCAGGCCGCCCAGGCGGCGCAGCGCGGCGGCGAGGTGGTGGGCCAAGTGGTCGCCAGCATGCAGCACATCACCGATTCGAGCCACAAGATTGCCGACATCATTGGCGTGATCGACTCCATCGCTTTCCAGACCAACATCCTGGCACTGAACGCTGCGGTCGAAGCCGCGCGCGCCGGTGAGCAGGGCCGGGGCTTTGCCGTGGTGGCCGGCGAGGTGCGTGCGTTGGCCCAGCGCAGTGCCGACGCGGCCAAGGAGATCAAGGGCCTGATCACGGCCAGCGTGGAGAGCGTCGAGTCCGGCTCGCAGCAGGTCAGCCAGGCCGGCCAGAGCATGGAAGAAATTGTCCAAGGCGTGCGCCGCGTGAGCGACCTCATTGCCGAGATCACGGCATCGACCAGCGAGCAGCGCGACGGCATTGGCCAGGTGAACCAGGCAGTGACCAACCTGGACCAGATGACGCAGCAGAATGCGGCGCTGGTCGAGGAGTCCAGCGCCGCGGCAGCGTCCATGCACGACCAGGCCCTGCGTCTGGCGGAAGTGGTGGCTGTCTTCAACGTCGGGGCGGGCGCTGCCGTGCGCGCTGCTGCGCCGGCGCGCGCCCCTGTACGTTCCCCTGCGCGAGCCCCCGTGCGTGCGCCTGCGGTGCAGCGTGCCCCGGCTGCCGCAGTGACCGCCGCCAAGAAGGCGCCAGCAGCGCCGAGCCAGGTGGCCTCAAGCAAGCCCACGCAACCCAAGGCGGCTGCGCCGCAGCTGCCTGCTGCACCCGCCAAGGCAGCGCCGCCGCGCCCCAGCGCCACGGCTGAGGACGAATGGGAAAGCTTCTGACGGCTTCCCGTCGCGCCGCAGTCCCCGTAAGGGGCTGCGGCTTTTTTTTGCTCTTTTTTCGATAGCTTTTAGCGCTTTATGGAAAAGGGCTAGAGGCTATTTTTTCTGTGTTTTTGCAGGGGCTCTGGGCCGCAGACGGCCAGACGCCCGTGTTGGTGCTCTTCTAGAATGCGCGCCCGGCTTTTTTTCCGCACACATCCATGAAAGAAAACATCCGTCGTGGCTCGGCCCTGAGCACCCTGCCTTCGCTGATCTTTGCCAGCCGCTGGCTGCAACTGCCCCTCTACCTGGGGCTGATCGCCGCCCAGGCGGTGTACGTGTTCCACTTCTGGGTGGAGCTGGTGCACCTGCTGGAGGCCGTGTTCGGCAGCGAGAAGGCCCTGCAGGCCCTGGTGACCAGCATTGGCTACAAGGCCGATGCACCCATTACCAGCCTGAATGAGACCGTGATCATGCTCGTCGTGCTGGCGCTGATCGACGTGGTCATGATCTCCAATCTGCTCATCATGGTCATCGTCGGCGGCTACGAGACCTTCGTCAGCCGCATGAATCTGGAAGACCACCCCGACCAGCCCGAATGGCTCAGCCACGTCAACGCTTCGGTACTCAAGGTCAAGCTGGCCACGGCGATCATCGGCATCAGCTCGATCCACCTGCTCAAGACCTTCATCAACGCTGGCAACTACGACACCAAGGTGCTGATGTGGCAGTCCATCATCCACATCACCTTCCTGCTGAGCGCGCTGGCCATCGCCCTTACAGACCGGCTCCTGAGCGCCGCGCACAGCGCGCCAGAGCACTGAGTCGCACCTTCTGCGCTACGGCCCACAGCGTGTAAAGCTGGCGCGGCCCAATGCGCGCGCAGCCGCGCAAGGGCCGCCCCGCCGCGCTGGCTGCGGCCCCCTCCCACGCGCAGCGTGAGAGAGGGGGGAAGGCGACTCAGGGGGTGTTGGCCTCCACACCCTCCACCACGAACTGCACGCGCCGCTCGCCGCGCCACTCGTTCACGTCGAGCCGGAAGGCCAGCAGTGCCTGGCGCGGCAGCGGCTCGGTGTGGCCGAACCAGATGCCATCCACCGGCTCGCCGCGGTGCAGCAGCTTGAGCGAGAGGTGGTTCTTGCCTTCGCCCACCAGGCGCTGGTTCAGCACTTCCAGCTCCTCGCTGAAAGTCGGTGGGGCAAAGCCTTGGCCCCAGACCTCGCGTGCCAGCATGTCCACCAGGTCGGCACGCAGGTATTCGGGCGCCAGTGGGCCGTCGGTTTCCAGGCGGCGTGTCAGCGTGGCGGCGTCCAGCCATTCCTGCGCCACCTGGGCGAAGGCGCGCTCGAAGGTCTCGAAATGCGCCGCCGCCACGGTGCAGCCCGCTGCCATGGCGTGGCCGCCGAATTTCAGCACCACGCCCGGGTGGCGCTTGGCCACGAGGTCGAGCGCGTCGCGCAGGTGAAAGCCGGCGATGGAGCGGCCCGAG
>Ga0222428_100440_pt1 | contig 15413 bp, 12 predicted proteins | sample 2B5Ametagenome_FD_182471 | JGI IMG/M metagenome (GOLD analysis project Ga0222428, IMG submission 182471) | Enriched microbial communities from leaf-cutter ant dump, University of Wisconsin, Madison, United States - 2B5A (version 2) | ecosystem: Environmental > Terrestrial > Nest > Insects nest >...
CAGGATGGCGGCGCGCGCCGGATCGGCGCCGAGGTGGTGGAACGGCGCCGGATCGAAAGCCTGCATGCGGGTGGTGCTGACGACGACGCGCGTTCCGCCGATGCGCAGCAGCGCCATCGGGCCGAGATCCATCCGCAGGCCGCCCGCCACGCTGCCGGTGGACACGAAGCGGCCGTCCCCCAGCCGCTCGACGACGAAGCGGCCGGCGAAGGGCGGGCGGCCCAGGACGATGTCGATCGACGCACCCTCCCCCGCGGCATGGGCCGCGGCTGCCGCGTTCGCATCGCACAGGATGCCCAGCAGCGCGCCCTGCGCCTGCGCGCACACCAGTGCGGCGAGCAGGCCGGTCGTGTCCGATCCGGCCCCGGCGCCGGGGTTGTCCTGCACGTCCGCCAGCAGCACCGGCCCGGTGCCGGGCGCGCTGCTGCGCCGCATCGCTTCCTCGACGGCGGCGTCCATCGGCCACAGCGCAGCCTCGAAGTGCGGCGCTTCGTCCAGCACGGCGCGCAGCAGGCTGGCGCATGCCTCGTCGGCCGCGGACTGGCTGTCCGCATGCACCATCACGGCGGGGCCGCACCAGTGGCGGTCGTTCAGGGGGAAGCCGGCCGCATAGCAGCGGCTGACCACCTCGCCGGCATCGGCGAGCGAGCGGTCGACGATCCTGCGGCTGGGGCCGTCCAGCGTGGACTGGGCATGCAGCGGGATCAGGAAGGGCAGGTGCGCGATCGCCACGCCGGCGGAGCGCCCCCGTCCCCGCACCAGCAGCCGGCGGACCAGGCCCGCGGCGATCCGTCCGCACGCCACCCGGTCGACGTGCGGGTAGGTGCGATAGACCACCGCGCCGTCGATCATCCGGGCGAAGGCGGGCGACAGGTTGGCGTGGTAGTCGAGCGTGACGACGATCGGCACCTGCTCGCCCGCCACTGCGCGCACGCGCCGCAGCAGCTCGGCCTCCGGGTCGTCGAGACGGGGCGTCGCCATGGCGCCGTGCAGTTCGAGGTAGATGGCGTCGGGCCGCGGCGCACCGGCCAGGCGCGACACCAGTTCGCCGCACACGTGCTCGAAGGCCTCGTCGCTGACCATGCCGCCGGCGCCGCCGCTGGCCCAGGCCAGCGGCAGCAGCGCGTGGTCCTGCCCGATCGCCTGCAGGAAGCCGGTGGTCGGGAAGGCGCCCGTGCCCAGTTCGTCCAGCATCCGGGCGCCGGGCAGCAGCGGCGGGCGGTCGCGGCGCGACAGGAAGTGGTCCAGCCCCACGTCCTGCGACGGCGCGAAGGAGTTGGACTCGTGCGAGAAACCGCCGAGGGCGATGCATGCCCTTTTCGCCGCACCTGTCATGAAGCGGGCCCGCGCCTACTGCACCTGCACGCCGCTCTCCGCCACCATGGTGCGCCAGCGCCGGCGCTCGTTCTCCATGAACTGCGCGTGCTGCGCCGGCGTGTTCGGCTCGCTGGGCGACAGGCCCATGTCCTCGATGCGCCGCACGACGGCCGGATCGCGCAGGGCCGCGTTGATGGCGTCGTTGAAGACGCGCACCGCCTCGGCCGGCGTCTGCCGGGGCAGGAAGACGCCGTTCCACGTCGGCATGGCGAAGCCCGGGAAGCCCTGCTCCGCCACCGTGGGCAGGTCCGGTGCGGCGCGCAGCCGCTCGGGGGCCAGGGTGGCCAGCATGCGGACCTTGCCTTCCTGCGCGAGCTGGCGGGTCAGCGACAGGGTCATCAGTGCCAGGTCGACGCGGCCGGCCACCAGGTCGGGCACCACGTGGCTCTCGCCCTTGTAGGGCACGTGGTTCAGGGTGACGCCCGCGCGCTTCCACAGCGCCTCCTGCGCGATGTGCAGCGTGCCCATCGGGCCCGCCGACATGTAGGACACCTTGCCGGGGTTCGCGCGGGCATCGTCCAGCAGGTCGCGCAGCGACCGATGGCGGCTGTCGGCCGCCACTGCCATCACGAAGTCCACGTAGCAGAAGTTGCCGGCGTCGACGAAGTCGCGCGCCGGCTTGTACGGCAGCGTGGGCTGCGTGTACTCCAGCAGCGCGTTGGTGCCCACGCCGCCGAACAGCGCGACCTGCCCGTCGGGCGGCGCCTTGGCGACGTAGGACGCCGCGAGCACGCCCGCCGCGCCGACGCGGTTCTCGACGATCACCGGCTGGCCGAACGAAGCTTCCATCGACTTCGCCAGCAGCCGGGCGAGCACGTCGGTGGCGCCGCCCGCCGCGAACGGCACGACCAGGTGCACGGGCTTCGACGGAAAGCCCGGCTGGGCCGAGGCGCGGCCCGGCGCGCCCAGCAGCGGCAGCGCGGCAGCGGCGGCTGCGCCCAGCAGCCTGCGGCGCGACAGCCGCCGCGCGGATTCTTCCCAAGCGCGTTGCGTTTCAAGCATGCGTTCCTCCTGTTGCGTGCATTGCATCGTTCAGTCCAGCCGGATCCCGGCCTCCCGCACCACCCGGCCCCACTTGTCGTACTCGGCGCGCACGAAGCGCGCGAGTTCCTCGGGCGAGCTGCCGGCCGGCTCGGCGCCCAGCGTCGCCAGGCGCTGGCGCAGCGCCGGGTCGTTCAACGCGCGCACCACCTCGGCGTTGAGTTTCGCGATCACCGCCGGCGGCGTGCCGGCCGGCGCGAACAGGCCGTACCAGGCGCTGGCCTCGTAGCCGGGCACGCCGGCCTCGGCGATCGTCGGCACCTCGGGGAAGGCGGCCGAGCGCTTGCCGTTGGCGACCGCGATCGGGCGCAGCTTGCCCGCACGGATGTGCGGCTCCACCGTCGCCAGGTCGAAGGTCAGGTCGACCTGGCCGGCCACCACGTCGGTCACGCCCTGCACCACGCCCTTGTAGGGCACGTGCACGATGTCCACCTTCGCCATGGTCTTGAGCAGTTCGCCGGCCAGGTGCTGCGAGGCGCCTGCGCCGCCGGAGGCATAGGTCAGCTTGCCGGGGTGGGCGTGCGCGTAGGCCAGCAGCGACTTCATGTCGGCCGCCGGCACCGACGGATGCGCCACCAGCATCAGCGTGCCGCTGGCCACCAGGCCGATCGGCGCGAAGTCCTTCAGCGTGTCGTAGGGCATGCGCGAGAACAGGTGCGCGTTGACCGCGTTGGTGCCGATCGAGCCCATCAGCAGGGTGTAGCCGTCCGGCCTGCTCTTGGCGACGAAGTCGGCGCCGATGTTGCCGCTGGCGCCGGCCTTGTTCTCCACGACGAACTGCTGGCCCAGGTGCTGGCCCGCGTGCTGCGCGATGGCGCGCGCCAGGATGTCGGTCAGGCCGCCGGCCTGGAAGGGCACGACGATGCGAACCGGCGCGCTCGGGTAGTCGCCGGCTTCTGCCGAGGCAGCCAGCGCGCACGCGCCAAGCAGCACGGCGGCGATGAGCTTCTTCATGGCATGTCTCCTTTTGCTCTCTGGGTGTCCGCTGCGGGTGCAGATCAGTGCGTGCCGTCCAGGATCGCGCCCTCGGCGCGCAGCCGCGCACGCAGCGCCTGCACGTCCAGCGCGGCGAAGTCGTCGCCGTCCGCGTCGCGCAGCATCGCGGCGGCCGTGCCCACCGCCTGGCCCATCGCCAGGCAGGGGCCCATCACGCGGGCCGAGCCGTGCGCGCCGCGGTCGGCCGAGAGGATGCGCCCCGCCGCCGCCACGTTGCGCAGCCCCTTCGGCAGCAGGCAGCCCCAGGGGATGTCGTAGGAGCCGCCGCCCTGCACCGGGATGCGGACCTGCCCGGTGCCGGACTGGTGGATGTCCACGTGGTGCGATCCCTTGCCGATGCCGTCCTCGCGCTTGCGCGCCGCCAGCACGTCCTCCTGCGACAGGCTGGCGCGCCCGTCGATGCGGCGCGTCTCGCGCACGCCCACGCGGCTGGCGATGCCGCTGTAGGCCGCCTGCTCGAAGCCGGGCACGTGCCGGCGCATGAACTCGCAGCACCGCCAGACCTGGTCGGACAGGGCCGCGAGGGTGGCGCTCAGGTCCGCCGTGCGGGTGCCGTCGATGCCGCCGACGCGCGTGGTGTTCAGGCACACCTCGCCGCGCCGGCGCGAGGTGGGCTGGATCATGATGAGCGCGGTGGGATACAGATCGCCGCGCGCGATCGCGCCGGACACCAGCGGCCCGTCGCCCTTCAGGAACACCGTGGGCTCGCCCTGCGCCTGCGCTGCCTGCGCCAGCTCGCGGTCGGTGCGGCCCTGGCGGATCGCCTCGCTCTCGCCGAGCGCGAAATGCTCGGGATGCGCGTGCAGGAATTCCAGCAGCGGCCCGGTGCGTACGCCGGACATGCGGAACATCAGCGACACCGGCTGCAGCTCGCCGCCGGGGCCGCCCTGCAGCACCGCGCCGCCGGCGGCGCGCACGATGTCGGCGTCGCCCGAGCAGTCGATGAACAGCGGCGCGCGGATCTCCGTGCGGCCTTCCTTGTTGAGCACGTGCAGCGCGCGCACGCGGCCCGCCTCCATGCTCACGCCGGTCGCGCAGGTGTGCAGCAGCAGCCGCACGCCGGCGCGCGCGAGGGTGCGCGCCACGGCGAGCTTCATCACCTCCGGGTCCAGGCACACGTACCAGATCAGCCGCCAGTCGTTCAGCGGGCCGATGTAGCCGCCCAGGCGCTCGCATTCGGCCAGCAGCTCGCGGCCCACGCCGCCGAGGATCCACTCGCCGCGCGCGTTGAGCGCGCCGTCGATCGCCATGCCGCTGATCAGCTCGCCGCCGGGCATCGGCCCCGACTCCACCAGCGTGGTGCGCGCGCCGCCGCGCGCCGCCGCCAGCGCGGCCGCGATGCCGGCCGCGCCCGCGCCCAGCACCACCACGTCGCTGTCCGTCACCTGCGCGGCCGGCGCGAAGTCCGCTCGTGTCTCCATCTCCTGCATCTCCGTGTCTCTCCGCCCCGATCGGGCGTGAGGGAATTATTCGAAGCGCAATGCGGTCCGTGTCGCCGGAGCCTGCCTGTTTTTCCGTATAGTGGACAAAATGACTTCGCGCACCCACGCCGCCGACGGCGCGCAGAGCCTGCACCGAGCCATCGGCCTGCTGCGCCTGCTGTCGGCGCGCACCGCCACCGGCTGGCGGCTGAGCGACCTGGCGCAGGAGGCCGCGCTGGAGCATTCGACGGTGCACCGCATGCTGGGCTGCCTGCTGCACGAGCGCCTGGCGGTGCGCGTGGCGGGCACGCGGCGCTACACGCTCGGGCCGCTGGCCTACGAGCTGGGCGTGGCCGCCGCGCCGCACTTCGCGATCGAGCGGCTGGCCGGCCCGGCGCTCGCGCAGCTGGCCGCCGAGACGCGCGACATCGTGTTCCTCAACGTGCGCAGCGGCGCCGAGTCGGTGTGCGTGGCACGCTTCGAGGGACGCAAGGCGCTGAAGGCCTACACGGTGGAGGTCGGCACGCGCCGGCCGCTGAGCCTTTCGGCCGGCGGCGCGGCGATGCTGATCGCGCTGCCGCGCGCGGAGCAATCGCGCATCCAGGCGCTGAACCTGCGTGCGATCGTGCGGCGCGGCGAGGCGCAGCAGACGGCCGTGCGGCGCATGCTGCAGCGCTCCCGCCGGCTGGGCTACGGCTGCAACCAGGAGGACATCATCCCCGGCATCGCCGCGATCGGCGTGGCGATCCGCTCGGCGGCGGGCGAGCCGCTGGCCTCGCTGAGCCTGGCGGCGGCGGGCGCCGACCTGGCGCCACCGCGGCGCAGCCGGCTGCTGGAGCGGCTGAACGCCGAGGCCCGCAAGATCGGGGCACAACTGGAGCTGCTGCGCTACTGATCCGTCACGTTGGACGCGGGCCGGCGAAGCGCGCGCACCCTGCGATCAGGACAGGCGGGACGAGCGGCTCAGTCGCGCACCAGGACCTGCACCACGCAGACGGAGCCGGCGCCCAGCAGGTGGCACACGCCGACGCGATCGCGTCCGCGCAGCCGCCGCACCGTCTCCCAGATCTGCGCCAGGCCCGTGGGCCCGCCGGGATGGCCCCGGGCCAGCAGGCCGCCGTCGGTGGAGAACTCCGGCAGGCCGAAGCGCTCGCGCGAGCCGGGCCCGAAGGCGCCCTGCTCCACCAGCGCCTCGGTGGCGCCGGGCTCCGAGAAGCCGAGCAGCTCGTAGTACATCAGTTCCTCCACCGCGAAGGCGTCGTGCACCTGCACCACGTCCACATCGCGCACGCTGCGCCCCGCCTGGGCCAGCGCCGCCGCGGTGGTGACGCGCGAGAGTTCGGGCGGGCCGACGATCGCGCCTTCGAGGATCAGCTCCCGGGAATAGGCGTCGCTGCCGAAGGCGCTGCCGGCCAGCCGCACGCGGGGGTGCGCCGAGCCCGCCGGCCAGGCCTCCTCGCTGCACAGGACCGCCGCCGCGGCGCCCTCTCCCCAGGGCGTGCACATCATCGACGTGAAGGGGTCCGCGATCATGCGGCTGCCCAGCACGCGCTCGATGCCCACCTCCTCCGGCGCACGGCGCGCCGCGAACGGATTGCCGCGCGCGTAGTTCCAGTTCTTCGCGGTGATCATGGCCAGGTGCTCGCGCGTGGTGCCGCGCTCGTGCATGCGCCGCTTCGCCCACAGGGCGAAGGAGACGACGGGCGGGAAGTTCCCCTCCGCGACGATGAGCTCCTCCACGGGCACGGCCTTCTGCGGCGAGTCCATGCCGATCACGAGCACGCGCCGCGCGTCGCCGCAGCGGATCGCCTGGCGCGCCGCGTGCACGGCCGCCAGGCCCGTGGCCGATGCGTTGGTGACGTGCTGCACCGGCACGCCCGTCAATCCCAGCTCCTTCGCGATGAAGATGCCGCGCGGCGACAGGGGGTGCGCCGTGCCGACGACCACCGCATCGATGTCCCGGTAGCTCAGGCCCGCATCCTCCAGCGCGGCCAGGGCGGCGTCGCGGCCCAGCCGGACGCCCACGCCGGGCCCGTGGTTGCCGAAGGGCACCATGCCCACGCCGGCGATCAGCACGTCATTCATGGGCGAACCTCGCATGGCCTTGCTCGTCGACGGCCTGCGCGGCGACGCGCGCGCCGATGCGGTCGGTACCTGCCTCCAGCAGCGTCTGGATGCGCGCGCCGCAGTCCAGGTCGACGATGCCGCAGGCCTGGCCGTTGAACGTGGTCGCGCTGAAGAGCACGCCGGCGGCCGGCACCGCCAGGGCTTCCGCCTCGCGCAGCGAGCCGTCGGCCACGAAGCGGCGCGGCGGCACGTAGATCTGTCCCGAGACCGGGTCCCGGGACGCTGGGAGTTGAGCGACAGGCAAGGGGTTCTCCAGAGGAAGAAAGGAAACGGAAGCAGGCGGCGGCGGACAGCGGCGGCCGCAGGCAGCGGGCCGCGAAGCGCTCAGCGCTCGTCGGCCATGGCCTTCAGGATCAGGTGCGACAGGACGCCGGTGGCGGTCTGGTCGTCGATGACGCGGTCGGGGAAGTCGCCGCCCCGCGCCGTCCAGTTGTAGCAGGCGTACTCGATCATCGAGGTCATCGCCGAGGCGACCAGCTCGGCGTCCATGCCCGGCATCGCGCCGCGCGACTGCGCCTTGCGCACCACGGCCGCGAAGCCGCGGATGCCCTGCTGCCGGATGTTGTGCCACGCCCGGGCGAACTGGCGGTCGGTCATCGACATCTGGAACGCCGCCGTCGCGATGGGCCAGTCCTCGCGGTAGATGCGCCAGAAGGCGCGCAGCCGCTCCATCAGGTGGGTGGCGATGTCCTCGTGCGGCGCATGCGGCGCATTCACCTCGACCAGCAGCTTGTCCTGGAAGTCCGCCAGCAGGTCGTGCAGCAGCGCCTCCTTGCTCTTGAAGTACAGGTAGAAGGCGCCCGGCGACTTGCCGGCCGTTTTCATGATGTCCGCCACCTTGACGCCGGCGAAGCCGTCGATGGCGATCGCGCGGCGGGCGGCGGCCTTGATGGCGTCGCGCGTCACGGCGCCCTTGGTGCGGGGTGCGCCCTCGTCGGACTCGACGGCGTCTATATCTAAATCTTCATTCACGTTGCAGATTATGCGACTCCACCCAGGGGCCGTCCAGAAATTTCATAGAGAGTCTTCGAGATTTCAGTGCCTTGTTTGGCTTGCACAAAAAACTGAATCATGATTTACTTTAGTTCATGGAACACGCGTCGCCATGACTTCTCCCTCCGACTCCATGCCTCGCCGGGGCCCGCTGCACGGGCTGCGCATCGTCGAGTTCGCCTCGAAGGGGCCCGCTCCCCTGTGCGCCATGCTGCTGGGCGACATGGGCGCGGACGTGATCCGCATCGAGCGCACGGGTCGCGGCAGCGGGATGTCCGAAAGTGAATCAGGGTTTACCATCCTTCACCGGAACCGCCGCTCCATCAGCCTCGACCTCCGCAGCGACGCCGGCCGCGCCGTCGCGCACGAACTGCTGGACGGCGCCGACGGCCTGGTCGAAGGCTTCCGCCCGGGGGTGATGGAGCGTCTCGGCCTGGGCCCGGACGCACTGCTGGCCAGGAACCCGCGGCTGGTGTACGGCCGCGTGACGGGCTGGGGCCGCGAGGGCCCGCTCGCGCCCCGCGCGGGGCACGACATCAACTACCTGGCGCTCAGCGGCGCGCTCGCCGCGATCGGCACGCGCGGCGGCCCGCCGGTGCCGCCGCTGAACCTGGTGGCCGACTACGGCGGCGGCGGCCTGTACCTGGCCTTCGGCATGGCCTGCGCGCTTGCCGAGGCGGCGCGCTCTGGCGCCGGGCAGGTGGTGGACGTCGCCATGACCGACGCGGTGGCCTCGCTGATGACGGTCATCCAGGGCCTGGCGCAGGCCGGGCACTGGAAGGAAGAGCGCGGCACCAACCTGCTGGATTCCGGCGCACCCTTCTACACGACCTACCGCACGCGCGACGGCCGCTACATGGCGGTCGGGCCGATCGAGCCCGAGTTCCACGCCGAGTTCGTCCAGCGCCTGGGCCTGCCGCCCGAGCCCGCCGGCACCGCGACCGATCCGGCGGACTGGCCCGCGCAGCAGCGCCGCTTCCAGGCGATCTTCGAGACGCGCTCGCAGGCCGAGTGGCGCGCCATCTTCGACGACTGCGACGCCTGCGTCTCGCCCGTGCTGTCGCTCGGCGAGGCGCCACGGCACCCGCACCACGTCGCGCGCGGCACCTACGTCGATTTCGGCGGCCGCATCCAGGCGGCGCCGGCCCCTCGCTTCTCGCGGACGCCGGGCACGCTGCGCAAGACCCCGCCCGCCCCGGGCGCGGACTCCGACGAGATCCTGAGAGAGCTCGGCAAGACAGGCGAGCAGATCCAGGCGCTGCGCGAGAGCAAGGCGATTTTCTAGAAACCCACCAGGAGACACACACATGACCATCCGCAGACGCACATTCATCCACGCGGGCGCCGTGGCGCTCGGCATGCCGGCCGCGGCCGTCCATGCCCAGTCCGGCGCAGGGGCCGCCCTCGACTGGCCGACCAAGCCGGTCAAGTTCGTCGTGCCCTTCGCGCCCGGCGGCGGGGCGGACGTCGCCACGCGCATGCTGGCGGACCAGCTGCGCACCGTGTGGGGCGGCCGCCAGTCGGCGATCGTCGACAACAAGACGGGCGCCAACACGATCATTGCCGTCAATTCCGTGCTGGGCGCGCCGAGCGACGGCCACACCTTCCTGGCGACGATCAACCTGACCTTCCAGCTGCCGCACCTGGGCCAGAAGCTTCCCTTCAACCCGATGACGGACCTGATCCCCGTCGGCGCGATCACGCTGGAACAACTGGTGCTGGTGGTCAACCCGAACCTGGGCGTGAAGAGCTTCGGCGACTTCGCCGAGAAGGCCGGCAAGGACCCGAAGGCCTTCTCCTTCGGCACCTTCGGCGTGGGCTCCACCGCCCACCTGGTCGCGGCGGAGATCGCCAAGCAGAAGAAGATCGACATGGTGATCGCGCACTACCGCGGCGCGGCGCCGGCCGTGCAGGCGGTGCTCAGCGGCGAGGTGGCGATGGCCCTGTCCAACTTCGGCAGCGTCCAGCAGCACATCGCCGCCGGCAGGCTGGTGCCGATCGCCGTCACCGGCGCCAGGCGCTACCGCTTCGCGCCGGACGTTCCCACGCTCAAGGAGCTGGGCCTGCCCATCATGGAGTCCCCCTCGTGGATCGGCGTCTTCGCGCCCAGGGGTACGCCGGCGGAGGTGGTCCAGAAGCTCGGCGCCGACATGCGCACGGCGCTGCAGGCGCCCGAGCTGGTCCAGAAGATCAACGGCTTCTACCAGGAGCCCGGCCTGATGAGCGTGGAGGAGTTCCAGGCCCTGGTCAAACGCGACGACACGTACGCCGGCGGCATGATCCGCGCGCACCAGATCCGGCTGGAACAGTAGCCCGGAGGCCGGCAGTTCCATGTCACTCATCCTTGCCGTGCGCCGCGCCGCGCAGGTGCGCCCCCGGGGCGCGGCGGTCATCGACGCGGAACGCACCATCGGCTGGCGCGAACTCGAAGGGCGCATCGCGCGGATCGCCGGGCGCCTGCGCGAACTGGGCGTCGAGCCCGGCACGCACGTCGCCACGCTGGCGCTGAACTCGCCGATGTACTTCGAGCTGCTGCTGGCCGTCTGGTGGTGCGGCGGCGTGCTCGTGCCGCTGAACACGCGCCTGGCCGCGGACGAGATCCGCTACATCCTCGGGCACGCGGAGACTTCGCTGGTCCTCGCCGACACCGACATGGCCGGCCTCGCCGAGGCGGCGGCGACGCCAGGCCCGGCGCAGTTGGTGGTCGTCGACGAGGCCATGCACCGCGGCCTGCTGCAGGGACCGGCGATCGAGGCCGCCGCGCCGGACTACGAGGCCACGGCCGCCATCTTCTACACCGGCGGCACCACGGGGCTGCCCAAGGGCGTCGAGCTGAGCCACCGCAACTTCGCGTTCGCGGCCTCGGGCATGCTGCGCGACCTGCGGCTCGGCCCGTCGTCGGTGTACCTGCACGCGGCGCCCATGTTCCACCTGGCCGACTTCGGCATCGGCCTGGGCGTCACGATGGGCGCCGGCGCGCACAGCTTCCTCGCCCGCTTCACGCCCGAGGACGTGTACCGGCGGCTGCGCGACGACGGCGTCACCCACCTCAACCTCGTGCCCACGATGCTGGCCGCCGTGCTCGACGCGCCGTGCCGCGACGACCGCCTGCTGGCCCAGGTGACGCACATCAGCTACGGCGCCGCGCCGATCACGCCCGCGCTGCTGGAGCGCGCGCTGCAGGGCTTTCCGCGGGCGGCCATCAACCAGTTCTACGGCATGACCGAGTGCTGCGGCGCGAGCGTGTTCCTCGCGCCCGAGCGGCACGTGCTGGACGGCCCGATGGCCGGCAAGCTGAAGGCGGCGGGGCAGGCGATCCCGGGCTTCGAGCTGCGCATCGCCGACCCCGAGGGCCGTCCGCTGCCGGCCGGCGCCGTGGGCGAGATCCTGATGCGCGGCGCTCCGGTCATGAAGGGCTACTGGAAGGACCCGGCGCAGACCGAAGCGGCGCTGGCCGGCGGCTGGCTGCACTCCGGCGACGGCGGCTACCTGGACGAGGACGGCTTCCTCTACGTCGTCGACCGCATCAAGGACATGATCGTCAGCGGCGGCGAGAACATCTACTGCAGCGAGGTCGAGAGCGCGCTGGCCGGCCATCCCGCCGTCCAGGCCTGCGCGGTCGTGGGCCTGCCGGACGACAAGTGGGGCGAGCGCGTCCATGCGGTGGTGGTGCGCAAGGCAGGCGCCCGCGTGAGCGCCGACGAGCTGCGGGAACACGTGCGGGGCCGCATCGCCGGCTACAAGGCGCCGAAGAGCTACGAATTCGCCGACGCGCTGCCCCTGTCGGCCGTCGGCAAGGTACAGAAGAAGGCGCTGCGCGAGCAATGCCTGCAGCGATCGAAGGACAGCCATGACTGACGTGCTCGCCCGCCCGATGTTCGAGGCGGAGCATCGGGAATTCCGCGCCCAGGTGCGCCGCTTCGTGGCCGAGCGGATCGCGCCCCACCACCTCGAATGGGAACGCCAGGGCTGCGTGCCGCGCGCGATCTGGCGCGAAGCCGGCGCCGTCGGCATGCTGTGCTGCACGGTCGACGAGCAGTGGGGCGGCGCCGGCGCCGACTACCTCTACACGGTGGTGGCGCTGGAGGAGATGGCCTACGCGCATGCACCGGGCCCCGGCTTCGCGATCCACTCCGAGATGGCGTCGCCTTACGTCTCGAACTTCGGCTCCGATGCACAGAAGGCGCGCTGGCTGCCCCGGCTGGTGACGGGCGAGGCCATCGCGGCCGTGGCGATGACGGAGCCGGCGGCGGGCAGCGACCTGCGCGGCATCCGCACGCGCGCCGTGCGCACCGCGTCCGGCTGGCGCCTGTCGGGCCAGAAGGTGTTCATCTCGAACGGGCAGCTCGCCGACCTTTTCGTCGTCGCGGCCCGCACCGACGACGACGCCAAAGGCCTGTCCATCTTCCTCGTCGACGCCGCCCTGCCGGGCGTGCAGCGCGGCAGGCGGCTGGAGAAGATGGGGCAGCATGCGCAGGACACCTCGGAGATCTTCTTCGACGGCGTGGCGCTGGCCGACGGCGACCTGCTCGCCGCCGAGGGCGCCGGCATGAAGTGCCTGGCGCACGGCCTGGCGCGCGAGCGCCTGACCATCTGCATCATCTGCCAGGCGCGCGCCGAGGCCGTGTTCCGCGACACGGTGGCCTACGTGGGCGAGCGGCAGGCCTTCGGCCAGGCGGTCGCGCAGTTCCAGAACACGCGCTTCCAGCTCGCGGCGGTCAAGGCCGACCTGACGGCCGGGCGCGCGCTGGTCGACCGGCTGATCGGCGCCTACCGCGACGGCTCGCTGGACGAGACCACCGCCGCGGCGGGCAAGCTGTGGACCACCGAGATGCTCGGGCGCACCGCCGACGCCTGCCTGCAGCTGCACGGCGGCTGGGGCTACATGAGCGAATACAACGTCTCGCGCGCCTATGCCGATGCGCGCGTCGAGCGCATCGCCGGCGGCACGTCGGAAATCATGAAGGAAATCATCGCCCGGGGCATCTGGCCGCGCAGGTGATGGCAGCACGAGAGGATCGAACGCAGTGATCGACTACGACAAGGACGGCGACGGCATCGCGCACATCGTCTGGAACAACCCGGACGGGCCGGTGAACGTCAAGAGCGCGGCGGCGATGACAGCCTTCGCGCAGGCGGTGGACCGCGCCATCGCGGACGGCACGGTCAAGGGCGTGCTGGTGCGCTCCGCCAAGCGCGACTTCGTCGCCGGCGGCGACCTGACGGCGCTCTACGCCGCCGCGACGCCCGAAGAGGCAGCGGCGCTGGTCGGCGGCATCGGCGCCTGCCTGCGCCGGATCGAGCGCTCGCCCAAGCCCTTCGTGGCCGTGCTCAACGGCTCCGCACTGGGCGGCGGGCTGGAACTCGCGCTGGCCTGCCACCACCGCGTGGCCGCCGACGAGCCGGCGCTCAGGCTGGGCGCGCCCGAGGTGACGCTGGGGCTCATTCCCGGCGCGGGCGGCACGCAGCGCCTGCCGCGCCTCATCGGCATCGCGGCGGCGGCGCGGATGCTGATCGACGGCAAGCCGGTCGGCGTGCGCGACGCGCTGGCCTGCGGCCTCGTCGACGAGGCCGTGCCGGCCGGGCAGTTGATCGACGCGGCGCGGCGCCTGGCGCTGGCGCATCCCCAGGCGCGGCAGCCGTGGGATGCCGAGGGCTTCCGGTATCCCGGCTTCCAGCCCGGCTCGCCCGAGGCCGCGGCCTTCTTCGGCGACATGCAGGCCGAGGTGCAGCGCCAGCGGCCGGCCGCCGATCTCGCGCCGCACGCGATCCTCCAGGTGCTCGCCGAAGGCACCGCCGCCGGTCTCGACCGCGGCCTGGCAGTGGAGGCGCAGCAGTTCGCGCGCGTCGCCGTGTCCGCCGCCGCGAAGAACCGCATCCGCACGCAGTTCATCGCGCCGGGCGCGGTCAGGAAGGCCGCGCGGTCCGCGGATGCCGCCGCGGCGCAGCCGACGCAGGTGGGCGTGGTCGGTGCAGGCACGATGGGCGGAGGCATCGCCCTGGTGGCGGCCAGGTCGGGCATCCGGACCGTCCTGATCGACCAGTCGGAAGCGGCATTGCAGAAGGGCATGCAACGGATCGCCAGGAGCCTGGACAGCGCCGTCGAGCGCCGGCGCATGACGCCGGCGCAGCGCGACGAGACGCTCGCCCGCATCGAGGCGACGACGGACTTCGCGCGGCTGCAGGGCAGCCAGATCGTCGTCGAGGCCGTCGTCGAGGTGCCGGAGGTGAAGCAGTCGGTCTTCCGCAGGATCACCGACGCCGCGGGGCCGGACGTGGTGGTGGCGTCCAACACGTCGACGCTGTCGATCAGCGCCATGGCCGAGTCCGTGGCGGCGCCGAAGAACTTCATCGGGCTGCATTTCTTCGCGCCGGTCGACCGGATGGCGCTGGTGGAGGTGATCCTCGGGCGCGAGACGGACGAGCGGACGCTCGCGCGCTCGCAGGCGCTGCTCAAGGCCATGGGCAAGACGCCGGTGGTGGTGAACGACGGCCCCGGCTTCTACACCTCGCGCGTGGTGGCCGCCTATACGCGCGAGGCGCTGCACATGCTGGGCGCGGGCATCTCGCCGGAGCTGATCGACCGCGCCGCGCTGGCGGCGGGCTTCTCGATCGGCCCCCTCGCCATGGGCGACCTCACGTCCTACGACCTGCTGAAGGACATCCTCGGCAGCCTGGCGCGCGCCGGGCGCGGGACGGCCGCCGATTCGCAAGGGGCGATGGACGCCATCGACCGCCTGCTGGCGGCAGGCCGCGTGGGCCGCAAGGGCGCCGGCGGCGTGTACGACCACGGCCCCGAAGGCAGGCGCGTGTGGGAAGGGCTGGCGGCGCTGTTCCCGCCCCGGGCCCAGCAGCCTGCGGAGGAAGAGGTGATGCAGCGCCTGCTGGACATCCAGTCGATCGAGACGGCGCACGTGGTGGCCGAGGGCATCGCGAGCGACCCGCTCGCGCTGGACCTGGCCGCGGTGCTGGGCTGGAGCTACCCGGCCTTCCGCGGCGGCGTGCTGGCGAACGTCGACGACACCGGCATCGCGCGCTTCGTGCAGCGCAGCGACGCCATGGCCGAGGCATTCGGGCCGAGGTTCGCCGTCCCTGCACTGCTGCGCGAGATGGCCGCCACGGGCGCGACCTTCCACGCCCGGGGATGAGCCGCATGGCACGCAGACCTTCGGTGATCATCGCGGGCGCAGGCATCGGCGGCCTGGCCGCCGCGGCCCTGCTGCGCGGGCGCGGCTTCGAGGTCGCCGTGTACGAGCAGGCCCGGCGCCTGCAGGAAGTGGGGGCCGGGGTGCAGTTGAGCGCGAATGCGGTCAAGGTGCTGCGCAGCCTGGAGATGGAGGAGCGCGTCGTCAGCCGCGGCTTCCTGCCGACTCACTTCATCGGCTGGAGCTGGAAGTCCGGCCGGCGGCTGTACCGGACGCCCATCAGCCCGCTGCACGAGCAGAGCTTCGGCGCACC
>Ga0222428_100441_pt1 | contig 15278 bp, 8 predicted proteins | sample 2B5Ametagenome_FD_182471 | JGI IMG/M metagenome (GOLD analysis project Ga0222428, IMG submission 182471) | Enriched microbial communities from leaf-cutter ant dump, University of Wisconsin, Madison, United States - 2B5A (version 2) | ecosystem: Environmental > Terrestrial > Nest > Insects nest >...
GTGGAGCTCCTCATCATTGGCGAGGGTGAATTGCGCGATGCGCTGCAGGCCCTCATCAATGCCAGCCAGCCCGCTGACCGCCCCTCCAATATCCGGCTCCTGGGAAATGTTGACGACGAGGAGAAACATGCACTGTTGGCGCATTGCGACGTTTTCTGCCTCGCATCCCGCGAGCGTACCGAAGCTTTCGGTGTTGCAATTCTCGAAGCGATGCAGCACGCCAAGCCCTGCATCGTTTCAGACCTTGCGGGCTCTGGCATGCCCTGGGTCGTGCAGACCGCCGGCGCCGGCCTGCTCGCCCCCCTGGAAGACGTGACTGCATGGCAGGCAGCCATCGTCCAGATGCAAAACGACCCCACACTGCGCGCCCGCCTGGGACACGCCGGCCAGCAAGCCCTGCAGCAACACTTCTCCATGGCCGCCTGCGCACGGCGCATAGCGGACCAGTATGCACTGGCGCAGCCAGACCCCGCGCCCTCTTCCGCAAGCAAAGAGATCCTCATCGTCATTCCCGCGCGCAATGAGGCTGCCACCATCGGCGATGTGCTGCAAAGCCTGAGTGCAGCAGGCTGGCGTGACATCCTGGTCGTCAACGACCAGAGCACCGATGACACTGGCGCCATCGCCAGGGCAGCCGGTGCACAGGTACTCACGCCCGTACTGCCTGTGGGTGCATGGGGTGGGATGCAAGCCGGCATACGCTATGCCCTGCGCCATGGCTACCAAGCCGTCATCACCATGGACGCCGATGGGCAGCATGAAGTGGACGAGATTCCCACCTTGCTGAACGCCCGAGACCAAGCCGACCTGGTGATAGGCGCTTTTCCCGAACGCGCCAGCCAGTTGCGTCAATTGGCCTGGCACTGGTTCCGCCAGCTCGCCGGGTTTGACCTGCGTGACCTCACCTCGGGATTTCGTTTGTACAACCGCGGCGCGATGAGCGTTCTGGCCTCACGCGAAGCAACCCTGCTGGACTACCAGGATCTGGGCGCGCTGCTGCTGGTACGGCAAACAGGCCTGCGCCTGATGGAGGTTCCGGTCTCCATGAACCTGCGAAGCGCAGGAAAGTCACGCATCTTCAACTCCTGGCTCAGCGTGGCCCGGTACATGCTGGCAACCACGCTGCTGTGCCTAGCGCGCTAAACAGCGCTGCATGGGAACACCATACCGATCGCTCCCTGGTGCTGGGGTAAACGAGCATCTAGCCGTGTCCGCAATGCGGTGGCCTCAACCTAAACCGGCCTCTGTTGGCGAAAAACAACCGACAGCACTTGCACATAACGCCTGAGCACTGCTAGATTGCAAACGATTGTTACACCTCTCACCGACTCACATTCGTACACAGCCGCACACACCATGAAGTTCTCTAAATGCCTATTGAGTCGATCCCTGAGGCCGTTTCTTCTAGTGAGCGCGTTGTGTTTGGGCGGTGTCGCGCATGCACAACAAGTTCTGGCCCTGTCGCCAGGCCACCCTCCTGAGGCCAAGCTCGTGACCTCGGCGCTTACAACGCCTAACGGCGGGAGTCTGCGCATTGAAAACCTGAAAATCAACGACGCCAACCCTTCCATTGTCAATTTGGATCTACGTCGAACTGAGGTGGTAAGTGGGAGCACCGATTTTATTGTCATAGACGACAAAGGCCCGCATTTTTATCCACTAGCCCTTAGTGCACATTTTTCTGGAACCATCCAAGGCCAGCCGGATAGTTATGCATTCGTAGCGATAAGTCCAGACGGCGAAATTCGCACCATCATTCATAAGAATGAAGAAACCATTGTCAATGAATTGCTACCTATAACCAACGAAAGCAGGGGCCGCGTCGCCTCGCGCGCTGTGGATCACTCCAAGGATTTTTCAGAGCGCGAGTTCGCATGCGGTGCCGACGAGAAATTCCTCAAAGAAAATCTCATCGAAAAAATTACAGAAAGATCGACAAAACGCCCCTCCAGCAGCCCAATACCGCCGCCACAAGAGATCCTGACGATGCGACGAGCCGATATCATCATAGATACGGATTATGAATTTTTCCAGAAGTTCGGCACCGAATCGGCAGCGTTCACCTACATCACAAATCTGCTTGCCTACATTAGCAGCAAGTACCAGAACGAAATATCAACAAAATTCAATCTTAAACAAATCTACATCCGAAGTACCTCGACTGACCCATGGACAAAAACTTCAACGAGTGAGATGCTCGCTGAACTGCGCACATACTGGAATAATCCCGCAAACGCAGCCATATCCCGACATCACGTTCATTTGATTAGCGGGAAAAATGCAGGGGGAGGTATCGCATATGTGGATACGCTCTCACCTCAATATGTAGGCTATGCTTATGGCGTTAGCGCAAACATTTCTGGAAATTTCAATCCTTCGAATCCTCAGGTCATATGGGATTCCGTCGTTGTCGCTCACGAAATTGGACATGCCTTTGGCAGCGGTCATACACACACATACGACAATCCCTATGTAGCACCCAACCCAAACATTGGCGGAGCCATTGATTGCTGTTATTCCGATAATTCAAATGGACAATGCGGGACAACTTTGGGGGGTGCGGGGAGATATGGGCAATTGCCTGGCTTTGGTTCCATTACTGGAGGTGCGGCAGGCCAAGGCAATGGCACCATCATGAGTTATTGCCACTTGCTCAACGGCGGCATGGGCAACATCGCTTGGACTTTTGGTACAAATCATATCTATGGCGTGAATGCCAGCCGCGTGCCGACCGTAATGATAACCCAAAGCCAAAATTATCTACCAGTAGATACCAGCGGCACCTTTGATTTATCAGTAAGCAAAACGGCTGGAGGCACCGTAACCAGCAACCCCACAGGCATTAACTGTGGTGTGGACTGCGCCGAAAGCTATGCACCAGGAACGAATGTCACACTGACAGCCCTTCCGGATGCGGGGTATCAATTCAGTGGCTGGGGAGGTGCATGCAGCGGCACAGGGGGATGCTCCGTAGCAATGAATGCGGCCCAAATCGTATCAGCCACCTTCACTCAAATTCCCCAAGGCACTCTCTCAGTTGCAAAAATTGGCACGGGTAGCGGCACAGTGGCTCGTATCAGCGGTGCACTCAACTGCGGCTCGACATGCATAGAAACACTGCAACCGGGTACAACCGTCAATCTCATGGCAACAGCTGATGCCGGCAGTATTTTTTCAGGCTGGTCAGGCGGTACCTGTGCTGGTACTGGTACATGTGCATTCACTCTGAATGGAAACGTCACCGTCAATGCGATGTTCAATGCTGCATCAGGTGGCGCCACTGAAGCACCGCTGACAATCAGCAATATTAGTGGAGTCGCTGGATCCACCTTTTATTACTCAACAAACGTGCCCGCCAATGCGAAAAATCTAATTATCAAAATTGGAGGTGGCAGCGGGGATGCCGATCTCTACGTAAAATACGGCCAGACACCAACGACCAGCTCCTATGATTGCAGGCCATACCACAACGGAAATAATGAAAGCTGCCCATTCCAAAATCCATCAGCAGGAACCTACCAAATCATGATTCGTGGCGCCACCGAATTTAGCGGTTTAACACTTTCCGTCAGCTATCAAAAAACATCGAATATTAGCCACATCATAGATTTACTCGTGAACGACTAAAAACACCAAACAAGAACAAATAAAATAGAATACACTCAGATCGCAAATTCATCGAATCTTCAAAAGGGAATTCCCATGAAAAAATATCTAGCAAGCATATTGATCACAATTTCTTCCGCGCAATCTTTTGCAGCAAGCGACTTAGGAAATCGTCAAATCACAAGCTTCGGAATTCAAGGCAACGAAACAGGCGCGATAACATACATTACAACAACACCTGCGCCATCAACGAATTGCCTATACGGTGTTTTATACATATATAACTCACACAAATCCGAAGTAAAACCAATGGTTGCCACAGCGTTAGCCGCATACACCGCTGACAAGCCGGCAAAGAGACTAGACTACGACGTAAGAAACGATGGCACATGCGCATTAACACTAATTAATTTCTAAAATTTATTCAAGCAAAACCCCACAATTCAATAAGATCGTCAACATAACTTCCTATTGATCTAGGCAGGGGCACGTAAGCTGCTAAACGCTCCTGCAAATTTTTATCTACCGCCAATCTATGTAGCGTCTGCGCTAAAACGCGAGCATTACCAGGGGGAAAAAGGAGGCCATCCACCTCATGGTGGACAGCAGCCGCAATACCGGGGTGGTCTGAAGCCACTATGATCTTGCCCACAGCTTGCGCTGAGTACGCCACGAGTGGCGTGTTTTCATACCAAAGAGATGGTATTACCAGAGCGTCTAGATCAGCGAGAACATCAAAAATAGCCGCATTAGGAAAGGTGCCCGCAAAATAAACGTCACTCCGCCCCGCAGCTTTCGCCAAAAGCCCTGCAGAATAATCTGGAAAATCTTGCAAATCGCCATAAATACGAAGTGTACAAATCCCCTTTGGCAATAAAGAAAAAGCGCTAAGCAACACATGCGCGCCCTTATGCGGGGCCAGCGTTCCAATAAAACCAATGCGAAGTGGCCGGTCTGCTTGGTTATAGCCACATCGCTTTGAACTGGTGTCTGGCAATTCAACGCCAAAAGCGGACTCCACCATAAGATCTGAACGCAGACCATAATCCACTAACTTGGCACGCATGAATGCATTTGGTACGAAAATGTGCCGCAATCGGTTCAAACGAGAAATCGTCTTAGGCGCACGTTCACGGAGAGCACGTATTTCTGCCAGCATCGGATGCCAAGTAGCCTCTCTATCCGAGACACATGCAGCCAGACCATCGGCCAGTCCCCTTGGCATGACTCGAGATATGAAGCGAATCGGTGCTACACGAGAGGGACTCTGTCCAAAATGCTTGATGCAATTGCCCGAATGTTGGCTTGGCCCATGGCACAGGCTTCCATCTGGCAGGCGCAACTGCGCCATAGGACAGATAGCCCAAAAATCGGTTGGAGTGAAAGACTGTCGTATCCCGGCAGCTTCTGCCGCAAGAATTAAACCAGTTCCAAGTCGATTGAAATGAAAATAATGGACTTGGTCAGGCCGGAACCTGTGTAGGATACCGGCGAAGTGTTGCGCTGCAAGGGCGTTGTCGGAGCCAACCTCAATTATTGAACGCTGCCCGTGCATCGGCACGTCAGCATGGTGGAAACGATCAATATCAAAACCGTCAAACTGATCGCGCACCCATCTCTCTGACTCCATCAAGTCGTTTTTGCCAGGATGGCCAGCGACTATATTTACCTCGTGCCCACGGCGGCGCAATTCTCGCGCTACGCCCAATGTCAACACCTCTGTTCCCGCCGTAAAAAACGGAAAGAACTGGTGCACCACCAACAAAATTCTCACGTTGACTTCGTGCTCATGCCGCCGCTCCGGGTCGCGCACGCATCCATTCAACGGTCCGTTCCAACCCAGCACGTAGCGCGATCTGCGGCGTCCAGGCAAGTTCTCGGCATGCCAACGCGTTCGAGAGCACGTTCAGTTTTACATCGAATGAGCGACCAGGCTTGTAGTTAACGGCAACACTTTGACTAAGTACATCTCTCAGCATACTCACCACGTCGTTCAAACTGACGCCAGCCCCAGAACTGATGTTAAAGCATGTATGCGGGCCCTCATAGTAAAGTGCACGAACGAATGCATCTGCTACATCCTGGACGTGGATATAGTCACGCGTGACCGAGCCATCACCCCAAATTTCAATGGGCGTTCCTGACAGCGCCCGATGCACGAACACGCCGATCGCACCTTGCGCGGTCTCGATACGCTGTCGTTCACCGTAAGGATTGGCCACTCGCAGAATCACCGGCCGAATGCCATGCAAGTGCTGGTAAATGCGAAGATACTTCTCAATCATCAATTTGGTAATGCCGTACGACACCAACGGCTCAGTCGGATGCTCTTCGTCGATGGGCAGGTACTTGGGCGTGCCATAGACCGTTCCGCCCGATGAGATAAATACGATGCGCGACACCTTTGCACGCACCATGGCGTCTAGCACCTGCAAGGTAGCAACCACGTTGGACTGGACATCGTAAATCGGGTCGTCGTTAGAACCCTTGGGCAGAGTGGAGGACACCAGATGAATCACTGCGTCAACGCCCACGAGGGCATCTCCAACGTCGTGGGCACTGGACAAGTCGCCACCGATCCACTCCACCGACTCGTGCGGCTTAAAGCCGCGATAGGGGGGAACCCGAGGCCGCTCGAAGATACGTAGGGCATAGCCCTCGGCAAGCAAACGGTCTGCGATAGTGGAGCCAATAAAACCTCCGCCACCCAAAATCAGTATCTTCATCGTTGAGTCGCTATCTTTCTCGCCATACGGTGTGATCAGGGAGTTGTTCCAGTTACCAAACTGACGGGGACTTTCGGCAGAATGAGGCGCCGACCGCCCCAGTCCGAAGCTCCGCCGACGACTTCGTAAAGAGCAGTAGGATTCTTGTAGATGGCGATGCCAACAGAATGGGTTTTCTCATACTTCTGATACGTGGTGATAAACCTCTGCACCCAAGCGGTACCAGCAGGGATGATCCTTGGTCCGCTATCTATGACAATATCGCCCGGAGCATCAAACATTGCGCCTTGACTGTCGTTCAGATGCAGGGCAGCAATATCGTGTCCCTTCACATCTTGTGCAGCACGCATCAATACTTGAAGCATTACCTCGTCATTTCCGCTCGACTCAGCACGAAGGCCAAGTATCTGATAGCGCTTATCAAAAGTTGCTCCACTCACTAAAGCATGTGTACCTGAGGCAGAAAGAAATTTGTTGGTATTTTTTTCGTCAAGATATATTAACATCGAAGGGCGAAAAAAAACAGCACCCACCACAGTGATTATCAACCCTAGCATGGCGATTGCCGGCGCCATTTTTCCATTCTTCGATTCAACTTGGGAATTTTCAATCCTGCGGTCACCGTGGCCCATTTTAAGTATCATCTTGCGAGCAGGCTGCTCGACGCCATAGAATAGAAGCGCCGAGCACAATAGCGAGCCCCCCCAAAATAAGGCGTAGGCCACCCCACCTCCTTCACGAAGAACATCCTGATATGGCTGAATGCAGTACAAAATCAATGCATGACACAGGTATAAGGCAAAGCTGATCTCACCAAGAAAAACCATCACTCGGGTCGCAAGAAGCTTCCCCACAGGTCCGCGACTTAAGGCAAAGATGCCAATAAGCATTGCGAAAAACAACCATAAACCCTCTCTAGTGAAATAGTGTACAGCCGCCATTCCCAACACGCGCTGGATACCCAATAGGTTTGTGGCCGCCAGCAGAGCAAAAGCACAACCACCAATGGCAGCAAGTTCAAGAACAAACCATTGCTCTGAAGTTAGGCCTAATTTTTGATTCGGTATCTTTCTCACCAAGAATGCTGTGGAAATACCAACGGAAAATTCCAACAAGCGCACCAATGGATTGAGATAGATCAAACTCGCAAATCCCACGCCGGGGTATGCATCAGCACTAGGTAATGCAAGTGCAGAACAGATAACAATCACCAATACTACTATTCCCACCTGGACAAGCAACAACCAATGCCAGCTTCTGGCCCAATAACGAATCAGCAGTGGAAATGCCGCATAAAAAAAGAATTCAACAGAAAGACTCCAAGCCACTTCATTAAAGGAAAGGGACCATGACCGCAACGGAATCCACGCTTGAAGCAAAAAAACGTTAGCAACTAGCTTGGCAAGGCCTTCGACGCCGGGAAAATTGCTTTGCCTGTCGAATTTGAATATCAGTGCAATCCACAGCAATAACATTACAGCGTGGAGCGGCCAAACACGCGCAACACGCGCGAGTAAAAATCCCTTCAACGCATTGCGTCCTTCTAGGATTGGATAGTTATAAGCAAGTATGAAACCGCTGAGCACGAAAAAGAAGGATACACCTTGTGGGTAAGGTACCGCAGTTGCGAAGCCGAGGGAGCCAAACAGTGGATGGGCATGACCAACGACAATCATCGCTGCCGCGAAGAAGCGCAGTGATGTCAGAGCGTCGAGTTTCTGCGGTCGGGCTGAGGCACTAGTCATTATCTAGCCCATTTTAAAATAAACGGAACATCAAAATTTTCCATCTGCACTTCTGCTGACTCGGAACCGCGTGACGCAATTCGCATAAATAATATCATCGCAATCAAAAATCCATATTTCGCTGATAAATCAAGCTGCGTTATATATCGACAGCGTTTCGCTAGCCATCAGACTTGGCGTTTTTTCATAATACGTAGTGGTGGCGAGTGCGTACATGGCATCTGGATGACGGACAAGCTCCGCAAGTCGTTGTTCGAGAGAGTCCACATTGCCGCGCTCGAAGGCGAATCCGTTGACTGCTGGCTCAAGAAACTCAGTCATCCCGGCGACATCTGACACCACGACGGGGGTGTGTGTTGCCAGCGCGTTCAAAAGAACCAGCGGACTGTTCTCGTACCAGCGAGAAGGTATGGCCAATAGGTCCATCCCGCGCATGATCTCCGCCATCTGTGTCGACGGGAATGTGCCCTTGAAAGAGACAGCATACCCATCGGCCAGAGCCTTGAGGGACGCCATGTAGGCCGGATCCTGATCTGCTGGGCCGTAGATATGCAGTTCCGCGGACCCCTTAGGCAAGCGCTGGAAGGCTTTGAGCAGCAGATCCGTACCTTTGTGTGGTGCGATCTGACCAATGAATCCGATGACCGGCACATGACCAGCGAGACGCTGCGGCTTGGGAGCCCGGTCGATGTCCACACCGAACCATATGTCGCGCATGGGCGTGGAGATCCTGTTTGCTTCGTAAGCAGTTTTCAAGAATCGCGTAGGCGCAACAGCCCCCCGGTAACCACCACTGTAGAGAGCTAGCAAAATGTCTGGGCGACGAGCAATATCCTCAAGCAAGCCGTCCACGGCCCCATTGCGCAGACCAGGTAGTCGCCTGCCGACATTGGCTAGCGTGGCGATCCACTGCGCCGAACGCGGCGTGACGGAGCATCGAACCCACCAGTCCGCATGGGGGCTGCGGCCAGCATCCTTAAGGTGGCAGGCCATGCAATTCGTGCGTGAGCGCGAGGGCCCTGCGCATAGGTCACCGTCGGCCGCCTCCAGCTTGTTGTTCAGGCAGAACCCAAAAAAATCCGTAAAGGTGGCGTAGGTAGGAATGCCCAACTCCTGGGTAACCTCTAGCAGCGCGGCGGTGTGGTTGATCAAGTGAGTGACGTGCACAACATCCGGCTGAATGTCACGCAGCACGCGCTCAAGCACCGGCCGCATGTCGTGCTGGTAGTAGGTTTCCTTAACGCGCGTGTGCGGTATGCGGTTTTTGTCGATACACACGACAGGGATTCCCTGGTGTACGTAGTGACTCACCACATCTTCACGCGCAGGCTCCCCTGGAAACACGGCAGAGACGACAACGACGTTATGCCCGACAGCTTGGTAATGCTTGGCCAGATCGAGGGTGTAAGTTTCTGTCCCGTAAAAATGCTCTGGGAAGAAGCAGTGGACAAAAAAAGCAATTTTCACGCTGGATCCTTGCGCGCCTCTTCGCTGACCTCGGCATAGATCTTTGCGTAGTGGGCAATCATGGCTTGTATCGAGAAATTTTCCTGAGCGCGGCGCTGCTGCATCTCACCCAGTCGATGGATCTTCTCCGGACTGTCGAGCAGAGCAACGGCAATGCGTGCCAGCCCTTCCGCGTCTGCAGGCGCAGCGAGAAGTTCGGGAGCGTCTACGATCTCACCAATGGCACCGATGTCGTAGCCGATCACGGGCACCTTCATGCTCATGGCGAACGGGCTGACCTGACCGAAGCTCTCCTTCCAGACAGGAGCCACGAACAGACTCATGCGTCGGTATAGCGCCGGTAGATCTTCATAGCTGACGTAACCCGTAAACTCAAAGTTGGCTTCTACACCCGCAACCCTGACAGCTTCGCGGTAAGGCTCGTAGAGGCTACCTCCGCCCACGATCAGAATGTGCGTCTGTGGCCGAAGCTGTGCGATACGAATGAAGGGCTGGATAGCATCTTCGTTGAGCTTGTCCCGCTCAAGGCGATAGACCATACCCACGCAATCCTCCGGTGCACGTTCCGTTGGGCTACGCGTGAACAGTCCAAAGTCGGAACCTGGATAGACTGTCACATGTTCCATACCAGGGAAGCCGAAAACACGGCGGACGTAATCGCTTACGTATACGTAGCGAACCACGGCATTCGATCGATACGGAGCGACCGGTGTGTTGATGTTCTGGATCACTGGCAGGCCGAGAAACTCAGCAGCTGAAATTACTTTAGCGTACCACGGCTCATCACAATCACCCCAGTAATGCACGTGTACGATATCAGGTTTCATACGCTGAAAATACGCAACCAGCGGACTGATATCCTGTGGAAATCGGCACTCCTCAATCTCCACACCAACATAAGCAGGAGGATCTGGGTTGAAGCTTGTCAACACAGATTGATGATATTGGCTACCTAAATATTCGACCAAGTCGATCACGAGACGCGAAGATCCACCAGTCATGAAGTTGGCAATTGCGTGGACGATCTTGGGCGCACCAGTAAACGCAGCAGGTGGAACCTTTACTTGGTACGTATTCGAATCGCCGCCTTTATTCGCAGGCATCGCTGGAGTTAGTCCTAGCAGACGCTGCAGGGGTGGTATAACAACAGGACGCCAGCGGCGTGGCACCACCCCCCCCCCTACGGTGGCAGCGAGTAAAATCACCTTGCGAATTCCAAACGGGTGGGTACGCAGAATATCAAGTAGTTGAAACCAGCGCGTCTGCTTAAGCGCCTGCAACTCCGTTGCAGCAGTCTGGCACGTCACCCTCAGTTGATCATACCGCAGCCCGGCCTCGGCCAACAGCTTGTCGCGCTTGGCCACCTCCGCATAGAAATAGTGCCGCTCCTCCTCGATACGCTGGGCAACAGCTTTTTGATCCGTCAACCACACATCTTGCTGAGCCAACAATTCCTGAGCGTTCTCCAACTCACGCCCGATGCTCTCCAAGCGTTCATCCTTAGCCTGCACCGTAGCCTCTAGACGGTAAATCTCAGCGCCTTGCTGTGCCAACTCACTCCCGATACCCCTAAGTCGTTCATCCTTAGCCTGAATCATAGCCTCTAGACGGTGAATCTCAGCGCCTTGCTGCACCAATTCACAGTCTTTGCGGTTGATCTCCGCCTCTAGGCGAAAGGTGTTTTCTGGGCTCCAGCACGCGACACGAACATTCAAGCGCGATTGCGCAACCAAGTCTATGCTGAGCAAATTCCCGGATCGGTTGCCGACACGGCTCTGAATTTCGTTCTCCCAACCTATATATACTGACAAATCCTCCTCAATCAAAGGAATACCAATGCCATCTGCCAATTCGAACAAGATATTCTGCAACCCAAGACTAACTTGCGGCGCAGGAGAAGCCACCGAAGTAAGACCAAAAAAACTCAGCCCCAAGCTGCGAAAGACGAGAAAGCCGAGCGTGTAGGGTTGATTAAATTTCCATTCTTGGTCGATGAAAACGGTATCGTCAGGCGCACGTACGATCAAATTGCGCGGTACAGCATCAAAATGGTCACCGTCGATACGGGTGTTCTTGTCCAGCACAACACCCTCCAAAGTAGTGTGTCGTATGAACGCCCGAAACCATGTCGCCGCCCAGGGCCGCAACTGATCTATAGACCAACCAGGTCTATTCAAAATGCGAACCAACTCTTTTTGCCAATGCAACCCCGTAACGAATTCAGCTTCTTCAAACGCTACAGCTAAGCCATCTACGGAACGCGAAGCGGTAGCGCTAGACCCATCCAGCGGACGACGCTGGACGAAGATGCTATCCGCCTCGCCTTGGATAAAAGCAATTTCGCATGCGTAAGACTCACGCCGAGCACTGGCATAGTGGTAGGCTAGCACGTGCGGCTCCTCCAGAGGAGAATCCGAAGCCACCACAACAAATGAGTTAGCCAAAGCGCCAGCCAGCCCATTGCGAAATACAGGTACCCAAGCACTTTCTAACGAAAAGCTTGTAGCACCATGCTGAGGGTCTACCACTACCGAATTTTGCAACAATGGTGTCATATCAGCCGATGTCCGGACACCGGCCTCCGACAAGATACTGATCGGAAATTTGTAATCGGGAAATGGATACCACCAGCGCTGATGACTCCAACCTGCGGTACTCAACAGACCAGTCAACTCCTGCTTGCCGAAAGTCACAGCATCAACGCTGCCATAGAGATCTTCAATGCCGTACATGGGTACGCCGTTGTGATCTTCGGGTCGACCAGCAAAGTACTTGAGCCCTAGCTGATTCTCGATGGCCAGCAGCAGAACACCACCAGGTTTTAACATGGCACGCGCCCGTGCCAGAGTCGCCACCACGGGATCCTGTCCCGCCTTTACAGGAAAATACTGACGCGCGTACTCGAGAACACCAATCAATGTCACAACGTCAAAACGTTCGGCAGATTCGAAAGTGTCAAAGCTATCGCATACAACTGCGACGTTATCCAAACCTCGACAGCGTGCAACAGCAATCTCCGCACGCACGCTGCTGCCCTCAAGTGCTACTACATCCGCACCAAACTCCCCCAGCGCCCGAGTGATTGCACCGCATCCACAACCGATCTCCAGCACCGAACCAGTTAACAGATGCCTAAATGGTCGCAAAAGGTTGATGCGGCCGCACCCTAAATGGTACTGACTTGGCCAATCACTGATCGCCTGTGCAAGCTCGTCAGAAAACACGCTAGGATCACTACAGTTGCGCACAATATCCAGGATGCGTTGCTCTACTACGTCACCATCGCTGTACGCAAACGCACGCAATTCTGAACGACGCCAAAAACCTGTCCGAGCATCAATGACATATACATCAGATAGGTTCATGGCTGCCCTTCTGCAACATAGCGCCGACATCGGCCGCTGCGTTGATGTCACATCCCATCCGCGCACCAACATCGAAAATACCGCTAAAATCTGGTTGATTCTCTGAAAAAACTGTCAGCATGATAGCGTCATAACGCCGGTCATGCGGCACCACATCACCATTGGGCTGGCGTGAGGCAATACCTACGGATATGAAATAATCCCCCGGCGCGAAAGTAGCAGAGAAAGATATCACTACATTCAATACACTACCAGCTTCCCCTGCCGCACTGATACCGCTGCTGCGTTGCAACTCTGAATTAGTGTTATAAAGAGTCACACCCTCTTTAGTTTTAATAGCAAAACCCACGATAGGTCGAACAATATGAGAAATAAATCGGATGGAGAGCCTCAATTGGATTGCATCACCAACAAGTACCGTCCCCACATCAACTTGTGAACTCGTTTGCAAGCAATGGTCAATCAGCAAAACAACACCGTCACCCCAGCGGTATTCATGAGGATTATAGGTCGGGCGCAAGTGGAATCGATCCTCATAAACTGACAACCCACAACCCTTCCGTTCAAGCGTATTAACTGAGTCATCAATTTCCTCGCCTATGTCGAGGCGCTCCACTCCGAACATATCATCCAGATAAAGATTAATAATATCTCGAGGCTTACCAATGGAAATTAGATCGCCGGCTTTTAGAAATACCGCCCTATCACAATGTGTGGCAATTTGTTCGGTTGAGTGCGATACAAGCAATACCGAAGTGCCCTGCGCCTTCAATTTTTTGAGATGCGAAAAGCATTTCGCTTGAAACTTGGCATCACCAACAGCAAGTGCTTCATCCACCACAAGGATATCGGGATTCGACTGAGCTTGCACCGCAAAGGCTAAGCGAACAGCCATACCACTGGAATAGTTCTTGACAGGTTGCGAAATAAATTCACCGATATCTGCAAACTCCACGATATCAGCAAATCGAGCATCCACCTCCCCCTTACTCAAACCAAGCACGGCACCATTAAGATAAACATTTTCTCGACCAGTAAATTCAGGATTAAAACCAGAACCCAGCTCAAGCAATGCAGCGACCCGGCCATTAGTTCTAATAGTGCCGCATGACGGCGTCAAAGTGCCGCAGATCATTTGCAACAAAGTGGATTTACCAGACCCATTGCGCCCGACGATTCCGACCGTCTCGCCCTTCTTGACTTCAAATGAAATATTTTTCAATGCCCAGAACTCACGGTAGTACGGCACTGCAGTCGAGCCCCCAAGGATACGCCTCAGTTTTGGCACGAAAAACTGCTTGAGGCGATCTCGTGGCTGGCTATAGACGTGATAGCACTTCCCCAAATCATTGACCTGAATCGAAAATTCAGAGGACATCTGCAAAACCTCGACGCGTCTTCTGGAACCAACCATATCCAAGCCAAGCTACGCAACTGGCGAGCAGCATATAGATGGCGAGTCCGACCCAATCAGGCAATTTACCCCAAATCAGGACATTGCGTGCCTGCTCAATAATGAATGTGAGTGGATTAATAAACAACCAACCCTGCATATTATCCGGCAAAGAAGTTACTGGATAGAACACTGGAGCCAAGAACATTGATATCGACGTAATGATACCCACTGTCTGATTTACGTCACGCAAATACACACCAAGCGACGAAAGAATCCAAGCCAAACCCGCTGCCAGCACCAGGAGGGGTAAAAACACCACAGGAGTCAGGATCACATACCAACTCAAGTAACCGTTAAAACACAACTGGACTATCAGCAGCACTCCAAGACTTACTACGCAATGGAAAAGTGCCCCCATAACACTCACAAGCGGAAGTATTTCCAATGGAAACACAACCTTTTTTACCAAATTGATGTCTGCAAGTACCAGGGATGGCGCGCGGTTGAGCACCTCAGAAAAAAAACCATGCACTATCAACCCCACGAATAGTACGAGTGCAAATTGGATTTTTCCGTCTTCACCATCCGAACCCCATCGCGCCTTGAACGCCACCGAGAATACAAAGGTGTATACCGCGAGCATCAATAGAGGGTTAAAAAAAGACCAAGTTATTCCTAGCAGAGATCCCTTGTAACGTCCCGCGACCTCGCGTTTGGTCAACTGCATAATCAAGTGAAAATTCTTACCAATGCTACGCGCCAAGGACGTCAGCGTAGTGGGATGCGCCGCGTGGGGGTTTGATACTGAGGTTTGGATAGTCATGAAAATTTTTCCGCACTCTTCAACAGGAGTCCCTGCGCATCCTTGGCAGACAGGCTGGGCACGCCCGCATAGGGCCAGTCGATCGCCAACTGCGGATCGTCCCACGCAATGCACCGCTCATGCTGCGGCGCATAGTAGTCCGTCGTCTTG
>Ga0222428_100446_pt1 | contig 15118 bp, 11 predicted proteins | sample 2B5Ametagenome_FD_182471 | JGI IMG/M metagenome (GOLD analysis project Ga0222428, IMG submission 182471) | Enriched microbial communities from leaf-cutter ant dump, University of Wisconsin, Madison, United States - 2B5A (version 2) | ecosystem: Environmental > Terrestrial > Nest > Insects nest >...
CTCCAGCGCGAAGTCGATCATCATGATCGCGTTCTTCTTGACGATGCCGATCAGCAGCACGATACCGATGACGGCGATGATGTCCAGCTCCAGCCCTGCCGCCAGCAGCGCCAGCAGCGCCCCCACCGCCGCCGAGGGCAGCGTGGACAGGATGGTGACCGGGTGGATCGTGCTCTCGTAGAGCACGCCGAGCACGATGTACATCGTGACCACGGCAGCCAAAACGAGCAGCAGCGTGTTCGACAAAGACGCCTGGAACGCCAGCGCCGCGCCCTGGAACTCCGTGTCCACCGACAGCGGCAGCTCGCCCGCCGCGCGCATGTCCCGCATCACGCCCTGCACGGCGGCCACCGCGTCGCCCAGCGCCACGCCGGGCGCGGTGTTGAACGACACGGTGGCCGCGGGCAGCTGCCCCACGTGGTTCACGGCCAGGGCCATGCTGCGCTCGCTCACCGTGGCGATGGACGACAGCGGCACCGGCGGGCCGCTGCTGCTGGCCACGTGGATGGACTGCAGCGCCTGCGGCCCGAGCTTGAACTGGGGCGCCACCTCCAGCACCACGCGGTACTGGTTGGACTGCGTGAAGATGGTGGAGATGAGGCGCTGGCCGAAGGCGTTGTAGAGCGCCGTGTCTACCGCCGCCACGGTCACGCCCAGGCGGCTGGCCTGGGCGCGGTCGATCTGCACGTAGGCCTGGCGGCCCAGCGTCTGCTGGTCGCTGGCGACCTGGAGCAGCTCGGGCAGGCGCTGCATGCGCTCCACCAGGGCGGCGGTGCTGCGTCCCAGCTGCTCCATGTCGGGCGAGGACAGCAGCAGCTGGTACTGCGTGCGCGCCACGCGGTCCTCGATGGTCAGGTCCTGCACGGGCTGGGCATAGAGGCGGATGCCGGGCACGTCGTGCGTGCTCCGCTCCAGCCGGTGCAGCACCACAGAGGCGCTGTCGCGCTGGGCGTGGGGCTTCAGGTCGATGAGCAGACGGCCGGTGTTGAGCGTGGTGTTGGTGCCGTCCACGCCGATGAAGGACGAGAGGCTCTGCACCGCCGGGTCCTGCAGCAAACGCTCGGCCAGGGCCTGCTGGCGTTCGGCCATGGCGGCGAAGGAGATGGACTGGTCGGCCTCCGTCGTGGCCTGCAGCGTGCCCGTGTCCTGCGTCGGAAAGAAGCCCTTGGGCACGGCGACGTACAGCAGCGCGGTGATGGCCAGCGTGGCGAGGAACACGATCCACGTGAGCGGGCGATGGTCGAGCACCCAGCCGAGCACGCGCCCGTAGCGCTCGATGGTGCGGTCGAAGAAGCGGCCCGTGGCGTGGTAGAGGCGCCCGTGGCTCTCCTCGGGCGTGTGCTTGAGCAGCCGCGCGCACAGCATGGGCGTGAGCGTGAGCGAGACCACGGCCGAGATGAGGATGGCCACCGCCATGGTGATGGCGAACTCGTGGAACAGCCGGCCCACCACGTCGCCCATGAACAGGAGCGGGATCAGCACCGCGATCAGCGAGATGGTGAGCGAGATGATGGTGAAGCCGATCTGCTTGGCGCCCTTGAGTGCGGCCTGCAGCGGCGGCTCGCCCTGCTCCACGTAGCGGGCGATGTTCTCGATCATCACGATGGCGTCGTCCACCACGAAGCCGGTGGAGATGGTGAGCGCCATCAGCGTGAGGTTGTTGATCGAGAAGCCCGCGAGGTACATCACGCCGAAGGTGCCCACGAGCGAGAGCGGCACGGCGACGCTCGGGATCAGCGTGGCCGTGCTGCTGCGCAGGAAGACGAAGATCACCGCCACCACCAGGACGATGGCCAGCATCAGCTCCGCCTGCATGTCGTGCACCGACGCGCGGATGGTCACCGTGCGGTCGGTGAGCACCTGCACGTCGAGCGAGGCGGGCAGCGTTTCCTTGAGCTGCGGCAGCAGGGCCTGGATGCGGTCCACCGTGTCGATCACGTTGGCGCCAGGCTGGCGCTTGATGTTGAGGATCACGCCCGCGCGCACGCCGCTGTCCGGCGTGCCGGCCCAGGCGGCCAGGCGGGTGTTCTCGGCGTCGTCCACGGTGTCGGCCACGTCGGACAGGCGCACGGGGCTGCCGTTCCTGAACGCGATGATGAGGTTGCGGTATTCCTGCGCGGACTGGAGCTGGTCGTTGGCGTCGATGGTCGATGCGCGCTCGGGGCCGTCGAAGCCGCCCTTGGCGGCCTTCACGTTGGCCGCCGCGATCGCGCTGCGCACATCCTCCAGCGTCATCCCCAGCCCCGCCAGCGCCGTAGGGTTGGCCTGGATGCGCACCGCCGGGCGCCGCCCGCCGGCGATGGCCACCAGGCCCACGCCCTTGACCTGCGAGAGCTTGGGCGCCAGGCGGTTCTCCACCAGGTCGTTCACGCGGATCACCGGCAGCGAGGGCGAGCTGATGGCCAGCGTGAGCACAGGCGCGTCCGCCGGGTTGACCTTGCTGTAGAGCGGCGGCATGGGCAGGTCGCCGGGCAGCAGGGAGGTGGCGGCGTTGATGGCGGCCTGCACCTGCTGCTCGGCCACATCCATGGACATGTCGAGCGCGAAGCGCAGCGTGACCACCGACGCGCCGCCCGAACTGGTGGACGACATCTGCGCCAGCCCCGGCATCTGGCCGAACTGGCGCTCCAGCGGCGCGGTGACGTTGGAGGTCATCACGTCGGGGCTGGCGCCCGGGTAGAGCGTGGTGACCTGGATGGTGGGGTAGTCCACCTCGGGCAGCGCCGAGATCGGCAGCAGCCGGTAGGCCAGCACGCCCGCGATGAGCACGGCCACCATCAGCAGCGTGGTGGCGATCGGCCGCAGGATGAAGAGGCGCGACAGGTTCATGGCGCCACCGGTTCAGCGCGTGGCGGATGCGGGCGCCGAAGCCGGGGCAGCGGGCGCGCCGCCGCCCTGCCCCGCGCGCTCGGCCCGCAGCTTCTCGAGGTAGGCGCGCCGCTCCTCGGGCGCCATCGTCGCGAGCTTGGCGCGCACCTCGGGCGGCAGGTTGCGCGCGCCGCGCGGCCGGCCGGCCGCATCGCTCACGGCCTGGTCCACCTTCTGCACCTTGTCGGCGGCGATCACCGTGACCTTCGCGCCCTCGCGCAGGCGGTCGATCCCGTCGGTGACCACCTGGTCGCCGGGCTGCAGCTCGCCACGCACGCTCACGCGGTCGCCGTCGGCCACGCCCACGGCCAGGCGCCGCTGGGTCACGGTGCCGTCGCCCTGCACCAGGTACACGTAGTTGTTCTGCACGGCGGCGCCGGGCACGGTGAGGGCCTGCTCCAGCAGGTCGAGCTGCAGCCGCACGTTGACGAACTGGTTGGGGAACAGGCGCCCCTCGGCGTTGTCGAACGCGGCCTTGGCCTTCACTGTGCCGGTGGTGGCGTCGATGGCGTTGTCCAGCGCGTTCAGGCGGCCTTGGGCCAGCAGGTTCTTCTGCTCGCGGTCCCACAGCTCCACGGGCAGCGCGCGGCCCCCGGCCAGGCGGCGGGCGATGGCGTCCACGTGCGCTTCGGGCACGGAGAACACCGCGTCGATGGGCTTGATCTGGGTGATGGTGACGATGCCGTTCGCGTCCGACGGGTTCACCACGTTGCCCAGGTCGGCCTGGCGCAGGCCCAGCCGCCCGGAGATGGGCGCGGTGATGCGCGTGTAGCCCAGCTGCAGCTGCGCCATGTCCACCTGCGCCTGGTCGGCCGCCACCGTGCCCTGGTACTGGCGCACCAGCGCGGCCTGCGTATCCACCTGCTGGCTGGCGATGGAGTCCTGCGCCTTCAGCGCCTCGTAGCGCTGCAGGTCGAGCTGGGCGTTGCGCAGCAGCGCCTGGTCGCGCTGCAAGGTGCCCTGGGCCTGGCTCAGCGTGGCCTGGTAGCTGCGCGGGTCGATCTGCGCCAGCAGCTGGCCGGCGCGCACCTCGTCGCCCTCCTTGAAATAGAGCTTCTGCAGCTCGCCCGCCACCTTGGCCCGCACCACGGCGGTGGCGCGGGCGTTCAGGGTGCCGATGGCGTTGACCAGCACGCGCATGTCGCGCCGGTCCACCACGCCCACCGACACGGGCTGCGCCTGCGGCCCCGCCATCGTGCCCATGCGCGGGCCGCCGGGGCCGCGCGCCGCAGCGGGCTCGCCGCCGCCCTGGCGCTGCGTCCACCACCAGGCGCCTCCCGCCACGGCCAGGGCCAGGGCCACCAGGACGGCGGCCACGGCGGGCCTGCGGTGTGAAAGAGGTCTGCGCGGCATGGAGGGTTCATCTCTGGCGTTGGGGCCAATGGATCATAGCGAGCGGCAATCGACGAACGGCCTTGACATAAGTGAAGCGCAGGTAAAGCCCTACACTTGCGCGTTTTCGTCTTTCAGCCCCACCCATGACGTACTGCGTCGCCATCAAGCTCAACGCCGGACTGGTCTTCCTCTCCGACTCCCGCACCAACGCCGGCCTGGACCAGATCAGCTCCTTCCGCAAGATGATGGTCTACGAGAAGGCGGGCGACCGCTTCATGGTGCTGCTGTCGGCGGGCAACCTGAGCATCTCGCAGTCGGTGCGCGAGATCCTGCAGGTGCAGCAGCTCCACGACGCAGGCGACGGCAAGGGTGACGCGCCGCTGACCATCTGGAGCGCCACCAGCATGTTCGACGTGGCCCGCCTGGCCGGCGCCGCCGTGCGCCGCGTGTACGAGCGCGACGGTGCGGCGCTGCAGCGCGCGGGCGTGGATTTCAACGTCTCGCTGCTGCTGGGCGGCCAGATCAAGGGCGAGGGCATGCGCCTGTTCCAGGTCTACTCGGCCGGCAACTTCATCGAATCCACGGCCGAGACGCCCTACTTCCAGGTGGGCGAGTCCAAGTACGGCAAGCCCGTGCTGGACCGCGTGCTCACCCCCGACACGCCGCTGAACGAAGCCGCCAAGTGCGCGCTGGTGTCGATGGACAGCACGCTCAAGTCCAACCTGTCCGTGGGCCTGCCGCTGGACCTGGTGGTGTACGAGGAAGGGCGCTTGGCGACCGACCGCATCGTCTGCATCGACGAGAACAACCCCTACTTCCGCATGCTGCACAGCCGCTGGGGCGAGAAGCTGCGCCAGGTCTTCGACAGCATCGAGGACCCGGCCTGGAACGGCGGCACCACCGACGTGCCGATCCGTGTGGAGCCCGCGCGCAGCCGGCCGCTCAAGAAAATCACCAACCCGCGCGACAAGCTCATCTGAAGGGCCCGCGCCATGGCCGCCATCGTCTTCTCCCACGCCAACAGCTTTCCGGCGAGCACCTACCGCGTGCTGTTCAAGCACCTGCGCGAGCGGGGCTTCGAGGTCAGCGCCGTGGAGCGCTACGGGCACGACGAGAAGTACCCCGTCACCAACAACTGGCCGCACCTGGTGCAGCACCTGGCGGATTTCGCCGCGCGCGAGCAGCAGCGCACGGGACGGCAGGCCTTCCTGGTCGGCCATTCGCTCGGCGGCTTCCTCAGCGCGATGGCCGCAGCGCGCCACCCGGAGCTGGCGCGCGGCGTGGTGCTGATCGACTCGCCCCTCATCGGCGGCTGGCGCGCCAGCGCTTTAGGCGTGGCCAAGCAGACGCAGGTGGTCGGCTCCGTGTCGCCAGGCCGCGTGAGCCGCGCACGGCGCAACACCTGGGACAGCACGCAGGAAGCACTGGAGCACTTCCGCCGCAAGAAAGCCTTCGCGCGCTGGGACCCGCGCGTGCTGCACGACTACGTGACCCACGGCCTTCGCGACCACGAGGGCAAGCGCGTGCTGGCCTTCGACCGCGCGGTGGAAACGCAGATCTACAACACCCTGCCGCACAACCTCGCCGCCCTGCTGCGCGCGCACCCGCTGCGCTGCCCGGCCGCCTTCATCGGCGGGCGCGATTCGGTGGAGATGCGCCAGGTAGGCATGGACATGACGCAGCGCATCACCCAGGGGCGCGTGACGATGCTCGACGGCAGCCACCTCTTTCCCATGGAGCAGCCGCTGGCGACGGCCGCGGCCATCGAAGCCACGCTGCTGAACCTGCAGTCGCTGGAGCGAAAGAGCTGAAGCCTTTTCGGCCCCCAGCGCTTATCCAGAAAGCGCCAGAAGCTCACTTTTCGGTAGCAATCAGAATCCGCGCATCTCGCCCCATTCCTCGAAGGGGGCGCGGCCCGCACGCAGGGCGTTGATGGGCGCGGCCGTGTCCTCGTAGCCCAGCGCCACGCCGAAGGCCACGCGGTAGGGGGCGGGCAGCCGCAGCGCCTCGCGCAGCGTGCCCTCGTAGCGGCGCCAGAAGCCCTGCGGGCAGGTGGCCAGGCCGTGCTCCACGGCCAGCAGCATCAGCGACTGCAGGTAGATGCCCAGATCGGCCCACTGCGGCAGGCCCATGCGCTCGTCCGCGCAGACGAACACGCCCACGGGCGCGCCGAAGAACTCGGCGTTCTTCGCCAGCTGGCGCAGGCGCGCGGCCTTGTCCTCGCGCGGGATGCCCATGGTGCGGTACAGGTCCTCGCCATTGGCGAAGCGCCGCGTGCGGTAGGGCTCCCACAGGTCAGGCGGGTAGGAGACGTTGTTCGCCCCGTCTTCGGGCACGGCGGCGGCCACCGCGTCCAGCACGGCGCGCAGCGGCTCGCCCGTGAGCGCCACTACGCGCCAGGGCTGCAGGTTGCCGCCCGAGGCAGCCTGGGCTGCCTCCCGCAGCAGGGTCTGCACGAGCGGCGCGGGAGGCGCATCGGGCAGGAAGGCGCGCACGGAGCGGCGCTGGCGCAAGGCGTCTGAAACGTTCATGGGGGGCTTACTTTCCAATGATGTCGTTGAGCTTGTCGGCCTCGAAGCGTTCTTTCGTCGCCGCGTCGCATGGCACGCAGTCGGCGGCTTTCTGGACCGCAGAGAGCTTCTCGATGGCCTGCCACAGCAGCGCGATCTGGTGCTCTTGCGTGGCGGCGGTGCCGATCAGGCCGCGCATGGCCTGGGTGACGGGGTCGTCCTGCTGCTGCTGTTCCACGCCGTAGGCGCTGAACCGGGCGGATTCGGTCACGTCGGCGCTCTGCCCTTCCTTCGACGGGATGATGCGCGCCGGGATGCCCACGGCCGTGGCGCCCGCGGGCACGGGCTTGATGACCACGGCGTTGCTGCCGATCTTCGCGCCGTCGCCCACCTCGAAGCCGCCCAGCACCTTGGCGCCGGCGCTCACCACCACATCCTTGCCCAGCGTGGGGTGGCGCTTGGTGCCCTTGTAGAGCGAGGTGCCGCCCAGCGTCACGCCCTGGTAGATGGTGCAGCCGTCGCCGATCTCGGCCGTCTCGCCCACCACCACGCCCATGGCGTGGTCGAAGAACACGCGCTCGCCGATCTTCGCGCCGGGGTGGATCTCGATGCCCGTGAACCAGCGCGCGAAGTGCGAGATGAAGCGTCCCAGCCACTTGAAGCCGTGCGTCCAGCACCAGTGCGCCGGCCGGTGCAGCCAGATCGCGTGCAGGCCCGGATAACAGGTGACCACCTCCCACGTGCTGCGCGCGGCAGGGTCGCGGTCGAGGATGCACTGGATGTCGGAACGCAGGCGGGCAAGCATCGGGTGGTTATTCGTATAGAGGGGCGCCAGTCTATCGTTTGGGGCTTGCGGCCTGCGTCATGGCTTTTGCGACACCGCGCAGGATGTGGATTTCCTCCTGGGTCGGTTGCGCGCGGTTGAAAAGTTGGTTCAAGCGCGGCATGAGCTTCTTGGGCGCGGCGGGGTCGAGAAAGCCGATGTCCGTCAGCGCCTGCTCCCAGTGCGCGAGCATGCCTGCCACCTGCGCGGCGTCGGCGCGCTCGCCCTGCGGCGCGGAATCCGGCGCGGGAAAGCCGCCCAGCGCCTGGCGCCACTCGTACGCGATGACCTGGATGGCCGCGCCCAGGTTGAGCGAGCCGAAGCGCGGATTGGTGGGGATGGAGAGCGCCACGTTACAGCGGTACACGTCTTCGTTGGCCATGCCGAAGCGCTCGGAGCCGAACAGGAAGGCCACGCCGGTTTCCTGAGCCGAATCGGCCTCCAGCGCTTTCCCATCGAGCGCAGGCAGCTCTTTTTTCAATAGCATCTCGAAATGCTGGCGCGGCGTGCACGTGGGCGGGCCGAAGTCGCGCGGCGTCATCGCGGTGGCGCACAGGTGGCTCATGCCGTCCAGCGCCTCGTCCAGCGTTTCGACGATACGCGCGTTCTCCAGCACGTCCAGCGCGCCGCTCGCGCGCTGGATGGTTTCCTCCTTGCGCAGCACATTGGGCCAGCGCGGCGCGACCAGCACGAGGTCGTCGAAGCCCATGGTCTTCATGGCGCGCGCGGCGGCGCCCACGTTGCCGGCATGGCTGGTGTGGATCAGGATGAAGCGGGTTTTCATGGCGGGAGGCTCGAAGCAGGCGAATCCGCGATTGTCGCCGCAGGGTGGCGGACTTCTCGTGTAGCATTCGCCCCCCATTTTTCCGCCGCCATGCCCCAGGTCTCCGTCCACCACCTGCGCAAGACCTACCGCATCCACGAGCGCGATCCCGGCGTGCTCGGCGCGCTGCGGGCGCTGGTGCGGCCGCGCTACCGCACGGTCGATGCGCTGGCCGGCGTGTCGTTCGAGCTGCAGCGCGGCGAGCTGCTGGGCTTCATCGGCCCGAACGGCGCGGGCAAATCGACCACCATCAAGATCCTCGCGGGCATCCTGCGGCCCGACGGCGGCCGCGTGGAGATCGACGGGCGCGACCCGTTCGCCGACCGCGAGCAGCACGTGGCGCGCATCGGCGTGGTGTTCGGCCAGCGCACGCAGCTCTGGTGGGACCTGCCGGTGGGCGACGGTTTCGCGCTGCTGCGCGACATCTACCGCGTCGATCCCGCGCGCTTCGCCCGCACGCGCGACGAGCTGGTGGCGCTGCTGCACCTGGAGCGCCTGCTCGGCCAGCCGGTGCGCCAGCTCTCGCTGGGCCAGCGCATGCGCGCCGAGATCGCGGCGGCGCTGCTGCACGAGCCCGAGATCCTGTTCCTCGACGAGCCGACCATCGGCCTGGACGCGCCCTCCAAGCTCGCGGTGCGCGACTTCGTGCTGCGCGCCAACCGCGAGCGCGGCACCACCGTGCTGCTGACCACGCACGACATGCACGACATCGAGGCGCTGGCCGAGCGCGTCATCGTGATCGGCCACGGCCGCGTGCTGGCCGACTGCGCGGTCGATGCGCTGCGCGCCCAGGTCGTGGCCGCGCGCCGGCTGAACGATGGCCTGCCGGAAGATGCGGAGGACGAGGGCATAACCATCGAGGCCGTCATCGCCCGCTTCTACGCCATGCACGGCGCCGCGGAAGCATGAAATGAAACGACAACCCCCTGAGCCGCTTCGCGGCTTCCCCCTTCTCTCTACGCGCTTCGCGCTAGGGGAAGGGGGACGCAGCCAGCGCGGCGGGGCGGCCCTTGCGCGGCTGCCCGCGCTTTGGGCGCGCCAGTTTCATCGGCTGCGGGCCACGCGCAGCGCAGTAGATCACTGATATGAAGCTCCGCGAGCTGCTACGCCCCTACCGCGCCGCCTTCGCGTCGCGCTTCCTGCAGATGCTGCAGTACCGCACGGCGGCGTATGCGGGCTTCGCCACGCAGTGCTGGTGGGGCGGCATCAAGGTGATGGTGCTGGCCGCGTTCTACGCCGGCGCGGCGGCGGATGCGCCGATGTCGCTCGCCCAGGCCATCACCTACACCTGGCTCGCACAGGGCCTGCTGGCGCTGCTGCCGTGGAGCGGCGACCCCGAGGTGGCGCAGGCCGTGCGCACCGGCTCTGTGGCGTACGACCGGCTGCGGCCGGTCGATGCCTACGCGCTGTGGTTCGTGCGCTCGGCCGGCTGGATTGCGGCGCGCGTGCTGCCGCGCGTGGCGCTGATGCTGGCCTTCGCGGGCCTGGCGTTGCCGCTCCTGGGGCTGCACGACTGGGCCTGGCAGCCGTCGGCCGGCGTGGCTGCGGGCCTGGGCTTCGCCGCGTCGGCGCTGCTCGCGCTGCTGCTGTCGGCCTCGCTCGTGATGCTGCTCAACATCGCGGCGGCGGCGGCGCTCAACGAGCGCGGCATCAACGCGCTGGCGGTGCCGGCCGTCATCGTGCTCTCGGGCAACTTGCTGCCGCTGGCGCTGCTGCCCGACGCCTGGCAGACGGCGCTGCTGCTGCAGCCGCTGGCGGGCGTGATGGACATTCCGGCGCGCATCTATTTCGGGCAGCTCGGCGGCGCGCAGGCGCTGGCGGGGCTGGGGCTGCAGTGCGGATGGACGCTGCTGCTGGTGGCGCTCGGGCGGGCGGCCATGCGGCGCACCCTGCGCCGCCTCGAGGTGCAGGGCGGATGAGGAGCATGGGTACGTTCGCACTGTTCGCCCGCCTCGCCACGGCATCGCTCAGCGGCCAGGCGCGCTATCCGGCCTCGGCGCTGATGCTCACGCTGGGCCACTTCCTCGCCACGGGCATCGAGGTGGTCGCCGTCTGGGCGCTTTTCCAGCGCTTCGGCGACGTGCAGGGCTGGCGCATCGGCGAGGTGGCGCTGTTCTATGGGCTCGTCAACTGCATGTTCGCCATCGCCGACGCCCTGGGGCGCGGCTTCGACGTGCTGGGCACGGAGTTCCTGCGCACCGGCGCGTTCGACCGGCTGCTGCTACGCCCGCGCCCCCTGGCGCTGCAGCTGATGGGACACGACGTGCGCATCAGCCGCCTCGGGCGCCTGGCGCAGGGGCTGATGGTGGTGGCCTTCGCCACGGCGCAGGCGGGCATCGCGTGGACGCCGGCCTCGATCGCCCTGGGGCTGTTCGCGCTCGCGGGCGGCGTGGCCTTGTTCCTGGGCATCCTGGTGCTGCAGGGCACGCTGTCGTTCTGGACCGTGGAGAGCCTGGAGGTCGCCAACGTGCTGACCTACGGCGGCGTGGAGGCCGCGCAGTACCCGCTGGCCCTGTATGCGCGCTGGTTCCGGCACCTGCTGACCTTCGCAGTGCCGCTGGCCTGCGTCGCCTACTACCCGGTGCTGGCGATCCTGGGCCGGGCCGATCCGCTGGGGGCGCCCGCGTGGGTGGGCTGGGCATCGCCGCTGGCGGGCTTCGCCTTCCTCGCGGCAGCCTTTGGCGCGTGGCGCCTCGGGGTGCGCCATTACGCCTCGACCGGCAGCTGACGCAGCACGGAAATACCGTCCGAGGCTAAAATGCCGCCTTTGCGCGCCCGCATCGCCGGGCAGCCCTCCCCCGCTCCTTCCTCACAATTTATGTCGTCCAATCTGCACCCCATGCTCAACGTGGCCATCAAGGCCGCACGCGCCGCCGGCGCCATCATCAACCGCGCGGCCCTCGACGTGGAGGCGGTGCGCATCTCGCAAAAGCAGATCAACGACTTCGTGACCGAAGTGGACCACGCGAGCGAGCAGGCCATCATCGAGACACTGCTCACCGCCTACCCCGGCCACGGCATCCTGGCCGAGGAATCGGGTTCCGAGCGCGGCGCCAAGCATTCCGACTACGTCTGGATCATCGACCCGCTGGACGGCACGACCAACTTCATCCACGGCTTTCCCGTCTACTGCGTGAGCATCGCGCTGGCCGTCAAGGGCAAGGTGGAGCACGCCGTGGTCTACGACCCCACGCGCAACGACCTGTTCACCGCCACGCGCGGGCGCGGCGCCTTCCTCAACGAGCGGCGCATCCGGGTGTCCAAGCGCACGCGCCTGGGCGAGTGCCTGGTCTCCACGGGCTTCCCGTTCCGCCCGGGCGACAACTTCAAGCAGTACATGGCGATGATGGGCGACGTGATGCAGCGCACCGCCGGCCTGCGCCGCCCCGGCGCCGCGGCGCTGGACCTGGCCTATGTGGCCGCGGGCTTCACGGACGGCTTCTTCGAGACGGGCCTGTCGATCTGGGACGTGGCCGCGGGCGGCCTGCTGGTGACCGAGGCCGGCGGCCTGGTGGGCAACTTCACGGGCGAGGCCGACTACCTGGAGCAGCGCGAGTGCCTGGCCGGCTCGCCGCGCATCTACGGGCAGCTCGTGGGCCTGCTGGGCAAGTACAGCAAGTTCGCCAGCGCGGGCGACAAGGCGGCCGTGCGCCAGGCCACCGAGGAAGGCGATGCACAGCCCGAGGCGCCTGCGGACGACGCTGGCGCGGCGGACGGCGACGGCGGCGAATAAGCTCCATTGCTACTGCATTGATAGCTGCCAGCGCTTTCCCAGCAAGCGCTGGAGGCACTTTTCACATAAAACTTCAGTCCGGGTCCGGATAGCGTTGGGCGATGGCGCGGAAGTCCTCCGCCAGTTCGACGAAGGCGTCCACCATGTCCGGGTCGAAGTGCGTGGCGCGCCCCTTGACGATGGTGGCGCAGGCCTGCTCGTGCGAGAACGCGGGCTTGTACACGCGCTTGCTGATGAGCGCGTCGTACACGTCGGCCACAGCCATGAGGCGGGCCGACACGGGGATGTCGTCGCCCCGCAGGCCCTCCGGATAGCCCGAACCGTCCCACTTCTCCTGGTGGCTGTAGGCGATCTCCTTGGACACGCTGAGAAAGGCCACGCGCATGCCCAGGCGCCGCTCGGCGTCCTCGATGGCCCTGCGGCCGAGCGTGGTGTGGGTCTTCATGACCTCGAACTCGTCCACCGTGAGCTTGCCGGGCTTGAGCAGGATGCTGTCGGGAATGCCGATCTTGCCGATGTCGTGCAGCGGCGCGGACTTGTAGAGCAGCTCGATCATGCGGTCGTTCAGCACGGCCTCGAAGCGCGGGTGGTGGCGCAGCCGCTCGGCCAGCGTGCGCACGTAGAGCTGCGTGCGGCGGATGTGGTTGCCCGTCTCGTTGTCGCGCGTCTCGGCGAGCGAGGTCATGGCCATGATGGTCACGTCCTGGATGGCCTGCACCTCCAGCGTGCGCAGCGCCACCTCGCGCTCCAGGTAGACGCTCTTGTCGCGCAGGAAGTCGGCCGTGGCCTTGAGCGCCAGGTGCGTGGCCACGCGCGCGAGCAGGATAGGCGGGCTGATGGGCTTGGTGATGTAGTCCACCGCGCCCAGGGCCAGACCCTCGCGCTCGTCGTCGGTGTCCGAGCGCGCGGTGAGGAAGATCACCGGGATGTGGCGCGTGCCCTCCTGCGCCTTGATCTGGCGGCAGACCTCGTAGCCGTCGATGTCCGGCATCATGATGTCCAGCAGCACCAGGTCGGGCGGCGCGTCGGAGCGCACGATGCGCAGCGCCTTCTCGCCGCCGTTGGCCACCTTCACGCGGTAGTGGCCCTGCAGCAGGCTGGCCATGAGCGTGAGGTTGTCGGGCGTGTCGTCCACCACGAGCACGGTGGCGATCGGCTTCTCGACGAGGCGGGCCGCGGGGTCGTTCAGCAGGGGCTGGTGGTCCATGGGGGGTGTCCTCAGGAAGTCTCGGGCGCTGGCGACGCCGTGGCGGTGTCAAGCAATTCCAGGGCCTGTTCAAACGCGAAGCTGCGCACGCTGCGGTGCAGCGCCTCGAAATGCGTGCCGAGCAGGTGCGTGAACGCCTCCTCGTGCTGGCGCAGGTAGTCCACGGCGGCCGGGTCGTCGGCAAGCAGCAGGCCGCGCAGGCCGCGCACCACGGCGGGGCTTGCCCGCGCGGGGCCTTCGGCGCCGGGCCGCTGCGCGGCGCCCCGCGCCCAGGACTCCAACGCCTGCAGCAGCGGGGCGAGTGTGCCGGCCAGCGCCTGCTGCAGGGCCGCCGCGTCCGCCCGCTCGCGCAGGGCCTGCTCCAGCGCCTGGGCCTGCTGCGACAGCGCCTGCGCCCCGATGTTGGCCGCCACCGAGCGCAGCGTGTGCGCCGTGCGTTCGGCCAGCGTCCAGTCGCCCGCGGCCTGGGCCTGGGCCAGCGTCTGCACGGTGGTGCGCTGCCCGTCCACGAAGCGCCGCAGCATGTCGGCATAGAGCGCGCGCCGGCCCAGCGCGCGCTGCAGGCCCAGCGCGGTGTCCAGCCCGGGCACGCCATGCGGCGGCTCCGGCCCTTCCTCGTCTGCTGCCGGGGCGGGCGCCTGCGCCTGCGCCGCGCGCTGCGGTACCCAGCGCAGCAGGGTGGCCCAGAGCACGGCGGGGTCGATGGGCTTGGCCACGTGGTCGTTCATGCCCGCGTCGAAGCAGCGCTGGCGGTCGGCCTCCATGGCGTGCGCGGTCATGGCGATGATGGGCAGGCGCGCGTGGCGCGGGTCGGCGCGCATCAGGCGCGTGGTGGTCTCGCCGTCCATCAGCGGCATCTGCATGTCCATGAGCACGGCGTCGTAGCTGGCGCGTGCAGCCAGTTCCAGGGCTTCCTGGCCGTTGGGCGCCACGTCCACGCGCACGCCGGCCTCGCGCAGCAGCTCCATGGCGACGAGCTGGTTGAGTTCGTTGTCCTCCACCAGCAGCACGTAGGCGCCGCACAGCCCGGGCGGCGGCTCGGGCGGCTGCAGCCCTTCCTGCGCGCTGCGCGGGCTGGGCCGCCAGCCGTGCGCCGAAGGCTGCATCAGCGTGTCGTGGAGCACGGAGGCGCTCACCGGCTTGATGAGCACGACCTCTATGCCTTCGCTGCGCGCCGCGTGCATGACCTCCTCGCGGCCATAGGCGGTCACCATCAGCATCTGCGGCACGTGCGGCAGGCCCAGGCCGCGGATGCGGCGCGCCAGCTCGATGCCGTCCATGCCCGGCATCTGCCAGTCCACCAGCAGCAGGCCGTAGGGCCGCTGCGCCTGCGCCGCCGCGCTCAGGGCCTGCAGCGCCTCTTCTCCGCCGTGGGACTGCGCGGCCTCCAGGCCCATGGCCTGCAGCATGTCCACCAGCACCTGGGCGGCGGTGAGGTTGTCGTCCACCACCAGCACGCGCCGCTCGCGCAGCCCGGCCACGGGCAAGGAGCGCACGCCCGTCTCGCCGCGCAGCAGCGGCACGATGGCCCAGAACGCCGAGCCGCGCCCCCATTCGCTGCGCACGCCCACCTCGCCGCCCATGAGTTCGGCCAGCCGTTTGCAGATGGCCAGGCCCAGCCCTGTGCCGCCGTAGCGCCGCGTGGTGGAGCTGTCGGCCTGCTGGAAGCTCTGGAAGAGCCGCTGCATCTGGTCGCCGGTCATGCCGATGCCGGTGTCGCGCACCTCGAAGCGCAGCAGTACGCGTGCGCCTTCGTCCTGCTCCAGGCGCACCAGGATGTGGATCTCGCCGCGCTCGGTGAACTTGACCGCGTTGTTGG
>Ga0222428_100447_pt1 | contig 15079 bp, 8 predicted proteins | sample 2B5Ametagenome_FD_182471 | JGI IMG/M metagenome (GOLD analysis project Ga0222428, IMG submission 182471) | Enriched microbial communities from leaf-cutter ant dump, University of Wisconsin, Madison, United States - 2B5A (version 2) | ecosystem: Environmental > Terrestrial > Nest > Insects nest >...
TACAACAACGAGGAGCCGGGCGCCGAATGGCTGCAGCGCCTCACGCACGCCTTCCCCAAGTTCGCCTGGATCAACCCCGAGCCGCAGGGCGTGTGGCAGTACCGCCAGAGCATCGGCATCATCCAGCAGATCATGGGCCAGCGCATGTACCCGCTGTCGCTCAAGGGGCTGGAAGAGACGATGCGCTTGCTCTCCAAATAAAGTCCACGCCTTTGTCCGACACGGGCGCGGCGGCCGGCACGGCATAGTGGCGAGGTCGCAACTGCGCCCTGCCCATCCTGCCCGTGCCTGTTTCCTTTCCCACCTCTCTCGCACTGTGGCCGCTGCTGGCCTGCCTGCTGCTCACGGGCTGCGGCGTGTTCAAGGATTCGCGCGAAGCGTCGCCGGATGAAAGCCAGGGCGCCATCGCGTCCGATGCGCCCGCGGGTTCCGGCCCCGATGCGTTCGCGCTCGAAGTCTCCGCGCCCGACGACACGATCCGCGAGCACCTGGAGCGCCACATGGAGCTGCAGCGCTTTCGCAAGCTGCCCGACCTGCAGGCGGGCGAGCTGAGCCGTCTGCTGGGCTCGGCCGACGCGAACGCGCGCGACCTGCTGGCGACGCTGGGCTACTTCAGCCCCGAGATCACCATCGCGCTGCGCGAGAACCCCGCCCCTGCCAAGGACGAGCCACCGCGCACGGTGCAGGTCAGCGTGACGCCCGGCCCGCGCACGCACATCGCCAGCGCGCAGATCGAGCTGGCCGGCACCGAGGCGCCCGAGCTGGCGCGCCGCCAGGCGCAGATCCAGCGCGGCTGGGGCCTGCCCAGCGGCGCGCCATTCACCCAGCGCGACTGGGACGACTCCAAGTCGCAGGCCCTGCGCCAGCTGCAAACGCGCCGCTACCCCACGGCGCGCATCGAATCGAGCCGCGCCGACGTGGACGCAGACCGCGCCGAGGCCGACCTGCACGTACGCTATGCCCCCGGCCCCGCCTACCGCTTCGGCGAGCTGCTGGTGCAGGGCAGCGAGCGCTACGACCCCGAAGGCGCGCGCCGCATCGCCCGCCTGCCCACGGGCGAGGACTACAGCGAGACGCGCCTGCTCGACGCCCAGCAGCGCCTGGCCAGCAGCGGCTACTACGACGCGGTGTTCCTCTCGCTCGACCCCGACGCCCCCGACCCGCAGAACGCGGCGGTGATCGCGCAGGTGCGCGATGCGCCGCTGCAAAAGCTGGTCTTCGGCGTGGGCATCTCCACCGACAGCGGGCCGCGCCTGTCGATGGACCACATCCACAACCGCCTGCCCTGGCTGGGCTGGCGCGCGGTAAGCAAGGCGTCCATCGACCGCAAGAAGAAACTGCTCTCCACCGAATGGACCGGCCTGCCGCACGAGAACGGCTGGCGCTGGTTCACCGGCGCGCAGCTGCAGCGCGAAGACACGGGCAGCTACGAAGTGGACAGCGCCCGCCTGCGCGCGGGCCGCACCAAGAACGGCGACCACATCGACCGCAGCTACTTCCTGCAGTACGACGACGCCAAGAGCCGCGGCGACGAGGCGCCGCCCTCCAGCAGCGCCATCAGCGCCAACTACGGCTGGACGGGCCGCTACTTCAACAACAACACCGCCCCCACGCGCGGCTGGGGCCTGGGCGCGGAGATCGGCGTGGGCACCACGCTGCGGCCCGAGCGCGACCCGTTCGTGCGCACGCTGCTGCGCTGGCAGTCGTTCATCGGCCTGGGGCGCGTGGACCTGGGCGAGAACGTGCGCAGGAACAGCCGCCTGGCGCTGCGGGCCGAAGGCGGCGCGGTGCTGGCACGCGAAGGCGCCGACATTCCCGCCACCCTGATGTTCCTGACTGGCGGCGACACCACCGTGCGCGGCTACGGCTACCGCCAGATCGGCGCACGCCTCGATGGCGGCCAGCTCTACGGCGGGCGCTACATGGCCGTGGGCAGCGTGGAATACCAGCGCCCCATCGAGCTGCGCGGCAACCGCACCGACTTCGAAAGCGCCGTCTTCATCGACGCGGGCGCCGTAGCCGACAAGCCCGGCGATCTGCAGGCGCGCGTGGGCGTGGGCGCCGGCCTGCGCTGGCGCAGCCCCGTGGGCCCGCTGCAGGCGGACGTAGCCTACGGCCTGCACTCCAAGCAGGTGCGGCTGCACCTGCGCCTGGGCTATACCTTCTAGCCGCTATGAATAAGAGAGCTGCTTGCGCTCTCTCTGCAATCATTCCAGATAGTTTTCCCTTTCAAACCCTTTGACAGCAAGCGCAAGCAGCTACGATTTTTGCAACACTCCATGGCATCGCATTCCACCCCCGACCCCTACGCCGCCGCCGCGGCGCCCCCTCGCCCGCCGCGGGGCCCGCGCCGCTGGCGCACGGCCGCACGGGTGCTGGGCGGGCTGGTGGTGGCAGTGCTGGTGCTGCTGGCCGCGCTGTGGTGGTGGATGGGCACCGGTACGTCGCTCGCCGCTGCGCTCGCTCGCGCCGCGCAGCACCTACCCGCGGGCCAGAGTCTGGAATCGCGCGACGTGACCGGCTCGCTGCGCGGCGGCGGGCACATCGGCTGGCTGCGCTGGAGCAGCCCCACGCTGGAGGTGGAGGTGCAGGACGCGCGCATCGGCTGGCAGCTCGCGCCGCTGCTGCGCCGCCAGGTGCAGATGGGCGAGGTGCACGCCGCGCAGGTCACCGTCACGCCCCGGGGCGAGCCCAGCCAGGAGCCCGCACAGCCGCTGCAGCAGCTCGTACTGCCCGTGCGCGTGCACCTGCCCTTCCAGGTGGACCACATCACCTGGGCGGCAGCCAACCCCATCACCATCGACGGCCTGGCAGGCAGCTACCGCTACGACGGCGACCGGCACCACCTCGACGTGGACCGCGTCACGCTGGCCCAGGGCCAGTACGCGCTGCAGGCCACCCTGCAGGCCCAGGCTCCCATGGCGCTGGAGGCCCGCGCGCACGGTACCGTGCGCACGCCCGTGCCCGGCGGCGAGCAACCGCTGCAGGCCCAGGCGCAAGCGCGCGTGCAAGGCACCCTGGCCACGCAGGACGCGCGCCTGCAGGTGCAGGCCCAGTTGCGTGGCGAAGGGCGCGACAGCGGCCCCCCCTTGAGCGCCGACGTGCAGGCCCGCATCGCCCCCTGGGCGCCACAGCCCCTGCTGCAGGCCGCCGCCGAGCTGCAGGCGCTGGACCTGGCAGCCCTGTGGCCCCAGGCCCCCACCACGCAGCTGAGCGGCAGCGTGGGCGCCGAGCCCGAAGGCGAAGCCGGCTGGCGCATCGCCGCCGATCTGCGCAACGCCCTGCCCGGCCCGTGGGACCGGCAGCGCCTGCCGCTCGATGCGCTGCAGGCCCGCGCCGCATTCGACGGCACCACCTGGACCGTACCCGAGGCCACGCTGCATGCCGGCGGCGGCACCGTGGCCGCGCAAGGCGCCTACACGCCCGGCACGCACGCGCTGCAGGGGCAGGTACGCGTGCAGGGGCTCAACCCCGCCCGCCTGCACACCGCGCTGGACGCCGCCCCCGTGAACGGCACGGCCAGCGCCGAAGGCCGCGACGACGGCGCCGTGCGCTTCAACGCCGACCTGCGCGCCGCCGCTGCGCCCCGCCGCCCTGCGCGCGCGGGCACCGCCGCCCCGCTGCGCCTGGAGCGCCTGGCCGTGCAGGGCACGTGGCAAGGCGAGCGTATCGACATCGCGCGCCTCGACCTCGACGCGCTGCAGGCGCAGGTGCGCGCGCAGGCCCTGCGCATCGACACCGCCGCCCAGTCGGCCCAGGGCCGCGTGCAGGCCAGCGTGCCCGGCGCCACGGCGCAGGCCGACGGCCAGATCGCACCGGCCAGCGGCGGCGGCACGCTCTCCCTGCGCCTGGCCGACGCGCTGCGCGCCCAGCAGTGGGCCGCCACGTTGCCCGTCTCCCTCGAACCCCTGGCGGCCTGGAGCCTGGACGGCAATGCCGAACTGAACGCCCGCTGGAGCGGCGGCTGGCAAACGCTGCAGCGCGACCTGCGCGCGGCCGGCCTGGTGGCCGGCGCGGCACCCGCCCGCCCGGGCAATGGCCGCTTCGAGCTGCAGGCCCAGCTCAACGCCCCGCGCCTGCGCGCAGCGCGCGCGCCGCAGCCGGGCACGGGCAGCGACCCGGTGCAGATCGAGCTGCAGCGCACCACCGCCGCGCTGCGCGGCTCCGTGCCCCAGGCCGCGCTGGAGCTGGACGGCACCCTGCGCCAGGGCACGCAGCAGGCCCAGCTGCACCTGCGCGCCAACGCAGGCAATGCGGGCGCCGGCCGCTGGCAGGCCCAGGTAGCCGCGCTGCAGGTGCAGGCATCGGTGGAGCGCCAAAGCGGCCCCTGGCAGTTGCGCCTGTCCGAGCCGCTCACCCTGTCCGTGCAGCAGCAGCCCCGCCTGCAGGTGGATGCATCGGCCGGCCAGGCCCGCATCACCGGCCCGCAGCCGGGCGAAGCCGTGCTCCGCTGGCAGCCCGTGCACTTCGCACAAGGTGCCCAGGGCGCGGTGCAGCTGCGCAGCCAGGGCGAACTGCAGGGCCTGCCCCTGGCCTGGGCCAATGCCTTAGCCATGGACGGCCAGCCCGCCCTCACGCGCCTGGGCGTGGCGGGCGACCTGGTGCTGGGCGCCGACTGGAACATCGACGCCGCCGACACCCTGCGCGCCACGGCCCGCGTGCGCCGCACCGGGGGCGACCTGCGCATCCTCACGGGCGACACCGCGCCCGCCACCGTCGTGCACAGCAGCGGCCAGGGCAAGGGCGCGGGTGCGCCCCAGGCGGTCGCCGTGCCGGGCACGCCCGCCGGCCTGCGCCAGCTGGAGCTGCAGATCGACGCCGAGGGCGACGCGCTGCGCGCCCAGGTGCAGTGGGACAGCGAGCGCGCCGGCCAGTTGCAGGCCCAGGGCAGCACGCGCCTGGCGCGCGCGGCTGAGGGCGGCTGGCTGTGGCCCGCCGACGCACCCCTGGCCGCCACCGTGCGCGCCGAGCTGCCCGACGTAGGCGTCTGGTCCGCCCTCGCGCCGCCCGGCTGGCGCGTGAAAGGAACGCTGTCTGCCGACGCGCGCCTGTCCGGCAATCGCGCCGCGCCGCGCTGGAGCGGCCAGCTCGCCGCCGACCAGTTCGCCGTGCGCTCGCTGCTCGACGGCGTGGACCTGCAGGACGGCCGCCTGCGCGCCCAGCTGCGCGGCGACCGGCTGGACATCACCGAACTGTCGCTCAAGGGCGGCCGGGGCAGCCGCGCGCGCATCGCCGGCTACAGCGGCAACCGCACGGCGGCGCCCCAGGACGGCGGCACGCTCACCGGCAGCGGCACCGTGTCGTGGGCCGGAGCGGGCAGCGGCGCAGGGGGCTCGGGCATCGCCATGGACATGCGCGCCCGCGCGCAGGCGCTGCAGGTGCTGGTGCGCGCCGACCGGCAGGTCAGCGTCTCGGGCGACCTGCACGCACAACTGCAGGGCGGCCAGTTCACGCTGCGCGGCCAGCTCACCACCGACCGCGCCACCATCCTGCTGCCCGAAGCCGGCGCACCCACGCTGGGCGACGACGTGGTGGTGCGCTCCGCCGCGCTGGACCGCGAAGCCGCCGCCAAGGCCCAGCAGGCCGCCCAGGCGGCACAGGCCGAAGGCGCGGGCCGCGTCGAGGCCGCCAAGCCGCCCGACGTCGCCGTCACGCTGGACCTGGGCGACGACTTCGCGCTGCAAGGCCACGGCATCACCACGCGGCTCAAGGGCCGGCTGGACATCCGCGTTGCCGGCGGCGCGCCGCGCGTGACCGGCGAGATCCACACCGAGCAGGGCCGCTACCGCGCCTGGGGCCAGGCGCTGGACGTGGAAACCGGCCTGATCCGCTTCAACGGCCCCTATGACAACCCCGCGCTGGACGTGCTCGCCATCCGCCCGAACATCAGCCAGCGCGCGGGTGTGCAGGTCACCGGCTCGGCCAAGGCTCCGCGCGTGCGCCTGTACTCCGAGCCCGACCTGCCCGACGCCGAAAAGCTCTCCTGGGTCGTGCTCGGCCGCAGCGCCGCCGCCGGCGGCGCCGAAGCCGCGCTGCTGCAGCAGGCCGCGCTGGCCCTGCTGGGCGGCGGCGGCACCGGCGGCAACTTCGCCCAGCGCCTGGGCCTGGACGAAATCGGCTTCAAGGGCCCCGAGTCCGGCGACGACGCCAGCGGCGCGGCCCTCACCTTCGGCAAGCGCCTGTCCAAGGATCTGTACGTCACCTACGAACGCAGCCTGTCGGGGGTCTTGGGCACGCTCTACATCTTCTACGACCTGTCGCAGCGCCTCACGCTGCGCGGACAGACGGGGCTGCAGAGCGCGGTGGACCTGATCTACACGGTGCGCTATGACTGATACAAGCCGAAAAGGCCGCTAGCGCTTTCCCATCAAGCGCCAGCAGCTATCAATCGAGGAGCACCCTGGGCACCGTACAATCCGAGCCCGGCCTCTCCGTAGTTCAATGGATAGAACGAGCGCCTCCTAAGCGCTAGATACAGGTTCGATTCCTGTCGGAGAGACCATGCAGACACAAGCAAATCAACAGCTTGCATGCGCTCAGGAGGCTCCGGGGACATGGCGGGGACATGACGCCCCCTGAAGGGAGGCGGTGAGCTAGGCCGGCCTCGCTCTGGCGCGGCTCCAGCGCGAGGATTACGCCGCCCGGGCGCGGCGCGGGAGCGAGTGGACTGCCGCGCTCACCCGGCGCAGGAGCGGCCACCGTGCCGCGCGTAGCCGGCGAGCCGAGCCGGGGGACATTGGGGGCGTCTCCCGCCAGCGGTTACCAAACCGCACACATACCGTGTAACAGCTACACCCGGGCCAAACCAGACTCGCTACAGTGAAACGACGCATCTCAAGCGCCTTAGCACCACGCTTCTGTTTTCTTAGGCGCTCCCCTTGGCAGCAACGAAAGGAAAGCATGGACATCAAGCTGCTTGAGGCAGTGGCTCGCACGGCAGAGCCAGCAATTCTTCGCGCACCTGAAGACATCGCCGTCTTCTTGGACCTCTTGTCCCGCCGCCTCGTTACCGGAGCGGTTCAGACCCAGGCGGACGGCCAGCGCTATGCAGCAGTCCACGGCCTTACCGCTGATGGACGCGCGCTTCTCGCCCTGGCACGGTGCACGCAGCGACGCAGCGGCAACAGGACGCCTTCGGAATAATTTCTGGAATAAATTGCAGTCGGTTTTGTAGTGCCGGGAAACCTTGCAGATCGCCCGATATGTCAACCAGTGGACCTTGCAGATTCGGCGATCTGTCAACTAACCCGATGATTTGGGGTTGGTCAGCGTGTCCGTAAGACACTCTGTCGCTCTCACTTCAGGCGACTCTCAGGCGGCAGTGCGAGGGTGCCAACGCCCTCGGGCCGTGGTGCGATCCAGTACACCCACAGCCCCTTCATCCAGGCCAGCGCGTACAGCACCGACACCGCGAAGATGCCCCACTGCTGGGCCTGCCACGAAGCGTAGAACCAGAACGGCTGCCCGAGCATGCCGAAGACGGGCGCCCAGCGCCGCGCCTTTGCGCCCCGGGCCTGGGACAGCCAAGCGGCGAGAGCCCCCAGGACGGCGATGGCGATCTGGTCCATCAAACCAAGTTCACCTCGAGGTAGGCTTCCTCGACTTCGCCGATCTGGGCAAGGCGCACCATTCACTGCTTGCGAAGCTTGGCCCTCTCCATGTTCAGCGCAGCGATTGCCTCATCCAAATTATCCCAGCCATCAACAGCAGCGTGCATCGACTTCACTAGCAAACTGTTCGCAACATTCTGACTAGCGGTGGTATTGGTATGTGTGTTCGTCCGGCCATAATCAGCAGTCCCAATATTCACGTTCGCGTCCATCAGCGCGATAGACACCCAACCAATTGATATATTGTTTAAAACCGTTGCTTGTCCGGATATTTGCAAACGCGCTTTGGCCTTAGCCAGTTTTGCACAAATCACGTCATAGTTTTTAAGATCCCATCCGTCCCACTTTTCAGATTTAAGTGCCTCGACTACAGTAGAAGTGCGGACAGAATTAATTGAACAATTTGCATGGGCTGCAAATGATAGAGACAAGAGAGAAAGGAAAAGAAGCTTCTTCATGACGCGAAGTAGGAATGTAACTTCAATGTTACATGCGCCCACATCTTTCGCAAAATAGAGGCACGCTATCCAAAAAGCAGGGCAGTAGCTGCGGAAATGAACTGGCTGCGGCGCCCTACTCCATCAGCGCCCGGTCCGCGCTGATCTGCCCACGCAGCAACACTACTTCGGCGTCTCGCCGGACAAGGTCAGTCCGACACGGCGAACCTGCCTTGCTCCACCGCATCACGCCGTTTGCTCGGCAGGTACACGCCCTCCTGCGCCTCCCGGATGCGCTTCTGGCGGCTGGCCACGCTCTGCGCCAGCTGCATCGGCAGGATGCGACGGTTCGGGTTCTTGTCGTTGAACCGCTGGATCGCCTCGCGCGCCTCGGCCTTGCCCGCCTCGTCGCCGGCCATCGCCGCCATGGCGAACTGCTCGACCAGGCCACTGCGCCGCGCCATCAGCGCGCGGTCGTGGGCCACGATGGCGGCCTTGCCCTCGTAGGCGTTGCGCACGCTGGACGGCGAGAACCCGGCCGCCTGCCCCCACAGCGCCATGGCGTCCACCTCGTCCTGCACCACGATGCCGCTCTTGTCGCGGGCGCCCTCGCTCTCGTAGCGCAGCGCCTTGAGCGGGCCGCGCAGCACGCTCGGGGCCATGGTCTCCAGCCCGCGCTGGTAGCGCCCCTCGCTCATCTCCTGCAGGCCCTTGAGCGCGTTGATGCCGATGCCGGCCACCGGGCCCAGTGCGGCGGTCATGGCGGATTCGGCCAGGCGCTGGCCCTCCAGTCCTTCCTGCACGTCGGGGAAGATCAGCTTGTCCAGGCCCACGCGCCCGGAGATGTCCCAGGGCGTGAGGCGCGAGAGGCCATGGGCCAGCACCTCGGCGGGCTTCTGGCCGAAGGTGTCGGCCAGCAGGTTCTGCAGCGCCACCTGCGCGTCCCAGGGCTCGTCGTCGTCGCCGCCCAGCATCGAGGCGGCGGCCAGCAGCGTGGTGACCATGGGCAAGCCCAGCACGCCGGCGGCCATGCCGTGCATGGCGAGCAGGCCGCCCAGCGCCTTGCGGGCCTCTGCGCGTGCCTCGGGCGTGGCGCCCTGGAGCGACTGCTGGGCGTTGCGCGCCAGGGTGTAGACCATGTTCTGGCCGTACTGCTTGAACAGCAGCAGCACGCGGGCCACGTTGCCCTGCATCACGCGCGGGCGGTTGTTGGCGCTGTAGTCGAAGTGCCCGTCGTAGGTGCCGTGCTTGGCCCAGGAGAGGTCGGGCAGCGAGGACAGGTAGAGCTGGCCCAGGGCGTCCTCCAGCTCTGCGCGCTGCTTGGCATCCATGCCCTGCTTGTCGAGCACGCCGTAGAGCTGCTCCATGAAGCCGCGGCCCACGCTGTCGCGCTCTGCCACGAAGTCCTTGGCCTTGAGCACCTTGCCCACGGTGAACCCCTTCGCCTGCGGGAAGGCGGCCAGGAGCTGGCGGCGCGTGGTGTCGGCCTCGGCCATGGTCTCGGCGCGGCTGACGTTGGCCACCTTGCCGTCGGCGCCCTTGACCACCACGACGTACTGGCCGAAGCGCGCCAGGGGGAAGTACACGCCCTTGATGTGGCCGAAGAATTCGTCGTCCAGGCGCTTGAGCATGGCCGCGCGGCGCTCGCTGCTCATCTCGGCGCGCTCGATGCGCTCCTTGATGGCCGAGCGCACGTCGCGCATGTGCTGGCGGTAGGTGTCGCGCGCCCGGGCGTACACGTCGCGCGCCGCGGGCGACAGGGCCTCGAAGCGGCGGCGCAGCTCGGCGTACTTCAGGCGGTTGTCGCCGTCCACGTGGTCGCGGGCCGGGTCCATCTGCGCCAGGGTGGCGTCGTGCATCAGCTCGGCCAGCGGGCGCTCGTCGGGCAGCTTGGCCCAGTCGTTGGCGAGCTGGTCGGCCCCGGCGCCGGCCTCGTTCTTGTCGGCGTCCAAGCTCCTCGCTCCGTCCCACGATGTCGATTGGTGGCGGGCTGCTGAGCCCCGCCAGGGCCTCCTGCACCGCCTGCTGCGCCTGTTCAAGCGATAGGCCGCGCGCGGGCGGCGCCTCGCCACTGGTGTTGTAGAGCACCACTTGCCCGTCCTCGCCCCGCCGCGTCTCCACCGTCTGGAAGAACGCATCGAACGCCTCCCGGATCTGCGGCAGCTCGCCCGCCGTCGGGTAGGGGTAGGCTCCCTCCAGCGCGAACATCGCATCGCCCACCACGTTGGCCAGGTAGTCGTTGCCCGCACTCTGGTCCTGCAGCTTGGCGATCACGTAGCTCTCGAATGCCCGAGAACGCCAAGACCTTCAACAACATCGCGAGCGTGTTCAGCATGGCGCTGCAGTACGGGCACCTGGCCAAGATGATCCCCGAGCCGCTGCACCTCCACATTGCCATGCGCAAGCACCAGAAGCCCCAGCCTGATCCGTTCACCCTGGAGCAGGTCGAGATGCTCCTACAGCGCTTCGGATCACCCCGAGCCCGCGACTACTACGAGTTCGCGATCTTTAGCGGCATGCGTCCGTCAGAACAGATCGCGTTGCGCTGGGCGAAGGTGGATCTCCATGCGGGCACTGTGCTGGTGGATGAGGCGCTGACCCGGGGCAAGGTGAAGGGCACCAAGACAGCTGACGTGCGCGACATCGAGCTCACCGCTCGCGCGCGCCAGGTGCTGGAGCGCCAGCGTGCCGTGTCGCAGTTGGCCGGAGGCCGGGTGTTTGTCGGTGAGAACGGAGAGGGTTTCAGCTCGACAGACGAGCCACTGCGGCTATGGTGGAAGCCGGCCATGAAACTCTCCGGCATCCGCCAGCGCGACGCACGGCAGACGCGGCACACCTTCGCCACGATCTGCTTGATGGCCGGCATCACCCCGGCCTGGGCTGCACGTCAGCTCGGGCACTCAGTGGAGATGTTCTACCGGGTGTACAGCCGATGGATCGACCGGGCCGACAAAGGCGCAGAGCGACGCAAACTCGACGGTTACATTTCAGCCAAACCCGGGGACATGAACTCCCAAATTGGCTGAAATAGGCGGGGTTTTACCCACGAAATCTGTACGCCTATCCAGTGGAATTATGCCAATTTCGGGGCATTCTCGGTTCGATTCCTGTCGGAGGGACCACGCAGCGCTCTCCTGCCGCACCACCCTAGGGCACCAGCTGGTCAATGACCAGCTCCACATCGGCGGCAGTGGAGCCGGCGGACTGTGCGGCGCTGGTCGGCAGTCCCGGCACCCGCTGGGCCAAGCCCGAGCGCGAAATCCATGCCTGCACCGTCACGTCCTTGAAGCGCGACAGGCGCAACTGCGGCGACATTGCATGGCGGTCGTCCAGTTGGAAAGCCACCGGGAACCCGCCAGCCTCCAGCTTGAGCACGGCGACGGGCGTACGGCCCGTTTCTGCCGCCCGGGCAACCACGAACAGCGTATCCCCTTGCCGCACATGCGCTGCCATGGCCGGGCTCAGGCGGACCGTGCCGCGCAGGCCTGCCTGAGAAGGAGCTGCCTTGGCGCCCGTGCCGTCCATCTCATTCAGGCGCTGCAGGTCGCTCTGCACCCGCAAGGCCATGTCGGTGCCTGGCTCGATCAGGGCCAGCAGTTGCTGCCAGTGGTGCCGGGCTGCTCCGGCGTCGCCCCGCCGCACGGCCGCCGCGCCCGCCAGGGCCAGCGCCTTGGGCTGCAGCGGGTCCAGGCGCAACGCGTCGGCCAGGGCCTGCTGGACAGGCCCCTCCATCGCCCCGCCCTGGTCAGAAGCCAGTGCGTCAGCCAGGTCGGCGTGCAGCCTGGCCTGCAGGCCTGCTGGGAACTGGCCGCGCTCCGCTGCGCCGATCGCATGGCGGTAGGCGGCGGATGCCTGGGCGAAGTCCTCCTGCACCTCATGGGAACGGGCCAGGACCACCCAGCCTTCGAGGTCGTCCGGCGTCTGTGCCAGCTTGGCCGCGAGCCCGCTGATCATGGTGTCCACGTCGATGCCGCTGCTGGCATGGCTCTGCGGCTCGGCCGCCGCGGCCGTAGCCGCCGCCTGGGGATCGCCCACCTTCAGGTACAGCGCCAGCGCGGCCACCGGCAAAGCCACGGCCAGCAGGCCCGCGAGGCCGCGGCGCATCCACATGCGCTCGGCCACTGGCGAGGTGCGGGAGGTGCCGCCGGGCTGCAGCGCGTCGGTGTCGTCCAGGAAGCGGCGCTGCAGTTCCTCCAGCGCCTGCTCGCGGTCCGCGGGTGCCAGCATCTGGCGCTCGAACTCCGCTTCCAGCTCCCTGCGCTGCGCCTGGTACACCCGGCGCAGCTCGGCATCTGCTGCACCGCGCTCGCCAGGCGCATCGGCACTCTCACGCAGCAGCGGCCAGATCAAGGCCGCGATCGCCAGCAGCAGCAGCGCCACTGCGCTCGCCCACAGGGGCCAGATCGCACTCACGGGTTCGACTCCTCATCCAGCAGCCGCCGCGCTCTCTCGCGCTGCGCTTCGGTCAGCGGCGCATGCGCGTGCTGCGCCATGCGTCTGCGCAGCACGGCCAGCAGCACGGCCAGGCCGATGGCTGCGATGGCGAACGGCCCGATCCACAGCAGCCAGGTCGTCGCCTGAAACGGCGGTGTGTAGTGGACGAAGGCGCCATAGCGCTGCTCGAAGAAATCGATGACCTCGCGGTCCGTGCGGCCCTCCTGCAGCTGGGTTCGGATCACGCGCCGCATGTCAGCCGCCAGCGGCGCGTTGGATTCCGCCACGGTCTGGTTCTGGCAGACCACGCACCGCAGCTGCGCCGCCAGCCGGGCCTCCCGCGCCTCCAGGTCCGGCGCTGCCACGGCCGCCCGTGCCAGCAAGAGGGCCCACGCGATGACGACGAAGCGCCTCGCCGTCATCGCAGCGCCTTCACGACGGGCATCAGCTTGCTCTCCCACACCTCGTTGTTGACAGGCCCCAGGTGCCGGTAGCGAACGCGGCCCGCGGCATCGATCACGAACGTCTCCGGAACGCCCTGTACGCCCAGGTCCATGCCGATGCGGCCATCGGCATCCACGGCCGAGTGCAGGTAGGGGTTGCCGAAGCGCGCCAGCAGCGCCAGCGCGGGCGCCCGCTGGTCCTTGTAGTTCAAGCCATACAGGGGGACGCGGTCGCGGGCTGCCAGAACGTTCAGCGCGGGCAACTCCTCCTGGCAAGGGCCGCACCATGAGGCCCAGACGTTCAGAAGCCAGACCTGGCCGCGCAGTTGGGCGCCATCGAACCGCCGCCCGGGGTCTTGCAGCAAGGGGCCGTCGATCACCGGCAAGGGCCGGTCGATGAGCGCCGAGGGCAAGGCGCGCGGGTCGCGCTGCAGGCCCAACATCAGCACCACGGCCAATCCCAGGAAAGCGGCCAACGGGACCAGGAATCTCATCCAATCACCTCCGGGCTGCAGGCCGGGGTACCAGCGCCCGCGCGCACCCGGCAGGCCCTGGCCGAGGCGCGGTAGCGCCGGTCCGCCAGGGCCAGCAACCCGCCCAGGGCCATCAGCACGCACCCTATCCAGATCCAGCCCATGAAGGGCTTGACCTGGATGCGGGCGGTCCATGTGCGTTCATCCACCGGGTCGCCCAGGGCGACGAACAGGTCGCGCAGCAGCCCCGTGTCGATGGAGGCCTGGCTGAGCGGCATCTCCTGCGCCCGGTAGCGGCGCTTCTCGGGAAACAGGTCGACGACATGCGTGCCATCGCGGCGCACCTGGACATGCGCCCTGTGGGCCTCGTAGTTGGGGCCGGCGACCTCGCGAACGCTGTCCAGCCGGAACTCGTAGCCTGCCACCGCGACCGGCTCGCCAACGGCCAGCGTGAGCTCGCGCTTGGTCTCGAAGCCCGTGGCCAAGGTGACCCCGAACACGAACAGCCCGATGCCGAAATGCGCGGCGATCATGCCCCACCAGCTCAGGGGCTGGCGGCTGGCGCGCAGCCGCCAGTTTCCATCGGCCGCGGACAGCCGCTTGCCGGCCTGCATCAGCGTGCTCCACACGCACCACGCGGCCAGCAGCAGGCCGAAGGCGGACAGGGGCGTCCACCCGGCACCGGGGCCCGTGGGCAGCAGCCAGGCGAGCGCCAGCGCCGTGACCCCACTGGCGCCCAGGGCCCAGCGCAGCTGGGTGCGCAGCTCGACCGGCGCGCTGCGCTTCCACCGCACCATCGGGCCGACGCCCATGAGCACCAGCGCCGGCACCATGAGCGGGACGAACACCGCCTCGAAGTACGGCGGCCCGACGGAGATCTTCCCGCCGTTCAGCACGTCGAGCAGCAGCGGGTACAGCGTGCCGATCAGCACGGCGGCGGCCGTCACGCTGAACAGCACGTTGTTCACCAGCAGCAGCGATTCGCGCGAGAGCATGGCGAACCACCCGCCCAGCCCCACGCCGGGCGCCCGCAGCGCGAACAACAGCAGCGAGCTGCCGACCACCAGCACCATGAAGCAGAGGATGTAGAGCCCGCGCCCCGGATCCACCGCGAAGGCATGCACCGAGGTCAGCACCCCCGAGCGCACGAGGAAGGTGCCCAGCAGGCTCAATGAGAAGGCGGCGATCGCCAGCAGCACCGTCCAGCTGCGGAAGGCCCCGCGCTGGTCCGTCACGATCAGCGAGTGGATCAGCGCCGTGCCGACCAGCCACGGCATGAACGAGGCGTTCTCCACCGGATCCCAGAACCACCAGCCACCCCAGCCGAGCACATAGTAGGCCCAGGCGCTGCCCAGCAGGATGCCCAGCGTGAGGAAGCTCCAGGCCGCCAGCGTCCACGGGCGCGACCACCGCGCCCATGCCGCGTTCAGCTCGCCCGACAGCAGCGCCGCGATGCCGAAGGCGAAGGCGACCGAGAAGCCCACGTAGCCCATGTAGAGCAGCGGCGGGTGCAGCACCATGCCAGGGTCCTGCAGCAGCGGGTTGAGATCGCGCCCCTCCGCCGCGGCGGGGATCAGGCGCTCGAACGGGTTGGACAGCAGCAGCAGGAAAAGGATCAGCCCGATGCTGAGGAAGCCCATCACCGAGAGCACCCGCGCCGCATACGCCTGTGGCAGTTGGCG
>Ga0222428_100448_pt1 | contig 15052 bp, 12 predicted proteins | sample 2B5Ametagenome_FD_182471 | JGI IMG/M metagenome (GOLD analysis project Ga0222428, IMG submission 182471) | Enriched microbial communities from leaf-cutter ant dump, University of Wisconsin, Madison, United States - 2B5A (version 2) | ecosystem: Environmental > Terrestrial > Nest > Insects nest >...
CGCGACGGCGGCTACCAGCAGCAGCTTGCGCACCAGCGGCCCGGGAAACCAGGCCGCGAACCCGTCGCCGCCTTCGTCCCGCTCGAACACTGGCGCCGCCAGCGCAGCCGTGTGCTCTGGCGGCGTCATGGGCGCTCCGCGGACGAAGCGCCTGGATCGGAAACGTCGGGCAAGGCGCAGGGCATGGCAGATGGGTCCGGTCCCGGCAAAAGCACCGGGGCTCGGCCCAATATACGCAGCCCCCCTGGCCCTGGGGTTGGGTGGAACCCTGTGAACCGCGCAGGAAAACCCTGACGGCGGCGCGGCTCCTAGACGCCCGCCACCATCTGCAGCGCGCGCGGCTGCGGCAGGCTCAGCACGTTGCCCGTGCCCGCGATGAGGCCATGCTCGCGCAGGTGGCGCAGCACGCGCGACAGGGTTTCGGGCGCGATGCCCAGCTGCGCCGCGATCAGGCGCTTGCGCTGGTGCAGCGTGACGCGCAACCCGCCGTCCTCGCAGCTGTGCGCATGGCGCAGCAGCCACTGGGCGCAGCGCGCCTCGGCGTCCTGGGCCAGGCGGCTCACGGCCAGCTCGGTCTGTTGGCAGTAGCCGGTGGCCATGTCGCGCAGCAGGCGCTGGGCGGCCTTAGGCAGGCCGTCGAACGTGTGCTTGAACTCGTCGAGCGGCATGCGCCGCAGCTGCACGCGCGTGTCGGCCACCATGTCCAGGGCGCAGGGCTGGTCCAGTAGCGCCGTGGCCGCGTCGAGCCAGAAAGGCCCCTCGACCACGCCCAGCTGGTGGCGCATCACCCCTTCCTCGCGCACCCCCAGCAGCACGCGGCCGCTGTCCAGGTGCAGCACGGACATGGGTTGTTGGTGGCGCTCGCGCAGCACCTCGCCCGCGGCGGCCACCTCGATCTGTGCGGACTGGTCGGAGGACGGAATGGGGAACATGGCCGCCACTGTGCCGAGCGGGCGCGTTTCATGCTTTGAGGGAAATCAAAGCCCATGCGCAGGCCCGCTTGTGGTCATGCACGCAACACTTGGCGGCCGGAATGCAAAAAACTCTGGCGGCATGATGTTTGCTTGCTCAGAATTTGCCCCTGGACACACACTCGTCACATTCCTTACCAGCGTGCGAGCGCCATCCACCGGGGCTGCCGGCATCGGGCCGGCCCCCTTATCACCCTCAGGAGAAACAATGCAAAAGAAGCTGATCGCGCTGGCCACCGCTGCGCTGTGCGCCACAGGGGCCTATGCCCAGAGTTCCGTTCAGTTGAGCGGCCTGACCGACGTGTACGCCGGCTCCATCAAGATGGCTGGCGACGCCAACCGCAAGTCTGTCGTGAACAGCGGCGGCATGACCACCTCGTGGTTCGGCTTCCAGGGCAGCGAAGACCTGGGCGGCGGCCTCAAGGCCAACTTCATGCTCAACTCGTTCATCCAGGTGGACACGGGCGTGCAAGGCCGCTTCCCGAATGACACGTTCTTCTCGCGCGATGCCTTCGTGAGCCTGTCCGGCGGCTTCGGCGAGGTGAAGCTGGGCCGCTGGATGGCGCCCAACTTCCTGCCCTCCGTCATCGGCAACCCGCTGGGCGATTCGTTCACCTTCTCGCCGCTGATCCTGCACAAGAACGTGCCGCTGTTCAACGCCTCGGGCTGGCAGGCCACCACGCCGTCGGACACGGGCTGGAGCAACCAGATCGCCTACACCACGCCCACCGTCGGCGGGTTCAAGGCCAACCTGCAGTACCAGTTCGGCGAGCAGGCCGGCGACAACGGCAAGAAGAACGTGGGCGCCAATTTCTTCTATTTCGGCGGCCCGCTGACGCTGACCGGCTACTACGAGCGCGACCAGATCAGCAACCCCGGCCAGGGCACCTACCTCGGCACCACCAAAAAGGACTGGATGCTGGCGGGCGCATACGACTTCAAGGTGGTCAAGCCCTACCTGAGCTACGGCCAGGCAGAGGCCGACAACGCGCCCGGCAAGGCCAAGACGCTGCAGGTGGGCGCTTCGGCGCCGCTGGGCGCCGGCAAGCTGCTGGCGGCCTGGGCCAAGACCGAGCTGACGGCCTCGGACCTGGACCGCAAGACCCTCACCGTGGGCTACGACTACAACCTGTCCAAGCGCACCGACGTGTACGCCATGTACATGAACGACAAGATCACCAACCAGTCGTCGGGCAACAGCTTCGGCGTGGGCATCCGCCACCGCTTCTGATCCCGCCCGGCGGGACCGCACCGAAGGCACGTGGCAGGCATGCCGCGTGCCTTTTTCTTTGCCCGCGTCACCCCGGCGTCACAGAGTCGGCTTACGCTGCGCGGGGATAGTTACCGAATGTAATCAATGCACGAATCGAAGCGCTGCCCGGTCATGGCCGGCCTGCAGGTGCGCTCGCCCGCGCTGCGGCAGGGCCAGGGGCCGCTGGCGCGCCTGATGCGCGAGGCCGGCGGGCTGCACTGCGTGTTCCAGCCGCTGGCGGACCTGCGCGAGGGCGGCATCTACGCGCACGAGGCGCTGATCCGAGGCCCCGCCGGCACGCCGCTGCACGCGCCCGATGCGCTGCTGGCGCAGGCGCGGGCGGAGGGCCTGCTGCACGACTTCGAGCTGCTGTGCGTGGCGCAGGCGCTGCGGCAGTGGCGCCAGCGGGGTGCCCCGGGGCGCGTGTTCGTCAACATCAGCGCCGACGCCCTGGTATGGGGCGTGGGCCTGTGCGGCGCCGAACCGCTGGCCGCGGTGCTGGGCACCCTGGGCGTGCCGCCGCACATGCTGGTGCTGGAGATCACCGAGCACGAGCGCGTGACCGACATCGCGGCGCTGCGCGAAGCGCTGCAGCAGGTGCACGCCTGTGGCGCGCGCCTGGCGCTGGACGATTTCGGCGACGGCCGCTCCAGCCTGCGCCTGTGGTCCGAGGTGAAGCCGGACTTCGTGAAGATCGACAAGTACTTCAGCCGCGATATCGGCCAGCACCCGGAAAAGCTGCAGATGCTGCAGGCCATCAAGGGCATCGCCGACGCCTTCGGCACCACGCTGGTGGCCGAGGGGATCGAGACCAGCGACGAACTGCGCGCACTGCGCGACCTCGACATCCCCTACGGCCAGGGCTACCTCCTGGGCCGGCCCGCCACGGCCCCGCGCAGCGCCATCGACGCTGCGGCCCTCGCCGTGCTGCAGGACCGCCGCGTGGCCGTGCTGCCCCACCACAGCCAGCACATGCGTCCGGGCATCCTGCGCAAGCTGCTCATGGTGCAGGCTCCCACCGTCACCCCCGACACCAGCAACGACCGCGTGGCGGAGCTGTTCCAGGGCAACGCCGAACTGCATGCGGTGGCGGTGCTGGAGGGCACCCGCCCGGTGGCGCTCATCAACCGCCAGCAGTTCATGAACCACTACGCTACGCTCTACTTCCGCGAGGTGCACGGGCGCAAGCCCTGCCACGCCTTCGCCGACGACGCGCCGCGGCTGGTGGAGATCGACTGCGACGTGGAGCAGCTCGTGGGCATCCTCACCTCGCAGGACCAGCGCTACCTGAACGACGGCTTCATCGTCACCGACAACGGCCGCTACCTGGGCCTGGGTACCGGCGAGCAGCTCGTGCGCGGCGTGACCGAGGCACGCATCGAGGCCGCACGCCATGCCAACCCGCTCACCTTCCTGCCCGGCAACATCCCCATCAGCCTGCACATGCAGCGGCTGCTGGACAACCGTGCCGAGTTCGTCGCCTGCTACGCGGACCTGAACCACTTCAAGCCGTTCAACGACCACTACGGCTACTGGCGCGGCGATCAGATGATCCGGCTGGTGGCGCAACTGGCGCTGACGCACTGCGACGCGCGCACCGACTTCGTGGGCCACGTCGGCGGGGACGACTTCATGCTGCTGTTCCAGAGCGGCGACTGGCTGCAGCGCTGCCGGCGCATCGTGGACGGCTTCGCGCGCGAAGCCATCGCCCTCTTCGACGAGCCCGCACGCCAGGCCGGCGGCATCTGGGCCGAGGACCGGCACGGCGTGCAGCGCTTCTTCGGCTGCACCACGCTGGCGATCGGCGCCGTGCGCGTCGCGCCGGGCACCATGCAGCAGGCGGACGCCGTCGCCAACCTCGCCGCGCTGGCCAAGCGCGATGCCAAGCAGTCGCGCACGGGCATCGCCTGGCGCGACGCCCCCGCGCCCGCCCAGGCCGCGCCGGCACTCTCCTACACTGGCGCCCACCGATAGCCACAGGAGACCCATCGCATGCCCATATTCGTCGACACCTCGCCTCCCGGCCAGTGCATCTTCTGCCGCCTCGTGGCGGGCGAGATCCCTAGCGCCACCGTGTACGAGGACGACCGCACCATCGCCTTCATGGACATCGGCCAGGTCACGCCGGGCCACGTGCTCGTGGCCACCAAGCGGCATGCCGCCACGCTGTTCGACACCACGCCCGAAGAGGCCGCCGCCGTGATGCAGACGGCCCGGCGCGTGGCGCTGGCCGTGCGCGCGGCCTTCGATCCGGCGGGCCTCACGCTGCTGCAGGCCAATGGCGCCGAGGGCGGCCAGACCGTGGGCCACTTCCACATGCACGTGGTGCCGCGCCACGCCGATGACGGCATCACCTTCACCTGGCCGCGCCAGGAGCCCCCGGCCGAGGTGCTGGCCGGCTACGCGCAGCGCCTGCGCGCGGCGCTGTAGCGGCCGGCGCGCCCGGGCGGGCGCGTGAACTTTTCGCCGCCGCGCCGACTCTGCCTGTTCCATGCACCCTCGACGCCGCTGGATCGCCCCTTCCCTTGCCGCCCTGGCCCTCGCCGTAAGCGCCGGCTGCGCCACGCTGGACGCCAAGCAGCGCGAGTGGATCTTCCAGCCCAGCGACCGCGCCTGGGGCGGCATCCAGGACACCGAAGGCATGGAGGACGTATGGATCGCATTCGACTCCGCCACCACCGGCAAGCCCGAGCAATTGCACGGCCTGTGGCTGCCCGCGGCCCAGGCCGACGCGCCGCTGCTGCTGTACCTGCACGGCGCACGCTGGAACGTGTCCGGCTCCGCGCCCCGCATCCGGCGCATGCAGCGCCTGGGTTTTTCCGTGCTGGCGGTGGACTACCGGGGCTTTGGGCGCAGCAGCGCGGGCCTGCCTTCCGAAGCCACGGCGCTGGAGGACGCGCAGGCCGCCTGGGACTGGCTGGCGCGGCTGGCGCCGGGGCGTGAGCGCTACATCTTCGGCCATTCGCTGGGCGGCGCCATCGCCATCGACCTGGCCGCGCGCGTGCAGGACGAGAGCGGCACCATCGTGGAAGGCACCTTCACCAACATCCCCGAGGTGGTGAGCACCTTCAAGTGGGGCTGGCTGCCCGTGTCGCCGCTCATCACGCAGCGCTTCGAGTCGGCGCGCAAGGTGGCCGGCATCGGCTCGCCGCTGCTGGTGGTGCACGGCAGCGAAGACCGGCTGATTCCCCCCGCGCTGGGCCGCAGGCTGTACGACGCCGCGGCCGAGCCCAAGCGCTTCGTGCTGGTGGACGGCGGCACCCACCACAACACCAACGACCGGGGCCACGCACAGTACCGCGAGGCCCTGTCAGCGCTGTTCGGCCTGCCGTTGGGCACGATGGCATTGCGCTGATACGGCATCTGCTACCCTCGCGCGCACCATGTCCGTCCCCTCCGCCGCCGTCGGCGCGGATGACGCGCCCGCGCTGCCCATCCGTCCTGGCCTTGCCATCGTGGTGCTGGCGCTGCTGCTGTCCATCCAGCCCGTCACCACCGACCTGTACCTGCCCGCCCTGCCCGCGCTCACGCGCAGCCTGGGTGCGCCCGTGGCCGCGGGCCAGCTCACGCTGTCGGCGCTGCTGCTGGCCTTCGGCTGCTCGCAGCTGCTGTGGGGGCCGCTGTCGGACCGCTTCGGCCGCCGGCCCGTGCTGCTCGCGGGGCTGCTGCTGTACACCCTGGCCTCCGTCGGCAGCGCGCTGGCGCCGACCATGGCGCTGCTGGTGGCCTGGCGCACGCTGCAGGGCGTGGCCATGGGCGCGGTGGTGATGTGCGCGCGGGCCATCGTGCGCGACCTGTACACGCCGCTCGCCGGCGCGCGCGCCATGTCCAAGGCGCTGACGGGCCTGGGCCTCATCGCCTGCCTGTGCGCGCCGCTGGGGGGGCTGCTGACCGAATGGCTGGGCTGGCGCGACGCGCTGCTGGTGCTGACGGCCTATGCCGCCGCCACGCTGGCGCTGATCGCCCTGCGCCTGCCCGAGACGCTGCGGCAGCGCAACCCCCAGGCCCTGCGCCCGGCCACGCTGGCGCGCACCTGGGCGCTGGTACTGCGCTCGCCCACGTTCTGGGCGTTCTCGCTGCAGACCACGGCCAGCTATGGCGGGCTGTTCACCTTCCTGGCGGCCTCGTCCTTCGTCTACATCGAGGTGCTGGGCCTCTCGCGCACCCAATACGGGCTGGTACTGCTGTCCACCGCGGTGGCCTACCTCGTGGGCACGCTGGCATGCCGGCGGCTGCTGGCGCGCGTGGGGCTGCGGCGCACGGTGGCCATCGCCGGGGCCTTGAGCGGCAGCGGCGGCCTGCTCATGGCGCTGGCCGCGCTGCTCGGCTGGCACAGCGTCGCGGCGCTGCTGCCGCCGTTCTACCTGTTCATGCTGGGCCACGGCATCCACCAGCCCTGCGGGCAGTCGGGCGCGGTGGGGCCGTTCCCGCAGGCGGCGGGCGTGGCCTCGGCGCTCAACGGCTTCATGATGATGCTGGCGGCCTTCGCCATCGGCTTCTGGCTGGGCCATGCGCTGGATGGAACGGTGTGGCCGCTGGTGCGCGGCTTGGCCTTCTGGTCGGTGCTGCTGGCCCTGATCGCCTGGACGCTGGTGCAGCGCCATGGAGAGCCCCATGCTTGAGCCCATCGCGCTGGCCGGCCCCACCGCCAGCGGCAAGACCGCCGCCGCCCTGGCCATCGCCGAGGCGCTGGCCCCGCGACTGCCGGTGGAGATCATCAGCGTCGACTCCGCCCTGGTCTACCGGAGCATGGACATCGGCACCGCCAAGCCCACGCGCGAGGAGCTGGCCCGCGTGCCGCACCATCTCATCGACATCCGCGACCCGCTGCAGCCCTACAGTGCTGCCGAGTTCGTGCAGGACGCCACGCGCCTCATCGCCGAGATCCGTGCGCGCGGCGCGCTGCCGCTGCTCGTGGGCGGCACCATGCTCTATTTCAAGGCGCTCTTCGACGGCATCGACGACATGCCCCCGGCCGACCCCGCCGTGCGCGCCCGCCTGGATGCGCAGGCCGCCGCGCTGGGCTGGCCCGCCATGCACGCCGAGCTGGCCCGCGTGGACCCCGCCACCGCCGCCCGGCTGGCCCCGGGCGACAGCCAGCGCATCCAGCGCGCGTTGGAGGTATGGCACCTCTCGGGCAAGCCGCTGTCGAGCTTCCATACTACAAAAACAAGAGCTGCTAGCGCTTTCCAGGTAAGCGCTGGAGCCCTTTTTTCCTTGGAACCCGGCAACCGTGCCTGGCTGCACGAGCGCATCGCCCGGCGCTTCCACGCCATGCTGGCCGAAGGCTTCCTCGACGAGGTGATCCGCCTGCGCGCGCGCGGCGATCTGCACCCCGACCTGCCCAGCATGCGCTGCGTGGGCTACCGCCAGGCCTGGGAATCGCTGGACGGCCTGCACCCGCTGGCCACCCTGCCCGAGCGCGGCATCGCCGCCACACGCCAGCTCGCCAAGCGCCAGATCACCTGGCTGCGCGGCATGCCCGCTCGCCACGCCATCCCCTGCGACGCGCCCGACGCCACGGCGCAGCTCGTGCAAGCCGTGCGAACCCGGCTGGAGCGCGTGGACGCATGACCGCGCTGCTGCGCGTCGAAGGCCTCGCCAAGCGCTACGGCGCGTCGACCGTGTTCGAGAACGTGCACTTCACCGTGGCGGCCGGCGAATTCGTCGCCATCGTCGGCGACTCGGGCGTGGGCAAATCCACCCTGCTCAACTGCCTGGCGGGCCTGGACACCTGGGACGCCGGCCGCGTGCTGCACGCCGGCACCGATCTGGCCGTGCAGGGCGAAACCCAGCGCGCCCTCTGGCGCCGCGCCCACGTCGGCTTCGTGTTCCAGGCCTTCCACGTGCTGCCGCACCTGGACGTGGCGCAGAACGTGGGCCTGCCGCTGATGCTTCTCGGCCGCGCGGACGCCACGCGCGTGCGGCAGATGCTGCAGGCCGTGGGCCTCGCGGACCTGGGCGAGCGCCTGCCGCAGCAACTGAGCGGCGGCCAGCTGCAGCGCGTGGCCATCGCCCGCGCCCTGGTACACCGCCCCGCCCTGCTGCTGGCCGACGAGCCCACGGGCAACCTCGACCCCACCACGGCCGCGCAGGTGCTGGACCTGCTCGTCGCCCAGACGCGCCAGCAGGGCGCGGGGCTGGTGCTGGTCACGCACTCGGACGCGGCGGCGGCGCGGGCGGACAGGGTGCTGCACCTGAGCGCGCAGGGCATCGCAGCGCGCTGACCTACAGTAAGCAGGCGGTGACTACTCGATCGCCAGCCGCTGCGCGCTGCCACCCTGCTTCTTGGGCAGCACCAGCGTCAGCACGCCGTTGTCGTACTTGGCCTTGGCCTGCGACGCGTCCAGCTCCGTGGGCAGGCGGAAGCTGCGGGCCACGGCGCCGAAGTAGCGTTCGCTGCGCAGCACCTTCTCGCCATCCTTCTTCTCGTCGTGCTGGCGCACCTCGGCGCGCAGACTGACCACGTCGCCTTCCACGCTCACGTGGATGTCTTCCTTGGGCACGCCGGGCACCTCGGCGTGGACGGTGTAGGAAGCTTCGTCCTCCTTCACGTCCACCTTGATCTGCGAGGGCTGGGGCAGGCCGTCGCCGTGCAGCGGCCGCACGTAGAAGCCGGGAGCGAAGTCCTTGAAGAAGTCGTCGAACAGGCTGCCGCGGGTTACCAGAGAATTCATTTTCAAACTCCTTGGATGGGTTGGTGATCCGGGGCCGCCGGGGCGGCGTCCCCTCACCGGATAAATACGTACGGCCCTTGCGCTTTCAAGGGCCAGGGCGCAGGGTTCTGATCTGGCGCAAACCCCGCAGCAACACCCGCGAACGCCTGGATACGAATTGTCAAGAAAAGTCCCGCCCGGCCGTGAGGCATCGCGCAAGGGTTGCGCTGAGAGCTCAGGCCTCCACAATGGACCGGCGATCAACCGACTCGGGAGGAACCATGGATCTCAACACCTTCTCGCAGGCGCTGCAGCAATCGCTGGGCGCCCACATTCCCCAGATCCTCGGCGCGCTGGCCATCCTGGCGCTGGGCTGGCTGCTGGCCGTCATGGCACGGGCCGCCACGCGGCGGGTGCTGCGCATGGCGCGGCTGAACCAGCGCATCGGCGAGAGCGCGGCCACGCCCATCGACGCCGAGACGCCCGCCGCCACCGCCGTCTTCTGGCTGGTGCTGCTGGCTACGCTGGTGGCCGTGCTCAACACGCTGGATCTGACGCTGCTGTCCGCCCCCTTCGCCAGCATGGTGCAGGACGTGGTGGGCTACGTGCCCCACCTCGTGGCCGGTGCCGTGCTGGCGCTGGTGGCCTGGCTGCTGGCCGTGGTGCTGCGCGCCGTGACCACGCGCGCGCTGGCGGCCACCACGCTGGACGAGCGCCTGTCCGAAGAGGCGGGCATGGCCCCCATCAGCCGCAGCGCGGGCAACGTGCTGTTCTGGCTGGTGATCCTGTTCTTCCTGCCGGCCATCCTGGGCGCGCTGCGGCTCGAAGGCGTGCTGGACCCGGTGCGCGACCTGCTCGGCCGCATGCTGGCCTATGTGCCCGGCATCTTCGGCGCGGCGGTGATCGCCATCGCGGGCTACGTCGTGGCGCGCGTGCTGCGCGCGCTGGTCACCAACCTGCTGGCCGCCGCGGGCAGCGACCGCCTCAACGCCTGCATCGGGCTCGACCCGGCCGTGCAGCTCTCGCGCCTGGGCGGCACGCTGGTGTTCATCCTGGTGTTCGTTCCCTCGCTCATCGCGGCGCTGGACGCGCTGCAGGTCGAGGCCATCTCGCGCCCCGCCACGCAGGTGCTGCACCAGATCCTGGGCGCCGTGCCGCACATCATCGCGGCGGCCGTGATCCTGCTGCTGACGTGGTACGTGGCCAAGTTCGCCGCCGGCCTGCTCACCAAGCTGCTGGAGAGCGCGGGCTTCGACAGCCTGCCGGCCAAGCTGGGCCTGTCGCACGCGCTCTCGGGCGCCACCAGCCCCTCGCGCCTGGCGGGCGCCGTGGTGCTGTTCTTCGCACTGCTCTTCGGCGCGGTGGAGGCCGCCTCGCAGTTGGGCTTCTACCAGGTGAGCGACGTGGTGACCACCTTCATCACCTTCAGCGGCGACATCCTGCTGGGCAGCGCCATCCTGGTCGTGGGCTTCTGGCTCTCGGGCGTGGCCGCCACGGCCATCCGCCGCGCCAGCCCCGAGGGCGGCCAGCTGGCCGCCAACGTGGCGCGCTTCGCCATTCTGGGTCTGGTGATCGCCATGGGCCTGCGCGCCATGGGCATCGCCAACGAGATCGTGCAGCTCGCCTTCGGCCTCACGCTGGGCGCCATCGCCGTGGCCGTGGCGCTGGCCTTCGGCCTGGGCGGGCGCGAGGCGGCGGGCAAGCTGCTCGACCACTGGCTGACCAAGCTGCGCCGCGACTGACCGGCAACGCCCCGCACAAGCGCCCCGATCCCGGGGCGCTTTTTTTTTGCGCCGCACAATCCCCCCATGCGCGCCCTGCTCCTCACCTTCTCGTGGCAAGACCTGCGCCGCCACCCCTGGCGCAGCCTGGCCGCCGTGGTGGCGGTAATGCTGGGCGTGGCGCTGGCGTTCGCGGTGCATGTGATCAACGCCTCGGCCCTTCATGAATTCGCGCACGCGGTGCGCGTGGCGGGCGGCCAGAGCGACCTGCAGCTGCGCGCCGCGCAAGGGCCGCTGCCCGAATCGCTCTACGCCACCGTGGCCGCGCACCCGCAGGTAGCGCATGCCAACCCGGTGCTGGAACTGCCCGCCGTGGCCTGGCATGCCCAGACGCGCGTGCCGCTGCGCGTGGTGGCGGCCGATGCGTTACTGCTGCCCGCCACCGCGCCCGCGCTCATGCCCCGCGCATGGGACGGCGCCGACCGGCTGGCGATGCTCGCGCCCGCCACGGTGTTCCTCAACGCGGCGGCGCTGCAGGCGCTGGGGCTGGACAGCGCCCCGCAGACCATCGCCCTGCAAGCCGGCCTGCAGCGCCAGAACGTGCGCGTGGCGGGCACGGTGGCCGCCGCGGGCGGGCCGCTGGCGGTGATGGACATCGGCGCCGCGCAGGATTTCTTCGGGCGCACCGGCCAGCTCTCGCGCATCGACCTGCGGCTTGCACCCGGCGCCGACCGCTCCGCACTCGCCCGGGAACTGCCCGCCAACGCCGTGCTGTCCGAGCCCGGCGACAGCGCCGCGCAGGTGGACCAGCTCTCGCGCGCCTACCGCGTCAACCTCACCGTGCTGGCACTGGTGGCGCTGTTTACCGGCGCGTTTCTCGTGTTCTCGGTGCTCGCGCTAGGCGTAGCGCGGCGGCTGCCGCAGTTCGCGCTGCTGGCCGTGCTGGGCGCCACGCCGCGCCAGCGGCTGGCGCTGGTGCTGGCCGAAGCCGCCGCGCTGGGCCTGGCGGGCAGCGCGGCCGGCATCGCCCTGGGCACGGCGCTGGCCGCACTGGCGCTGCGCCTGCTGGGCGGGGACCTGGGCGGCGGCTATTTCACCGGCGTGCGCCCGCCGCTGCAGTGGAGCCTGCCCGCCGCCCTGCTCTACGGGCTGCTGGGCACGGCCGCCGCGCTGGCCGGCGGCTGGTGGCCCGCGCGCACGGCCCAGCGGCTGCCGCCCGCGCAAACGCTCAAGGGCCTGGGCCTGGCCGATGCGCAGGCCGCACGCGGCGGCATCGGTATGGTTTTGATAGCTGGCAGCGCTTTCCTGGCGGGCGTTCCGCCCATTTTTGGCATGCCTTTGGCGGCCTACGTATCGGTGGGCCTGCTGCTCGTGGGCGGCATCGCCCTGCTGCCCTGGCTGGTGCAGGCGCTGCTGGGCGCGCTGCAGCCCTGGGCCGCGCGCGGCCCGCTGCGGCTACTGGCGCTGGAGCGCGCGCGCCGCATGCGCGCCACGGCCGCCGTGGCAGTGGGTGGCGTGGTGGCCTCGCTCAGCTTGGCCGTGGCGCTGACGGTGATGGTGGGCAGCTTCCGCGGATCGGTGGACCAGTGGCTGGACGCCGTGCTGCCCGCCCCGCTCTACGTGCGCGCGGCGGGTGGCCTCACGGGCGATGACGCCGCCGTCTTCCCCCCGGGCTTCGCCGACGCCGTGGCCCGCCTGCCCGGCGTGGCGCGCGTGCAGGCCCTGCGCACCAGCAGCGTGCAGCTCGCGCCCACGCGCCCGGCCGTGGCGCTGCTGGCGCGGCCCCTGGCGCCGGACCCGGCCCGCGCGCTGCCGCTGGTGGGCGCGCCGCTGCCGGTGCCGCCCGGCCGGGTGGGCGTGTACGTGAGCGAGGCGGTGGCGGATCTCTACAGCGCGCGGCCCGGCGTGGAGTGGCCTGCACTTTCACAGTCGTTTGGGCCTGCAGCGCAGGCAGGAAAAGCGCAAGCAGCTTCTTTTTTCATAGCGGGCGTGTGGCGCGACTACGTGCGCCAGCAGGGCGCCATCGCGCTGGATACGGGCGATTTCACGCGCCTGACGGGCGACGCGCACGCCAGCGACCTCGCGCTGTGGCCCGCGCCGGGCGCGGATGTGGCCGCGCTGCGCGCCGCCGTGCAGCAATTGGCGCGCGAGCGGCTGGGCGCCGACGCGGTGGCGCTGGACTTCACCTCGGCCGGCGCGATCCGCGCGCGCTCGCTGGCCATCTTCGACCGCAGCTTCGCCGTCACCTACTGGCTGCAGGCCGTGGCCATAGCCATCGGCCTGTTCGGCGTGGCGGCCAGCTTCGGGGCGCAGGTGCTCGCGCGGCGCAAGGAGTTCGGCCTGCTGGCGCACCTGGGCCTCACGCGCCGGCAGATCCTGGCGGTGGTCGCTGGCGAAGGCGCGGCCTGGACGGCCGTGGGCGCGGTCGCCGGCACGCTGCTGGGCCTGGCCGTGGCGGTGGTGCTGGTGCACGTGGTCAACCCGCAGAGCTTCCACTGGACGATGGACCTGGCCGTGCCCTGGCCGCGCCTCGTTCTGCTGGGGCTGGCGGTGGTCGCTGCGGGCACGCTCACGGCATGGGCGGCGGGCCGCACCGCGGCGGGGCGCGACGCGGTCACGGCCGTCAAGGAAGACTGGTAGGCTGCGGGCCTGTTCCACGCCAGCCTCCGCTTCACCGCGCCTCTTCCCCTCCATGGTTGCAACCGTCATCGTCGGCATGCTGTGCGTGCACCTGCTGTGCTTTGCCATCATGTTCTGGCTGATCGGCAGGCGCCTGCAGGGCAGCCCGCTGGGCATGGACGCCTTCGCCCTGGGCAACGCCATGCTGGGCTCGGCCTATGTGCTGCAGCTGCTGAGCGGCGGGTCGGACTGGGGTGCGTCCGTCGTGGTCAACCACACGCTGACGGTGTGCACGCCTATGGTCTATTGGGTGGGCGCCATGCGGTTCTTCGGCCGGCCCGCTCCCTTGCTCCAGCCGGTGCTCGCCCTGGCGCTGGCCTATGCGGCCGCGCAGGTGCTGGTGCAGTGGCTGGCGGGCCCGGTCGCCCGCTACGCGATGCTGGCGTTTGCCATGGCGCTGATGTTCCTGGCCATGACCGTGGCGGTGGTCCACGCCATGCGCGGCATTGCCAGGGACCTGCGCGTGGAGATGGCGCTTTTCGCGCTGCTCATCGGCGGCCTGGGCGTGCTGAACGCCATCAAGGGCGTGCTGGTGGTGCAGGGCGGGCTGGATGCGCTGGACATGAAGCACCGCTTCCAGGTCGTGTTCTATGTCTACATGTCCTTCCTGGCCACGGTGCTGGCGCCGTCCATGATCTGGCTCGTGCTGCGCCGCCTGACCGACGAGCTGCGGGCCACGGCGGCGCGCGACCCGCTGACCCACCTGCTCAACCGGCGCGGCCTGCTCGCGGGGCTGGAGGGGCATTTCGGCGCCCGCACCGCCGGGCCCGCGCGCCTGCTGCTGCTGGACATCGACCATTTCAAGCGCATCAACGACGCCCACGGCCACAAGGCCGGCGACGTGGTGCTGTGCCGCGTGGCCGAGGTGCTGCGCCGCACGGTGCGGCGTGCAGACCTGGCCTGCCGCACCGGGGGCGAGGAATTCGTCATCGTTTGCCTGGACACGGACGACGAGGGCGTGATGCGCCTGGCCGAGCGCGTGCGCCTGGCCATCGAACAGCAGGCGGTGCCCATGCCGGGCGCGAAGGAGCCGCTGCGCTGCACCGCGACCATCGGCATGTCGCGCGCCTTCCACCACCCGGACGGGTTCGACGCGGCCATGCAGGAAGCCGACGCCGCGCTCTACCGGGGCAAGGCGTCCGGGCGCAACCGCATCGAGTGGGGGCGCTGAGCCATGGTGGCGACCGGCGCATGCTTGCGACAATCACGCCCATGCCACACACCTCTTCCCTTGCCACCGCGTCGTGGTTGCACCAGGCCATCGCCCGCATCGAGGCCGACTACCAGCGCAGCGCCGATACGCACCTGATCCCCCTGCCCCTGCCCGCCTTCACGGCCGCCGGGATCGACCTGTACCTGAAGGACGAGTCCACCCACCCCACGGGCAGCCTCAAGCACCGGCTGGCGCGCTCGCTGTTCCTCTACGCACTGTGCAACGGCTGGGTGCGCGAGGGCTCCACCATCGTGGAGGCGTCCAGCGGCTCCACGGCCGTGAGCGAGGCCTATTTCGCCCGCCTGCTGGGCCTGCCCTTCGTGGCGGTGATGCCGCGCAGCACCTCGGCCGAGAAGATCGCGCTGATCGAGTTCTACGGCGGGCGCTGCCACTTCGTGGAGAGCGCGGGCGAGGTCTACGACGCCGCGCGCGCCGTGGCGCTGGAGACCGGCGGGCACTACATGGACCAGTTCACCTACGCCGAACGCGCCACCGACTGGCGCGGCAACAACAACATCGCCGAGAGCATGTTCACGCAGATGCAGCGCGAGCGCCACCCG
>Ga0222428_100449_pt1 | contig 15025 bp, 9 predicted proteins | sample 2B5Ametagenome_FD_182471 | JGI IMG/M metagenome (GOLD analysis project Ga0222428, IMG submission 182471) | Enriched microbial communities from leaf-cutter ant dump, University of Wisconsin, Madison, United States - 2B5A (version 2) | ecosystem: Environmental > Terrestrial > Nest > Insects nest >...
CAGGCCGAGGCGTTGGCCTGGGCCGCCTGCGAAAAGCCGGACCAGATGCGGCCGCTGTCTTCCAGGGCCTCGGCGGGTGTCTGCCCCCAGGCGGCCAGCGTGGCGTTCTCGTAGAACGGGTAGACGCTGGCGGGGCTGGCTACGCCCAGCTGCACGGCCAGCGGACGCAGCCAGTCGGTGCCGCGCTTGAGGTGTGCCTGCGGGTTGCGGGGCGACCACGGCAGCGCCTTCCCCGCCTTGCGGGCTGCCTGGACGAAATATTCCGACTCCGCACCCACGACCACCGCCACGCGGGACTCGCCGCGCTGGATGCGCAGCGCGGCCTCGTGGATGAAGCGGACAGGCGATTCGCCGCCCACCTCGCCGTACGCCTGCCGCGCCGGCGCGATGCCCAGGCGCGACGCGAGCTGGCCGGGTGCGTCCGGGTAGGGCCAGGAGTATTCGGAGACCACGTCGATCGAATCGACCAGCGCGAGGGCGCCGGGCGCGCCCGCGTCCTCGAAGGCGCGCCGCACGGCGGCCTCCATCAGCGCCAGGGGTTCCCGGGCCTGCGACAGGTCGGCGGTCTTGAGGGTGATTTCGCCCTGGCCGACGAGGACGGGGCGGTGGTTGAGCGGCGATGGCATGGCCGGCAGTATCTGGAGATCGCGCCGACGCCGCATCGTCCGTTACGACGAATTGCGCGGCGCCAGGCAGTGCAGGCAGGGTTAATGCGGAGGGCGGTGCGGGGCGGAATCGTCGCATCGGACGATGTGCGGCGCCCGTGCGCCTGTCCACAATGCGCCAGCCTCAATTCACATCCAGGAGACAACGCAGATGCCACGCAACGCCCTTTCATCCTTGCGCACCATAACCGCCGCCCTGGCGCTGGCGGGCCTGGCCCACCATGCCGCGGCACAGGGCATTTCCGACGGAGAGGTGCGCATCGGCGTGCTGACGGACTTGTCGGGCGTGTATTCGGACGCGAGCGGGCGCGGCTCGGTGCTGGCCGCGCAGATGGCCATCGACGACTTTGTCGCGCAGCACAAGCCCGCTTTCAAGGTCAAGCTGCTTTCGGCGGACATGCAGCTCAAGCCGGACATCGGCGCCTCCATCGCGCGCACCTGGTTCGACCGCGAGGGCGTGGACATGGTGACCGACATCCCCTCGTCGGCCGTGACGCTGGCCGTGATGAACCTGGCCGTGGAGAAGAACAAGGTGGTCATCCCGGTCGGCCCTGCGTCGCTGCGTATCACCAACGACGACTGCAACGCCACGACGATGCACTGGGCCTACGACGAGTATTCGCAGGGCCAGGGTACGGCGCGCGCGATCACCGAGTCGGGCAAGAAGAGCTGGTTCTTCATCGAGGCCGACTACGCCGGCGGCAAGGCGCTGCGCGCGGGCTTCGAGGAAGCCATCAAGGCCGCCGGCGGCACGGTGGTGGGCAGTGCCAGGCACGCGCTGGGCGCGGGCGACTTCTCGTCACAGATCGTGCAGGCCCAGGCCTCGAAGGCCGACGTGATCGGCATGGCCAACGCGGCGGGTGATTCGGCCAACCTGCTCAAGCAGTCGGCCGAGTTCGGCGTGACGCCCAAGCAGGTGATCGCCGCGTCGCTCACCCACATCACCGACGTGCACGCGCTGGGCCTGAAGGCCGCCAAGGGCCTGTTCCTGACCGACGGCTTCTACTGGGACCGCAACGACGCCAGCCGCGCGTGGTCGCAGCGCTTCTTCGAGCAGCGCAAGAAGATGCCGACGATGGTGCAGGCGGGCACGTATTCCGCCGTGCTGCATTACCTCAAGGGCGTGCAGGCCGCGGGCACCGACGAGGCCAAGGCCACCGTGGCGGCGATGAAGAAGCTGCCCGTGAACGACGTGTTCGCCGAGAACGGCCGCGTGCGCGAGGACGGGCGCATGGTGCACGACATGTACCTGTTCGAGGTCAAGGCGCCCGAGGAGTCGAAGAAGCCCTGGGACTACTACAAGCTCAAGGCCGTGATTCCCGCGGAAAAGGCCTTCCGTCCCATCGAGCAGAGCACCTGCAAGCTGGTGAAGAAACAGGGGTAGAAACCGGGTAGATTTGCCCGTGCCATGACACCGGCCCACATCCCCCGCCTCACCACCAAACTCACGCCCCCGGCCGCCGCGCCCCACCAGCTGACCCGCCACCCGGCGGGGCTGGATGCCCCCACCGCCGCGCGCGTGGTGCTAGTGCGCGCACCGGCGGGCTTCGGCAAGAGCACGGCGATGATGCAGTGCCACCGCGCGCTGGAGGCACGCGGCCAGACCGTCGCCTGGCTCACGCTGGACGCGCTGGACAACGACCTCTCGCGCTTCCTGCACTACCTGGGCGAGATGATGGTGCAGGCCGGCATCGCCAGCGCGCCGCCGCGCAGCCCCGTGGAGGCGGTGGACGCCATCGCCGCGCATCCGAGCGCCTTCACCTTCTTCATGGACGAGCTGGACACGCTGCGCGACGCGGGCGTGCTCGGCCTGCTGCGCGAGCTGATCGAGCGCCTGCCGCGCGGCGGCCAGCTCGTGGTGGGCTGCCGCGGCTGGCCCGACCTGGGTCTGGGCCGCCTGCGCGCGCGCGGGCAGCTCGTCGAGGTGGGCCCGGCGCAGCTGCGCTTCAGCCTGGAGGAGACGCGCGCATTCCTGCGCAACCGCGACGCGCAACTGCCCGAGCATGCGCTGGTCACCCTGCACAACCGTTGCGAGGGCTGGGCCACGGGCCTGTGGCTGGCGTCGCTGGCCTTGCAGCGCCGCCGCGACACGGTGGCGCTGGCCGAGAGCTTCTCCGGCTCCGACCAGGCGCTGGCCGAATACCTGGCGGAGGACGTGCTGGCCCACGAGCCGCCCGAGGTGCGCGAATTCCTGCTGCGCACCAGCGTGCTCAAGCAGCTCACCGCCCCGGTCTGCGCCGCGCTGTGCCCGCAGACCGACTGCGCGGCCATGCTGGAGCACCTGGCGACGCACGGCGTGTTCCTCACGCGCATCGGCGACGCGCCGCCCACCTGGCGCTACCACAGCCTGTTCGCCTCGTTCCTGCACGCGCGGCTGGCGCAGCAGCCGGGGGCGCAGGTGCGCGAGCTGCACGCTGCCGCTTCGCATGCCTACGAGGCCGAGGGCCGCCCCGTGCCCGCCATCGACCACGCCATCCTCGCGCAGGACCATGCGCGCGCCATCGCGTTGCTGGCCGCGCACGCCGAAGCCTTCGTGGAGCAGGGGCGGCTGCGCCTGCTCGACCGCTGGTTCCAGGCTGTCAGCCCGGCCGCGCTGCAGGGCCACGAGCGGCTCACGCACCTGGCGCTGTGGGCCGCCTGCTTCACGCGCGGCCCCATCGAGACGCTGGCGCAGATGGGCTGCGGCGACGCGCGCCCCGCCGAGGGCGAAGCAGCGCACTACCTCGCGCTGCGCGCCATGCTGCTGGCGCTGCAGGACCGCTATGCCGACGCCTACGCCGTCGGCCAGCAGGCGCTGGCGGCGCTGCCCTCGGAACTGCCGTTCGCCGACAGCGCGCTGCTGAACCTGATGGCCAACATCTCCTCCGTGCTGGGCCGCACCGACGAATCGCGCCGGCTGCTGGGCGTGGCGCGCTCGCGCTTCGGCGGCAGCCCGTTCAACCGCATGTACGCCGAGTCGCTGGAGGGCATGCTCGACCTGTTCGAGGGCCGCATGCGCCAGGCCACGGCGCGCTTTCGCATCGCCGTGGAATCCACGCACCAGGCCACGTTCAGCCAGAGCCACGGCAACGCCTGGGCGGGCGTGCTCTACGCCTACGCGATGTACGAGGCCAACCGGCTGGAGAAGGCCGACCACCTGCTCAACATCTACCTGCCGATGGCGCGCGACGTGGGCCTGCCCGACCACATGATCCTGGGCCATGCGCTGCGCACGCGCCTGGCCTTCGCGGCGGGCGATGTGGACAGTGCCCTGCACACGCTGACCGAACTGGAGCACCTGGGCCACCTGCGCCACCTGCCGCGCGTGGTGGCCGCAGCGCACTTGGAGCGCGCGCGCATCTTCATGCAGCAGGGCAACAGCCGCGCCGCACAGGACGAGCTGCGCCGCGCCAGCGCCATCCCGCCGTGCGACGGCGGCGCGCAGGACGGCTACCGGCTGCTGGCGCAGGATCTGGAATATCCCGCGCTCGCGCAGCTGCGCTGGGACGCCTGCTTCGGCGACGCGCTGGCCGCCGCAGGCGATGCCGCCGCCCAGGCCACCGCCGCCGAGCGCGCGGGCCGCTACCGCCGTGCGCTCAAGCTGCGGCTGATCCATGCGCTGGCCGAACACCGCGCGGGGCGGCCCGCCACGGCGCTGCTGGAGCCGCTGCTGCAGACCGCGTGCCGTGAAGGCTTCGTGCGCCTGGTGCTGGATGAGGCGCCGTGGATCACGCCGCTCCTGGCCGCCTACCTCGCGGCCATGCAGGGCGGGGAGGGCGACCCGATCTATGCCGAGTACCTGCGCCAGCTGCAGGCGTCCGCGCACATCGCGCTGGACGCCGACCCTGCGCAGGACATGCCCGCGCCGCCCGCCGAGCCGCTCACGCGCAAGGAACTGCACGTGCTGCAGCTGCTGGCCGAGGGGTACTCCAACAGCGCCATTGCCGAGAAGATGGTGGTGGCGGACACGACGGTGCGCACCCACCTGAGGCACATCAACGCCAAGCTGGGCGCCGGCAGCCGCACGCAGGCGGTGGCGCTGGCCAGGCGGCTGCGGCTGATTCCGTGACTATTAAAAAGTGAGCTGATTGCGCTTGCCAGCATTAGGTTCAATATAGAAAACTAACTGAAATCCTTTGTGGGAAAGCGCAGGCAGCTATCAAATTGTCACATCGCCCGCGCGATCACTTCCTTCATGATCTCGCTCGTCCCCCCGTAGATGCGCTGAATCCGCGCATCCAGGTACATGCGCCCGATCAGGTACTCGTTCATGTAGCCATACCCGCCGAAGAGCTGCACGCACTCGTCCACTACGCGCCCCAGCGCCTCCGAAGCCCAGAGCTTCGCCATCGACGCGGTTGTCGCATCCAGCGTGCCCTCCAACTGCCGTTCCACGCAGCGGTCGATGAAGGCGCGCCCCACCTGGATCTGCGTGGCGATGCCCGCGAGCTGGAAGCGCGTGTTCTGGAACTCCGCGACCGGCTTGCCGAACGCCTGCCGCTCGCGCACGTATTGCAGCGTGCTGTCGTACGCACCTTCCATCATCGCCAGCGAATTCACGCCGATCAGCAGCCGCTCGTACGACAGGTCGGACATGAGCTGCGCGAAGCCCCGGCCCTCCGTGCCGCCCAGCAGGTTGGCGGCGGGCACGCGCACGTCGTCGAAGAACAGCTCGGCCGTGTCCTGCGCCTTCATGCCGATCTTGTCCAGCAGGCGGCCCACGCGGTAGCCGGGCAGGCTGTCGGTTTCCACCGCGATGATGGAGATGCCCTTGGCGCCCGCGCCGGGATCGGTGCGTGCCACCACCAGCACCAGCCCGGCCAGGAAGCCGTTGCTGATGAAGGTCTTGGTGCCGTTCAGCACGTAGTCGCCGCTGTCCCGCACCGCGCGCAGGCGCACGCCCTGCAGGTCGGAGCCCGCGCCGGGCTCGGTCATGGCGATGGCGCCCACCATCTCGCCGCGCGCCATGCGCGGCAGCCACTTCGCCTTCTGCTGCGGCGTTCCATGGTTGAGCAGATAGTGGGCCACGATGCTGTGCACGGCCACGTTCATGCCGGTGAGCGAGCGGCGGTACAGCTCCTCGCCGATCACCGCCTCGTGGCGGAAGTCGCCGCCCGCGCCGCCGTATTCGTCGGGGATGTCGGTGCACAGCAGGCCCAGCTCGCCGGCCCGGCGCCACAGCGCATGGCCCACGTGGCCCTGCTCGCGCGCCTGCGCGTCGCCGGGCTGCATCTCGTCCTCGATGAAGCGTGCCACGGTCTGGCGGAACAAGGCGAGGTCGCCGTCTTCCCAACTGCGTTTGAAATCGATCACGAAACCGTCTCCTGGGTGGGGTGTTGCGTCCAGCGCGCGAGCAGCGCGTCGGCATCCGCCGGCTGCGGCGCGGGCGGCACGCGCAGCGCGTGGCGGCCGAAGCGCGGCGCGGGCGCGGGCTGCACCATGCCGTTGGCCTCCACATAGGTGCCGCGCGCCGCATTGTGCGGATGCGCGGGTGCCTCGTCCCAGTCCAGCACCGGGGCCACGCAGGCGTCGCTGCCTTCGAGCAGCGCGCACCATTGCTCCTGCGTGCGGGTGAGGAACAGGTCGGCCAGCTTCACCTTCAGCGAGGGCCACCAGCGCGCGTCCGTCTGGTGGTCGAAGTCGGGGTTGTCCGCCAGGCCGCAGCGGCTGCGCAGTTCGGCGTAGAACTGCGGCTCGATGGCGCCCACGGCCAGGTACTTGCCGTCGGCGCAGGCATACACGTCGTAGAAGTGCGCACCGCCGTCCAGCAGGTTCTCGCCGCGCTCGCTGCTCCACTGGCCCGCGGCCTTGAAGCCGTAGAACATGGCCGAGAGCAGGGCGGCGCCGTCGGTCATGGCCGCATCCACCACCTGGCCCTGGCCGGTGCGGCGCGCCTCCCACAGCGCGCTCAGGATGCCCACGGCCAGCAGCATCGCGCCGCCGCCGAAGTCGCCCACGTAGTTGAGCGGCACCGTGGGCCGCTGGCCCGCCTGCCCGATGGCGTGCAGCGCGCCGCTGATGGCGATGTAGTTGATGTCGTGCCCCGCCGCGTGCGCCAGCGGCCCGCTCTGGCCCCAGCCGGTCATGCGGCCGTAGACGAGCGCGGGATTGCGCGCCAGGCACACGTCGGGCCCCAGGCCCAGGCGCTCCATCACGCCGGGGCGAAAGCCTTCGATGAGCACGTCGGCGCGCTCGATGAAGGCCAGCGCACGATCGCGCGCGTGCGGCTCGCGCAGGTTCAGTGCCAGCACCTGCCGCCCGCGTGCCAGCACGTCGTGGGGCGAGGCCTCCTTGCCCTCGCGGCCGATGCGCAGCACCTCGGCGCCCAGGTCGGCCAGCACCATCGCGCAGAAGGGGCCGGGGCCGATGCCCTCCATCTCGACGACCTTCAATCCGTGCAGCGGCCCTGGCATGGTGTGTTTCCGTAGTTGTCCATGCAGGCCAGTATCGGGATGGCCCAGGCGGGCTGCAATCGTCCGATCCGACGAACGTGACAAATAGCCCCCACGCTCCGCCGCTGCGCGGGTCGCTGCCCCCCGAGGGGGCCGCTTTTCATCTTGGGGCGGCCCGGCGATGAAAAAAATCGTCGCTCCCGACGATTGGCGCTTCCTCGCGGGCGCTGCATCATCCCCGCACATCTACCGGAGACAAGACCCGTGAACAACGCAGCCCCCACCTACGCCATGGACGCGCCCCTGCTGCTCAAGAACCTGCTGCTCGGCGCGGCGCGCCACCACCGGCGCGGCGAGATCGTCTCGGTCATCGACGGCCGCACCGTGCGCCACACCTATGCCGACTGCGAGCTGCGCGCGCGCAAGCTGGGCCAGGCGCTGCTGGCGCTGGGCGTGCAGCAGGGCGACCGCGTGGCGACGCTGGCGTGGAACGACCACCGGCACTATGAGCTGTACTTCGGCGTCACCGGCGTGGGCGCGGTCTGCCACACGGTGAACCCGCGCCTGTTCCTGGAGCAGATCGTCTACATCGTCAACGACGCGCAGGACGTGGCGCTGTGCTACGCGCAGGATTTCGCCGAGCTGGTCGAGAAGATCAAGCCCCAGTGCCCCAGCGTGCGCCACTGGATTCCCCTCGACGCCCCCGCATCGCAGCCCGGCAGCTACGAGGCGCTGCTGGCCGCGCAGGACGGCGGCGTGGACTGGCCCGACTTCGACGAGCGCGCCAACGCCTTCCTTTGCTACACGTCCGGCACCACGGGCCAGCCCAAGGGCGTGATGTACACGCACCGCGGCACGGTGCTGCACGCCTACGCGGTGGCTCTGCCCGATTCGCAGAATGTCTCGGCTTGCAGCGTGCTGATGCCGGCGGTGCCCATGTTCCATGCGAATGCGTGGGAGTCGCCTTTTTCCGCCACGCTCACCGGCGCCAAGCTGGTGCTGCCGGGGCCGAAGCTCGACGGCGCGTCGCTGCACCAGCTCATCGAGGCCGAGGGCGTCACCATGTCCATCGGCGTGCCCACGATCTGGTTCAACGTGCTGTCGTACCTGCAGCAGAACGGCCTGCGTTTCCGCACGCTCCAGCGCCTGCTGCTGGGCGGCTCGTCCACGCCGCTGTCGATGGTCGAGGCCTATGCCGCCATGGGCGTGCAGGTCACGCAGGGCTGGGGCATGACCGAGACGGCCGCCATGACCACCACTACCCAGCCGCTGCCGCACCACCAGGGCGTGCCGCTGGCCGAGTTGCAGCGCACCATCTACCAGACGGCGGGCCGCGTGGTGGCGGGCGGCGACCTGCGCACCGTCGATGGGCAAGGCCGCGAGATTCCCTGGGGCAGCGGCCAGCCGGGCGACCTGCAGGTGAAGGCGCCCTGGGTCATCCGGCGCTACTACGGCGCCGGCGCGGATGCGGTGACAGAGGACGGCTGGCTGCCCACGGGCGACGTGGCGCTCATCGACGCCGACGGCTTCATGCGCCTGACCGACCGCAGCAAGGACGTGATCAAGTCCGGCGGCGAATGGATTTCCTCCGTCGATCTGGAGAACCTGGCGATGGCCGTGCCCGGCGTGGAGCTGGCGGCCTGCATCGCCGCCCAGCACGACCAGTGGGGCGAGCGGCCCGTGCTGGTCGTGCAGCCGCGCGAGGGCGCCGCGCTGACGCAGCAACAGGTGCTGGCCGGCCTCGAAGGCCAGATCGCCAAGTGGTGGATGCCCGATGCCGTGGTGTTCGTCGAGAAGATCCCGCTGACCGCCACCGGCAAGCTCTCCAAGCTGGAGCTGCGCAAGCGCTTCGGCACCCATCTGCTCACCAGCAAGTAGGCCCTTCATGCAAGACGTTTTCATCTACGACCACGTGCGCACGCCGCGCGGCAAGGGCCGCCCCGGCGGCGCGCTGCACCCCATCACGCCGGTGCGGCTGGCGTCGCAGACGCTGCGCGCGCTGCGCGAGCGCAACGGCTTCGATCCGCGCGCCATCGACGACGTCGGCCTGGGCGTCGTCATGCCCATCGGCGAGCAGGGCGCGGACATCGCGCGCGTGGCGCTGCTGGAGGCGGGCTACGGCGACACCGTTTCGGGCTACCAGCTCAACCGCTTCTGCACCTCGGCGCTCGATACGGTGAAGATGGGCTTCGGCCTCATCGCCTCGGGCCAGGCGGATGCGGCCATCGGCGGCGGCGTGGAGTCCATGTCGCGCGTGACCATCGGCAGCGACGGCGGCGCGGTCTACACCGACCCGGACGTCGGCAAGCGCTACCCCTACATCCCCAACGGCGTGGCCGCCGACCTGATGGCCGCGCTGGGCGGCATCACCCGCGACGAGGTGGACGCCTACGCCGTCGAAAGCCAGCGCCGCGCCGCGCAGGCGGTGGACGCGGGCTGGTTCGATGCCTCGCTCGTGCCCGTGCGCGACCGGCTGGGCAACGTGGTGCTGGCGCGCGACGAAGCCCACCGCCCCGGCACCACGCTGGCCGACCTCGCCAGGCTGCAGCCCGTGTTCGACAAGCCCGGCGCGCTGGGCTACGACGCGATCGTGCTGCGCCGCTACCCGCAACTGGACCGCATCGCGCACATCCACACCGGCGGCAACTCCAGCGGCATCGTCGATGGCGCCTGCGCCGTGCTGCTGGGCAGCCGCGGCTTCGGCGAACGCGGCGGCCTGCGTGCCCGCGCGCGCATCCTCGCCGCCGCCACCTGCGCCGACGAGCCGCTTCTCAGCCTGGGAGGCCCGATGCCGGTGACCGACAAGGCGCTGGCGCGCGCGGGCATGTCCATCCGGGACATCGACCTGTTCGAGGTCAACGAGGCCTTCGCCGTCGTGCCCATGTGCTACGCGCGCCACTTCGGCATCGACCCGCAGCGCGTCAACCCCAACGGCGGCGCCATCGCCCTCGGCCACCCGCTGGGCGCCACGGGCGCCATGCTGCTCGGCACGTTGCTCGACGAGCTGGAGCGCCGCGACCTGAACACCGGGCTGGTCACGCTGTGCGCGGCCGCCGGCCAATCCACCGCCCTCATCATCGAAAGAGTTTGAAATGACGGATCAATTTCCTCTGACGCTGCAAGAGGGCGGCATCGCTCTCATCCGCCTGGACACTCAACCCGGCGAGGCAGGCGCGGTCTGCCCGCCGCAGCTCGAAGCGCTGGTGGCCGCATTGCAGGCCGCTGCCGAACGCGCCGACGTGCAGGGCGTGCTGCTGCACGCCAGCGGCCCGTCATGGCTGCCCGAGGCGGGCGCGCAGGCGTGGCTCGATTTGTGCCGCGCGGGCGATGCCAACGCCATCGCCGCCGTGCTGCAGCGCCGCTCCGGCCTGCTGCGCGCGGTGGAGCGCCTGCCCAAGCCCATCGCCATCGTCATCGAGGGCGCATGCATGGACTTGTGCCTCGAGTTCGCGCTGGCCTGCCATGCGCGCTGGGCCGTGCCTGGCGCACGGCTGGGCCTGCCGCTGGTCAAGCGCGGCCTGCCGCCGGGCGCGGGCGCCACGCAGCGCCTGCCGCGCCTCGCGGGCATTCCCGCCGTGCTCAATGGCCTGCTGGCGGGCGATACCTGGGAGGCGGACGCTGCCCGGCAAATGGGCCTTTTGAGCGGCGTGCAGCCTTTGGCGCAGGCGCTGCAGGATGCACGCGCATGGCTGCTGGCCCACCCGCAGGCCCAGGCACCGTGGGATGCCAAGGGCTACCGCCAGCCGGGCGGTGCGGGCGCGATGGCTGCACATGCAGGGCGCAGCTTCACCGACAACATCGCCCGCCTGCGCAAGCCCAGCGACACCCAGCCCGCGCCGCTGGCCCTGCTCTCGGCCGTCTACGAAGGCACGCAACTGCCCATCGACGCGGCGCTGAAGGTGGAGGCGCAGTGCGCCGCCCAGGCGCTGGCCGAGCCGGCCACGGCCAACCAGATCCGCTCCCAGTGGCTGCACCAGGCCCAGGCGCGGCAACTGGTGCGCCGCCCGGCGGGCGTGCCCGAGCAGCCCGTGCGCAAGCTGGGCGTGCTGGGCTCGGGCCTGATGGGCGCGGGCATCGCCCAGGTGGCCGCGGCGGCGGGCATCGACGTGGTCATGGTGGACACCAGCGCCGAGCGCGCCCAGGCCGCCTGTGACAAGATCGCCGCCGCCCTGGCGCGCAGCCACGGCGACCGCGCCGCGGCCATCGCCCAGCGCATCGAGCCCACGGCGGACCTGCAGCGCCTGCACGGCTGCGAATTCGTCATCGAGGCAGTGTTCGAAGACCGGGCCGTCAAGGCCGACCTGATGGCCCGCGCCGCGCCTGTGCTGGCCGGCCGGCCCGCGCATTTCGTCTGGGCCAGCAACACCTCCACGCTGCCCATCGGCGGCCTGGCATCCGCATGGGCCCTGCCGGAGCAGGTCATCGGCATGCACTTCTTCTCGCCGGTGCCGCGCATGCCGCTGCTGGAGATCATCCTGGGCGCGCGCACCGACCCGGCCACCGTCGCCCGCGCGCTGGACCTGGCCGCGCGGCTGGGCAAGACGCCCATCCTGGTCAACGACAGCCCGGGCTTCTACACCAGCCGCATCTTCTGCGCCTACATCGACGAAGGCATGGCCATGCTGGCCGAGGGCGTGAACCCCGCGCTCATCGAGAACGCAGCGCGGCAGGCGGGCTTCGCTACGGCGCCGCTGGCGGTGACCGACGAGGTGTCGCTCGACCTGCAGGCGCTGGTCATCGGCCAGGCGCGCAAGGACGGGCTGGCGGAGAAATTCCTGCGCACCCTCGCCCAGCCCGTGGTGGAGCGCATGAACCAGCTCCAGCGCCTGGGCCGCAAGAGCGGCGGCGGTTTCTACGACTACCCCCAATCCGGCAAGCACCTGTGGCCGGGGCTGGCGCAGCAGTTCCCGCAAAGCGGCGAGCAGCCCGATCTGGACACCGTCATGGCCCGCCTGCTGTCCATTGAGGCGATGGAGTCCGCGCGCTGCCTGGAAGAGGGCGTGCTGACCTCGGCAGCCGACGGCGACCTGGGCGCGTTGCTGGGCCTGGGCTTTCCGGCGTGGACGGGGGGTACCTTCTCCTATATCGACACCGTGGGCTGTGCGGCCTTCGTGCAGCGCTGCGACGTGCTGGCCGACCGCTTCGGCGAGCGCTTCCGCCCCTCGGCCTGGCTGCGGGACCGTGCGGCGCAGGGGCTGCGCTTTCACCCGTGAGGCCGCCAGCGCTGGAGTAGGCATGTTTTTGGCCTCCCGCGCTTGCCAGTCAAGCGCTGGCAGCTCTCATTAGAGGAGCGGGATGCAAAAAAAAGACCGCCGGGCAGGGCGGTCTTTTTGATGGGGGCAGCGTTGGCGCTCAGGCCACTGCGTCCGCCGGCAGCCGCTGCAGCATGGCCAGGCTGCGGGCCACGGTGTCGCGCAGCTCGCGCCGGTCGCAGATGAAGTCCACGGCGCCCTTGGTCTGCAGGAATTCGGCGCGCTGGAAGCCCTCGGGCAGGGTGACGCGCACCGTGGATTCGATCACGCGCGGGCCGGCGAAGCCGATCAGGGCCTTGGGCTCGGCGATGACGATGTCGCCCACGAAGGCGAAGCCTGCGGAGACGCCGCCCATGGTCGGGTCGGTGAGCACGCTGATGTAGGGCAGGCCCTTCTTGGCCAGGCGCGTGAGCGCGGCATTGGTCTTGGCCATCTGCATCAGGGACAGCAGGCCTTCCTGCATGCGCGCGCCGCCCGTGGCGGTGAAGCACAGGAAGGGCACCTTCTGCTCGATGGCGGTTTCCACGCCGCGCACGAAGCGCTCGCCGACCACGCTGCCCATGGAGCCGCCCATGAAGTCGAACTCGAAGCAGGCGGCGACCACGTTGATGCTCTTGACCGAGCCGCCCATGACGACGAGCGCGTCGGTCTCGCCGGTGTTCTCCAGCGCCTCCTTCAGGCGTTCGGGGTACTTGCGGCTGTCCTTGAACTTGAGGGCGTCGACGGGCAGGACTTCCTGGCCGATTTCGTAGCGGCCTTCGCCGTCCAGGAACAGGTTGAGCCGCGCGCGCGCACCGATGCGGTGGTGGTGGCTGCACTGGGGGCAGACGTTCTGGTTGTGCTCCAGGTCGGTCTTGTAGAGCACGGCCTCGCAGCTCGGGCACTTGACCCACAGGCCCTCGGGCATCTGGCGGCGCTCGGCGGGGTCGGTTTGCTGGATCTTGGAGGGCAGGAGTTTTTCGAGCCAGGACATGGTGTGTTCCTCTTGAAATTCAGGCGTCCATTGCCTTGCGGATGCCGCGCAGGAAATCGACGGTGATGGGCACGACTTTCTCGTGCGGCTGGTCCTCGATGAGCTGGATGATGCGGCTGCCGATGACGACCGCGTCGGCCACGCGGCCGATGGCCTGGGCGGTGGCGGCGTCGCGGATGCCGAAGCCCACGCCGACGGGGATCTTCACGTGCTCGCGGATGCGCGGCAGCATGGCCTCGACGGCGGTGGTGTCCAGCGCACCCGAGCCGGTCACGCCCTTGAGCGAGACGTAGTAGACGTAGCCGCTGGCCACGCGCGCCACCTGCTGCATGCGCTCGGGCGTGCTGGTGGGAGCGAGCAGGAAGATCAGGTCGATGCCTTGAGCGCGCAGTTCGGCAGCGAACTGCTCGCATTCCTCGGGCGGATAGTCCACGACCAGCAGGCCGTCCACGCCGGCGGCAGCCGCGTCGCGCGCGAACGCGCCCTGGCCGTGGCGCTGCTCGTAGCGCTCCACCGGGTTGGCGTAGCCCATGAGCACCACGGGCGTGGTGCTGTTGCGCTGGCGGAAGCTGCGCACCATGTCGAGCACCTGCGCCATGCCGATGCCCAGAGCCAGCGCCTTCTCGCCGGCCTTCTGGACGACGGGGCCGTCGGCCATGGGGTCGGAGAAGGGCACGCCCAGCTCGATCACGTCGGCGCCGGCCTCCACCATGCCGTGCATGAGTGCGGGCGTGATGTCGGCGAACGGGAAGCCGGCCGTCACGTAGGGGATGAGGGCCTTGCGGCCCTTGGACTGCAGCTCGGCGAAGGTGTCTGCAATGCGGCTCATGCGGCGGGCCCTCCCTTGACCGTATGGCCGCGCATGCTGGGGCGGTCGTAGAAGTCGGTGCCGGACAGGTCGGCCACGGTGCCGATGTCCTTGTCGCCGCGCCCGGAGAGGTTCACGAGGATGGATTGCGAAGGTTGCATGGTCTTGGCGAGCTTCATCGCGTGGGCCACGGCGTGGCTGGATTCCAGCGCGGGGATGATGCCCTCGGTGCGGCACAGGTAGTGGAACGCCTCCAGCGCCTCCTGGTCGGTGATGCCCACGTATTCGGCACGGCCGATTTCCTGCAGCCAGGCGTGCTCGGGGCCGACGCCGGGGTAGTCCAGCCCGGCGCTGATGCTGTGCGTCTCGGTGATCTGGCCGTTCTCGTCCTGCAGGATGAAGGTGCGGTTGCCATGCAGCACACCGCTGGAGCCGCGCTGCAGGCTGGCGGAGTGCTTGCCGCTGTCGAGCCCCTCGCCCGCGGCTTCCACGCCGATCAGGCGCGTCTTCTCGAACGGGATGTAGGGGTGGAAGATGCCCATGGCGTTGCTGCCGCCGCCCACGCAGGCGACCACGGCGTCGGGCTGCTCGGCGGCGATCTGCTGCGCGCGGAGCATCTCGGGCATCTGCGTGAGGCACTCCTGGCCGATCACGCTCTGGAAGTCGCGCACCATCATCGGGTAGGGGTGCGGGCCGGCCACGGTGCCGATGATGTAGAACGTGTTGTCCACGTTCGTCACCCAGTCGCGCATGGCCTCGTTGAGCGCGTCCTTGAGCGTCTTGCTGCCGGATTCGACGGGCACCACGGTGGCGCCCAGCAGCTTCATGCGGTAGACGTTGGGGCTCTGGCGCTTGACGTCCTCGCTGCCCATGTAGACCACGCACTCCAGGCCGTAGCGCGCGCAGATCGTGGCCGTGGCCACGCCGTGCTGGCCGGCGCCGGTCTCGGCGATGAT
>Ga0222428_100451_pt1 | contig 14825 bp, 8 predicted proteins | sample 2B5Ametagenome_FD_182471 | JGI IMG/M metagenome (GOLD analysis project Ga0222428, IMG submission 182471) | Enriched microbial communities from leaf-cutter ant dump, University of Wisconsin, Madison, United States - 2B5A (version 2) | ecosystem: Environmental > Terrestrial > Nest > Insects nest >...
GCTCCCAGGTCCAGGCGGTGTTGCTGCCGCGCTGCTGCTGGTAGTCGGCATAGGCGGTGAAGCTGGTCACCAGCAGGCCGGAGTTGCCGTTGGGGCGCAACGCGGTGTCGATCTCGAACAGGTCGCCCTCCCCGGTCTTCACCGTGAGCCAGTTGATGAGCTTGCGTACGTAGGCGGAATAGATTTCGGGGGCGCGCTCGTCGTCGTCGTCGAACACAAACACGATGTCCAGGTCGCTGCCGTAGCCCAGCTCCTTGCCGCCGAGCTTGCCGTAGCCAATGATGGCGAACTGCGGCACCTCGCGGTGGCGCGTCTTCAGGCGCTCCCAGCACCACCGGGCGGTGACACGCAGCACGCTGTCGGCCAGCAGCGACAGGTCGTCAGCCACCTGTTCCACGCTCATACGGCCCTCCACGTCACGCGCCAGGGTGCGGAAGACCTCGGCATGGTGAGCGCGGCGCAGCAGGTCGAGCAGGTTCTCGTCGTCGTCCTCGCCTGTGGAGCGCAGCGCGGTGCGGCGCAGCTCCAGCTCATGCTCGAAATCCGGGGCCACGAAGCGCTCGGCCAGCAAGGCCTCGCCCGCCAGCTCATCGATCACGCCCGGATGCTGCAGCAGGTAGCGTGCGGGCCAGCGCGCTGCGCCCAGCAGGTGCAGCAGGCGCTCGTGCACAAAGGGGCGCTCCAGCAGCAGCGCCAGGTAGCTCTCGCGGCGCAACAGCGGCTCCAGCCAGTCCACCAGGCGCACGGCGGCCTGCTCGCTCACGCTGCCCTCGCGCAACCACTGGGCGGTGCGCTGCACCAGGCGCAGCAGGCGCGCGCGCGCTTCGTCGCGCAGCGCCAGCACGCGCGGGTGCGTGCGCCACTGGGCCACGCGCTCCTGGAAACTGCCGGAGAGCTGCTCTAGCAGGCTGTCGAGCTCGGGCGCGGCGTCGCCTTGCGCCCGCGGCCCGCCGCAGCCGCCTCCATTGCACTGCTTCTTGCCGGCGCCCCCCAGCAGGGTGTCGAACTCCTGGGCCACGAACTCGCGGTGCGCATCAAGCTGGTGCAGGAAGGCGCAGGTGTCCATGCCCAGGGTCTGGGCAATCCATCCCAGGTCGTCGTCGCGCGTGGGCAGCACATGGGTCTGCTGATCGTCAAGGTACTGAATACGGTGCTCGACACGGCGCAGGAAAACATAGGCCGCGGCCAACTGCGCCGCCGTCTCCTGCGGCATCAGGCCGGCACGCGCCAGGCGCTGCAGGGCCTCCAGCGTGGGACGACAGCGCAGCTCGGGGAACTGGCCGCCGCGCACCACCTGCAACAGCTGCACGGTGAACTCGATCTCACGGATACCGCCACGCGACAGCTTGACGTCGTTGGCGCGCTCGGGCCGGCCGGCGCTGCGCTGCATGGCGTGGTCGCGGATCTGGCGGTGCAGCCCGCGCAGCGCGTCGAACACGCTGTAGTCGAGGTAGCGGCGAAAGACGAAGGGCAGCACCGCGCCGCGCAGGCCCTGCACCTCGGGGCCCTTCACGCTCTCCAGGGGCGCCACCACGCGGCTCTTGAGCCAGGCGAAACGCTCCCACTCGCGGCCCTGCACCTGCAGGTATTCCTCCAGCGCCTGCAGCGAGACGGCCGGCGGGCCCGAGTTGCCGTGCGGGCGCAGCGCCAGATCGACGCGGAACACGAAGCCGTGCTCCGTAGTGTCGCCGATCAGGCCGTAGATGGCCTTCACCGCCCGGGCAAAGTATTCGTGGTGCGAGAGCTTGCCGCGCCCATCGGGCTGGCCGGCGGTCTCGCCGTCTTGCTCGTAGACGTAGATCAGGTCGATGTCGCTCGACACGTTGAGCTCGCGCGCGCCCAGCTTGCCCATGCCCACGATCCACAGCGGCACGCCGCGCCCGCCCGGGCCCTGCGGCGCGCCATGGCGCTCGTCGAGGTCGGCGCGCACCTGCTGGCAGGCGTGGTCCAGCGCCAGCTCGGCCAGCGCGGTCACGGCGTGCGTGATCTGCTCCAGCGGCGCCTGGCCGTCGCAGTCGAGCACGATCAGGCGCTCCATGACGATCTGGCGCAGGATGCGCAGCGCCGCGCCCAGGCCCGCCGCCCCGCCCGGGCCGCGTGCCATGAGCACCGCCAGCGCCGCCTCCATGGCCGCGCGCGTCGGCGGCCCCGGCGGCAGCAGCGCCAGCTCCTCGGCGTAGCGCCGGTGCAGGCGCTGGAAGAAGCGGGAGTGCGCGGCCTGCACGGGAGCGGGCGCGGCGGGGGAGGAGAGATCGGCGGACTGCATGCGTTCTTAAAGGCGAGGCAACGAAAGGAAACGACCTGTCAACAAGGGGGAACGCACGAAAACGGCACGGGGCCGCGGGTGATAATTCCCGCCACATTCCCGCGCGCCATGACCGAACCGATCACCCACCCACCCCGTTTGCTGCGATGGGTCGCCGGCTTCGCGCGCTGGTCCCTGGGCTTGTTGCTGGCCCTGTGGCTTTTGCTGGCCTTGGCGTGGGGGTTGCTGCACGGCCTGATTGTGCCGCGTGTGGACGAATTCCGCCCGCAGCTCGAAGCCTACGCCGCGCGCGCCTTGGGGGTACCCGTGCGCATTGGCGCCTTGCACGCACGCACCGAAGTGCTGGTGCCCTCGTTCGAACTGGAAGACGTGGCACTGCTCGACGCCGATGGGCGCACCGCGCTGCAGTTGCCGCGCGTGGTGGTGGCGCTGTCGCCGCGCTCGCTGCTGCGTATGGGGTTTGAGCAGCTGTATATCGAGCGGCCCGCACTCGATATCCGGCGTGCGGCTGACGGGAAGCTGTTCATTGCCGGCCTGCCGTTCACCCCAGGGGGCGCCAGCGATGGTGGCGCCGCCGACTGGCTCTTCTCCCAGGGCGAAGTGGTGGTGCGCGGCGGCACGGTGCACTGGAGCGACGCCCTGCATCCAGCACCGCCGCTGGCCTTGGACGCGGTAGACATCGTGTTGCGCAACCGCGGCTGGCGCCACAGCTTGCGCCTCGACGCGACGCCGCCGCCAGACTGGGGCGAGCGCTTCACCCTGATGGGGCAGTTGCGCGAGCCCTTGCTGTCCGTCCATGCGGGCGCCTGGGAACGCTGGAGCGGCCAGTTGTACGCCATGTTTCCACGCGTGGACGTAGCGCAGCTGCGCCAGCATGCCGACCTGGGGGACATCACGCTGGCGCGCGGCCACGGCGCGGTGCGGGCCTGGATCGACGTGCAACGCGGCCAGGCCACCGGAGGCAGCGTGGACATGCGACTGGCAGACGTGCACGCCACTCTGGGCGCACAACTGGCGCCCCTGGCCTTGCGTGGCATCGCGGGGCGCATCAGCGCCAGCCATTGGGACGAAGGGTTTGAGCTGGCTACGCAATCCCTGCAGTTCAGCACCGAGGACGGTCTGGTTTGGCCCGGGGGCAACCTGACGCTGCGCCAAACGCAAGCGGACGGCAGCCACGCAGCGCAGGGCGAGCTACGCGCCGACCGACTCGACCTGGCGGCACTGGCCCAGATTGCCAGCGCATTGCCCCTGGGCGATGTGGCCCACGGCGCGCTGCGCCGCTATGCCCCGCAGGGGCTGGTGCAAGACATTGACGCGCGATGGCGGGGGCCATGGGCCCACCTGCAGCAGTACCAGATCAAAGGGCGCGCCACGGACCTGGCCCTGGCCGCACCGCCAACCGATGCGCCCCCAGGCTATCAGCCGCAGGACTTCGGCCTGCGCGGTGCCAGCGTAAGCTTCGATCTGAACCAGGGCGGCGGCAAGGCGCAATTGGCTATCGCCCAGGGGGCATTGGCGCTGCCTGGCGTCTTCGAGGAAGCGGTGGTGCCGCTGCAGCGCCTGTCCGCCACGCTGCGCTGGAGCCTCCAGGGCGAAGACATCGCGCTACAGGCCTCCGATATTCGCTTCGCGAATGCCGACGCACAAGGCCAGGCCCAGCTCAGCTGGCGCACCAGCGACCCGGCCCGCTCACCTGGCAAATCGCGCTTTCCCGGAATCCTGGACCTGCAAGGCCAGTTGCAGCGCGCCGACGGCACGCGCGTGCATCGCTACCTGCCCCTGTCCATCGATGCCGAGGTGCGCCACTACGTACGCGACGCGGTGCAGGCGGGCACGTCAAACCAGGTGCGCTTCAAGGTGCGCGGCGACTTGCACGACCTGCCTTTCGAACGGCCGGAGCAGGGGGAGTTCCACATCGCAGCGAAGATCCAAAACGCCACCTACGCCTACGTGCCGCCGCGCCTGCAGGGGGCGGGGGAATTGCCCTGGCCCGCATTGACGCAGCTCTCGGGCGAGCTGGTGTTCGACCGTTACAGCATGGCGGTGCGCAAGGCCAGCGCCAGTTTCAAAGGCACACCGCAACTGCGCATGGGACAGATCGAGGCGCAGATTCCCAATCTGATGCATACCGAGGTCGCCGTGCAGGCGCAGGGGCGCGGCCCGCTGGCGGACATGCTGTCTGTGGTGGCGCACTCCCCCATCGCCGCCCTGGCCACCCATGCCCTCGACCACGCCAAGGGCAGTGGCCAGGCCGAGCTGCAGTTGAAGCTGGCACTTCCGGTCAGCCAAATCCATGCGTCACGCGTGCAGGGCAGTGTGGCCTTCTCGGGCAGCAACGAGGTGCAGATCACGCCCGATGCGCCGGTGCTGTCGCGCGTGCGTGGTGCCGTGCAGTTCAGCGACACCGGCTTCTCCCTCGCCGGGGTGCGCGCGCAGGCGCTGGGCGGCGAGGTGCGCCTGGAAGGGGGCATGCGCGGCACTGACGCCCCCGTGCAGGTGCGGGCCCAGGGCCTTGCCACTGCGGAAGGGCTGCGCCAGGCGCACGAACTGGGCCTGCTGGCGCGCTTGGCGCAGCACGCCAGTGGCAGCACGCCCTACCAGTTCGCCCTGACAGTGCGCCGCGGCGTACCCGAGTTGCAGATCACGACAGCCCTGCAAGGCATGGCGCTGGAACTGCCCGCGCCATTGAACAAAAAGGCCGATGCCACCCAGCCCCTGCGCTTCGACAAGCAACTCACGCGCGAAGCCGCAGCGCCTGGCAGCAAGGCGCCGCTGCAGGATCTGTTGACGCTGGATCTGGGCGCCTTGGGCAAAGCACAGTACCTGCGCGACCTGGGCGGCGCACAGCCGCAGGTACTGCGCGGCAGCATCAGCGTGGGCGCGGGCGAAGCGCCGGACCTGCCGGCTGCCGGGGTAGCGGCCAACGCCAGGCTGGATCACATCGACGTAGACGCCTGGGAAAAGCTGGCCGAGGCGCTGGCGGGCAGCACGCAGGACACGCCAACACACGCCATGCAGGAGTACCTGCCAACCCGCCTGGCCCTGCGCGCCGACCAGGTAACCCTCGACGGACGCACACTGCACAACCTGGTTGTGGGCGCAACGCAGAACGGTGGCTCCTGGCAGGCAAGCCTGGACGCGCGCGAGCTCTCTGGCCACGTGCAGTACCACCCGGGCTCGGTGCGCGACCCGGCGGGCCGACTCCATGCACGCCTGACGCGTCTGGCGCTGCCACAGAGCTCGGCCACGGCCGTGGACAAGCTGCTTGACGAGCAACCCCGCACGCTGCCGGCACTGGACATCGTGGTTCAGGACTTCGAGCTCGGCGGGCGGCACCTGGGCCAGCTGGAGATTGAGGCGCAGAACCGCGGCGGCGGCGACCACGCACCGCGCGAATGGCGCCTGGCCAAGTTCAACCTGCGCACGCCCGAGGCCCAATTCACCGGCAGCGGCAACTGGGCGCTGCTGACGGGCGAGGGCGCGCGCCACGCCCCCGAGCGCCGCACGGTGATGAACATGCGCCTGGACATCAACGACGCCGGCGAACTGCTGGGACGCCTGGGCATGCCAGGCGTGGTGCGCAAGGGCAAAGGCCGGCTGGAGGGACAGGTGGCCTGGCTCGGCTCGCCCCTCAATCCAGACTACCACTCCATGACGGGGCAGCTGCATGTCGACATGGAGAACGGCCAGTTTCTCAAGGCCGATCCGGGCCTGGCCAAGCTGCTGGGCGTGCTCAGCCTGCAGTCGCTGCCTCGGCGCCTCACGCTGGACTTCCGCGATGTGTTCAGCGAGGGTTTCTCTTTCGACTTCGTGCGTGGCGACGTGCGCGTTGAGCGCGGCGTCGCCTTCACCAACAATCTGCAAATGAAGGGCGTGAACGCCGCCGTCCTCATGGAGGGCCAGGCCGACATCCAGCACGAGACGCAGAGTCTGCATGTCGTCGTGGTCCCCGAGGTCAACGCCATGACGGCGTCGCTCGTAGCAACGGCCATCAATCCAGTGATCGGCCTGGGCAGCTTCCTGGCGCAGGTGTTCCTGCGTGGCCCCCTGATTTCTGCCGCCACACAGGAATTTCGCATCGAAGGCCATTGGGATGACCCGCGTGTGGTGCGCCTGCAGCGGCGCAAGGATGCGCCAAGCAGCCCCGGTAAAGGAGAGAACGAATGAAAGTCGCCGCAGTGCAAATGGTCTCCGGGGCCAGCCTTGAGGCCAACCTGGCGCAGGCGCGCAGCCTGCTCACACAGGCCTGCGATCGCGGCGCAGAGCTGGCGGTGCTGCCCGAGTACTTTGCCGCCATGGGCCACCGCGACCAGGACAAGCTGGCCCACGCCGAAGCGCTAGGCAACGGCCCGGTGCAGGACTTCCTGGCCGATGCAGCGCGCACACTGGGGCTGTGGATCTTGGGCGGCACGCTGCCGCTGCGCACCGGCGACGGCACACGGGTCACCAACAGCAGCCTGGCGTTCGCCCCCACGGGCGAGCGGGTGGCGCGCTACGACAAGATCCACCTGTTCCAGTTCGACAACGGACGCGAACGCTACGAAGAGGCACGCGTCGTCGCTGCGGGGCGCCAGCCCGTGACGCTGGACATCGGCGCACGCGACGGCAGCCTCTGGCGCGTAGGCCTTTCCGTATGCTACGACCTGCGCTTTCCCGAGCTGTACCGCGCCCTGTCACAGGCCGGGGCCGATCTGCTGCTTGTGCCCAGTGCCTTCACCTACACCACGGGGCAGGCGCACTGGGAGCTGCTGCTGCGCGCGCGCGCCATCGAGAACCTGGCATACGTGCTGGCCCCGGCGCAAGGCGGCCAGCATGAGAATGGCCGCCGCACCTGGGGCCACAGCATGTGCATTGACCCCTGGGGCCAGGTGCTGGCACAGCAAGCGCAAGGCCCGGGCGTCGTACTGGGCACGCTGGAGCGCCCACGCATGCAGGCCTGGCGCGAGCAGTTGCCCGCGCGGGAACACCGCATCCTGTGAACGCGCGGCGCACAGCCCTGCCGTCGTGGCACCGCTGGTCGCTCTGGGCCGCACTGGTGGTGTTGCTGGCCTGCATGCTGGCCACGCTGGTATGGCTGGCCGGGCGCCACGAGGCCGGGCAAATCCAGGAACGCCTGGGAAGAGATGCCGCCACGGCCATCACAGACATCCGTTTCGCCCTGGCGCGCGACCAGCAAAGCCTGGCGGTACTCGGCTCCGGCGCGGCACCAAACGCCGCATGGCAGGAGCAAGCTAGCGCGCTGCTGCAAGCCCAGCGCGCGCTGGTGCGTATCGAGTGGCGCGATGCGGATCTGCACATAACGGCGCAGGCCCAGTCGCCCTACCACCCCATCGACTGGAACGCGGCCATCCGCGCTGACCCGCACGGCAGCGCCGCCATGGCCTGCGCCAACGCCCGCCGCCTGACCGCGCCAGCGTACGCTGGCAGCTATTTCCAGCCCTACAGCGACGGCCTGGGCGCAGAGCTGCTGGAGCTGTGCCTGCCCCTGGCGGCAAACGGCCACATGGAGGGCTTCATCGTCGCCACCTACGCCCTGCAGGACCTCCTCTCGACCACCACCAGCCACAACCTCGCAGGCAACCAGGAGGTCTCCTTCACCGACCCCGATGGCACCCGCCTGGCGCTGATCGGCGCAACGCAGCGCGGCCCACGCCTGTTCACCACGCAGCAACTGTTGAACCTCAACGGCACCGCACTGGTGCTGCGCCTCGACGGCTGGCATAGCGAACCCCACCTGTTCCCCTCCCTGGTCACGGCCCTGGTGGCCGCCATGGCCCTGGCCCTGGCCGGTGTGGTGGCCATGCTGGTGCGTGACAACCGGCGGCGCCTGGATGCGGAACGCGAGCTGGGCGAAGCGCTGGCGTTTCGCCAGGCCATGGAGGACTCGCTGGTCGCGGGCCTGCGCGCACGCGATCTGCGTGGCCGGGTGACCTACGTGAACCAGGCCTTTTGCGCCATGGTCGGCTTTTCTGCCGAGGAACTGCTGGGGCGCGACATGCCAGCGCCTTACTGGCCCCCCGAGCTGGCCGAGATGTACCAGCAGCGCCTGCACAAAGGCTCGCTGCAAACGGCGCACGAGGGCCTGGAGGCGCAGTACCTGCGCAAGGACGGCACGCGCCTGGATGTGCTCATTTTCGAAACCCCGCTGCTTGATGCGCAAGGCCGGCACCAGGGCTGGATGAGCGCGGTGCTGGACGTGAGTGCGCAACGACGCGTCGAGGCGCAGTCGCGCGCCGCGCAGGAACGGCTGGAGGCAACGGCCCACCTCGCCACGGTGGGAGAGATGGCCTCGCTCCTGAGCCATGAAATCAATCAGCCCCTGGCCGCGATATCCAGCTACGCCACCGGCGCCCTCAATCTGCTGGCCCATGACGATGCCAGCGATGCCGACGCACGGCACACCCTGCTGCAAGACCTGCGCAGTGCCGTGCAGCACATTGCCGACCAGGCTGCGCGCGCGGGCCGCGTGGTGCAAGGCGTGCACAGCCTGGTGCGCCGCCGCGGCCAGGCACGCGAACCCGTACCCGCCGAGGCCCTGCTGGGCGCCGTGCTGCCACTGATCCACCTGCAGGCGCGCGCCAACGGCGTGCGCCTGGTCAGCAGCGTGGCGCCGGGGCTGCCTCCGGTGCTGTGCGACCGCACCATGGTCGAGCAGGTGCTGCTCAACCTCGCGCGCAACGCCATCCAGGCCATGGAAGACACGCCGCCCGACACGCGGGTGCTGGAGCTGCAGGTGCGCGCCGCGCTGCCCGGTGCGCAGGGCGCGTGGCTGGAGTTCGTGGTCGTTGACTACGGCAAGGGCATCACCCCCGAGGTAGCGGGGGAGCTCTTCACGCCGTTCTTCACCACGCGTGCGCAAGGCACCGGCCTGGGCCTGAACCTGTGCCGCACCGTGGTCGAGCAGCATGGCGGCGTGATACGGTTCGCGGCGAATGTGCCGCGCGGCATGGTCTTTCTCTTCACGCTGCCCGCCGGGCAATCCACCAACCCACCCGAATGAGCCCGCCATGGAGCCCCTGAACACTGCCTGCGTTTTCATCGTCGACGATGACGCCGCCGTCCGCGAGGCACTGGCGTGGCTGCTGCGCTCGCGCCGCCTGCACAGCGAGTCTTTCGACAGCGCCGAAGCCTTCGCGGCGGCGCTGCAGGCCCGCGCACCGCTGCGCCACAGCGCTTGCCTGCTGCTGGACATCCGCATGGGCACCCTGAGCGGCCTGGCGCTGTTTGAACAGCTACGGGCCCAAGGCTTGCTGGCCACGCTGCCGGTCATCTTCCTCACCGGCCATGCCGACGTGCGCACGGCGGTGGAAGCGGTGCAGCGCGGCGCCTTTGATTTTTACGAAAAACCGTTTTCCGACAACGCCTTGGTGGACCGCGTCGAACAGGCCCTGCAGGCCTCTGGCGCCCAACTGGCGGCCCAGCGCGCGCAGGCCGCGCTCGCCGCGCGCCTGACCGAGCTGACCGAGCGCGAGCGCGACGTGATGCAGCTGGTGGCGCAGGGGTTGCCGAACAAACTCATCGCCGACCAACTAGGCATCAGCGTGCGCACGGTAGAGGTGCACCGTGCGCGCGTTTTCGACAAGATGCAGGTCAAGTCGGCCGTGGAGCTGGCCAACGTCCTGCGCCAGGAGGGCGGCGATCAGCCGCGCGGACGCTCGCCCACGTAGATCTCGACGCGGCGGTTGCGCGCGCGGCCGTCCAGGGTGTCGTTGCTCGCCACCGGCTGGTGCGATCCGCGGCCTTCAACCTGGATGCGCGCGCCGCTCACACCGCGCATGGTGAGGAAGTTGCGCGCGCTCTCGGCGCGAGCCAGCGACAGCGGGTTGTTGATGGCGTCGCTGCCCGTGCTGTCGGTGTGGCCGACGATGCGCACCTCGGCGTTGGGGTTGTTGCGCAGGCCCTCGGCGAAGCGCTCAAGGATGGGGGCAAAGTTGGCCTTGATGTCGGAGCGGCCGGTATCGAACGAGATGTCGCTCGGAATATCGAGCTTGAGCTGGTTGTCCGCCGTCTGCACCACGCCCACGCCAGTGCCCCGGGTGGCCTGCTCCATGTCGCGCCGCTGCTGCTCCATGTGCTGCGACCAGATATAGGTGCCCAGGGCACCCACACCCGCGCCGATGACCGCGCCCGTACCCACGCTACCCCCGGTAGCCGCACCCACCACGGCGCCCGCCACGGCACCCACGCCCGCGCCAGTGGCCGTGCGGCGCTGGGTATCAGACATGTTGGCACAGCCGCTGAGCAGCACGACGGCAGCGGCAACCCCCAGAAGAGAACGATGAGAAGTACGCATGAGGCTTCCTTTGCAGAAGTGATAAGGACGATCCCATTATCGGCAGCACCCGTGTACTCTGCATGCAGGCCGCGCATTTTTTGCCAGGGCCCAGGGACGTGGCCCCCGCGTCACGGCGCGTCCGAACCGTCTTCCGACGTGCGCGGCGGCTCGCCCCGGCGGCGCCCCGCAAACATGGTCCACCACACGATGCCCAGCAGCAGCGCCAACGCCAGCAAGGCTTCAAGCACAATCCAGCCCATGATTTCCCGACCCCTGCGCGTTGTCTTGACGACGCTGATTGTAGGAATGCTGGCCGCCTGCTCCACCCCGCCGCCGCCCGCACCCCAGCGCCCCTCGGCAGGCACACCCGCGCCCACGGCGCCTGTGCCCGGCGACACCGGACCGCTGCCGCCGCCGCTGGCCCAGGGCAAGAGCCGCTGGGTGCCGGTGCACTGGTCGGAACTGCCTGGGTTCGACAGCGACGCGCTGCACGAGGCCTGGAATGCCTGGATCAAGGGCTGCGAGCGCCCCGCGCCCGCGTTCGCACCGCTGTGCGCCGAAGTGCGGCGCCTGTCCATTGCCAGCGCCGAGGAGCAGCGCGCCTGGATGGTGGCGCGGCTGCAGCCCTACCGCATCGAGGCCTTCGACGGCCGCGCCGACGGGCTGCTCACCGGCTACTACGAGCCGCTGATGGACGCCGCGCGCCTGCCCGGCAACGGCTTCAACGTGCCGCTGTACCGGCTGCCGGCCAGCTTCGAGCGCAAGCCCTGGTACACGCGCCAGCAGATCGAGACCCTGCCCGAGGCCCAGGCCGCGCTCGCCGGGCGCGCCATTGCCTGGCTGCGCGACCCGGTGGACGCACTGGTGCTGCACATCCAGGGCTCGGGCCGGCTGCGCGTGACCGAGCCCGACGGCAGCCAACGCCTGGTGCGCCTGGCCTTCGCCGGCACCAACGACCACCCCTACCAAAGCGTGGGCCGCTGGCTGCTGGACCAGGGCGCCACGCGCGATGCCACCTGGCCCGGCATCAAGGCCTGGATCGCCGCCAACCCGCAGCGCGTGAACGAGCTGCTGTGGAGCAACCCGCGCTACGTGTTCTTCCGCGAGGAGCCGCTCGACGGCCTGGACGCCGCCTTCGGCCCCAAGGGAGCGCAGGGCGTGGCGTTGACCCCCGGGCGCTCCATCGCCGTGGACCGGCAGAGCATTCCCTACGGCACCCCGGTGTGGCTGGCCTCTAGCGGCCCCCAGGTGCAGCTGGCGCGCCTGGTGATGGCGCAGGACACGGGCAGCGCCATCGTGGGCGCGGTGCGGGCGGACTTCTTCACCGGCTGGGGCCCCGAGGCGGGCGACGTGGCCGGGCGGCTGAAACAGGGGCTGCGCCTGTGGGCGCTGTGGCCGAAATAATGAAGAAAAGTGCCCCCAGCGCTTATGCAGAAAGCGCCAGCAGCTACTGAATCAGGAGCATCGATGCGCGTCACCGCGCCCCAGCTGCGCACCGTGCTGCTGACCCAGGCCATCGAGCACGCGGACAGCGGGCACACCCTGGTCAGCCCACCCGCACTGGAGGAGGCCACACGCAGCGCCGTGGCTGCTGCCCGTGCGCGCGGCGTGCAGCGCGTGGGCGTGGGCGACGTGGTGCTGCAGCGCGCCGCCGCCATCGCCGACCACGCCAGCACCCGCGATGCCGCCGTGGCCGCGCTGCGCCAGCCCGGCGCGCGCTGGCGCTGGCTGGCGCGCGGCCTGCCGCTGGCGGCGCTGCTGCTGGGGCTGGCCATCGACCGCATCGCCAACGCCCACCGGGTGGACCTGCTCTCGCCGCCGCTGCTCCTCGTGCTGGCCTGGAACCTGGCGGTGTACCTGCTGATCGCGTGGCAGGCATGGCGTCCGTCCCGGCCCAGTGCGTGGCTGCAAGGGCTGCGCCACCTGGGGCGGCGCGGCGGCGCACGCGGCCTGGCAGGGCGCATCGCGGCAGACTTCCACGCCCGCTGGCTCGCCCACATGGCCGGCGCGCTGCAGCAGCGTGCCGCCTGCGTGCTGCACCTGTGCGCGGCCGCCTGGGGCGCGGGCATCGCGCTATCGCTGCTGCTGCGCGGGCTGGTGGTGCGCTACCAGTTCGGATGGGAGAGCACGTTTCTCGACGCTGCGCAGGTACACGCCATCGTCGCCGTGCTGTTCTGGCCGCTCACCGCACTGTTCGGCCTGGCGCCGTTCACGCTGCCAGAGATCGCGGCCGCGCAGAATTTCGCGGGCGAGGGCACGGCGGGCGGCCGCTGGGTGTGGATGTACGTGGGCCTGCTGCTGCTCGCCGTGGTGCTGCCGCGCCTGGCCCTGGCGGCCTGGGCGCACTGGCGTGCAGCCCGGTGGCAGGCACACATCGACCTGGGGAGCCCGGCCTTCGACGCCCTGCGCGCCAGCCTGCCTGGGGATCTGGCGGTCGGCCTGCTCGGCCCGCAGGCGCAGGTTCTGCAAGACGTGCAAAGCCCGTACGGCGACCGCTTGCGCTTCGCCAGCGCCGACGAGCCGGTGGACGCGGTGCTGGCCTGGTGCGACGACGCCCCCCCGCCCGCATGGCGGACCGCGCCCCGGCATGCGCTGCGCTGGGAAGACTTTGGCGCCAGCTGGCTGCTGGAGCCCGCCCTGTTTGCCCCCCTGGAGGCAGCCCTACCGGCGCAGCGCCCCGCCCTGGCCCGCCTGCGCGCAGCCTGGGTGGAGCGCAATGCGCAGCGCTTCGACCAGTCCGTACAAGCCCTGGCGCGGCACCTGCGCGCCTGCGCCAACCTGCCCCCCGGTGACGCGGCGGCCCCGTATGCGCAGCAGGTGCAGGCGCTCGACGCGGCGCTGCGCGCCCTGCATGGCCTGCCGGCGCAAGCACCAAGCGCCGCACACGCACCGCTGCCTGCGCCGCGCCGCGCCGACGGCACGGCCCTGGCCCTGGGCACATCGGCGGGCGCCGCAGCCGGTGCGGCGGCAGGGGCCAAGGCGGGCGCGCTGATCGACCTGGGCACGGGGGGCCTCACGCTGGGGGCGGGCACGGCCCTGGGCGCGCTGCTGGGCGGCACCACGGCATGGGCCGTGCGCGCGTTCCAGAACAAGGGTGAAGGGCGGCAGGCGCTGCTGCGCCACGCGGCCGAAGCGGCTTGCGCGCACTACCTCGCCATCGCCCACCAGGCCCGCGTGCCCGCGCATGAAACGGCCGGGCTGGCCCAGCGCTGGCAGGCAGAGGTCACCGGCACGGTGGCCGCGCACGAGAGCGGTCTGGCTGCGGCCCTGCAAGCGTCCGCCGCCGATACCGACCTGCAAGCGCTGCTGCGCGCCATGCTGCTGGGGATCCTGCGGCGCAGCTTTGCCAGCACCACGAAATTTGAATGAAATAGGCCTCTAGCGCTTATACAGAAAGCGCTAGCAGCTACTTAATTAGTAGCATTCAGGAAGCGTTCGACACCAGGTGCTTGAGCGGCAACGCGCCGCCGGCCTTGACCTCGCCCAGCGAGAAGCTGGTGTGCATGTCTTTCACGTTGGGCAGGTTCAGCAGCACATCGCGCGCAAACTGCGAAAAGCTGTCCAGATCGCGCGCCACGACCTGCAGCTCGAAGGTGCCCGTGCCGCTGATGTAGTGGCACGCCACCACTTCAGGAATCTTGCGGATGGCTTCTTCCATGGCACGGGTCAGGTTGCCGGTGCTGCGGTCGGCGTCCAGCCGCACAAAGGCCAGCACGCCCAGGCCGATCTTGTGGCGGTCGATTTCGGCGCGGTAGCCCTTGATGAAGCCGGCCTCTTCCAGCGCGCGCACCCGGCGCCAGCATGGCGCGGCCGACAGGCCCACGCGCTGGGCCAGCTCGGCATTTGTCAGACGGGCGTCGGCCTGCAATTCTTGCAAGATGGCGAGGTCGTATTTGTCTAATTTGTTCATTTTTCTTTAATTCTAAGAAAGATGCTTTCTAAATCAAGGGTAAACACGGCATAAAAACGAAAGCACATATCTGGCACGCCTGCCTAAACTGCTCGCAGACCATCTATTGCAACGCCCGCTGCTGCCCACAAGGCGGTGGCAGGGTCGCCATCCCCCACGGAGACAGCCATGAACGCCCCCTTGCCCGAATCGATCCGCAAAGCCCTAGAGACTGTCACCCTGGAGGACAAATACACCCTGGCCGAAGGCCGTGCCTTCATGAGCGGCGTGCAGGCCCTGGTGCGCCTGCCCATGCTGCAGCGCCAGCGCGATGCGGCGGCGGGGCTGAACACGGCGGGCTTCATCAGCGGCTACCGCGGCAGCCCGCTGGGCAC
>Ga0222428_100452_pt1 | contig 14806 bp, 14 predicted proteins | sample 2B5Ametagenome_FD_182471 | JGI IMG/M metagenome (GOLD analysis project Ga0222428, IMG submission 182471) | Enriched microbial communities from leaf-cutter ant dump, University of Wisconsin, Madison, United States - 2B5A (version 2) | ecosystem: Environmental > Terrestrial > Nest > Insects nest >...
CGCCGCGCGTGAATGGCCTGCAGGGCAAGGTGATGTATGCGCTGGGCGAGACCGGCAGCAACCCCACCAACGGCTCGGGCAACCACCTGGACGCCACGCTGACCTACAGCGGCAAGGGCTGGTTCGTGGGCCTGGGATTTGCGCAGATCCGCCCCGACCCGCTCTGGAACGCCAAGGGCCGCCTGACCAGCCTGGGCGGCACCTATGACTTCGGCGCGCTGCGGATGGGCGCGATCTACCAGTACGAGACGGCCTCGGGCCCCTCGGCGCTGTGGACCCGCGCCAAGTCGTGGGCCGTCACGGCGGCCTACCGCGCCGGCGCCTTCGAGCCCTACCTGAAGTTCGGCCAACACCGCACCAACGGCCGCGGCGCCTACGGCATCGTCGACGGCACCGATACCTCGGTGGTCAACCTGGGCACGCTGTACAAGCTGTCCAAGCGCACGGCCTTCTACGCCGACTTCGTGACCGACCTCAAGGGCAGCGAAGGCAATCCGGCGGTCTACAAGAACGACACGCGCGCGGTGTCCCTGGGCGTGCGCCACACCTTCTAAATCCGCAGTCCTCCAGGCGGCCAGGCCCTCCGGGCCGGGCCGCCGCATTCGCCAATGGCGCCCGTCAGCCGGGCGCGTTCCGTGCGGAGACCCCCATGCAGAAACGACAGATCCTGAAATTCGCGGCCGTAGCCGCCACCGTGCTGGCCAGCGCCGGCGCCTGGGCCCAGCCGGATGTCTATCCCTCGCGCCCGATCACCATGGTCGTGCCGTTCGCGGCCGGCGGCGGCGTGGACCTGATGGGCCGCTACATCAGCAAGAAGCTCGAATCCCGCCTGGGCCAGCCCGTTGTGGTGGACAACAAGGGCGGCGCCGGCGCCTCGATCGGCACTTCCCACGTGGCCCGCGCCAAGGCCGATGGCCACACCCTGCTGTTCACCAGCATCGCCCACGCGATCAACCCGGGCTTCTACCCCCGCCTTCCCTACGACACGGTGCGGGACTTCGCCCCCATCGCCACGGTCGCCGCGGCCCCCAACGGCATCGCCGCCCGCGCGGACGCGCCGTTCAACACGCTGCAAGAGATGATGGCCTATGCCAAGGCCCACCCCGACAAGCTGAGCTATGGCGCCATCAGCGGCTCGACCACCATGTACCTGGGCATGGCGATGTTCGTGAAGGAAGCCAAGCTGCCGATCCGCTACATCCCCTACGGCGGCACGCCGCAGTCGGTGCAGGCCGCCGTCTCGGGCGAGGTCGACCTGCTGTCCAGCGGCTATTCGTCTGCCGATGCCTTCGTCCAGACGGGCCGCCTCAAGATGCTGGCGGTCTCGACCGCCGAGCCGACCGAACTGGCCCCGGGCGTTCCCACCATTGCAAAGGCCGCGAACCTGCCGGGCTTTGCCGTCATGAACTGGATGGGCGTGCTGGCCCCCGCCAACACGCCGGCCGCCGTCATTGCGCGCCTGAGCAAGGAGATCAAGGGCGTTCTGGAAGACCCGGAGTCCCAGCAGTTCTTCCAGGGGATGAAGAACGAACGCTTCTACAGCACCCCGGAACAGTTCCAGAAGCTGATCGCCACCGACATCCAGCGCTACACCCAAGTGATCCAGGAAGCCGGAGCCGCACAAAAGTGAACACTACCCCCACCCAGCGCATTGGCATGATCGTGCCCTCGCTGAACACCATCGGCGAGGACGATTTCCGCAGGTTCTGCCCCCCGGACGTGGCCTACCACGTGCACCGCATACGCCTGCGCAAGGAAGGCGGCGTGGTCACGCCCGAGAGCCTGCTGCGCGCCTACCTCGAGGCGATGGAGGAGGCCACCTACCTCAAGGACATGGGTCCGAGCGTCATCACCTTCAACTGCACCGGCGCCAGCGTCGCCCACGGCCCCCAGGGCGACGGCGAACTGGCCGAGCGCATGACGCGCGAGCTGGGCGTGGCGTCGTCCAACACCATGGTGGCGATCAAGCGCGCGCTGGAGCGCGTGGGTGCACGCAAGATCGTGCACGTCTGCCCGTTCGCGGACAAGTTCTCGTCCGGGGAGAAGGCCTCGCTCGAAGGGGCCGGCCTGCAGGTGCTCAAGTCGGTGGGCCTGAACTTCGTGGATGCCCGCGAAGCCGCGCGCATGGACCCCGCGGCGCTGGCCGAGGTGGCCCTGGGCCATGCGCAGGCGGGCATGGACGCGCTGCTGCTGTCCTGCGCCAACGTGCGCGCCTTCGAAGCCGTGGCGCACCTGGAAGACAAGCTGGGCGTGCCGGTGATCACGAGCAACCAGGCCGTGCTGTGGGACTGCCTGGAGCTGGTCGGATGGCAGGGCCAGGTGTCCGGTGGTGGCCGGCTGCTGCAGCAATGCGGACAGGGCGCGCCAGTGCGAGCAGCGTGATGACATAACAAAGCGAGTTACCCAGAACTTCGGGGCCTCTTGGGGCCCTTTTTTTCGTATGCACGCGCGCGTTTCGATCCGCCCGATCGCCCGCCCCGCGGGAGTACAGCAAAAATTTATGGATAAGGACTTTAATTAATTAGTCTGCTTTACCCCCCCCGCCTAAGATCCGCCCGTCAAATACCAAACGGAGACGGTGATGGATAAAGTGCTGTTTGCCGGTACGGCGGTAACCCGCGAAGGCGCCGTAGGCTCGCTCTATAAACTCGTGCACGGCCAGCAATGGGAAAAAGTGCCCGATATTCCGGATAATGCCGCCGTGCAGGCGATCGTGCAGCATCCGCAATTTGAAAATATCATTTTCGCGGCCACGCGCAAGGGTATTTATAAATCCGAGGACAAGGGCAATACCTGGCGCGACGTGCGCGCCAGCGCCGACCCGAAGTTCCAGTTCTGGTCGGTCGAGGTCGATCCGCGTGACCCCAACCATCTGTTCGCCGGCACGGCGCCGATCAGCGTGTTCGAGAGCCACGACTGCGGCGAGACCTGGACCGAATGCGCCGTGGACCACCCCGAGCGCTTCACCATCCGCTTCGGCGCCTCGCGCGTCATGCGCCTGGCCTTCCACCCCACCGACCCCAACGTGCTCTACGGCATCGCCGAGATCAACGGCTTCATGCTGAGCACCGACGCCGGCAAGACCTGGAAGGCGCGCACCGGCGGCATCGTGGCGCTGTCGCAGCACGAGCACCTCAAGAGCAGGATCGAGACGGACGACGACGCCGAGGGCATGTTCGATGCCCACGCGGTCACCACCACGCCCGCCGCGCCAGATTCGCTGTTCTACCTGTGCCGCATGGGCGTGTTCGAAAGCCGCGACCAGGGCGCGACCTTCGAGGACCTGAAGGTGGGGCAGTTCGCGCCGTTCAGCTACTGCCGCGACCTGCGCATCGTCGCTGGCCAGCCGAACAAGATGTACGCCTGCTTCAGCATCTCGTCGCGCAGCAATGCCGGCGCCGTCTACACCAGCGACGACCTGGGCCGCACCTGGCGCCGCGCCGACGGCAGCGTCACCCCGCAAAGCACCATCATGGGCATCAACGTCCATGTGCGCGACGGCGGCGGCGTGGTCTCCGCCACCCGCGGCGGCCAGGTGTTCTACACCTTCGACAGCGCCGAGACCTGGACCGAAACCCAGCTGCCCGCCGACGCCGGCGACGCCTTCTGCGTCGCCATGATCTGACGCGACGGAGATTCACATGCGCCTGAACGGCATCATCCGCGCCCTGGAGTCGGCGCCCGGCATCGCTTTCACCTCGTTCATGCAGGCCGAGATCGAGAACGCGGTCAACTTCGCCCAGTCGAGCAACGACGGGCTGGTGTTCGAGATGGAACACAACCCCTGGGACATCCAGGCCCTGCGCGTGGCCATGCAGTTCCTGATGCTGCGCGAGCAGATCGTCAAGGCCGGCTCGGTGGCCAACCCGATGACGCCGCTGGTGCGCATTCCCGCCAACGGCAGCGAGATGAACCAGTGGTTCGCCAAGCAGGCCCTGGATCTGGGCGCCTACGGCATCATCTGGCCACGCATCAGCAACAGCGAAGAGGCCTACAACGCGGTGGCGGCCTGCCGCTACCCGCGCCTGCCCTCGCGCCAGCCCGTCGAGCCCGCCGGCCTGCGCGGCGACGCGCCCATGGCCGCGGCGCGCTACTGGGGCGTGTCGCAGCAGGAGTACTACAAGCGGGCCGACGTCTGGCCGCTGGTGCCGGACGGCGAGATCCTGGTGGGCCTGATGATCGAGGACACGCAGGGCGTGAACAACATCGAGAAGATCCTCAAGGAAGTGCCCGGCATCGGTCTGATCCTGCTGGGCGAGGGCGACCTGACCCAGGAGCTGGGCTGCCCGCGCGACTACGACAACCCCGAGCTGCTGCGCATGATGGCGCACGTGCTGGAGGTGGGCAAGGCGCACGGCGTGGCGGTCGGCCACCCCCACATGACCAAGCAGAATGCGCAGCAGATCATCGACCAGGGCTACCGCTTCCTGATGAGCTACCCGCGGCGCGACTTCTCGGCGCTGGAAACCGGCCGCGCCATCGTCAAGGGGCTGTGATGGAACGACTCAAGACGGTGCTGGGCAAGCATGCCCAAGTGGCGGGCGTGCGCGCGCAAGACGAGATCCTGCCGGGCGCGGCGTTCGAATTCATCGACATCAAGCGCATGCCCGATGCGTACCGCGACATGGCGCGCACGCAGCCCTACGACATCTGCGAGATGGCGCCCACCATGTACCTGATGGCGCTGGAGCGCGGCGCGCCGATCACGGCGCTGCCGATCCCGATGACGCGGCGCTTTCGCCATTCGGGCCTGAAGAAGCGCAAGGGCCTGGCGCTGGCCAGCCCCAAGGACCTCGAAGGCCGCAAGGTCGGCGTGCGCAACTACTCGGTCACGGCCGCGGTGTGGACCCGGGGCGTGTATGCCGACGACTACGGCCTGGATGCCAGCCGCGTGACCTGGGTGACCGAGGAGCCCGAGAACCTCGACGACCTGGCCCTGCCGGCCAACGTGCAGCGCCTGCCCGAGGGCCGCAAGATCGCCGACGCCATCAACGCGGGCGAGATCGACGTGGCCTTCGACGGCCTGGCGGGCGCGGGCGATGCCGAGGTGGAAATGGAAGACGTGGTCACCAACGCCGCCCAGGTGGAGCAGCGCTGGTTCGAGCGCACGGGCATCTACCCGATCCACGGCGTCATCGTGGTGCGCAACGACGTGCTGCAGCGCCACCCGGGCATTGAACGCGCGCTGTGGGACCACTTCGCGCGGGCCAAGCAGGCCTATCTGGAGCAGTTGCCCTCGATCGCCGAGCCCAGCGGCGACGACAAGCGCTACCTGCGCCTTTCCCGGTACGTGGGCGACCCCCTGCCCTACGGCTACGCCGACAACGAGGCGTCGCTACAGGCCCTGGTGCGCTACGTGCACGCACAGCAGCTGGTGGGCAGCGCCGCCGACCCGCGCAACCTGTTCATCGATCCCCGCACCGCACCCTCGGGTCGCGTGGCGCAATGGAAATAAGCCATGGAAAAGCACACTCTCAAGGCCATGTTCGGCACCTATCCGAAGACCGCCGCGCTCAAGGGCGGGCAGGTGGCGTCGGATCGCGTTGCGCTGGACATCGCCCCCGTGGACACCGCCCAGAAGGCCTTCAAGGACGTGGTGCGCAACCACCTGTTCGACGTGGCCGAGCTCGCCATCGTCACGCACCTGCTGGCCATGGACGCGGGGCACCGCTACCTGCTGCTGCCGTTCGTGATGAACGGCAACTTCCACCACAAGAGCATCTATTCGCGCGCTGACGACGTGTTCGGACCGCAGCAGCTCCAGGGCAAGCGCGTGGCCATGCGCTCGTACTCGCAGACCACGCCCACCTGGGTGCGCGGCATCCTGTGCGACGAATACGGCCTGCAGATGCGCGACGTGCAGTGGTGGAGCCAGCAGGGCGCTCACGTGGCCGAGTACCAGGACCCGCAATGGGTGCAGCCGCTCGACAAGGAGCTGGGGCTGGAGCACGCCCTGCTGGACGGCCAGGTCGACGCGATCATCGCCGGCGGCGCCATCGAGAACAAGGACCGCCTGCGCCACGTCATCGACCACCCGCAGGACGCCGCCAGGGAGTGGAACGCGCGCACCGGCGTGGTGCCCATCAACCACATCGTGGCGGTGAAGCAGGAGCTCGTCGAGCAGCACCCCGAGGCCGTGGCCGAGGTCTACCGCATGCTGATCGACAGCCGCCGCGCGGCCGGCGAGATTCCGGCGGCCGGCCAACGCGACCTGCAGCCTTTCGGCTTCGATGCGATCGAACAGTCGTTGTGCAAGGTCGTGGACTACGCCTACGACCAGCAGATGATCCGCAAACGCTATACGCCCGCCGAGCTGTACGGCAACGTGCGCCACATCCTGAAATAAGGAGGAGACCCCATGCCTGGAATCGTTTCAGCCATTGCCTATGTGCGCCTGGGCGCACCCGACCTGGACGTGCAGGAGAAGTTCCTGCGCGAATTCGGGCTGATCACTGTGCTGCGCACCGACGAGCGCCTGTACATGCGCGGCATCGGCCCCCGGCCGTTCATCCACGTGACAGAGCGCGGTCCCTCCGGCGTCATGGCCGTGGGCTACGACGTGCACCCCGCCGTGCCGATCGAGTCGCTCCAGGAACGCTTCGGCGCCCAGGTCGAGGCCATCGACGAGCCCGGTGGCGGCAAGCGTTTGACCCTGCGCGACCCCAACGGCCTGCGCGTGGAGCTGGTGCAGGGCCGCACGCCGGCGCAGGAGCTGGAGCGCCGCAACCCGCTGCGCGGCGCGACGGCCTCCAGCAAGGACCGCGGCCCCGCCCGCATCGAACAGCTGGTGCACACGGCCTACATGACCACGCGCCTGCAGGAAACCATCGACTGGTACCAAGACAATTTCGGCTTCCTGCCCACGGACGAGCTGTACATCGAGCAGCAGGGCAACACGCTGGGCCGCTTCGTGCGGGCCGACATGGGCGACGAGCCGGTGTTCCACCACATCCTGTTCATCATGCGCGGCGCGAAGAACGGCCTGCACCATGCGTCGTTCGAGGTCGAGCGCGTGGACGAGATCTTCACCGGCGGCGACCACCTGCGCGAGCTGGAGTACGACCACGTGCGCGGCATCGGCCGCCATGCGCTGGGCAGCCAGATCTTCGACTACTGGATGTCGCCGTTCGACGTGATGCACGAGCACTGGTCGTCCAGCGAAAAGATGAACGCCCAGAGCGGCTTCAACCAGATCCAGATCGGCTCCGGCATGGTCCACGACAGCGGCGAGCGCCCGCCCGAGCGCTTCGTGAAACAGGCCTCGCCGATCCTTCCCTGACGCAACCGGACGCTTTTTCATGATCATCGATTGCCACGGTCACTTCACGACCGTTCCCCCGGCCATGCACGCATGGCGCAAGAAGCAGCTCGAAGGCGCGGGCCCGCTGGGCGAGCCCCTGCACATCACGGACGACGAGCTGCGCGCTGGCTTGCAGGACAAACAGATCAAGCTGCAGCACGACCGCGGGCTGGACCTGACGCTGTTCTCGCCCATCGCAGGCCAGATGGGCCACCACCTGGGCACGCCCGAGCAGAGCGTGGAATGGTCGCAGGTGGCCAACAACCTGATCCACCGCGTGTGCCAGCTCTATCCGCGCAACTTCGTGGGCGTGTGCCAGCTGCCGCAAGCGGCGCGGGCCGAGGACTTCGGCATCACCGCCAGCGTGGTGGAGCTGGAGCGCTGCGTGAACGAACTGGGCTTTGTGGCCTGCAACCTGAACCCCGATCCGTCGGGCGGGTTCTGGCAGGCTCCGCCGCTGACCGACCGCCTCTACTACCCGCTCTACGAGAAGATGGTGGAGCTGGACGTGCCCGCGATGATCCACGTGAGCGGTTCGTGCAACCCCTGCCACCACCACGTGGGGGCGCACTACCTGAACGGCGACACCACGGCGTTCATGCAGCTCCTGCTGGCGCCCCAGCTGTTCAAGGACTTCCCGACGCTGCGCTTCGTCATTCCCCACGGCGGCGGTGCCGTGCCCTACCACTGGGGGCGCTACCGCGGCCTGGCCCAGGACATGGGCCTGGAAAAGCTCCAGGGCGGCCTGCTGAACAACGTGTTCTTCGACACCTGCGTGTACCACCAGGACGGCGTGAACCTGCTGACCAAGGTGGTGCCGACCGAGAACATCCTGTTCGGCTCCGAGATGGTGGGAGCGGTGAAGGGCATCGACCCCGAGACCGGCTACCACTACGACGACACCAAGCGCTACCTGGACGCCACCCCGCACCTGGACGGCGCGCAGCGTCGCGCCGTCTTCCAGGACAACGTGCTGCGCGTCTACCCCCGACTGAAACGCTACGTCGACCAGGCAGCCACCACCACCAACCCCTAAGGAGCTACCCCATGGATCTGGGTATCAAGGGCCGCAAGGCCGTCGTCTGCGCATCGTCCCAAGGGCTGGGCCTGGCCTGCGCGACCTCGCTGGCGCGCGAAGGCTGCGAGGTGTGGATCAACGGCCGCACCGAAGCCAAGCTGCAGGAGGCCGCCGCGCAGATCGAGCGCGAGACCGGCAACCGCCCCCACACCCTCGTGGCCGACATCACCACGGAGCAGGGCCGCGCCGCCATCCTGGCCGCCTGCCCCGAGGCCGACATCCTGGTGAACAACAACGCCGGCCCCGAGCCGGGCAAGATCGCGGACTGGTCCGAGGACGACTGGCGCGAGGCGTTCGAGGGCAACATGCTGGCCCCCGTGCTGCTCATCAAGGCCTACGTGCCGGGCATGCGCGAGCGCAAGTTCGGCCGCATCATCAACATCACCTCGGCCATGGTGAAGTCGCCCAGCGCCACCATGGGCCTGTCGGCCGCGGTGCGCGCTGGCCTCACCGCACTCAGCAAGTCGGTACAGAAGGACTCGGTCATCGACAACGTGACCATCAACAACCTGCTGCCCGAGCGGTTCGACACCGACCGCCAGCGCTTCATGGCCGAGCGCATGTCCAAGCGCGAGAACATCACCTTGGAAGACGCCCGCAAGCGCATCGCCAACACCATTGCGGCCAAGCGCTTCGGCAAGCCCAACGAGTTCGGCGATGCCTGCGCCTACCTGTGCAGCGAGCAGGCCAGCTTCATCTCTGGACAAAATCTGCAGCTGGATGGCGGCTCCTACGCCGCCCTGATCTGAGAAAGCACACGCCATGAAACTCATCAGTTTTGAACGCGGCGGTGCCGCATCGTTTGGCGCGGTGGTGCAGGACCAGGTCATTGACCTGGGCCAGCATTTCCGGGGCCGCTTCGCCACCCTGCGCGACCTGCTCACGGCCGGGCTGCAGGAAGTCGGCGACCTGGGCCAGTACACGCCGGTGTGCACGCTGTCCGAAGTCACGCTGCTCAAGCCCATCACCAACCCCGAGCACATCTGGTGCCTGGCGGTGAACTATGCAGACCACCACAAGGAAGTCGAATCGGCCGGCCGCGTGCAGGAGCTGCCCAAGCAGCCGGCCGTGTTCGCTCGTTTCAACGACAGCTTCGTCGCGCAGGGCCAGGACATCTGGCATCCGCAGGTCAGCGAACAGTTCGACTACGAGGGCGAGCTGGCGGTAGTGATCGGCAAGGCCGGGCACCGCATTTCCCAGGAACGTGCGTTCGAGCACATTGCCGGCTACACCATCCTGAACGACGGCAGCGTGCGCGACTGGCAGTTCCACACCCGCCAGATCACGCCGGGCAAGAACTTCTACCGCAGCGGCTCCATCGGCCCCTGGATCGTGACGGCCGACGAGATCCCCGACCCGTATGCACTGCGGATTGAGACGCGGCTCAACGGGCAAGTGCTGCAATCCGACCTGACGGAGCTGATGCTGCACAAGATCCCGCGCTTCATCGAGTACGCGTCCACCATCGCCCCCCTGCAGCCGGGGGACATCCTGGCCACGGGCACCCCCAGCGGCGTCGGGTTCTCGCGCACGCCGCCGGTCTGGATGCGCCCGGGCGACGTGTGCGAAATCGCCATCGATAAAATCGGGACCCTTTCCAACCGTATTGTCGCCCCGTGATCGCACAGGGCACGTTTTCATTCACGTGCCCTGTATCACAGGCCGACCCATGAAAAATATTCCGAATATCTGGCAGCTGCGGGTTTTCGACTGCGTTGCCCGGCATGAAAATGTCACCAAGGCGGCGCAGGAATTATTGCGCACTCAGCCAGCCATTACCACCTGCATCCTGGCGCTGGAGAAAATGCTGGGCGCTCAATTGTTCGAGCGCAACAAAACAGGTATTTACCTCACCGAAACCGGTACCGCCGCCCATATTCGGGTCAAGCGCATACTCGCGGCGCTCGAAGACGCCATGGCGCTGTTGCCGGGCGAGCGGAAAATCAGCCCGCTCGTCATGGGTTCGCGCATTACCCGCTCTCAGGTCCATGCGCTGCTGGCCATCCACGACTGCCATTCGTTCCGGGCGGCCGCGGCCAAGCTGGGCATCACGGATGCGTCGCTGCAGCGCTCGGCCAGAACCCTGGAAGCCAACCTGGGCTGCATGCTGTACCGCTACACGGCGGCCGGCATCAAGACGACCGAGCTGGGCGATGAGCTGGCCGCACGTCTCAAGCACATCGAGGCGCAGATCACGGCCCTGGTGGAGGCTGTTTCAGGATTCGCCTATCCGCGCAGCAAGAGCATCCGCCTGGGAGTGATGCTGCTGGACCCTTCCATGCTCCTTGTGAACACCATGAAGGAGACGCGGCTGCACTACCCCGACGTGCGCATTACCGTCATCAGCGGCGTCTACGAGCAGCTGGTGAACAAGCTGCTGCGCGAGGAGATCGATTTCGTCGTCGGACTGCTCAAGAAGCAGGGGCAGGACCTGGGGCTGCAGCAGGACCCGCTGTACAAGGAAACCTACTGCATCGTGGCCCGCCGTGGCCACCCGCTGAGCCAGAAAGCCTCCATCACGGTGGCCGACCTGCAGCAATACCCGTGGATCATCCCGCCGGCGGGCTCTCCCCGCCGTCAGGCCTACGAGCATGTCTTTGTGGACACCTCGATGCCCCCCGCATCGATCGAAACCTATTCGCTCTCCAGCATGCGGATCATGCTGGCCGATTCCGACATGCTGACCGTATTGAGCTGGGTGGAAGTGCTGAGCGAAAGGCATTTTGGCATTCTCACACCGTTGCCCTTCACAATTCAGTGCGATAAACCGCAGGTAGGCATCAGCACGATCCAGGGAAAGAAACTCAATGAAGCGCAGCAATATTTCATTGAGACATTCAAACGCAATGCGGAATGCATACCGATCAATTAAAGCAGCATTCTTATGAATGCCGCCAGATATCTTATGATCAGCCAAACCACCTGTTGCTAGCATATCCCTACTTCACAGCATTCGAGCAAAGAAAGTAGGAATTTATGGTCATTGTGGATGCACAGGTTCATCCATGGTCACGGGGAGAATCTACCGGTCATCACCGCCGCTCGCCCATCGACAACGATGTCCTGCTCCAGGAAATGGCAAAGGCAGGCGTGGACAGGGTCGTGCTCGTTCCCCCGCTCTGGGACCCGGACGGCAACAGCTACGCGCTGGCCATGGCCCGCAACGCCCCAAGCACGTTCAGCGTGATGGGGCTGCTCGACCCCGCTGCGCCCGACGCAGCCGACCGGCTGCGCCGCTGGCACGAAGAACCCGGTATGCGCGGCGTGCGCTTCCTGCTCAACACGCCTGACCGCCTCAAGCCCCTGCACGATGGCTCCTGCGACGCCCTGTGGCCCATCGCCGAGGAACTGGGCATCACCGTGGCCATGCTGGCGCCCGGCCAGCTCGCAGCGGTCCAGGCCATCGCGCGCCAGCATCCCCGCCTGAAGCTGATCGTGGACCACCTCGCCGTGCCACGCGGCGCCGTGGGGCCGAGCGCCCTGCAGCACTGGCCCCAACTGCTGGAGCTGTCGCAGTACGCCAACGTGCGCGTAAAGGCCGTGGGCGTGGGCGACTACGCGCTCGATCCCTTCCCGTTCGCCTCCCTCAAGGAGCCGTTGCGGCAGGTCTTCGACGCCTTCGGCGAAGACCGGGTGATCTGGGGCAGCGACCTGAGCCGCCTGCACCACCCGTACGTGCACTGCGTGGAGCATTTCCGCCAGCACCTGCCCTTCCTGACCGGCGCTGCCCTGGAAAAAGTCATGGGCCGCAACATCCTGAACCTGCTCGACTGGCACTGAGGACGGCAGGATGTCGGCTGATCTGCAGCGCCCGTACGCGTTGAAGGAGCTCCTGGCCCTGCCGGCGTTCCGGCGCGTGCTGGCCATCCGCGTGTCCTGGACAGTGTCCATCCAGATGCTGCTGATGGCCATCGCCTGGCACGCCTACGAGCTGGAGGGCGACGCCTGGGCGCTGGCACTGACCGGGCTGTGCCAGTTCGTGCCCGTGTTGCTCTTCTCGATCCCGGCGGGGTACATCGTGGACCGGTATCCGCGCTCGCGGGTGATTGCCGGCTGCCTGTTCCTGCAGGCGGCCACGGCAGCGCTGCTGCTCCAGATGACCGTCGCCCAGACCCTGACCACGCCCATACTCTATGGCGCCAGCGTGCTCCTGGGCCTGGCCCGCTCGCTCCAGCTGCCGGCCTTGCAGTCGGTGGTGCCTGCGCTGGTCCCCGCGCGCCTGCTGCCGCAGGCCATGGCGACCGTGTCCACCGGGTCCCAGCTGAGCGTGATCCTCGGCCCGGCGCTGGCGGGCGCGCTGATCGTGCTGGGCGTGCACTGGGCCTACGGCGTGTCGGCCGCGCTGTTTGCAGCGGCCTGCGCGCTGCCCCTGCGCCTGGGGGTGCCCTCAGGCGACGCAGCGCCCCGCAAGATCAGCCTGGAAACGCTCTTCGCCGGCTGCCGGTACATCCAGCGCCACCCCATCGTCCTGGGCGCCATGTCGCTCGACCTGTTCGCCGTGCTGTTCGGCGGCGCCGTCGCGCTGCTGCCCCTGTATGTGAAGGACATCCTGGGCGGCAGCCCCGCCGACCTGGGGCTGCTGCGCGCAGCGCCGGCCTGCGGCGCCGTCGTGACCGCGATGTGGCTGATGGTGCGGCCCCTGCGCAGCGCGGTGGGCAAGAAACTGCTGGCCTCGGTGGCGCTGTTCGGCGTGGCGGCAGTGGCCTTCGGCCTGTCGCGCAGCTTCTGGCTGTCGGCCTGCGCCCTCGCGGTGAGCGGCTGTGCCGACATGGTCAGCGTGGTCATCCGGCAAACGCTGGTGCAGCTGGAAACCCCCGACGAGATGCGCGGGCGCGTCAGCGCCGTGAACTCGGTCTTCGTCGGCGCCAGCAACCAGCTCGGCGAATTCCAGGTAGGCGCAGCCGCCGCTCTCTTCGGCCCCGTCTTCGCCGTGGTGGCCGGTGGCGCGATCACGGCCGTGCTGCCCCTGCTCTGGTGGAAGTTTTTCCCGGCGCTGTCGCGCCGGGAAACCATGGAGCCCCCACCCGCGGCCCCTCCCGGGCGCTGGCGGATGGACGCAAAGGCTTCGCCCTGAAACCACACAACCCGAACGATTTCGACAACAAGGAGACTTGACATGCCCCCCCATCTTTCCCGTCGCCATTTCAACAGCTGGCTAGCCTCCTGCGCCGTTGCGGGCGGCGCCCTGCCCTCCGCGGCCGCCCTGGCTTCCACCGACAAGATCCCCATGGTGCGCCTGGTCACCGGCGTGCCGGCCGGCTCGATGGTGGACAACATCACGCGGCAGGTCGCCGAAGTCATCAAGAGCGACTATGCCGTCAACACCATGGTGGAAAACAAGACCGGCGCCGGCGGCATCATGGCGCTGGGCTACTTCAAGACCCTGCCGCGCGATGGCAGCAACCTCTACGTGGGCGTGTCCTCGCCGCTGACGGTGTACCCGGTCACGCACAAGAAGCTGCCCTACGACGCCGACAAGGACCTCGTGCCCGTGGGCAGTCTGGGCAGTTTTGACCTGGCGCTGGCGGTGGGTCCCATGGTGCCAGCCTCGGTCACCGACCTGAAGGGCTACTTCGATTGGTGCCGCAAGAACCCGACCAGCGCCAGCTTTGGTTCTCCCGGCGCCGGTTCCATGCTGCATTTCGTGGGCAGCATGTCCGCGCGCGCTGCCGGCACCGAGATCGCCCACATCGCCTATCGCGGCCCCGGCCCGGCCGTGCTGGACCTGCAGGGCGGCGTGCTCTCGGCCGCCGTGGTTCCGCTGGTGGACGTGGCCGAGTTCGCGGCCCAGGGCAAGGTGCGCATCCTCGGCACCACGGGCGAGGAGCGCAGCCGCTTCGTGCCCAACGTGCCCACCTTCAAGGAACAGGGCTTTGGCGAATTCGCCAAGAGCGTGTGGATTGCCGTGTTCGCTCTGGCTGGCACCCCCGACGCGACGGTCGAGAAGCTGCGCAGCAACCTGAAGAGCGCGCTGGCCACGCCCGACGTGAAGGCCTCCATGGGCCGGCAGCTGCAGAAAGCCGAATGGGGCTCGGCGGAGGCCCTCACGCGCTCCATTGCCCAGGAGCGCGCCAGCTGGGCCAAGGCCGTCCAGGCGCTGAACTTCACGCCGGAATCCTGATTCGCGCCGTGCCCTGCCGCGGATTGCCAAAGGCCGCACGGCAGGGCAACCCTGCGAGTCGGAGAAAATACGGGGTTTGCCGGAACTGCTGTGCTGGACAGCGGCACTTCCGACCTGTCCCTTGCCAACCTTTTCTCCTGCCATGAGCGCCTCCATCTCTCTTGCATCGCCTGCCGCCCCCGACTGGGTGGGTGACTCCCCTGCCGAAGGCTCCGACCGCAAAATCGAGCGGGAGAGCCACAAGCTGGAAAAGCGCCTGTGCCGCGAGGTGGGCCGCGCCATTCTCGACTTCAACATGATCGAGGAA
>Ga0222428_100453_pt1 | contig 14739 bp, 14 predicted proteins | sample 2B5Ametagenome_FD_182471 | JGI IMG/M metagenome (GOLD analysis project Ga0222428, IMG submission 182471) | Enriched microbial communities from leaf-cutter ant dump, University of Wisconsin, Madison, United States - 2B5A (version 2) | ecosystem: Environmental > Terrestrial > Nest > Insects nest >...
TTTATACTTACGACAAGGGTTAACCCTTAGATATTAACCCTGTGTCATGCGGCGCTTGAGATGCGTGCCGCAGCACCGGATGAGCATCTCTGACAGGAGTCCACCATGCGCGAAGCCATCCTTTCCCTCATCGAGTTCATCCAGGAAGCCCGTGCGGCCCATCTGGAGATCGCAAGCCAGTAAACGGCTTTCTCCCAGTGGCAACGCCCCTTGGCCTTTCGTGCCACGGGGCGTTTTGCTTTTCAGGCCAAAAATGACCCTGGCGCCCGCCAATAAAGCGCAAGCAGCTATCGATTCAGGATTGATCGGCGCTTGCCAGCAGGTCGTAGGCCGCCCGCAGGCGCTGCGCGTCGCGCCCCCAGCTGCGGTCCTGCGGCAGGCGGCGCAGCCAGCCCAGGCGGGCCACCGTCTGGCGCAGCGTGGCGTGGAACGCCTCGCCGTAGACCGGCCGGGCCAGCCAGGCGTCCCACACCGTGCGCGCCTCGGGCAGCGCCTGGGCGTGGGCCAGGTAGATGGCCGTGGAGTGCAGGTAGCACAGCACGTCGCGCACCTGGCACACGTCCAGCGGCAGGGCCGCGGCGGGGTCGTCCTCGAAATCCACGCAGGCCAGCGCGCCGTCGGCGCAGATCACCATGTTGCGTGCGAAGGCCTGGCTCAGGCACAGGCCCTGGCCATGCACCTCCTGCAGCAGCTCCAGCCCCTGCGTCCACAGCGGCAGCACGGCGGGCGCACCTTGCGCCACGGCGGCGCGGATCGCGTTGGCCAGCGACGGCGCTTCCTGCCCCGGCACGCCCAGGTGGCTCATCAGGAAGCCCCCGGGCTCGGCCGCCAGCACGGCGGGCACGCGCACACCCTGGGCGGCCAGCGCGCGCAGGCGGCGCACCTCGGTGGCGATGGCCGCCTGCCCGCCGGGGTTGGGCACCGGGCGCAGCACGGGCAGGCGCAGCAGCGCGGCGGCCACGCTGAGCACGCGGTAGCGCCATGCGCTGTTGCCCGGGCCTGCGCGCTTGAGCCACACCTGGTCGCCGCCCAGCAGGTAGTGGTCGATGGGCTTGGGCTGCAGCGGCAACTGCCGCGCGAGGAACGCGGCCGGGCCGGCAGGGGTTTCGTGGGGTAGGTAGGCGGGCACTACACTCATTGATTGATCTTAGAACACGCATTGCCATGACCGAACCCACCCCCGCCCTGGGCCCCGATGAGCTCGACGAACTCGACACCCTGCTGGACGACCTGCGCTCGCGCGAGGAGGACGTGCCCCAGTGGGAGTTCTGCGACGGCTTCCTGACGGCCCTGGTCTGCACCCGCCGGCCGATTGCCGCGGCCGAATGGCTGCCCATGCTGCTGGGCGACGGCCTGGCGCTCGAAGAAGGGGCCGAGGGCCACGCGCTGCCCCTGATCGCGCCGTTCAAGGACGCGGCCCAGCAGCAGCGCTTCCTCGCGCTGTGCGAGCTGCGCCTGGCCGAGGTGGCGGCGCAGCTGGACGAGCAGGCCGAATCGCTGGACGCCGACAACGCCTTCCAGCCCGAGGTGATGGACATGCGCGGCGCCATCGCCAGCCTGCCCGAGGAGGAGCGCCGCGAGATGGAGGGCCAGGACATCCCCTCGTTCGGCCAGGTGTGGGCGCTGGGCTTCATGTTCGCCGTGGAGAACTGGCCCGACGACTGGGCCGCCCCGCGCGACAAGGAGGCCGCCCAGTGGCTGGACGGCGCGCTGGAGTCCATCGTCGCCCTCACCGAGGATGACACCGGCAAGCCCGAGGTCTGCATGTACGACGAGAACGGCCCGCCCAGCACCAGCCAGGACCGGCTGGAGGTGTTCGGCGAGGCGATCTGGGGCGTCTACGACCTGCGCCAGCTCTGGAAGAGCCTGGGCCCGCGCCAGGAAACCATCGTCAAGGGCGCCCAGCCCGGCCGCAACGACCCGTGCCCGTGCGGCAGCGGCAAGAAATACAAGAAGTGCCACGGCGCCTGACGGGGTCGGTTCAGCACCGAATCGGCCTCCAGCGCTTACTGGATAAGCGCATCCAGCTCTTTTTTCGGTAGCGGAGGCTGCCCTTCCCACTGCGCCAGCACCTCGGTGCCGTGCGCGTAGCCCTGCTGCACGATCTGCTCGAAGCGGTTCCATTCGAGCATGCCCACGCGGTCCAGCGGCGGGTTGAAGTACAGGTCCGTGAGCTGGCGCGACTGGCGCTGGCGCGACATGCTGTAGAGGATGGTCACCTGCATCAGGTAGCTGGCCAGCGAGGGCAGCTTGTAGCGCCGCCGCCCGCGCGGGCGCAGGCGGTCGCGCAGCAGCGCCCAGTGCGTGGGCACCTCGTCCAGGTCGATGCGCCGGGGCTTGCGGAAGTTCAGGTCCACGCCGATCACCGTGCCCACGCCGCGCATGCCGCGCATCACGTCCACGGGAAAGTTGTTGAACGTGCCGCCGTCGCACAGCAGGTCGCCCTCGTGCAGCACGGGCGGCAGCGCGCCGGGAATGGAGATGCTGGCCAGCAGCGACTTCACCAGGCTGCCGCGCCGCACCACGTGCTCGCTGGCCTTGGAGTAGTTGGTGGCCACGCAGTAGTAGTTCTTCCACAGGTCTTCCACCTGGGCGGGGAAGCCCACCAGCCGGTCCACCGCGCCGTGCAGGATGCGGCGCAGCCGCTCGCCCTTGATGAGCGAGAGCAGCGGCAGCAGGCTCCAGTCGCCCGTGGGGTTGGTGCGGAAGGCGTCGCGCGCGTTCGCCATCACGTCTTCCAGGGGCTGGTCCGAGGCCACGTAGGCCGCCATCACCGAGCCGATGCTGGTGCCGCCCACGCAGTCGATCTCCACCCCGCGCTCGCGCAGCGCCCGGTACACGCCCAGGTGGGCGAAGCCGCGCGCGCCGCCGCCGGCCAGCACCAGGCCCACGGCGGTGCGGCTCTGGATGCGCGCCAGCCGCGCCATGTCGCGCTCCAGCGCGGGGCGGATGTGCACGTGGTCGGCCACCGGCCGGCGCGCCAGCCAGGCGTGCGTGCCCTGCGGGCACTGCAGGCCGGCCGGGTGCAGCAGCACCAGGATCTCGGCCGCCTCGGTCAGCGGGCTGCGGCGCATCAGGCACTGCTCCTCGATGGGGTGCAGCGCCGGCTCGGCCTGGCCGTCGGCCAGCAGCAGCAGTTCATCGCAGTGGCGGCTCACGCGGTGCGTCCACGGCGTGGGGTCGGGGTCGGCCAGCAGCAGCACGAAGTCGTGGCGCGCCTCGATCTCGTCGAGCAGCATGGCGATGCGCCGGTTGGCCGTGGCGTCGCCGCCCTCGCGGTGCGAGATGCCGGGTGCGTGCAGCTCCGCGTCCACAGTGGCCGAATCCACCACGCGCACGCTGCCGATGGCCGCGAGCTGGCGCGCCAGCGCGTCGCCGAAGCCGCGCAGGTCCACGCCCGCGCTGATGGGCAGCAGGCCCAGCGCCACGGGGCGCTCCATGGGCGCGGGGCTGGCCTGCAGACGCTCGATGATCTGGCGCGTGAGCGCGATGGACACCTGCGCGCTGCGCGCCAGCAGGTGCTTGAACATGTCCTTGGTCAGCCGCACCAGCACCGAGTCGCGCACGGCCACCACCGTGGCGGCGCGCGGCGCGCCGGTGAACAGGCTGATCTCGCCGATGATCTGCCCGCGCCCCATGTCGGCCACGCGGCGCTGCAGGCCGTCGGCATCGCGCACGTAGGCGCGCAGCCGCCCGCTGACGGCGATGTACATGGACTCGCCGGGCTCGCCCTGGCTGATCAGCGTGCCGCCGCCGGGCACCTCCACCCACTCCAGGTGGCTGCACAGCAGCTCCAGCGCCTCGGGCTCGATGCCGGGCAGGAAGGTGCGCAGGTGTTCGGTGAGCAGTTCGCTCTGGTGGGCGTGGTGGGATGTGGCGGACATGGCGCGGGGGCTGGGGGCGAAGCCGCGCATTCTGGCGATGGCGGGCGGGGCTGGCAATGGTGGCGGCGCCGGGCTTCGTGAAGAAATGCACCCGCGGGGTGCTTTGGTGTGCCCGTCTTCCGGCTAGCCCAGCAACTCCCGCAGCCGTCCCAGCGCATGGCACACCGTCGCCGCACGCACGGCAGCACGGTCCCCATCGAAGCAGCGCACCTCGCTGTGCGTGCGCCCTCCCACCTGCCAGCCGAACCACACCGTCCCCACCGGCTTGTCCACGCTGCCCCCCGTGGGCCCGGCAATACCGGTGACCGCCACGGCCACCTGCGCGGCGCTGTGCGCCACGGCGCCTTCAGCCATGGCGCGGGCCACGGGCTCGCTCACCGCGCCGTGCGCGTCGATCAGCGCGGCGGGCACGCCCAGCAGCTCGGCCTTGGCGGCGTTGGAATAGGTGACGAAGCCGCGCTCGAACCACGCGCTGGAGCCGGCCAGGTCGGTGCAGGCCGCGGCGATCATGCCGCCGGTGCAGCTCTCGGCCGTGGCCAGCATCCAGCCGCGTGCGGGCAGCGTGGTGGAGATGTAAGCCAAATCGGCTGCTAGCGCTTGTGTGGAAAGCGCAGGCAGCTCTTTTTTGTATAGCAGATGTGGGGGCGTCATAGGGGCCTCCGTGGAGCAGCCGTGGGAAAGGGGTGCATGCGTTTCATGGGTTTGTCACGTCCGGTTCATATCCTCGATGTTGCCTTTCTATCCGTTCCATCACCATGAAACTTTCTGCACCCTTTGTCTTGGCTCTCACCGTGAGCCTGACCGCCTGCGGCGGCTCCGGCGACGACGACTTCCAGCTCCCCGGCGCCACCGGGGCGGCCCTTCCCTATGTGCTGATGAGCCGGGTGGACAACACGGAGAAGACAGAGATCCGCAACGGCAGCTATGGCTCCGCCATGGCACCGCATCCCACACGCGAGGGCTATTTCTACGGATTGAGCGACCGCGGCCCGAATGCGGCCACCGAGGCGGGACGCACGCCCTCGGGCATCATTTTCCTCACGCCCGACTACACGCCGCGCATCGGGCTGTTCAGGCTCACCGGCGAGGGCAAGCCCGAACTGGTGGAGACCATTCTTCTCAAGGACCCCAAGGGCCGCCCCATCACCGGCCTGCCCAACAAGCGCTTCGGCGGCACGGGCGAAACGCCCTACAACCTGGACGGCAGCGTTGTCTCGCTGGACCCCGACGGCGACGGCATCAAGGGCTTCGACGAGAGCGGCCTCGACTCGGAGGGCCTGGTGGCGCTCAAGGACGGCACGTTCTGGATCAGCGACGAATACGGCCCGCACATCGTGCACTTCGACGCCACGGGCAAGGAGATCGAGCGCATCAACCCGTTCGCCGCCGATCCGCGCAACAAGGCCGGCCGCGTGCTGCCCGCCGAGCTGTCCACGCGCTGGCCCAACCGGGGCATGGAGGGGCTGACGATCACGCCCGACGGCACGACGCTGGTGGGCATCATGCAGTCCAACCTGCACAACCCCACCAGCGCCGTGGGCAGCATCAACCTGACGCGCATTGTCACGGTGAACATCGGCACCGGGGCCGTCGCGCAGTACCTGTACAAGCAGGACGCGGCGGGCCTGGCCAATTCCGAAATCGTGGCCCTGAGCGCCACGAGCTTCCTGGTGATCGAGCGCGACACCAAGTTCTACGGCATCGACACCGGCACCATCCGCAAGAACGTCTACAAGGTCGACCTGAGCCGCGCCACCAACATCGACGTGTCCCACACCGCGCTGCGCGCAGGCCAGGCGGCGTTCACGGCCAGCGCGGCCAACGGGCTGCTGGTGGACGGCAAGACACTGGAACTGGTGGTCAAGGAGGGAGGCGCGGAGGGCAACTTCGCCGCGGGCTGGGCCCGCCTGGCCGCGCTGGGCATCCAGCCCGCCGCGAAGACGCTGGCCTACGACGGCATTGCCTCGCAGAAGTACCCGCACGACAAGATGGAAGGCCTGTGGGTGATCGACGCCAACCGCCTGGGCATTCTCAACGACGCGGACTTCATGATCGCCCCCGACGGGAAGGGCGGCGTCAAGCAGAAATACCTGTACGACGGCAAGGTCGAGAGCAACATGCTCTACGTGGTCAAGCCCATCGCCCCGCTGTTCTAATGTGAATTGGCCTCCGGCGCTTGCCCATCAAGCGCTGGCAGCTCTCTTTTTGATAGTGTGGCGGCCGCTCATCCCAGGACGTGCCGCCACAGCGCGATGACCAGCAGCGTGCAGAACGCCGCCACCAGGTCGTCCAGCATGATGCCCAGCCCGCCGCGCCAGCCGAAGCCCTTGAACAGCCGGTCCGCCCAGGCCACGGGGCCGGGCTTGGCCGCGTCGAAATAGCGGAACAGGCCGAACGCGATGAGCTGGCCCCAGAACCCCATGGGCATGGCCAGCCACAGCACGATCCAGATGGCGACGATCTCGTCCCACACGATGTGGCCGGGGTCGGCCACGCCCATGTGCCGCGCCGCCACCGTGCAGGCCCACCAGCCCAGCGGCAGCGAGAGCGCGATGACCAGGCCCATGCCCAGCGGCGTGAGCCACAGCTGCAGCACCAGGAACGCCAGCCAGCCCCAGAGCGTGCCCACGGTGCCCGGCGCCACGCGCGACAGGCCGCTGCCGCAGCCCAGGGCGATGAAGTGCGCGGGGTGCGTGAGCAGGAAGCGGCGCAGCACGTGCGGCGCAGGCAGGGTGGCGGGCATCAGCGCCGCTCCCGGATGCGCAGCTCCTTGGCGTAGCGCAGCGTGTGGGCCGCGGTGAAGCGCGCCGTGGCGCCTGCGCCCAGTTCCTGGCTCCAGAGGATGCTGCCCGGCTGGCCGCTCCAGGCCGTGTCCTGCGGGGCGGGCTCGTAGTGCGATTCCACGGTGATCTGTTCGTTCTGCGACACCGGCGCCGCGTCCAGCACCTGCAGCGCCACGGGGCGGGCGTGGCGGTTCTCCACGCGGTAGATGCGGGAGAGCTGGCGCTCGGTGCGCGCACCCGTCAGCCCGCTGCTGCCCGTGTGCTCGCGCACGGGCTCGGCGGTGACGGTGATGCGCTCGTCGCGCCCGAACGACAAGCCCGTGCGCGCCATCGCGGCGCTGGCCGGGTCGAACTGCCCCTGGCCCACCGACGCGCCGTCGCGCTGCAGCGCCACCGGGCCGGCAGGCCACACGCCCTCCAGCGCGGGCAGCTGCGCCACCAAGTAGGCGGCCGGCTCCACGGCCGGCGCGGTGCGCGTGAACAATTGCGCGTGCACCGTCTGCGCGCCCAGCGACAGCGTGACGCGCTGGCCGCCCGAGGGCACGGTGATGCGCTGGGGCACGGTGAATTCGGTGGCGTAGGCGCCGTCGGCGATGGCCACGTCGAACGTGGGCTCCACCTCCTGCGCCACCTCCGCGGCGCGGCCCAGCGACGCAGGCGCGGGGGCGGGCGCGGCGGCCATGCTGATGGCGACGGGCTTGGCGGGCGGCTCGGGCTGCACGTCCACCGTCCAGGGGCGCGGCAGGCTGCCTTGCGTCTGGCCCAGCGGCTGGCCCGTGGAGAGCACGAGCGGCACGCCGCTCCAGTCCTCGCCCGTGCTCTGCGCCACCAGCGCCAGGCGCTCCAGGCGCACGGTGGCGGCGCTGCTGTCCAGCGTGGCGCGGTAGCTGGGCGACCAGCTCGGGCCGCGCACCTGGTAGGCCAGGCGGACGTCGCCCTCGCGCTCGGCCGCCAGCGCGACGGTGACGGTCGCCACGCGCGCGCGCGGGCCGGCGATGCGGTCGCGCTCTGAAGCCAGGGCGCGCACGTCCAGCTCCAGCGCCTCCTGGCGGCGCTTGGCCTGGTGCAGGCGCATGAGCGTGTCCTGGGCCGAGCGGCGCAGCGCATCGGTGGTCACGCTGATGTTGCCCGCGCCCGGCGTCCCCGGCCCGCTGGTCTGCGTGGTGGGCGCCGTGCCGGCCACGGTCTTGAGATAGGTGTGCGCCAGCTCCAGCGCATCCGTCTCGGCCTGCGCGGCGGCCAGCTGGTCCTGCGCGGCGCGCACGCGCTCGTCGAGCGGGCTGGCGCAGCCGCCGGCCAGCGCGCGCTCCTGTACCTGCACACTGATGTCGCCCACGCGCACGGGCGCATCCGCCACCACCTGCAGGCTGCGCGCGTCCAGCCCTTGCGGCAGGCAGCGGAAGGTAACGCTGCGGCTGCCTGCAGGCACGCGCGCCGTGCGCTCCACGGTGGCGCTGCCGGGGTAGAGCTTGACGCTGGTGATGCGCGAAGGGGCGTCGGCCTGGGCATGCGCGAACGCCGAGAGGAACAGCAGGGCGGCAATGCCGCCGGCCGGGGGCAGGGAGGGGAATGCGGGCATGCGGGGGATGCTAGCAGGCACGCCCAGGGCTGCTACAGGTAGCGGCTCCACCTCATGGCGACGGGCTGCGGCGTGGCCGCAGGCGCGCAGTTGCCGCCGGGCAGGTAGCCCTGGTCACGCGTGAGGCGGGTCGTGTCCATCCTCAGGCCGCCTTGGGTGATGGTGGTGGCGCTGGGCTCATTGGCGCCCACAGTGAGTGAACCGGCAATGCTGAGGGTGGCGCCGCCGGTGCTGATGCTTTCCCCCAGCAGCACGTTGCCCGTGATGCCGTTGGGCGCGTCCCACGAGTTGGCGCTGAGGCCCTTGTTGGTACCGATGGCCAGGTTGGCCAGCGGCAGGCCTGCGTGCTCCTGCCCTTCGGCGTCGACCCATTTCGCCAGCGAGCTGGGCGTGGTGGACTTGTCGCACAGGTTGGCGGGATAGAAGGGGCCATCGCACACAGACGAGCGCGGGCTGGCGAAGTTGGGCGCCACCAGCGGCCCATGCCCTGCGCCGGTGAGCGTGACTCCGCCGGTGGACAGGAGTGTGTTGTTCAGCGTGCCTTGGCTGGAGGCTACTCCGTCGATGGTGGCCGGGCCGATGAACAGCGCGATGCCGGGTGGGAACTTGGTGATGCCGTTCAAGCGCCAGCCATTGGCTGGCGTGGCATTGCGCAGGCAGGCCAGGGCATCGCTGTACTGGTTGCTGGGCGACTGGTTGCCGCAGCCGAGGAAGTCCACGCCGTTGATGCGCCGCAGAACCATTGCGCCCGGTGCGGTGCCGGGGGCAGGGTCCACGGCCGTCAGGTCGATGCCAGCGCGGTCGATGGATATGCCGTTGCTGGCCTTCATGTGCTGGATGGTGAGGCGTGGCGTGCCGCTGGCATCGAATTCGAAGATGTAGTTGGCGGATGAGCGGAAGGCTGCGGCGTCGAAGGTTTCGGTGCGCGTATCGCAGAACGGCGCGCCGGGCAGGCCCGGCGACGTGCCGGCCGCGCTGGGCTGCACCTTGGGGTGGTTGCTGAGCAGCGTTTTGCCGCTGCCATAGTAAAACTGTCCGGCGATGGGGCCGCCGGCCACGAAGGCAGGGCAGCTCCAGCAGTTGCCGGGGTAGCCGCCCGCCTGCTTTGCCCACAGGTCGCCACCGCCGAGCAGGTGGGTAATGTTCGGGTCTATGGCCTCGAAGTGGCCTGCTGGCCAGACCTTCTGATAGGTGCCACCCCAGCCTTGCATGGTGATGTGGTAGCCCCAGGTCTCCTCCTGTACGGCCAGTGTGTACAGGTCGATGCCGCCCCCGGCGACGTCAGTAGCGTGCAGGGTGAAGCTGTCGGGCAGTTCGGCGCTGCCGCTGGCATTGACTTTCTGGGCAGCGGCTCGGGCGTTCGACACGGCGCCAGTGGCCGAGTCGATCGCGGCCAGGGCCATGTCCACCAAGTATTCACCGCCGTCGCCGAGCGTGACCAGCAGGCTGCCTGTTGACCAGGGCACCACGGTGCCGGTACGCCAGGGCACGCTGGGGCTGGCCGTGGCGCTGAGGAGCCGCCCGCCGGCGTAGGCAGTGCCGGCGATGACGCCCCCCGCCGCCGCCACGTTGGCCTGGTAGGCGCCGGCCTTGAGCGCGTTGTAATTGGCGCTGCCGGTGTTGCCGATGCTGATGGCTCGCGCCCACAGCGTGGCGTTGGTCGGCTGGGCCATGCTGTTGATGCGGATGGTGCCGTTCTGGGAACTGAGCGTGGCGTTGGCATCGATGCCGCCGCCGCTCAAGGTGATGTCGCCTTTGGTGCAGCCCGAAATGATGGCTTGCGAGGCGCTCTGGATCGTGAGGCTGCCGTCGATGGCGAGGTCCGTGTAGTTTGCTCCGCTGGTGAAGCTCGTCGTGCCTCCCGTAATCGACACGTCGCCCCGCAGCACGGTGGATGAACGCACGGGCGCGCCGCACTGGCTGGGCGCCGTGCCAGAGCCTGCGCCGGCGGCATAGACCACCTCCAGCACCGCGCGCGCTTCGGCCGGCGAATCCGGCGCGGTGACGCCCGTGAGGCGGGCGGTGAGCGTGCCGGCCGTGCTGTCCGATGCCGTGACGCGTGCGAGCACGGCGCTGGTCACGCCGTCGCCCGAAAGCGTGAGGTCGAATGGCGGGGCCTTGGCATACAGCGCCGCGAGCTGGCCGCTGTCTTGCAACTGCTGCAGGTACTGCCGCACCAGTTCGGCGCCCGTCCATGCCTTCATCTGCGCCTGCGTCTGCGCATGGGCGGCGACGTCCTGCTGCTGGTGGCTGCGGATGTAGTGCGCGGTGCCCAATACCGCGGCCGAGAGCGACAGGCCCACGAGAAGCAGGATCAGCACGGTGGCGATGCCGCGCGGCGGCGCCAGGGGGCGGGCGGGACGGAGCATGGCGGGATTCCTCAAGGGGTGGAGACGTTGGCCAGGCACTGGCTGGTTTCCAGCACCACGCCGTTGCTGTTGGCGGCGGTCAGGGTCAGCAGGACTTTGGGAGCGCCCGTGCCGGCGGCGATGCCGAACGGGGTGCAGGCGGCTGCCTGCCAGGTGACGGCGACGGGTGCCGCGGGGGCATCCGACAACGGCAGCGCTGTCCAGGCCAGAGCGGAGAAGGCCGCGGCATCGGCGCAGGCGACCGGGCCGAGCTTGCGCAGGCCGCCCTGGCCGCTGCCGCTGGGTGCCAGCAGGGCCGAGCAGCGCGGGGTGCCCGTGGCGTTTTCGGCCCACACGACCGCGTTGCCGGTGGCGCCCAGGGCGGCAGGTGTGCCCGAGAGGGCGGAGCCGGCCAGTGCAGCGCCCGTGAGCACCACGAGGTGGGTGCCGGCCTGCGCCGCGTCGATGCCGTAGCCCGCTTCCTGCGCAGCGATGCCTGCCGACAGGAAGGCCGCGCTGCGCTGTGCGTCGGCCTGGGCGTCGCTGCGCGCGGCGGTGGTGGCGCGCACCATCCGCTGGAACAGCATCAAGGTGGCGAGCACCAGGACCATGGAGATGACCAGGCCGGTCATCAGGCTGATGAGGGTGACGCCGCGCTGGCGCGGCGGTGCAGGGGGCGGCAAGGGCATGGCGCGTGCCTTCATTGGCTCAGGACGATGCTGCCGGGGCCCAGCAGTTCACGGGCGCTGCCGGTGTCCGGCGTAGAAAAGGCCATGCGCGTGATGGCGGCCTGCGGCAGCGTGACCGACAGCGCCGGCTCGCCCGTGCCGATCGCCACGTCATGCCTTTCGCAGTGCGCGGCGGGCAGTTCCACGCTGACTGCACTGCCGCCCGTCGGGGTGATGGAGAAGGTATGCGGGTTGCTGCACAGATGCGCGATGCCTTCGGTCTCGAGGGCATTGCGCATCTGCGCGACCACGATGCCGTGCGCGGCTGCGTAGCGCTGGGCGGCGAGCATGCGCGCGGCCGCGTAGCTCAGGCCCAGTCCCAGAATGGCGAGCAGGAGGATGCTGACGAGGGCTTCCAGCAGCGCGTCGCCACGCTGGGCGCGGCCGGGATCAGTGCAGCGTGCCGGTTTCGTCATTCTGATGGCCTCCTCGGCGCAGGATGAAGGGAGTGCTGGCGGCGGGCAGGCCGCGGTTGTCCAGCTCCACGGTGAGCGGTGTGCCGGACGTGAGCAGGGTGCCGTTCAAGGTGAGGCCTACGCCGCCGGGCAGGCGGGCGTTCCACTGCGGGTTGGGGCGCGCGCCCAGCAGGGCGCAGCCGCTGCCGCCTTGCGCCAGGACGTTCAGCGTGACGGTGGCGCCATCGGTCTGCGCTTGCAGGGCGGCGGCATGGGCGCCGGTGGCGTTGGGCGCTTCGCAGGGGTTGCGCAGCGCCAGCGCCTTGGCGTGCGCGAAGCCCTGGACCAGCGTGCCCCGGGCTTGCAGCGTGCGTGCGCCGTGCACCCAGTCGGCGGCCAAGGGCGCGGCCATGAGCAGCAGCATCGCCAGGATGGCGAGCGTGACCAGCAGTTCGATGAGCGTGAAGCCGCGCATGTTCACCATGTCCCCAGGCTGGGACAGCCGCTGGCGGCGTTGCGCGCGTTGCTCTGGTCCAGCGTCAGCGTGCAAGTCCATCCGCTGTCGCGGGCGGTCGCGGTAAGGGTGTAGCTGCTGGCCGTGGACGTGACGGCATAGGTGAAGCTGCCGCCCTGCGCAGGGCTCCATGCACTGAAATCGGCATGGCCTACCGGATCCTGGTTGGTGTGGGCCGGGTACTCCAGGGACTTCTGGAAGCGGTTTTCCAGCGCCAGGCTCAGGGCCACGAGGTCGGCCGAGGCACCGCGTGCGCGGCTTTTCTTCACATAGCGCTCGTAGGAAGGCAGGGCGATGGCGGCCAGGATGGCCACGATGGCGACGACGATCATCAGCTCGATGAGCGTGAAGCCGCCCGCACGGCCTCGGCCGCCGGCAGACGCGCAGGAACCGCAGGGAGACGTCATGGCCGTTTCATGGATAATCATTGGTAAATGATTTTTACGTTGAATGTAATCGATATTTAAGTCCTGATACAAGCCAGCCCCTACCGTTGCCGCCATGGCAAAAGGAGTTCACGCGGAGGAGGCACGGGCCTTTTCCGCCCGGTTGAAGCAGGCGCTGGAGGCTGCCGGCGTGCGGCCATCGCCGGCGGTGGTAGCCAGCGAATTCAACCTGCGCTACTGGGGAAAGAGCATCACGGCGCACACGGCGCGGGCCTGGCTGGCTGGATTGGCGATTCCCATGCAGGACAAGATCCGCACGCTCAGCGAATGGCTGCACGTCAATCCCGACGAACTGCGCTTCGGCCCGCGTTCGGGGCCTGTGCTGGCCATGGATTCGGGCACCCTGGAGGGCCTGCTCAATCTGCAGGACCGCCAGATGCTGGCGCAGTACCTGGCTCTGCCGGTGGGGCACCGCAAGACGGTGCAGGAGGTGGTGGCGGCCATGGCGGTCGCCGCCGCGCATGCGCAGCAGGCCGAGGCCGCCAGCAGGCCGGTCGATCAGCCGCCGAAGTGATCGAAAGAGGCGTAGCGCCCGGCCAGCGGGCGGCCCTGCGCATCTGCGAGGCGCAGCCCCGGCTCGGCGCTGATGCGCCCGATGCGCGCCACCGGCGTGGCCGCCGTGGCGGCGGCACCGGCCACGGCTTCGCGCAGCGCGGGCGGGGCGGTGAAGGCGAGTTCGTAGTCGTCGCCGCCCGCCAGGGTGCATTGGCGTAGCAGTTCCATATCAAAACGGGCTGTAGCGCCCGTGAATAAAGCGCGAGCAGCTATCAATTTCGATGTTTCATCCGCATCGATCTCGGCACCCACGCCCGAGGCGCGCAGGATGTGGCCCAGGTCGCCCAGCAGGCCGTCGCTCAGGTCCAGCGCACTGGTGGCGATGCCGCGCAGGGCCTGGCCCAGGGCCACGCGCGGCGTGGGTGCTTCGAGCCGCGCGCGCGCGCCGGCCAGCGTGTCGGCGGGCAGGTCGATGCGCCCTTGCAGCGCTTCCAGCGCCAGTCGCGCATCGCCCAGCGTGCCGCTGACCCAGATGTCGTCGCCTGCGCGCGCGCCGCTGCGCAGCAGGGCCTGGCCGGCGGGCACTTCGCCGAAGACGGTGATGCAGATGTTGAGCGGGCCTTGCGTAGTGTCGCCGCCGATCAGTTCGCAGCCATGCGCGTCGGCCAGGCGCAGCAGGCCTTCGGAGAAGCGCTGGAGCCAGGGTTCGTAGACGCGCGGCAGCGCCAGCGCCAGCGTGAACGCCAGCGGCCGCGCGCCGCTGGCGGCCAGGTCGCTCAGGTTGACGGCCAGCGCCTTGTGGCCGAGGGTGTGCGGGTCCACGTCGGCGAAGAAATGCCGGCCCTCGACCAGCATGTCGCTGGAGATGGCCAGCTGCATGCGGGGGCGCGGGGCGAGCAGGGCGCAGTCGTCGCCCACGCCCAGCGCCACGGCCCCATCGGCGCGCGCGGGGCGCGTGAAGTAGCGCGCGATGAGGTCGAACTCACCCATCGGCACACGCCGCTTCAGGCGGGCTGCCCGCGAAAGCGCAGCGCGGCCTGGCGGCTCACCTCTGCCAGCAGCTGTTCCTCGCGCTGGCGCTCGCGCAGCCAGCGCGCGTCGTTCTGCCCGGCCGCCGTTTCACCGCGGAGCATGTGCAGCGCGCCCGATGCGCCGTGCGCGCCCGCGTGGCGCGCGATGTGGTCGATGGTCTGCAGGATGTGGTCGCGCAACGGCATGTGGCTGCCGGTGGCCGGGTCCACGTAGACCGCGTCCATGCCGAAGCGGCAGGCCTGGAAGCGGTTGTAGGTGTAGACGAGGTAGTCGTCCTCACAGGGCATGAAGGGCTGCTCGGCCAGGAACCACGCGGCCAGCGACTGCACGTAGCCGGCGAGGGCCGCGGCGCGCTCGATGGTGAGCGGCGTGTCGAACACGCGGATCTCGATGGTGCCGTACTCGGGCTTGGGGCGGATGTCCCAGTAGAAGTCCTTCATGCTCTTGACGACGCCGGTGTGGGTCATCTTGTCGAAATATTCCTCGAATTCGCCCCAGGTGAGCACGCAGGGCGCGCGGCCCGAGAGCGGGAAGG
>Ga0222428_100454_pt1 | contig 14733 bp, 13 predicted proteins | sample 2B5Ametagenome_FD_182471 | JGI IMG/M metagenome (GOLD analysis project Ga0222428, IMG submission 182471) | Enriched microbial communities from leaf-cutter ant dump, University of Wisconsin, Madison, United States - 2B5A (version 2) | ecosystem: Environmental > Terrestrial > Nest > Insects nest >...
GCTCGCGGGCTATGGCGTGGGCCTGCTCGGGCTGGTGGCCATCAAGGTGCTGGCGCCGGGCTACTACGCCAGCCAGGACATCCGCACGCCGGTGCGCATCGCCATCGTGGTGCTGGTGGCCACGCAGCTCATGAACGTGGCGCTGGTGCCGCTGCTCGCGCATGCGGGGCTGGCCCTGTCCATCGGCCTGGGGGCGCTCATCAACGCGCTGTGGCTGCTCACGGGGCTGGTGCGGCGCGGCAGCTTCCAGCCGCGGCCGGGCTGGGCGCGCTTCGCAGGGCAGGTGCTCGCGGCCAGCGCGCTGCTGGCGGTGTTCCTGGCCTGGGGCGCGCAGCACTTCGACTGGCTGGCGCTGCGCGCCACCGAGCTGCGCCGCGCGGGCCTGCTGGCGCTGCTGCTGTGCGCGGCGGTGCTGCTCTACTTCGGCGCGCTGTGGGCCTGCGGGCTGCGGCTGCGCCAGCTACTGCGCCGTTGAGACCATGCCGCTGCGCTACGACGTTCCCACGCCCCTGGAATATTTCGCCGCCCTGGTGCAGGGCGACGACGTGCCGCTGCTGGAGGCGGCCGCCTGCATCGCGCACGACGAGGAGCCCGGGCTGGACGTGCAGCAGATCCTGGGCGACATGGACCAGCTCCAGGCCCGCCTGCGCCGCCGCCTGCCGGCCGACGCGGGGGCGCTGCAGCGGCTGGGCGCGCTCAACCAGTTCTTCTACGGCGACCTGGGCTTCAGCGGCAACCTGAACGACTACTACGCGCCCGACAACAGCTACCTGCACGCCGTGCTGCGCACGCGGCGCGGCATCCCGATCTCGCTGGCCGTGCTCTGGCTGGAACTGGCGCAGGGCGTGGGCCTGCGGGCGCAGGGCATAGCGTTCCCGGGGCACTTCCTGGTCAAGGTGCTGCTGCCCGCGGGGCAGGTGGTGATCGACCCGATGACGGGCGAGTCGCTCTCGCGCGAGGCGCTCGCCGAACGGCTGGAGCCCTTCCGGCGCGGCGGCACGGAGGATGCGCGGCACGAAGCGCCGCTGGGGCTGTACCTGCAGGCCGCGACCGCGCGCGACATCCTGGCGCGCATGCTGCGCAACCTCAAGGAAATCCACCGGGCGCGCGAGGACTGGGAGCGCCAGGTCGCCGTGCAGGACCGCCTGCTCGTGCTGCTGCCGGACGCCTGGACGGAGTGGCGCGACCGCGGCCTGGCCCGCGCGGAGCTGGGCCACCACCGGCAGGCGGCCGAAGACCTGGAAATCTATCTCGCACACGCGGCGCAGGCGGACGACGCGCAGGCGATCACCTCCCTCGTGGGCGCGCTGCGCCGCGCCTGAGAGCGTGTTCAAAGTCTTTTCATGGTGTCCGCAAGGCAGCAGAAAGCCGCAATCTAGGCGCGCACCGCAGGCCATGCTGGCGGCCTGGACAAGGTGCGCAACGAAGAGTGCGGCTTTCTGCTGCCTTGCCCGAAGGGTTGCCCCGCCAAGGGGGCATCTGCCGCGTTGCCTGGCCGGCCGCGCAAATGCTCGCCGGGCCACCAGCCCGTCTGCGCCTTGCGCCTAACAGCTGCCCCCTTGGCGGGGCAACGGGCGCCATGAAAGGGCTTTGAACACGCTCTGGTTTGTCACACGGCGGACACGGAATGCGGCCACCATGGCCGCTGCCTTCGTGCCTCCTTCCGCCCATGACTTTTTTCTCCGACCTTCCTTCCCAAGACATCCTGCAGCGCATCGCCGACGAACTGGTGGACGGTTACGACGAAGAGCTGGAGCTGGAAATCGAAGACCGCCAGTGGGACGAGGAGGGCGTGCGCTCCCCCCTGGACCGGCTGGAGCGCCAGCGCTACTTCCGCGAGCTGTTCCGCCTGCAGGGCGAGCTGGTCAAGCTGCAGGACTGGGTGCAGCACACGCGCCAGAAGGTGGTGATCCTGTTCGAGGGGCGCGACGCGGCGGGCAAGGGCGGCGTGATCAAGCGCATCACCCAGCGCCTGAACCCGCGCGTGGTGCGCGTGGCCGCGCTGCCCGCGCCCAACGACCGCGAGCGCACGCAGTGGTACTTCCAGCGCTACGTGGCGCACTTGCCCGCGGCGGGCGAGATCGTGCTGTTCGACCGCAGCTGGTACAACCGCGCGGGCGTCGAGCGCGTCATGGGCTTTTGCACCGACGACGAGTACGAGGAGTTCTTCCGCAGCGTGCCGGAGTTCGAGAAGATGCTCGTGCGCTCGGGCATCACCCTGGTCAAGTACTGGTTCTCCATCACCGACGAGGAGCAGCACCTGCGCTTTCTGGGCCGCATCCACGACCCACTCAAGCAGTGGAAGCTCAGCCCCATGGACCTGGAGAGCCGCGTGCGCTGGGAGGAATACACCAAGGCCAAGGAGGCGATGCTGGAGCGCACCCACATCCCCGCGGCGCCGTGGTGGGTGGTGCAGGCGGTGGACAAGAAGAAGGCGCGGCTCAACTGCATCGCGCACCTGCTGGGCCAGCTGCCCTACGAGGAAGTGCCGCACCCCGCGGTGGTACTGCCGGCGCGGGTGCGCAACCCGGACTACTTCCGCCAGCCCGTGCCCGCGTCCATGTACGTGCCCGAGGTGTACTGAGGCGGCCGGGTACTATCAAAAAAGAAGCTGCTTGTGCTTGATACTTAAAGGATCCAGCATGTTTCCATGCTGAAACCTCGGTGCACCAAGCGCAAGCAGCTATTGTTTTCGCGTTAGCGTCAGGCGGCCTTGACGGCCAGCACCGGGCAGGGCACGTTCAGCAGGATCTCCTGCGCCATGCTGCCCAGCAGCAGCTTGCCTACGGGCGAGCGCTTGCGCAGGCCGATGATGAGCACCGACACCTGCAGCTGCTCGACCATCTCCTCGATTTCCTCGATCGCACTCTTGCCGCGCACGAACTGCTTGAACTCCGCCTGGATGGGCAGTGCCGACAGGCGCTCCTCGACGCGCTCGGCCTCGTAGCCGTTGATGAGGCTCGGGTCCTCCTGGCGGCCGCCCGGGCCGGCGTTCACGACGACCAGGCGTTCGTTGCGGCGGGTGGCGATTTCTATGCCCTTGTCCAGAGCGGCCTGGCCTTCGGGGCGAGGAACATAGGCGACGAGAATGGTCATGCGGTGTCTTCCTTGGTTGTGTTGAATCGGGGTGGCGCAAGGCTGCGGCACAGCCGGCAGGATAGCCCAACGCCCCGGCGTTGGCGAGGGGCTCAGGTCAGGCGTCGCGCTGCGCCGACGGCGTGCCGGCCGGCCCGAAATGCCGCCACGCGCGGCGCGCCAGGCCGTCCCGCTTCGATCACTTTGCGGCGTTAACGGCCCAATCGTCGCGCGAGCAGCGCCACGCCCAGCACCAGGCCAGTGCGGCGGCGGCCGTCAGGCCCGCGAGCATGGCGGCGGCGCCCGCCGCATCCAGCGCCACGCCCGCGGCCAGCGGCACCAGCATGCGGCTGCCCGCGAACAGGCTGGCCTGCCAGCCGTAGTCGAACGCCTGCCAGCGCGGGCGGGCGAATTGCATCATCAGCCCGAACACGCAGGCGGACGCGGCGCCCATCGCCGCCGCCACGCACATGACGGCCGCCGCCATGCCCGCCGCCGGCGCGCCCAGCCCCACGGCGGCGGCCAGCAGCGCCAGCGCCGCCACGTTCAGGCCCGCGTACAGCGGCAGCGCGCGCGCCATGCCGATGCGCCGCGTGAGCAGCGGCGAGGCTGCGCCCGCCAGCGCCGCCACCACGCCGCCCGCGATGCCCGCCAGCCACGCGGCCTGCGCGGGGGCGAAGCCGTGGTCGAGCAGCAGCGGCTTCAAATAGAACCACGCCGCCCCGATGAACGGGAAGTAGCTCACCAGCAGCACCGCCCAGCGCCACGCGCCGGGCTGCGCGCCCCAGCCGCGCACCAGCGCGGCGAGGTGGGGGCGCGGTGCCTGGGGCTGCGGCGCGTCGGCGGGCTCGCGGCGCACCGCCCAGGCCAGCAGCAGCGTGCCGCTGGCGAGCGCCGCGGCCAGGCACGCGAAGGGCGCGCGCCAGCCCCAGCGGGCCTGCACCAGCAGCATCAGCCCGCCGCCCGCGATGGCCCCGAGCGACAGGGCTGCCGCGCGCACGCCTCCGGCGCGCATGCGCTCGTCGGGCGGCAGCAGGCGGATGGCGAGCGCGCTCACGGGAATGTCGGCCCAGGTGGCGGCCAGCGCGGCGGCGCAGGCCAGCGCGAACAGCCAGGCGCGCTGCGCCAGCAGCTCCTGCCAGCCCAGCGCCAGCAGCACCGCCGCATAGCCCAGGCACAGGGCCAGCGCCCAGGCGCGGTAGCGCGGCGCACCGCCCGCGCCGCGCGCTTCCACGGGGGCGGCCAGCGCGAACTTGAGCAGCGCGGGCAGGCCCGCGAGCTGGAATAGCCCGATGGCCGTGCCTGACCAGCCATGCTGGCGCATCACCAGCGGCAGGCCCAGCCACAGATAGACGCTGGGCGCGGTGAGCGTGAGGTGCAGCCAGCCGAACAGGGCCTGCAGCAGCCAGGCGGGGCGGGCGTTCATGCGGCGGGCCTGCGAGCGACGAGCACGCCCAGCGGCGCCATCGGGAAGGCGGGCGACTGCATCTCTTCGATATGTATGAACCCGGCCTGCGCCAGCAGCGCGCGCAGCTCGCCCCGGCGCGTCACGCGGCGGCCCAGCAGGCGCATGGGCAGGTAGTAGGGCAGCACGCGCAGCGCCTCGGCGGGCGCATTGGGCACCTCGGCGTGGGCGCAGACGAAGACGCCGCCGGGCGCCAGCGCCGCGAAGACCTGGGCGACGGCCGCTGCGGCGTCGGGCACGAAGTGCAGCACCGACGAGCACCACACGAGGTTGTAGCCCGCGCCGATGCCGCCTTGCGCCAGATCGCCGCCCAGGGCGGTGAAGCGATCGGACAGGCCCGCCTCGCGGGCGTTCTGCGCCGCCACGGCCACGGCTTCGGGCCAGTCGAATACGGTGGCGTGTAGCGCGGGCTGGGCCTGCAGCAGCGCCAGCGCGATCCAGCCCGGGCCGCCGCCCAGGTCGAGCAGGCGGCGCGCGGCGGCGGCCTCGGGCACCTGCTGCAACACGGCCAGCGCGGCGGGCACGCTGACCGCGCGCTGCTCCTGGCCGATCTGCGCGCGCGCGGCGGCGGCCCAGCCTTCGGCGGCGGCGGGCAGCAGCGGGGCGGCCTGGCCGTCGCCCTGCGGGCCGTGCTGCAGTTGGCCTTGCATCAGGCTACTGGCGCGGCGCAGCGAGCGCAGGCGGAACAGCCATGCGCCGCCGCAGTGCTGGGGCGAGGCGCCGTGCAGGTAGCGCCGCGCGAAGGCCGAGAGGCGGTAGCTGGAGGCGTCGCGCTCCAGCACGCCCATGCTCCAGAGCAGCTCCAGCCAGAGCGCGGTGTTGGGCGCGTGCCAGCCCAGCGCCTGGGCGAGCGCGCCGGGCGTGTGCGGCTCGGCGAGGCGGTCGAGCGCGCCGGATTCGAGCGCCAGCACCAGCGCCTCGGCCTGCACCTGGGCGGCGGCGAGGTTCCACAGCGGCTGCAGCGGGTGAGGGGTGTTCATGGTGTCTCCCTCCATCACATGCGCCAAGTCAGCCGCAGGCCCAGCTCGCGCGGTGGGCTGTAGACGACGACCTGGCCGTTCAGGTAGCCCACGGCGTCGTAGCGCCGGTTGGTGGCGTTACGCACGTAGGCCGAGATTTCCCAGGGGCCGCTCGCATAACCCGCGGCCAGGTTCAGCGGCGTGTAGCCGGGGCGGGTGTACCGGTTGGCCGCGTCCAGATAGACCTTGCCCGTGCCCTGCACCGCCGCCTGCGCCCACCAGCCGCGCGGCGCGTCGTAGCGCAGCGCGAGGTGCGCGTTGACGTCGGGCGCAAAGGGGTTGCGGTGGCCGTCGTAAACGGCGGCGCCGTCGCTGAAGCGCCCGAAGCGCGTGCGGTTCAGCCCTAGCGCCGTCTGCAGTTGCCAGCCACCGCCGAACACGTAGTTCAGCTCCAGGTCCAGACCCGTGGAGCGTGCGCGCGCCGCGTTCGTCATGTAGACCACGCCGGGCAGGCCCATCTGCTGCACCTGCATGTCGCGCACCTGCTGGGTGTAGAGGGCGGCCGCGTAGCGCAGGCGCTGATCCAGCAGCCGGCCTTTGGCGCCGATCTCCACGGCGCGCACCGTCTCAGGGGCGTAGCCCGCATAGCCCATCGCGGGCGAGAACACGTTGAAGCCGCCCGCGCGGTAGCCCTCGCTGTAGGTGGCGTAGACCTGCGCCGTGGGCGCCCACTGGTACTGCAGCGAGAGCTTGGGGCTGAAGCGCGACCATTCTTCGCCGCGCCGCGCGCTGCCCTGCGGCGTCAGCCGCACGCGGTTGCGCTCGATGCGCGCTCCGACGGTCAGCGTCCAGCGGTCGGCCAGCGGCACCGTCCAGTGCGTGAACAGGGCGGTGGTGCTGCCGCCGAGCCGGGCCGTGGGCCGCATCAGGCCGGTGGGCAACTGCTGCTCGTAGCGCAGGTCGTGGCCGTCGCGGTCGGCGTAGAGGCCCGCGAGCCAGCGCGCGCCCCGCGTCTCGCCTTCCAGGCGCAGCTCCTGCGAGGTGGTGGCGAGGCGGTAGTCGCGCTTCACGTGCATCAGGCTGGCGGGCTGGAAGTCGGTGTCCTGCAGCACGCGGTCGTCGAAGACGTTGCGCGCGGTGATGGAGCGCAGCCGCAGGCCGGGGCCGAAACGGTGCGACACGTCGAGCGACAGCGTGCGTCCGCGCGAGCGGTTCCAGCCCTCCGTGCCCGAGTTCACGCTGGCGCGCGGTGCCTGGACGCTGCCCCAGAGCGACGCGCCGTCGTCCCAGCGCTGCGCGGCGTAGCGCAGGCTGGCCTCGGTGGCGGTGGTAGGCGTCCAGCGCAGCACCAGGCGCCCGCTCTGGCGCTCGCGCCCGTCCACGCGCTGGCCCGTGGACTGGTGGCGGATGAAGCCGTCCTGCTCCCGCCATTCGCCCGACAGGCCCAGGTAGAGCTGCCCGGGCACCAGCGCACGGCCCAGCTCCAGGCTGCCCGCGCGCTGGCCGTGGCTGCCCGCTTCGCCGGAGAGCGCGGCATAGGGTGCATCGCCCGGCTGGCGCGTGATGATGCTGACCACGCCCGCCTCGGCATTGCGCCCGTGCAAGGTGGACTGCGGGCCGCGCAGCACCTCCACGCGCTCCACGCCCTGCAGGCTGTGGTCGAAACCCTGGGCCATGAGCGTGGGCACGCCATCGACGAGCAGCAGCGTCGATGATGAGAACGAGACGAAGTTGGCCGTCAGCCCGCGCATCACCGGCGGCTGCGTGGCCGACTGCCCGAACGCCTGGAACGTGAAGCCCGGCACCTGGGCCGCCAGCGCGTCGAGGCCGTGGATGCCGGTGGATTCCAGCGCCGCGCCATCAAACACCGAGACGCTGGCGGGCAGCGCGTCCAGGCTCTCGGCCTGCTTGTTCACGGTGACGGTGACTTCGGGCAGCACGGGCTGCGCGCGGGCGGCGCCGCACAGCGCCAAGGCGGCGGCGAGGGGCGCAAGAGGCCAGCGGTGAGGGGATGGCATGGGGTTCTCGTCCTTTCCAGGAGGGCTAAGGGATGGCCGTCCAATTCTGGGAAAGATGAGAATCGCTATCATTTGAAAACATATGCACGGCGGAGCATTTCGTATGCGAAACGCCGTGCGGCCCGCCGCATGACCCCCTGCCACCTCTGCGCCACACCCGCTTCAAACCCGCCCGGCTGGGTGCGCCAGGCGCTGCCCGCCGAGCTGGGCGACTGCCATGCCGAGCGCTTCTCGCTGGGCGACGGGCTGGTGCTGGCGCGCTCGCACTACTGCCCGGTGAGCGACCTGGCCGAGGACAGCGTGAACGCCGATACCTCCGATCAGGGCCGCACGCTGGTCATCACGCTGGGCCTGTCGGGCGAATCGGGCTTTCTGGCGCAGGGTGGCGGCGCGCTGCGCTTCGCCGCGGGCATGACCACGCTGGCGGCGTTTCGCGGCAGCCAGGGCCAGCGGCGCTACGCGGCGGGGCGGCCGGTGCGCCAGTTGCGCCTGCTGATCGGCGGGCAGGCGCTGGATCGCTACCTGGGCGCGGAGCTGTCGCAGCGCCTCACGCAGGTGGACGGCGTGCGCCAGCTCGACCACCGCGCCAGCCTGCCCGGCAGCCTGGCGCTGGCGCGGCGGCTGATGCTGCCGCCCGGCCCGCAGCCCACCGATGCGCTGGATCTACACATCGCCATGCTGAGCCTGGCGGCGCTGGAGCTGCGCCACCTTGCGCCGCCGCCCCCGGCACCCACACTGCGCTGGTCGGAGGGCGAGCTGGAACGGCTGGAGCGGGCGCGCGAGCTGCTCGCCACGCGGATGGACCGGGACATCACGCTGGCCTGGCTGTGTGCTTCGGTAGGCATGAACGAGCACCGCCTCAAGCAGGGCTTTCGCTCCGTGTTCGGCACCACGCCGCAGCGGATGCTGCTGGAGCTGCGCATGCGCCGCGCCTGGGCGCTGCTGGAGACAGGCTGCCAGGTGGCGCAGGCGGGCTGGCAGGTGGGGTACGCGCACCCGTCCAATTTCAGCGCGGCGTTCACGCGCTTCTTCGGGCGCAGCCCCAAGTCGGTTTTCGGGCGGCGATCCGGGTAGAAAAAAGATAGCTGCTGGCGCTGGGCTGGCGGGCGCTGGAGGCCGATTTCACCAAAAAACCTCAGACCAGCCGCGCCGCCTCCAGCTCTTTCTTGAGATAGGCGTAAAAGAGCGGCGCCGCCACCAGCCCGGCGGGGCCGAACACCGCCTCGGCCACGAACATCACCGACAGCAGCTCCCACACGCCCATGTGCGTGCGCTGGCCCACCACCTTGGCGTTGATGACGTATTCGGCCTTGTGGATCAGGATCAGGAAGGCCAGGCAGGCCACCGCCGCCGTCGGCGAGACGGACAGGCCCACCAGCGTGAGCACCGCGTTGCACAGCAGGTTGCCCACGATGGGCACCAGCCCGGCCACGAAAGTGAGCGTGATGAGCGCGGGCGTGTAGGGCAGCCGCATGTCCCACAGCGGCAGCACCAGCAGCAGGAACAGGGCGGTGAGCAGGGTGTTGAAGGCCGCGATCCAGAACTGCGCGGCGACGATCTGGCGGAAGGCATCGCCCATGCGGGCCACGCGCAGTGCCAGTTCCTGCGCCAAGGGGCCGCGCGTGCCTTTCATGCTGCGCACGGCGGCCAGCGCGCCGATGAGCAGTCCCACGTAAGCGTAGAGCAGCCCGGTGAGCCACACGCGCCCGGCCATGGCGAGCGCGCCCGACTTGGCCGCCAGGTAGCCGGCGATGGCGCGCTGGATCTCGGCCGCGCCCGCGGGCAGCTGGGCGGCGATGTCGGGCGGCAGCTTCAGGCGCAGCTCCAGCACGGTGCGCGCCAGGTAGTCCAGCAGCTCGCGGTACTGCTGCGGCGCATCGACGATGTAGGTGCGCGAGTGCGACAGCGCCAGTGCCATGAACAGCAGCGGCGAGAGCATCACCAGCGCGGCGGCCAGCGTCTGCCCGCTGACCGGCAGGCGGCGCGGCAGCCACCCCAGGCGTGGCGCCAGCCAGCGCGTGAGCAGGAAGCCCAGGCAGACGCACAGCAGGCCGGGCAGCAGGCCGCGCAGCATCACCAGCAGCAGCGTGCCGCCCATGAGCAGGTAGCTGGCGATCTTGACGCCGCGCGTGGGCGGCGGGAAGGGCGGTTGCCCGGAAGCCATGGAGGGAAGCGGTATCAGGCCACCACGACGGCGGCACCCGCGCCGCGCTCGGCGATCGTGCCGATCGCATGAACCGCCTCGCCCGCGGCGCGCAGCGTCGCGGCCGTGGCGTCGGCATGGGCCGCATCCACCACCACCACCATGCCGATGCCGTTGTTGAACGTGCGGTTCATCTCGACGTCGTCGATCCCGGCGGTCTTCTGCAGCCAGGCGAACAGCTCGGTCTGTGGCCAGCTTCCGGCCTTCAGGTGCGCGGCCAGGCCCTCGGGCAGCACGCGCGGGATGTTCTCCAGCAGGCCGCCGCCGGTGATGTGGGCCAGGGCCTTGATGGGGTGCTTTTCCAGCGCGGCCAGCACGTTCTTCACGTACAGGCGCGTGGGCTCCATGACGGCCTGCTTGAAGGGCTTGCCATCCAGCGTGGCGGGCAGATCGGCGCCACCTTGTTGTGCGCGCTCGATGCACTTGCGCACCAGGCTGAAGCCGTTGGAGTGCACACCGCTCGACGCCAGGCCCAGCACCACGTCGCCCGCGGCCACGTTCTTGCCCGTCAGGATCTTGGACTTCTCGACCGCGCCCACGGCGAAGCCGGCCAGGTCGTATTCGCCCGCCGGGTACATGCCGGGCATCTCGGCGGTCTCGCCGCCGATCAGCGCGCAGCCGGACAGCTCGCAGCCCTTGGCGATGCCGCCCACGACGGCGGCGGCGGTGTCCACGTCGAGCTTGCCGCAGGCGAAATAGTCCAGGAAGAACAGCGGCTCGGCGCCCTGCACCAGCACGTCGTTCACGCTCATGGCCACCAGGTCGATGCCCACGGTGTCGTGCATGTTCCACTCGAAGGCCAGCTTGAGCTTGGTGCCCACGCCGTCGGTGCCGCTGACCAGCACGGGCTCCTGGTAGCGCTTGGGCACCTCGAACAGCGCGCCGAAGCCGCCGATGCCGGCCATCACGCCCTCGCGCAGGGTTTTCCTGGCCAGCGGCTTGATGCGTTCGACCAGGGCGTCGCCCGCGTCGATGTCGACGCCGGCGTCTTTGTACGAGATGGGGGTGGAGGAGCTCATGGCGGTGCGGGTGGGCGAAAACAGCGGATTTTAAGGGGCCGTAAAATCACCGGCTGCTCCGGCTCTGCGACGGCAGGGCTTTTCCATCCGCTCCCCATGCAATCCCATACCTCCCGCCACGTCCGATGAAGCAACTGGCGCTCGACATCGGCCTGGCCACCGGCCCCACGCTGGACAACTTCCACGCCGGTCCCAACGACCAGGCGCTGCAGCACCTGCGCCTGGCCGCCGGTGACGGCGCCGCGCCGCGCTCGCCCGTGCCCACCTACCTGTGGGGCGAGACGGGCACGGGCAAGTCGCACCTGCTGCGCGCCGTGTACGAGGCGCTGCGCGGCCAGGGTGCGCGCGTGGGCTGGCTGGATGCCTCCGTGGCCGCGCCCACGGCTTTCGACGAGCGCTGGAGCGCCGTGCTGCTCGACGACGTGCACCTCTACACCACCGGGCAGCAGGCGGCCGCGTTCAACTGGTTCGTCAATGCCATCAGCCCCGCCGTGGGCGCGCCGCGCTGGGTGCTGGCGGCCGGGCTGGTGCCGCCGGCCGACCTGCCGCTGCGCGACGACCTGCGCACGCGCCTGGGCTGGGGCCACGTGTTCCAGCTGCACCTGCTTCATGAACCCGAGCGCCGCGCCGTGCTGCGCCAGCAGGCCGACGCGCGCGGCATCTTCCTGTCCGACGACGTGCTGGACTACATGCTGGGCCGCTTCTCGCGCGACTTGGGGCACCTGACGCAACTGCTCGACCGGCTCGACGGCTTCGCCCTGCGCACGCAGCGCGCGGTCACCATCCCCTTGCTCAAGACCATGCTGGAATCCGAATGACCCGCCCCCGTCTGGCCCTGTTCGATCTCGACCATACGCTGCTGCCGCTCGATTCCGACTACGAGTGGGGCGAGTTCACCATCCGCATCGGCTGGGCCGACCGGGCCGAGTTCGGCCGGCGCAACCAGGCGTTCTACGACGCCTACGTGGCCGGCACGCTCGACGTGCACGAGTACGTGCGCTTCGCCACCGAGGCCGTGTGCCGGCGCGGCGCGCAGGCCGCGGCCGACGCGCACGCGCAATTCATGCGCGAGGTGATCGCCCCGGCCATCCGCGCGCAGGCGCTGGCGCTGCTGAAGCAGCACCGCGACGCGGGCGACGAGGTGCTCATCATCACCGCCACCAACGAGTTCGTGACCCGTCCCATCGCCCAGGCGCTGGGCGTGGAACAGCTGCTGGCCGTGGAGCTGGAGCGCGGTGGCGACGGCTGGTATACCGGCGCCATCCGCGGCGTGCCCTCCATGCGCGAAGGCAAGGTGCGGCGCATGGAGGAGTGGCTGGCCGCGCGCGGCCTGGACTGGGCGGGCGTGGAGAGCACCTTCTACAGCGACTCCATGAACGACGTGCCTCTGCTCGAGAAAGTGGACCACCCCGTCGCCACCAACCCCGATCCGCGCCTGCGGGCGCTGGCCCAGGAGCGCGGCTGGCGCATCCTGGACCTTTTCGAAGAAAAAAAATGATCAAGACCTTCATCGACAAACTGCTGGGCAAGGCGGCCCCGCGCGGCGCCAAGCCCCGCTTCGGCAAGCGCGAGGAAGTGCCGGCCTCGGTGCACGGCATCGACCCCGCGCTGGTGGACCGGCGCGCCATCGACGTGGTGCGCACGCTGCAGGACGAGGGCTACCAAGCCTACATCGTCGGCGGCGCCGTGCGCGACCTGCTGTTGGGCCTCAAGCCCAAGGACTTCGACGTGGCCACCGACGCCACGCCCGAGCAGGTCAAGGGGCTGTTCCGCCGCGCCTTCATCATCGGCAAGCGCTTCCGCATCGTGCACGTGGTGCACGGGCGCGGCCGCGAGCACGAGGTGATCGAGGTTTCCACCTTCCGCGCCTACCTGGACAACGCCGCGGCTGAGGCCGTGAGCGGCAACGAGAAGACCAGCAAGGCCGCCCTGGCGGGCATGCAGCACGCCGTGGACGCATCGGGCCGCGTGCTGCGCGACAACGTCTGGGGTCCGCAGGACGAGGACGCCACGCGGCGCGACTTCACCGTCAACGCCATGTACTACGACCCGCAGACGCAGATCGTGGTGGACTTCCACAAGGGCATCCAGGACGCGAAGAAGAAAACCTTGCGCATGATCGGCGACGCCGCCGCGCGCTACCGCGAGGACCCGGTGCGCATCATCCGCGCCGTGCGCTTCGCGGCCAAGCTGAGCGCGCTGGGCTTCACGCTGGAGGCCAGGACCGCCAAGCCGCTGGCCGAATGCAAGCGCCTGCTGCAGGAGGTGCCGCAGAGCCGCCTGTTCGACGAAATGCTCAAGCTCCTGCAGACGGGCCACGCCAGCGCATCCATCGAGCAGCTCCAGAAGCTGGGCCTGGAGCGGGGCATCTACCCGCTGCTGGACGTGGTGGTGGAGCGCGCTGGCGAGCCCCTGGTGCAGGCCGTGCTGCAGGACACCGACCGCCGCGTGGGCGAGGGCAAGGCCGTGGCGCCCAGCTTCCTGCTGGCCTGCGTGCTGTGGCCCGACGTGAAGACCGGCTGGGAGCAGCGCCTGGCGCGCGGCGAGCACGCCTTCCCGGCGCTGCAGGAGGCGATCGACGCGGTGTTCGAGCAGCGCATCGGCGACGTGTCCGGGCGCGGCAAGCTGGCCGCCGACATGCGCGAGATCTGGGTCATGCAGCCGCGCTTCGAGAAGCGCTCGGGCAGCACGCCTTTCGGCATGGTGGCGCACATCCGCTTCCGCGCGGGTTTCGACTTCCTGCGCCTGCGCGCCGATGTGGGCGAGGTGGGCGAAGGCCTGGTCGAGTGGTGGCAGGAGTTCTCCATCACCGACGACGCGCGCCGCCAGGACATGATCGCGCAGGCGCGCGAGGAGCAGCGCCAGCAGCAGCGCAAGGCCGCGTCCGTGGTGCGCCGCGTGCCCAAGGCGCCTGCCGCTGCGGCGCCGGCGCCACAGGGCGATGAAGTGGAAGAGGTGCCCGCCGCCGACGGCGCCGCGCCCAAGAAGCGCCGCCGGCGCCGCCGCAAGCCCGCGGGCGGCGAGGGCAGCGCAGCGCCCGAGGCCTGAGCGTGAACGTGGGCGCCTGGATCGGCCTGGGCGCGAACCTGGGCGACGCCCGCGCCGCGCTGCGCGTCGCCGTGCGGGCGCTGGCCGCGCTGCCCGGCACGCGCGTGCTGCGCGTCTCGTCGCTCTACCGCAGCGCGCCCGTCGATGCCGGCGGGCCGGACTACCTCAATGCCGTGGCCGAGCTGGACACGCCGCTCGCGCCGCTGGCGCTGCTGCACGCGCTGCAGTCCATCGAGCAGGCCGCCGGCCGCGAACGCCCCTACCGCAACGCGCCGCGCACGCTGGACCTGGACCTGCTGCTCCATGGCGACGAACGGCTGGACAGCCCCGAACTCACCGTGCCCCACCCGCGCATGGGCGAGCGCGCTTTCGTGCTGCTGCCGCTGGCGGAGTTGGCGCCCGGCCTGGTCCGTGCGGAGCAACTCGCCGCGGTGACGGGCCAGCGCATCGAGCGCGTGGAGCAGGACTGGGTGGGCTTCTGAAACGATAGCTGCCCGCGCTTGCCATCCAAAGTTTTCCGCATGAAAACATGCGGAAACCCTTGCGTATCAAGCGCGACCAGCTATCGTTTTCAATCGACCCGTGCGCCGGAGGACTTCACCACCTGCTGGTACTTGGCGCGCTCGGCGGCCATGAAGGCGTCGAACTGCTCGGGCGAGGTGGGCACGGGCTCGGCCATCAGCAGCTCGAAGCGGGTCTGCGTCTCGGGCGCCTTGAGCGCGTCGGTGAAGGCCTTGCCCAGCTTGGCGATCACCGGCTTGGGCGTGCCGGCGGGTGCCACCAGGCCCCACCAGGTGTCGATGGAAAAGCCCGGGTAGGTGTGCGAGAGCGGCGGCACGCCCGGCAGCATGGGGCTGGTGGCCAGCGACGTGACGGCCAGCGCCTTGAGCTTGCCTGCCTTGATGTTGGGCGCGGCGGCGGCCAGGTTGTCGATGTTGAAGTCCAC
>Ga0222428_100455_pt1 | contig 14728 bp, 10 predicted proteins | sample 2B5Ametagenome_FD_182471 | JGI IMG/M metagenome (GOLD analysis project Ga0222428, IMG submission 182471) | Enriched microbial communities from leaf-cutter ant dump, University of Wisconsin, Madison, United States - 2B5A (version 2) | ecosystem: Environmental > Terrestrial > Nest > Insects nest >...
TCTTCACGTCCTTCACGCCGGGCACCTTCTTCACGGCTTCCAGGTAGGTGGTGCCGGTCTGCACGGCCACCACCTTGCCGGCCAGGTCGCCGGCCTTGCCGATCTCGGCCTTCATGGAGACGATCTGGCCGCCCGAGCAGTAGTGCGGCAGCGTGAAGGTGACGGCCTTGGAGCGCTCGTCGGTGATGGCATGCGAGGCGATCACCAGGTCCCAGCGGTCCTGCGCCAGGCCGGTGAGCAGGGCGTCGAAGCCCACGGTCTTCCACTCGTGCTTGAGGCCCATCTTCTTGACCACGGCCTCGGCCACCTCGATCTCGTAGCCCGTGAGCTGCTTGCCCTTGAAGAAGTTGAAGGGCGCGTACTGCCCCTCGGAGCCAAGGACGATGGTGCCGCTCTTGCGGATGTCCTCCAGCGGGCGCGCCTGCACGGCGACGGCGGTGCACACGGCCAGCACGGCGGCGGCCAGGGTCTTGAGCATCTGCATGAACGTGTTCCTGCGTGGGAGTGTTTTCAGGTACAAAAAATCCGGCCTTGCGGATCACAAGCCGGAAAACCGTTGCCCGCGCAAGGGGCCCGGGTGGGGCGCGTCACGAGGCGGTCACATTATAGGGAGCCCGCCTGGGCGGCGCGCATCGCCACAAACCCTGTCACATCCGCATCAGCGTGGACTTGCCGAACAGGCTCTCCAGCAGGTCCACGGCCAGTTCGGCCGTCTGGTTGCGCACGTCCAGCGCCGGGTTCAGCTCCACCAGGTCGGCCGAGCCGAGCGCGCCGCTGTCGGCCAGCATCTCCATGCACAGCTGCGTCTCGCGGTAGGTGGGGCCGCCGCGCACGGCCGTGCCCACGCCGGGGGCCACGGATGGGTCCAGGCAGTCCATGTCGAAGCTCACGTGCAGGTGCGTGTCCCGGTCCACGTCCTTCAGGGCAGCCTGCATCACGGCGCGCATGCCCAGCTCGTCGATGGTGCGCATGTCGAACACCTCGATGCCGTGCTCGCCCACGAAGCGCTTTTCGTTCGGGTCCACGCTGCGCACGCCGACCTGGGCGATTTCGCCCGCGTGCAGGGCCGGGCCGCTGCCGGCCAACTGCGTGAGCGCCTGCGGGCCCTGGCCCAGCAGGCAGGCCAAGGGCATGCCGTGCAGGTTGCCGCTGGGGGTGGTGTCGGGCGTGTTGGCGTCGGCATGGGCGTCGAACCAGAGCACCTTCAGCCGCTTGCCGCGCGCGCGGCAGTGCCGGGCCACGGCGCTGATGGAGCCGATCGCCAGGCAGTGGTCGCCGCCCATCAGCAGCGGCAGCTCACCGGCCTCCAGGGCAGCGTGCGTGGCGGCGAAGACCGCCTGGTTCCAGGCCACCACCTCGGCCAGGTGGCGAAATCCCTCCGAGGGCGCGTCCTGCGGATTGCCCGGGCCGGCCAGGTTGCCGATGTCGCGCACGGCAAAGCCCCGCTCGCGCAGCGCACGGGCGATGCCCGCGATGCGCAGCGCGTCCGGGCCCATGCTGGCGCCGAGCACGCTGGCGCCCACGTCGGTGGGCGCGCCGATCAAGGTCAGGACAGGCATGTGCTTCTCCGGCAGGTGGGGGGTGGAACGAAAGGGGCATGCTGCACCCGCGGGCGCTCCGTCAGCGTAGGAATGCGTCGTACCCGGTCTTGAGGATCAGCAGCCCCACCACCAGGATGAAGATGCCGCGCACGAAGCCCGCCCCGTGCTTGAGCGCCAGGTGCGTGCCCAGCACGCTGCCGACCACGTTGGCCACGGCCAGCGGCAGCGCGATGTGCCACCACACGTGGCCCTTGAGCGTGAACAGGATCAACGCCGCCAGGTTGGTGGCCAGGTTCAGCAGCTTGGCCGACACCGAGGCGTTCAGGAAGTCGTAGCCCAGCACGCGCACGAACAGGAAGACGAAGAAGCTGCCCGTGCCGGGGCCGAAGAAGCCGTCGTAGAAACCGATCAGCACCCCGATCAGGCTGGCCACCAGGGTTTCCCGGCGCGCCGCGAAGCGCGGGGCGTGCTCGCGGCCGAGGTCCTTGCGCGCCAGGGTGTAGAGCAGCAGACCGGCCAGCACCACGGGCAGCAGCTTGCGCAGGAAGTCCGCCGAGATCAAGGTGACCACCCACGCCCCGGCGAAGGCGCCGGCGAAGCTGGCCAGAGCCGCCGGCAGCATGGCCGGCCAGCGCATCCGCACGCGGCGGCTGAACTGCCAGGCGGCCACGCCCGTGCCCCAGATGGCGGCGCTCTTGTTGGTGCCCAGCAGCGTGGCGGGCGGGGCGGCGGGGAAGGTGGCGAACAGGGCCGGCAGCAGGATCAGGCCGCCTCCGCCGACGATCGCGTCCACGAAACCGGCCAGCAGCGAGGACAGCGAGACGATGATCCATTCCATCCGCCGGATTGTCGCACCGCCCTGCAGCCCGCCCGGGGCGGCGCCGGAGGACAAAAAAAAGCACCTGGGTCACAGGTGCCTTGGGAATTGCGAGCATCTCGACGCGGATGCTAATGATTGTGTGTTCTTGGAATTTAGGGCTGTCTCCTCGGTCCCCTCGTGTGGCGTGCCGAGGCGCGCTTCGAGTGCATGCAATGTAACCATCGCACCCCGATGGTGCATCGGTGATTTCCCGCACCCCCTGGACAGGGCGCCCGCTCCCCGATACCTCCCGTTTTCCCATTTGGCACAACTTGTGCGATGCGTTTCCCGACGTTACAAGGAGGGCGAGCGATGCGGTATGGATGGCATGGGGTCCTGGTGGGAGTGGCGGGCTGGGGGCTGCTGCCCTGCGCCGTGCAGGCGCAGGCCGCGGGCGCGCCCGTGCGGCCCGGCATGGTGGACGCGCAGGCGCTCAGCGCGGCCGACACGGGCTGGATGCTCACGGCCACGGCGCTGGTGCTGCTCATGACGCTGCCGGGCGTGGCGCTGTTCTACGCCGGCATGGTGCGGCGCAAGAACGTGCTCAACACCATGGCCAGCGTGGTGGCCATCGCCGCGCTGGTCAGCGTGCTGTGGTTCGCGGCGGGCTATTCGCTGGCCTTCACGCCGGACACGGCCTGGCTGGGCGGGTTCGCGCGCATGGGGTTCGACGGCCTGCAGTTCGACCTGGCGGCCGGGCGCGTGGCCGTGAGCCACGTGGCGCCGCACATCCCCGAGTCGGTCTACGCCATGTTCCAGCTCACCTTCGCCATCATCACGGCGGCGCTGGTCGTGGGCGCCTTCGTGGAGCGCATTCGCTTCGCGCCGATGCTGGTCTTCATCGGGCTGTGGTCGCTGCTGGTCTACGCACCCATCGCGCACTGGGTGTGGGAGCCGGGCGGCTGGCTGGCGCGCATGGGCGCGCTGGACTTCGCCGGCGGCGCGGTGGTGCACGTCAACGCCGGCGCGGCGGGGCTGGCCTGCGCGTGGTACCTGGGCCCCCGGCGCGGCTACGGGCGCGAGGCCTTCGAGCCCTACAACCTGGGCTTCACCATGGCGGGGGCGGCGCTGCTGTGGGTGGGCTGGTTCGGCTTCAATGCCGGCTCCGCACTGGCCGCGGACGGGCGCGCGGGCCTGGCGATGGCGGTGACGCACATCGCCGCGGCGGCCGGCGCGCTGGCCTGGATGCTGGGCGAGGCCGTGCTGCGCGGCAAGCCTTCGCTGCTGGGGCTGTGCTCCGGGCTGGTGGCGGGGCTGGTGGCCATCACGCCGGCGGCCGGCTTCGTCACGCCGCGCGCGGCGCTCGCCATCGGCGCCGTGGCCGGGCTGGCCTGCTACTGGGGCGCCACGGCCCTCAAGCGCCTGCTGGGCGCAGACGATTCGCTCGACGTCTTCGGCGTGCACGGCGTGGGCGGCATCGTGGGCTCGCTGCTCACGGGCGTGTTCGCCAGCCGCACCGTGGGCGGCGTGGAGGGCAACGTGCTCACCCAGGCCCTGAGCGTGGGCGCGGTGCTGGCCTTCAGCCTCGCGGCCTCCTTGGTGCTGCTCTGGATGGTGGACTTCGCCCTGGGCCTGCGCGTGGACGAGGAGGGCGAGGCCGCGGGACTGGACCTTTCGCAGCACCGCGAGCGCGTGGGCGGTTGAGGAGCGGACATGAACGACAGCGACAGACTGGCCATCGCCGCCCACCTGCACGTGCTGCTGCGGCGCAGGACGGGGCGGGTGACCGACACCGAATGGATGGCGGCCAACGCCGACTATGCGCAGGAGATCATCCGCTTCGCGCGCCAGCGTGCCCAGCAGGACGATGCGCCCGAGCTGGCCGAATGGGCCGCCAAGCTGGAGCGCGCCACGGCCGAGGCACTGGCCGAGGCGAGCGCGCGCAAGCCCCTGCTGGAGCGGCGGGAGGCTCCCGCGCCGCGCTACGTGGGCGGCATCCGCTAGAAGGCACTCAGCGCGGCTGCGCGCGGATCCATTCGGCCGCCTTCTCGGCCATCATCAGCGTGGGCGAGTTGGTGTTGCCGCTGGTGATGGTGGGCATGGCGCCGGCATCGATCACGCGCAGGCCCTGGATGCCGCGCACGCGCATCTGCGCGTCCAGCACGGCCATCGGGTCGTCGGCGCGGCCCATGCGGGTGGTGCCCACGGGGTGGAAGATGGTGGTGGCGATGTCGCCTGCCAGGCGGGCCAGGTCCTCGTCGCTCTGGTACTGCGGGCCGGGCTTGTATTCCTCGGGCTGGTAGGGCGCGAGCGCGGGCTGGGCCACGATGCGCCGCGTGACGCGCAGGCTGTCGGCGGCCACCTGCCGGTCCTCGGGGGTGGAGAGGTAGTTGGGCGCGATGGCGGGCGCGGCCTTGAAGTCCGCGCTCTTGATCTGGACGCTGCCCCGGCTCGTGGGGTTGAGGTTGCACACGCTGGCGGTGAACGCGGGGAAGCCGTGCAGCGGCTCGCCGAAGGCTTCGAGCGACAGCGGCTGCACGTGGTACTGGATGTTGGCGTGCGGCCGTTCCGGGTCGCTGCGCGTGAAGGCGCCGAGCTGCGAGGGCGCCATGCTCATCGGCCCGCTGCGCTTCCATGCGTATTCGAGCCCGATGCGCGCCTTGCCCAGCAGCGTGCCGGCCAGCGCGTTCAGCGTGGGCACGCCCTTGACCTTGTAGACGGCGCGGATCTGCAGGTGGTCCTGCAGGTTGGCACCCACGCCGGGCAGGTCGTGCACCACCGCGATGCCGTGGCGCTGCAGCAGCGCGCCGGGGCCGATGCCCGAGAGCTGCAGGAGCTGCGGCGAATTGACCGCGCCCGCGCTCAGGATCACCTCGCGCTGCGCGTGGGCGGTGACCATCTCCTCGCCCGTCCAGACCTGCACGCCGGTGCAGCGGCGGCTGCCGTCGGCCTGCGTCTCGATGAGCAGGCGCGAGGCCTGCGCCGAGGTCCACATCTCGAAGTTCGGCCGGCCGTAGCAGGTGGGGCGCAGGAAGGCCTTGGCGGTGTTCCAGCGCCAGCCGGCCTTCTGGTTGACCTCGAAGTAGCCCACGCCTTCGTTGTCGCCGCGGTTGAAGTCGTCGGTGGCAGGGATGCCGGCCTGCTGCGCGGCCTGGGCGAAGGCGTCCAGCACGTCCCAGCGCAGGCGCTGCTTTTCCACGCGCCACTCGCCGCCGCCGCCGGTGGTCTTGCTGCCGTGCAGGCGCTTGAAATTCTCGTTCACGCCCTCGGGGCGGTCCAGGCGCCAGTGGTCTTCGTGGCGGCGGAAGGCGGGCAGCACGTTGTCCCAGCGCCAGGTATCGTCGCCGGTGATCTGCGCCCACTGGTCGTAGTCGCGCGCCTGGCCGCGCATGTAGATCATGCCGTTGATGCTGCTGCAGCCGCCCAGCGTCTTGCCGCGCGGGTAGCGCAGCTGGCGGCCGTTCAGGCCCGCGTCGGGCTCGGTCTGGTAGAGCCAGTCGGTGCGCGGGTTGCCGATGCAGTAGAGGTAGCCCACGGGGATGTGGATCCAGTGGTAGTCGTCCTTGCGGCCGGCCTCCACGAGCAGCACGCGGTTCCTCGCGTCGGCCGACAGGCGGTTGGCCAGCAGGGCGCCGGCCGTGCCGCCGCCGATGATGATGTAGTCGAAGGTGGTGTCGCTCATGGATAAGGGCAGCCCGCGCGGTGGAAGAAAAGAAGTGCAAGGGGCTGGCGGCGCATTGTGCGAGCCCCGGCGCGGGTGTCGAGAGGGAAAGCGCTAGCAGCTATGTTTTATATAGCTGCTAGCGCTTTCTGTATAAGCGCTGGGGCCGGATTTTGATGTTTTTTCAAGAACGGGCCATGAGCGATTCCAGCAGCCGCGCCACGTGGATGGCCTCGCGCGCGGCGCCGTCGGCGATCTGGTGGCGGCAGCTCGTACCGTCGGCCACCACGATGGCGTCGGGTTGCTTGCGGATGGCGGGCAGCAGGCTGGCCTCGGCCATCTGCATGCTGATGTCGATGTGCGCGGCTTCGTAGCCGAAGCTGCCGGCCATGCCGCAGCAGGAGCTTTCGATGAGCTCGGCGCGCGTCTCGGGGATGAGCCCCAGCACCTCCATGATGGGCGTGACGGCGCCGAACGCCTTCTGGTGGCAGTGGCCGTGCAGCAGCACCTGCCGCCCGGCCGGGCGCAGCGCAAGTGCGAAGCGCCCGGCCTGGGCCTCGCGCGCGACGAATTCCTCGAACATCAGCGCCTGCCGCGACACGGCGACCGCCTTGTCGCCCAGGCCCATGGCCAGCGCTTCGTCGCGCAGCGTGAGCAGGCACGAGGGCTCCAGCCCCACCACGGCCACGCCCTCGCGCGCCAGGGGCAGCAGCGCGTCGATGAGCTGCTCCATGCGCTCGCGCGCCTCCTCCACCATGCCGCCGGCCAGGTAGGTGCGGCCGCAGCAGTGGTGGCTGCCATGGCCCTTCTCGACGGTGTGCACGGCGTAGCCGGCAGCGTGCAGCACGCGGGCGGCCGCCAGCGCGTTCTCGGTCTCGAAGGTGCCGTTGAAGGTGTCCACGAACAGCACGGCGGCCTTGCCCGTGGTGCGGGCGGCGGCGAGCGTGTCGGCATGGCTGGAGAACAGCGCGCGGTCGGCTTCCTGCATGCGCCAGAAGGTGTCGCTGCGCCACGCGGGCAGGCTGCGGCGGGCCGACAGGCCCAGCAGCTTCTCGCCCAGCCAGGCGGCGCCGGGCAGGCGGTTGCGCAGGTTCATGAGCCAGGGCATGCGGCTGGCGCTGGCGGCGTACTCGGGCAGGCGGGCGATGAGCCGGTCCTTGAGCGTATGGCCGTGGCGGCGCTTGTAGTGCGCGGTGAATTCGATCTTCATCTTGGCCATGTCCACGCCCGTGGGGCAGTCGCGCTTGCAGCCCTTGCAGCCCACGCACAGGTCCATGGTTTCGCGCATCGCCTCGCTGGTGAAGGCGTCGGGGCCGAGCTGGCCCGACAGCGCCAGGCGCAGCGTGTTGGCCCGCCCGCGTGTGGCGTGCTGCTCGTCGCGCGTGACGCGGTAGCTCGGGCACATGGTGCCCGCGTCGAACTTGCGGCAGTGGCCGTTGTTGTTGCACATCTCCACGGCCTTGGCGAAGCCGCCGGTCACGTCGCCGCCAGTGCCGGGCGCGGTGACTTCCTCGGTCACCGGGTCGGCGTTCACGTTCCAGGCCGACCAGTCGAGCACGGGCGTGATGGGAATGCGCTGGTAGGGCCGAGGCGCACTGGGCGGTGCGAAGCGGAAAAGCGCGCCGTCGTCCATGCGCGGCGGGTCGATGATCTTGCCGGGGTTGAACAGGCCGGCCGGGTCCATGTGCTGCTTGATGGCGCGGAAGGCCTCGTTGATCGCGGGGCCGAACTGCCACCCGATCCACTCGCCGCGGCACAGACCGTCGCCGTGCTCGCCGCTGTAGGCGCCCTTGTACTTGCGCACCAGCTCCGCCGCCTCCTCGCCGATGGCGCGCATCTTGGCGGCGCCGCCCTCGGGGCCGTCCACGCGCATGTCGAGGATGGGGCGCACGTGCAGCGTGCCCACCGAGGCGTGGGCGTACCAGGTGCCGCGCGTGCCGTGGCGCGCGAAGACCTCGGTGAGCGCGTCGGTGTACTCGGCCAGGTGCTCCAGGGGCACGGCGCAGTCCTCGATGAAGCTCACCGGCTTGCCGTCGCCCTTGAGGCTCATCATGATGTTCAGGCCGGCCTTGCGCACTTCCCACAGGTTCTTCTGCGGCGCGTCCTCGGGCATCTGCACCACGCTGCCGGGCAGGCCCAGGTCGCCCATCAGCTCCACGAGCTGGTCGAGCTTGGGCCGCAGACCGACTTTCTCGGGCCCGGCGAATTCCACGAGCAGGATGGCGGCGGGCGTGCCGTCGATCAACGCCGTCTGCATCGTGGGGCGGAAGGCCGGGTTGGCGAGCGCCAGGTCGATCATGGTGCGGTCCACCAGCTCCACCGCGCAGGGGCCGAGCTTGACGATGTGCTGCGCCGCGTCCATCGCCGCGTGGAAGGTGGGGAAGTTCACCACGCCCAGCACCTTGGCGCGCGGCAGCTCGGCCAGTTGCAGGGTGAGGCCGCGCGTATAGGCCAGCGTGCCTTCGGAGCCGATGAGCAGGTGCGCGAGGTTCACCGAGCCGTCGGCGGTGTAGGGCCGTTCGCTCTGGTTGTGGAAGATGTCCAGGTTGTAGCCCGCCACGCGGCGCATCACCTTGGGCCAGCGCGCCTCGATCTCGGCGCGGTGCTGGCCCGCGAGGTCGCGCACGAAGGCTGCGATCTGCGCCGCGCGCCCGCTCAAGGCTGCCACGGGCCCGAAGTCCAGCAGCTCGCCGCTGGACAGCCAGGCGCTGGCGCCCAGCACGTTGTGCACCATGTTGCCGTAGGCGATGGAGCGCGAGCCGCACGAGTTGTTGCCCGCCATGCCGCCCAGCGTGGCCTGGGCGCTGGTGGACACGTCCACCGGGTACCACAGGCCGTGCGGCTTGAGCTGTGCGTTGAGGTGGTCGAGCACGATGCCGGGCTCCACCGTGGCCGTGCCCGCCTGCGGGTCGACATGCAGCACCTTGCGGAAGTGCTTGGTGTTGTCCACCACCAGCGCCGCGCCCGTGGTCTGGCCGCACTGGCTGGTGCCGCCGCCGCGCGGCAGCACGGGCACCTGCAGCTCGCGCGCGACGGCCAGGGCGGTGGCGATGTCGTCCTCCGTCTTCGGCACCATGACCCCCACCGGCATGATCTGGTAGATCGACGCATCCGTGGCGTAGCGGCCGCGCGAGGCGGCGTCGAACATCACCTCCGCCTGCGTCTCCTTGCGCAGGCGCTGTTCCAGCGCGTGGCTGACTTCGTTGGACGGGAGGACGGTCCCCGCAGGGGCGAGGCGGGCTTGCGGATCTCTGTGCATGGCGGCTTTCTGGGTGGGGATGCGCGGCGCGATCGTGGATGGCCCGAGCATCCGCCGGAACGTGGGATGGTGTCAATTTGAATTTTGTATTCATAAACACAATGCGCCAATCCTCTGTGATTCAGGGAAATCCATGATTTGCATTTGTCTTTTGAATGCAAAACTGTGCCCTGCCTTCGCAAGGAATGTCTCGCGTCTGCGCGGCGGCACGCCGGAGCCGCTGCAGCCATTGCAGCCCACCACCCCCATCGAGGAAGACAAGCCATGTACGCAAGAAACCCCGTCCGCGCCGTCGCCGGCGCCGCCATCTCGTTGCTGAGCCTGCTGGGCTCCGCGCATGCCGACTGGGCGCCCACCAAGGCCGTCGAGTTCGTGGTGCCGTTCTCGCCCGGAGGCGCCTCCGACCAGATGGCGCGCGTCATCCAGGCGGCCATCACCAAGCACGAGCTGGTGAAGACGCCCATCGTGATCCAGAACAAGGCGGGCGCCTCCGGCGCCGAGGGCATCCTGGACGTGAAGAGCGCGGCCAAGGACCCGCACAAGGTGCTGGTCGGCTCCACCGCCATCTTCACCGTGCCCATGGCCACAGGCCTGCCCTTCAACTGGAAGGACCTCACGCCCGTGGGCATGGTCGCGCAGGACGAGTTCGTGCTGTGGGTGAACGCGGCCACGCCCTACCAGACCGCGGGCGACTACCTGGCGGAGGTGAAGAAGGCGCCCGGCAAGCTCAAGATGGGCGGCACCAGCTCCAAGCGCGAAGACCAGGTGATCACCGCTTCGGTAGAGCAGAAGGCGGGCGTGAAATTCACCTATATCCCATACAAGGGCGGCGGCGAGGCCAGCACCCAGCTCGTGGGCAAGCACATCGACTCCAACACCAACAACCCCAGCGAGTCGATCGCGCAATGGCGCGTGGGACAGGTGCGGGCGCTGTGCCTGTTCTCCGACAAGCGCTCGGGCTACACCGCCAAGGTCACCGAAACCCAGGGCTGGGCCGACATTCCCACCTGCAAGGAGCAGGGGCTGGACGTGTCCTACAACATGCTGCGCGGCTTCTTCCTGCCGGGCGGCGTGACGGCGGAGCAGACCCAGTTCTATGCCGACCTGCTCAAGAAGGTGGTGGAGACGCCCGAGTTCAAGGAATACCTGGAGAAGAACGCGCTGCGCCCCGACTTCATGGTGGGCCAGCAGTTCACGGACTTCCTCGCCAAGGATGAGGCCCGCCATGCGGAGATCATGAAGTCGGCCGGCTTCATGGCCAAGAAGTGAGCGGGGCCGCCATGACGGACGCGGCGCACGGCCACGCGGTGGAGGAGCCGCGCGGCCTGACCCGGCGCGCGGTGGAGTGGGGCGTGGCCGCGCTCCTGCTGGCCCTCGCCGCGCTGGTGGTCTGGGACAACCTGCGCATCGGTGCGGGCTGGGACGACTCGGGGCCCCAGGCGGGCTACTTCCCCCTGCGCGTGGGCGTGGCGGTCGGCATCGCCGCGCTGGCCGTGGCGTGGCAGGCCCGGCGCGAGCGGGCGCAGGAGCTGTTCGCCACCTGGGAGCAGCTCAGGAGCGTGTCGCAGGTGCTGGTGCCGCTGGGGGTCTACGTCGCCCTGATCACGACGCTGGGCATCTACGTGGCCTCGGCCCTGTTCATCGCCGCCTTCATGCGCTTCGCGGGCGGCTACGCCTGGTGGAAGTCGCTGGCCCTGGGGGTGTTCACCAACCTCCTGCTGTTCGTGGTGTTCGAGATCCAGTTCAAGGTGCCGCTGCCCAAGGGGCCGCTAGAAGCCTGGCTGGGCTACTGATGTGGGACACCCCCCTGAGGCGCTGCGCGCCTTCCCCCCTCTCCTGCGGGAGGAGGGACGCCGCCGGTGGCCGGGCAAAGCCCGCTCCACGGCGTCCGCTGGCTCAGGGCGCGCGCTGCTTGCGTGTCGCCGGCAATACAGATCGGAGTAAATGATGGAAGACCTAGGCGCATTGCTGCACGGCTTCAGCGTCGTGCTGTCGTGGAGCAACATGGGGCTGATGCTCGTGGGCATCCTGCTGGGCATCGTGGTGGGCGTGCTGCCGGGCCTGGGCGGGCCCAACGGCGTGGCCATCCTGCTGCCGCTGACCTTCGGCATGTCGCCCACGTCGGCGATCATCCTGCTCAGCTGCATCTACTGGGGGGCGCTGTTCGGCGGCGCCATCACCTCGGTACTGTTCAACATCCCGGGCGAGGCGTGGTCGGTGGCCACGACGTTCGACGGCTATCCCATGGCCCAGCGCGGCCATGCGGGCGAGGCGCTCACGCTGGCCTTCACCGGCTCCTTCGTGGGCGCCATTTCGGGCGTGCTGCTCATCACCTTTCTCGCGCCGCTGGTGGCCTCGTTCGCGCTGGAGTTCGGCCCTCCCGAGTTCTTCGCCGTGTTCTTCCTCACGTTCTGCAGCTTCATCGGCATGGGCAAGGAGCCCAAGGCCAAGATCGTCGCGGCCATGGGCCTCGGCCTGCTGCTGGCCGCCGTGGGCATGGACACGATCTCGGGCGACCTGCGCATGACCTTCGGCTCGGGCGAGCTGATGCGCGGCTTCGACTTCCTGGTGGTGGTGATCGGCCTGTTCGGCATCAGCGAGATCCTGATGACCATCGAGGAAGGCCTGGCCTTCAAGGGCAAGAAGGCCAGCATCGACCTGAAGGTGGTGCTCAAGACTTGGGCCGGCCTGCCGCGTTACTGGCTCACCATGCTGCGCTCGTCGGCCGTGGGCTGCTGGATGGGCGTTACCCCGGGCGGCGCGGTGGCCGCCAGCTTCATGGGCTACGGCCTGGCCAAGAAGTTCTCGCGCTGCGGCGACCACTTCGGCAAGGGCGAGCCCGAGGGCGTGCTGGCGCCCGAGACGGCAGCCCACGCGGCCGGCACCTCGGCCCTGCTGCCCATGCTGGCGCTGGGCATCCCCGGTTCGGCCACGGCGGCGGTGCTGCTGGGCGGGCTGATGATCTGGGGCCTGCAGCCGGGGCCGCTGCTGTTCACCGAGCAGAAGGACTTCGTCTGGGGCCTGATCGCCAGCATGTACATGGGCAATCTCGCGGGGCTGCTGATCGTGCTGTCCACCGTGCCGCTGTTCGCGGCCATCCTGCGCATCCCGTTCTCCATCGTCGCGCCCATGATCCTGATGGTCTGCGCCATCGGCGCCTTCACGGTGAACGGCTCGGCGTCGGACATCTGGATGATGCTGGTCTTCGGCGTGGTGGGCTACGTGTTCAAGAAGCTCGACTACCCGCTCGCGCCCATGGTGCTGGCGCTGGTGCTGGGCGACCGCATGGAGGATGCGTTCCGCCAGAGCATGCTGGGCAGCGGCGGCAACGTGGGGGTGTTCTGGCACAACGGGCTGTCGGGCTCCATCATCACGCTGGCCCTGGGGCTGCTGCTGTGGCCCGTGATCAGCGCCGTGCTGGACCGCATCCGCGGCCGGCGCGACGACCCCGCGGTGGCCTGACTGCGGCCCGCTACTTGGTAGCGGCGCCCAGTGCGCCGCGGCGCATCTGGTCCAGCACCGTGTCGCGCTTGGAATGCAGGTGGGCCATGAGCAGCGCGCGCAGCCGCGGCGCGTCGTGCGCGGCCAGGGCCTCCAGCATCTCGCCGTGCTCGCGCGCCGCGTGCTGCCACTTGTTGGGGTCCTGGTTGGTGTGGAAGCGCATGGGGTGGGCGCGGGCGTTCACGCTGCGGTACACCTGGCTCAGCACGGGGTTCTTGGCGGCGGCGTTGATGGCCGCGTGGATGCGCGCGTTCAGCTCGTAGTAGCCCGCGAGGTTCTTGCGCGCGAAGCAGGCCATCATCTCGTAGTGCAGCGCGCGGATCTCGTCGAGCTCCTCGTCCGTGACGCGCTGCGCCGCGAGTTCGCCCGACAGCCCCTCCAGGCTGGCGAGCACCTCGAAGGTGCTGATGATGTCGCTCTCGTCCATGCACGCCGCCACGGCGCCCCGGTTGGGCAGCAGCTCCACCAGCCCCTCGGCGGCCAGCAGCTTGATGGCCTCGCGCAGCGGCGTGCGCGAGACGCTGAGCAGCTCGCACAGCTCGCGTTCGTTGAGCTTGGCGCCCGGCTTGATCTGCCCTTCGACGAGCATGGCGCGCAGGCGCTCTGCCACCTGCTCGTGCAGGGCCACGCGCGGGATCTCCGCCGGTTTGCTGGCTGGTTGTGCTTTGGTCATAAAAATGAATTCATTTTCTACCCCTCCAAACCCAATTTTAGGTGTTAACGCTTACCAATTTTTGTTTTTTGCATGCAAAATAGGGTCGGAAAGGAGTTCATCATGCTGCAACTGGATTTTCACCCCACAGGCCGCCATTTTCTGCAGATCCCGGGCCCCAGCCCCGTGCCGGACCGCATTCTGCGGGCCATGAGCCTGCCCACCATCGACCACCGGGGGCCCGAGTTCGGTGCGCTGGGCCGCAAGGTGCTGGGCGACATCGGCAAGATCTTCAAGACGCAGCACCCCGTGGTGATCTACCCGGCGTCGGGCACGGGCGCGTGGGAGGCCGCGCTCACCAACGTGATGAGCCCCGGCGACCACGTGCTGATGTACGAGACCGGCCACTTCGCCTCGCTCTGGATCAAGATGGCCACGCGCCTGGGCCTGCGGCCCGAGGTGCTGGCCTGGGACGGCGTGGACAAGGACCTGCCGCACGCGCCGAGCTGGCGCCGCGGCGTGCAGGCCGACATGATCGAGGACCGCCTGCGCCGCGATACGGAACGCACGATCAAGGCCGTGTGCGTGGTGCACAACGAAACCTCCACGGGCGTCACCTCCGACATCGCCGCCGTGCGCAAGGCCATCGACGCGGCGGGCCACCCGGCGCTGCTCATGGTGGACAGCATCTCCGGCCTGGCCGGGGCCGACCTGGAGCACGACGCCTGGGGCATCGACGTGACGGTGAGCGGCTCGCAAAAGGGGCTGATGCTGCCGCCGGGCATCAGCTTCAACGCCGTGTCGCCCAAGGCGCTGGAGGTCTCCAAGACCGCGAAGCTGCCGCGTGCCTTCTGGGCCTGGGACGAGATCATCGAGATGAACAAGAACGGCTACTGGCCGTACACGCCCAACACCAACCTGCTCTACGGCCTGTCGGAGGCGCTGGACATGATCCTGGGGCAGGGCCTGGAAGTGGTGTTCGCGCGCCACCAGCGCTGGGGCGCGGGCGTGCGCGCGGCGGTGCAGGCTTGGGGCCTGCCCATCCAGTGCGCGGACCCGGCGGTCTACTCGCCCATCCTCACCGGCGTGATCCTGCCCGAAGGGGTGGACGCGGACGCCGTGCGCACGCTGATCTACGAGCGCTTCGACCTCTCGCTGGGCCAGGGCCTGGGCAAGCTGCGCGGGCGCATGTTCCGCCTGGGGCACCTGGGCGACAGCAACGACCTTACGCTGGTGGCCATGGTGGCCGGCGTGGAGATGGGCCTCAAGCTCAGCGGCGTGCCGGTGGCGGGCAGCGGCGTGGAGGCCATCATGG
>Ga0222428_100456_pt1 | contig 14680 bp, 12 predicted proteins | sample 2B5Ametagenome_FD_182471 | JGI IMG/M metagenome (GOLD analysis project Ga0222428, IMG submission 182471) | Enriched microbial communities from leaf-cutter ant dump, University of Wisconsin, Madison, United States - 2B5A (version 2) | ecosystem: Environmental > Terrestrial > Nest > Insects nest >...
GGAAGAAATCTTCGGCCCCGTGCTCGGCGTGGTGCGCGTGAAAACGCTGCAAGAAGCCATGCAGCTCATCAACGACCACGAATACGGCAACGGCACCTGCATCTTCACCCGCGACGGCGAGGCTGCCCGCTACTTTACGGATCACATTCAGGTCGGCATGGTGGGCGTGAACGTGCCCCTGCCCGTGCCGGTGGCGTACCACTCGTTTGGCGGCTGGAAGCGTTCGCTGTTTGGCGACCTGCACGCCTACGGCCCCGACGCCGTGCGCTTCTATACCAAGCGCAAGACCATCACCCAGCGCTGGCCCAGCGCCGGCGTGCGCGAAGGCGCGGTGTTCAGCTTCCCCAGCAGCCGCTGAGCCGACCTTCCGCCGTCCCACCCCATGCCGCCCCGGTTGTCAGCCGTGGGCGGCTTCTTTCGTGGGGGCCGTGCGGCGGCATGAGGGCGCGAAAAGATGCCTGCGAAGGCGCCAGTTTGGCCGCAAGCGTGCGATGCACCCTGTTACAGTCGTTCGCACAAAACCCGTCTGCAGATGAAATCGACCCCCGAGTCCACCCGCCGAGAGAGTGTGCATTGGACGGTGCGCATGAACCGGCGCAACCGCAGTGCGTCCTATGTACTGCTCTTCGTGGCCCTGGGATCGCACCTGCTGACCATCGGCGCACCGGCCTGGGGGTGGGTGGCCCTGGCGCTGAACTATCTGGTCTATCCGCACCTGGCCTATTGGCGCGCGCGCCGCGCTGACGACCAGCGGCGCGCGGAAATGCACAACATGGACGCCGATATCGTCCTGGCGGGTATGTGGGTGAGTGCACTAGGCTTCCCGCTGTGGATCACCTTCATTCTGTGTGCTTCGGGCTGCATCAACATGGTGGTTTTTCACGGTGGGCGCGGCGGGGTGCGGTTCCTCCTGAACATAGGGGTGGGGATTGCGCTGGTCGCGTTGGCGGTGCCGCTGCACTGGCACCCCGAGACCGATTTGCGCACCGCGGCGCTGTGCATGGCGGCGCTGGGGCTGTACCTCTTCGCATTTGCGCGCGATGGCTATGAGCGGGCCATCGCCCAGCACGCGGTGCACGTGCAGCTGCGCGGGCAGTTCGATGAAATCCGTTCCCTGCAGGCGCAGCTGCGCGAACAGGCGCTGCGCGACCCTTTGACCGGCCTGTTTAACCGGCGCCACCTGGATACAGTCCTCGCCCCGATGCTGGAGCGCTGCGCCAGCCAGGGCGCGCCGCTGTCTCTTCTGATGATCGATATCGACCATTTCAAGCGGGTCAACGACACCCATGGCCACGCCGCAGGCGATGCGGTGCTGCAGGCGCTGGCACAACTGCTGTTGCGTCACGTGCGGCCCCAGGACGTGGCGTGCCGTATCGGCGGCGAGGAGTTCATGCTGGTGCTCGACAACACCCCGGTGGCTGTGGCGGCGGAGCGCGCGCAGGTGTTGCGCCAGGCGTTTGAGGCGCTGCGGGTGCGCACCGTCGAGGGCGAGTTGGCCGCCACCCTGTCGTGTGGCGTGGCAATGTGTCCCGACAACGGCCAGGAGCCCCGGGTGCTTGTTGCCTGCGCCGACCAGGCGCTTTACGCGGCCAAGAAGCAGGGGCGCAACCGTGTCGTGGTGCACGCGCCGCAGGCGCAGGGTTCCTGAACTTCGGGCGCTGGGCGCATTGGCATGGGCGGGGTATTGAATACCTGTCCATCACAAGTGTTTCACTCGCCAGCGCGGGGGAAGGTGAGCGGCCTAAAATCGGCTCCCCCTTGGGGCCCTATCGGGCTCCTGTACCCCGCCGGCGGAGTCCAGGCCTACATGCTCCGTCCGCCGGCCCTGCCTTCGCTGGAGAAGCAAGATGTCCGAGAACACGGCCCCGACCCCCACTGACAAACGCGCACTGCTGCGCCGTGCGGCGCTGGAATACCACGAGTTTCCCAAGCCCGGCAAGGTGGCCATCGCCGCCACCAAGCAGATGGTGAACCAGCACGATCTGGCGCTGGCCTACTCGCCCGGCGTGGCTGCGCCCTGCGAAGAAATCGTCAAGGATCCGGCGGCGGCCTTCAAGTACACCAGCCGGGGCAACCTCGTCGGCGTGGTCACCAACGGCACGGCGGTGCTCGGTTTGGGCGACATCGGCCCGCTGGCGGGCAAGCCGGTGATGGAAGGCAAGGCCGTGCTGTTCAAGAAGTTCTCGGGTATCGACGTGTTCGACATCGAGATCAACGAGAAGGACCCGGACAAGCTGGTCGAGATCATCGCCGCGCTGGAGCCCACCTTCGGCGGCATCAATCTGGAGGACATCAAGGCGCCGGACTGCTTCTACGTCGAGCGCAAGCTGCGCGAGCGCATGAACATTCCGGTCTTCCACGACGACCAGCATGGCACGGCCATCGTGGTGGGCGCGGCCATCCTCAATGGCCTGAAGGTGGCCGGCAAGGACATGCGCCAGGTCAAGCTCGTGGCCTCCGGTGCGGGGGCTGCCGCGCTCGCCTGTCTGGGCCTGTTGGTCAAGCTCGGCATGCCGCGCGAGAACATCTGGGTGACCGACATTGCGGGCGTGGTTTACGAGGGCCGCACCGAGCTGATGGACGACGACAAGGCGTTCTTCGCGCAGAAGACCAGCCAACGCACGCTGTCCGAGGTGATCGCGGATGCCGACGTGTTCCTCGGCTTGTCGGCCGGCGGCGTGCTCAAGCAGGAGATGGTCCGCGCCATGGCGCCGCGCCCGCTGATCTTCGCGCTGGCCAACCCCAACCCCGAGATTGCGCCCGAGGACGTGAAGGCCGTGCGCGACGACGCCATCATCGCCACGGGCCGCACCGATTACCCGAACCAGGTCAACAACGTCCTGTGCTTCCCCTACATCTTCCGCGGCGCGCTGGACTGTGGTGCCACCACCATCACCACCGAGATGGAAATTGCCGCCGTACACGCCATCGCCGAGCTGGCACAGGCCGAGCAGAGCGAGGTGGTGGCGGCGGCCTACGTGGGTGAGCAGCTCTCGTTTGGCCCCGAGTACCTGATTCCCAAGCCGTTCGATCCGCGCCTGATGATGAAGATCGCCCCTGCCGTGGCCCAGGCCGCGGAGGACAGCGGCGTGGCGCTGCGCCCCATCGCCGACATGGATGCCTACCGCGACCACCTGCAGACCTTTGTCTACGCGTCCGGCACCACCATGAAGCCCATCTTCATGATGGCCAAGAAGGCGCAGCGCAAGCGCGTGGCCTATGCCGAGGGGGAGGAGGAGCGCGTGCTGCGCGCAGCGCAGATCGTGGTGGACGAGAAGATCGCACGTCCCACGCTGATTGGCCGCCCGGCCGTCATTGCCCAGCGCTGCGAAAAATTCGGCCTGCGCTTGCAGGAAGGCCGCGACTACGACGTGGTGAACGTGGAGAACGACCACCGTTACCGCGATTTCTGGCAGACCTACCATCGCATGACCGAGCGCAAGGGCGTGACGGTGTCCATCGCCAAGATCGAGCTGCGCCGGCGCCTGACGCTGATTGGCGCCATGCTGTTGCACAAGGGCGAGGTCGATGGCCTGATCGTCGGCACCTGGGGCCATACGGCGCACCACCTGCAGTACATCGACCAGGTGATCGGCCGACGCGCCGGCGTGCAGACCTATGCCTGCATGAACGGCCTGATGCTGCCCGAGCGCCAGGTGTTCGTTGTCGACACCCACGTCAACTACGACCCGAGCGCCGAGCAACTGGCCGAGATCACCATCATGGCCGCCGAGGAGATGATGCGCTTCGGCTTCAAGCCCAAGGCGGCGCTGCTGTCGCACTCCAACTTTGGCAGCAGCAACCAGCCCAGCGCGGTGAAGATGCGCCAGACGCTGGAGCTGCTGCGCGTGCAGGCACCATGGCTTGAAGTCGATGGCGAGATGCATGGCGACGTGGCGCTCGACGGCAAGGCGCGCTCAGCCCTCATGCCCCACGGAACGCTGGCGGGCGATGCCAACCTGCTGGTTATGCCCAACATCGATGCGGCCAACATCTCTTACAACCTGCTCAAGACCGCCGCCGGCGGCAACATCGCCATCGGCCCGGTGCTGCTGGGGGCGGCCCAGCCGGTGCACATCCTTACGGCCAGCACCACGGTGCGGCGCATCGTCAACATGACGGCGCTCACGGTGGCGGACGCCAATGCCGCGCGCTGAGCGCGCGTGAACCGGTTGGCGAGAGCGTGCGCTAACTTTAGAGGCGGTTCTTTAGCAAGTTGCCTGCCTGTTTTTTGGGCAGGCGCTTGCTTTTTGGGGGGCTTTGGGCGACACTAGCAGGCTTAAATTTCGGGTTAACCCGTAATTTGCCGAAAGGTGTAGTCGATGCTGAAGGCTGTAGCCATCCAGGCGTTGCGAGCCGGTCTTGCATGCGTTGTGGGTGCAGCTTGCGTACTCGCCCCGGCGCCCGCAGCGGCGCGTGGCCCATTGCCCCACGAGGGTTCCCCCACCATCACGTTGGCCGAGTTGCCGCCCCAGGGGCGCACCACCTACGCGCGGATCCGTGCGGGTGGCCCGTTCCCCTATGAAAAGGACGGCACGGTGTTCGGCAACCGCGAACGCCTTCTGCCCGCACACCCACGGGGCTACTGGCGTGAGTACACGGTCAAGACGCCCGGTGTGCGCAGCCGCGGTGCCCGGCGCATCGTGTGCGGCGGTGCGCCGCGCACACCCGACGCGTGCTACTACACCAGCGACCACTACGCCAGTTTCCGGGAAATTGTGCAATGACGCTGGACGCGCGGCAGCTTCACCGGCATGCTGGCGCCTGCGCTGGCGCAGCCCACGTTTTGGCGGAGCGCGCACCCGTGCCTCGCAACTTGGCTCCCTTGGGGGGCTTCTTCGATAAAGAAAGAGCAGCGGAGATGGAAACGCCACTTCGTCACCACCAGGACAATCCCATGCGCGGCGTGCGCGCCAATATCGTGCAGTCCATCCGCGCCTACCGCGTGGCCGACTTGCTTGCCGCCGCGCAGAGCCTGGGCCACCATTTCCTGTATGCCAACCTGGCGCATGCCCAGACCAAGCAGGATGTGCTGGAGCTGATCGCCACGCAGTTCACCTTTCCTGCCCATTTCGGCAAGAATTTCGATGCGCTGTACGACTGCATGACCGATCCGCTGCACAAGTCCGGCCCGCAGCCGGGCTTCATCGTGGTGCTCGACCAGATTCCGACCACCGTCAAGTTCGACAAGGAAGCGCGCGAGCAGCTGCTAGACATCTTCCGCGATGCCGCCGACTACTGGGCCGACCGCAAGATCGCGTTCCGCTGTTTCTATTCTTTTCTGTAGCCCGTTCTGCATCTGCTGGCCAAGCAGAACGGGCGACCGAGGCCCCCGCCGTGGACATCGCCCTGCCGGACGCTGCGCAGATGGTGTCGGTGGACACGCTGGTCGACGTTTCTCCCTTGGCGCTGCGCATGAGCAGCCCGTTCAACGCCGGTTACTGGCGCAATGCCGCCTGAACGGGATTCCTGGTCGAAATAGCCTCCAACCTTTGCTGGGCAAGCGCTGGAGGCTATTGTTTTAAGAGCACTGCTGGGCCAGCGCCACGTATTCGGCCACTGGCACTTCCTCGGCGCGGCGCTGGGTGTCGAACTGGCCGCTGAACTGCCGCGCCTCCAGCCAGCGGCCCAGCGTGTGGCGCAGCAGCTTGCGTCGCTGGCTGAACGCGGTCTGCACCAGCTCCTCCAGCACCGCCTGTGACAACGGCGCGGGTTGGGCGTGCGGCACCATGCGCACCACGGCACTGTCCACGCGCGGTGGTGGATCGAAGCTCTCTGGTGGCACGAACAGCACGTTCTCCATGGCGTAGCGCCACTGCAGCATGACCGACAGGCGCCCGTAGTCGCCGGTGGCGGGGGCGGCCACCATGCGGTCGATGACCTCTTTTTGCAGCATGAAATGCTGGTCCTGGATCCAGTCCACGTAGCCCAGCAGATGGAACAGGATCGGGGTCGAGATGTTGTAGGGCAGGTTGCCCACGACCCGGATTTTCGGCGCGCCCAGCGCTTGCGCAATCTGCGCAAAGTCCGCCTTCAATACATCCGATTCGATCACCTGGAGCTGGCCGTGTTGGCGCAGCCGGGCGGCCAGGTCGCGGTCCAGCTCCACCACCGTGAGCCGTCCCAGGCGTTCGACCAGGGGCTGCGTCAGGGCGGCCAAGCCGGGCCCGATCTCGACCATCGGCTCGCCTGCCACCGGGGCAATGGCGCGCACGATGGCGTCGATGATGCCGTCGTCACAAAGGAAATGCTGGCCAAAGCGCTTGCGCGGAATGTGCTTCATAGTGCCGTGGGGATGGTGCTCACTGCGGCGGCTCGCGGTACTCGACGTAGGCGCGCGCGCGCTGCTCCTGTGCCCAGGTGGTGTAGGCGTCTTCCAGCTTCTTCTCGCGTACGGCATCGCGCGCCAGTTCGCGTTGTTCGCGCGGGGTGAGCGGCACCTCGCGGCGCTCCACCAGCTGAATCAGGTGCACGCCAAAGCGCGAGACCACCGGCGGGCTGACCTCTCCGGGCTGCAGCGTCTGTACAGCCTGCTCGAACTCCGGCACATAGCGGCCCGGTGCAGCCCAGCCCAGGTCGCCGCCCTGCGCGGCGCTGCCGTCCTGCGAGTGCTCGCGTGCCAGGGCCTCGAAGCTGGCCTGGCCAGTCAGGATGCGCCGCCTGTAGTCGGCCAGGCGCGCGGCCGCCGTGGCCTCGTTCAACTGCGCATTGGTGCGCAACAGGATGTGGCGCACGTGGTTTTGCGTGACCATGGCCTGCATGCCGGCGCTGGTGCGCTCCAGCACCTTCAGCACGTGAAAGCCGGCCGCTGAGCGCACGGGGCCGGCCACGCCGCCCACCGGCAGCTTGCGTGCCGCGTCGATGAACAGTTCGGGGTAGCGGTCCGCCGGGCGCAGGCCGAGCTGGCCGCCCTGCTTGCCCTCCGGTGCGTCGGAGTACTCGCGTGCCAGCGCGGCGAAGTCGCTGGCGCTCACGCGGGCCTTTTCCGCCGCAGCTTGCGCGCGCGCCTGGGCTGCATCGACCACGGCAGCGCTGGAGTTCTCCGGCACGCTAACCAGGATGTGGCCAAGGTTGATGGCGAAGGGCGCGTTGGCACCGCTGCTGCCCTGCTGCTCGCGCAGGTACTGTTCCACTTCGACCTCGCTCACGCGCACGCGCGATTCCAGCTCGCGTTCGCGCAGGCGCTGCACCAGCATCTGGTTGCGCAGCTCCTGGCGGAAGCGCTTGGGGTCCAGGCCTTCGGCGGCCAGGCGGCGGTGCATGTCCTCGACCGAAATTTCGTTCTGCCGCGCCACGTTCAGCTCGGCCTGGTCCACGGCGTAGTCATCTACGCGCACGCCACTTTCCACGGCCTGCTGCTGCAGGATCTTTTCCAGGATCAGCCGCTCCAGCACCTCGCGCGCCAGCACGTCCTGGGGCGGGACCGCCATGCCCTGGCCAGAGAGCGTCTTTTCCACGCGCGCCACGCGCGCCTTGACCTCGTTGTTGGTCAGGGGCTCGGAGTTGACGATGGCGACGATGTAGTCCGCCTGGCGAATGCCGGGTACGGCCGCAGCAGCTTCGGCAGCCGCAGCGGCGGCGGGCGAGACCTTGGTGCTGCCCTGGTCCCGGGCCAGCGATGGGCCGGTGCCACCGGGCAGGCGCAGTTTCTGCGCTTGGGCAGCGGGGTGGGCCAGGAAGCCCAGGCAGGCAAGGCCCAGGGCGAGGGCTCGATGGTTCAACAAGGTGCGCATCGGATGAATCGGGCTAGTCGTATTGGCTAAAACGGCTGGGTGGGCTGACTTGCTCACGCAGGTACTGGTAGCGCGGGATATTCTGCTTCAGGCTGGACAGGGGGTTGGAGCCCAGGCTCAGGCGGGTGAACCCGACGAATTCAAGCTGCAGCAGCAGGCGCGTGCTGGTCTGGGTCTGACCGCTCTGCAGGCGCTCCAGCACCACGCGGCCGATCCAGCAGCAGCTGTCGTACTCGAAGCCGACCACGGCATCGACCAGGCGGCGTTCCATGGTGCTGTAGTTCAGGCGTCCGACGCTGTACCAGCGCCCGCCACCCTGGCCCCGGCCGGGGCCCAGGTCACGGCCCTTGTCGCCCCACAGGTCATTGATGGGCCATTGCCAGCCGACGTCGATCTGCTCGCTCATGTCGCGCTGGAAGCGGTAGGCTGCGCTGACCGTACGGTAGGCACCCGGGCTGTAGCGCCCGCCCACGGTAGAGCGGATTGAGCGGTGGTCCTTGGGGTTGTACTGCACCGTCGCTTCGGTGGCCCACTGGGGCGTCCAGTTGACGGCGGCGCCCAGCAGCAGATCGGACAGGCGTTCGTCCAGCGGCGCCACGCCCGGCAGCGTCACGCGCTGGTCAGAGAAGCGCACGCGCTGCGCCACGCCGAGGCGCAGCACTTCAGCACCGGTTGTGGGGTTCAGCAGGCGCGAGGTCAGGCCAAGCGTGAGCAGGTTGTTGTCTGCCAGGCGATCGTTGCCGGTGAAAGCGTTCTCTGTGAAAACGGTGGCGAAGTTGAAGTCGTTCGCCGCGGTGTCGTACACCGGCAGCAGGCGCTGGTCGCGGTACGGCGTGTAGGTATAGAAGGCGCGCGGCTCCAGCGTCTGCGTGAAGGCGCGGCCCAGATACTCGGCCTCGCGCTCGAATACCAGGCCGCTGTCCAGGCTGAAGGTGGGCAGCACGCGGCTGGCGGTGCGCGCGCCGTTGGTCAGGGCGCCGTCGAACTCGTAGTGCGTCGCGTGCACCTGCACGCGTGGGGTGACGAAGCCCCAGGGCGCGAGGAACGGGCGGCTGAGCTGCGCCATGGTGTAGCTGCGCTGCGCGTTGGGCTGGCCGGTGAGCAGACGGTCGGCGTGAAAGCGTGTGGTGTCCACCTCGATGCTGGCGTCGAAGCTGCTCCCGAGGCTGGAGGGCGCGTAGCGCCAGGTGAGCTGGGGCAGGCGATCGTAGGGCGGGACAATGGGCGCCGTCACGTCCTGTAGCGTTTGCCAGCGCAGCGTGCGCGCCACCATGGACATGTCGCCCTGGCTCCAGTTCAGCGCTGCGTCGTTGGGCAGCAGGCGCTGGATGAGCTGCGACCGCCCGGTACCCTGCAAGGCCATGCGCGGGAAGTCGCGCCAGTAGTCGTCGTCGCTGACGCGGTTGAGGTTCAGCCCCAGGCCCAGCCCGCCCAGGGGGCTGTTGATAAGCCCTGAGTGCCGGACCGTGTAGGACCAGCGGTTGCGGCTGGCCAGCTTGTCGTTGGGCAGGTAGCTGGCGCCGATCTCGCCCTGGTACGACGGCTCCAGGTAGCGGAACTCGGCGCCCAGGTTCAGCCCGCGGCGCGCCATGACCATGGGGGTGATGGTGGCGTCGCGGTTGGGCGCGATGTTCCAGTAGTAGGGCAGGGCCACGGTGGGGCCGTTGACGCTGTCCACCGGAATGAGGGTGGGCGGCAGCAGGCCAGACTTGCGCTTGTCCGACAAGGGGAAGCTCAGGCGCGGAATGGCGGGCGAAGACAGCCCCTTGAATTCCAGTCGCGCGTTTTCTGCGACCCCCACTTGCTCCTCGGTGTCGAGGTGGATGCGTTCGGCGCGCAGCATCCAGTCGGGCTGCCAGCTTTCCGTTTCGTCGCGTTGGCAGGTGGTGTAGGTGGCCTGGTGCACCACGGAGCGGGCTGCGTCGATGAAATCGGTGCGCGTCGATTCGCCATGCCCCTCGGTGGCCAGGAAGCGGTAGCGCGCGTCGCTGAAAAAGCCCTCGAACGCCTCCACGCGCAGGTTCAGTTCCGAGCCTTCATAGATGTTGCCCGCGCGGTTCATGCGCACGTGGCCGCGCGCCTGGGCCAGGTCATCGGACACGGTGTATTCCAGGCGGTCGGCACGGATCACGGTATCGCCACGGCGCAGCTCGGCGTTGCCTTCGACCACGGCGTTCACGTCGGCCTGGCCCTCGATGCGGTCGCCGCGCACGAACACGGGCAACTGGTTGCGCACCTCGGGGGCGATCTTCTCTTGCAGCAGGGGGCTGGCGCGCAGTGGGCGCGCAGGCGCTTCCTCCTGGGCCCAGGCGGTGGGCGCCAGCGACCAGGCCAGCAACGCCACAGCCAGCGCGCTGTGCGTCAAACGGGGGCGGCAATGCAGCTCGGCGGTGGGCTCGCGGGAAGGCACGTTGGTGGGCGGGGAAAGCACGTCGACAAAGGAGACCGCCCCGAAGAGCAAGGCGGGCGGGGCGGTTTGTAGAATCGGATTATCCATGAGCGCCCCTCTTTCCTCCCCGTCCTCCGCACCATCCCCTCCCCTTTGGCCCGATGCGGCGCGCCAGACCGCCTTCAGCGCCTGGATTGCCCCGCTGGTGGCCGTCCACGGCCTGCGTCTCGAAACCTTGCGCCCCGCATCCGCGGACGCGAGCTTCCGCCGCTACCTGCGCCTGGACACCGCCAGCGGTGCCAGCCTGGTGGTGATGGACGCGCCCCCTGACAAAGAGAATTGCCGCCCCTTCGTCCAGGTGCAGGCGCTGATGCAGCAGGCGGGCCTGCGGGTACCCGAGATCCTGGCCTGGGACGAGGCCCATGGTTTCATGCTCCTGTCGGACTTGGGCGCGCAAACGGTGATCGAGGTCCTGAACCCTGAAAACCCCCAGGCCGCGCTGGACTGGTACCGGCTGGCGGTGGATGCGCTGCTGGACTGGCAGCAGGCGTCGCGCCCCGACGTGCTGCCGCCCTATGACGAGGCGCTGCTGCGCCGCGAGCTGCAGCTTTTTCCGGACTGGTACGTGGCCCAGCACCGTGGCGTGGCGCTCGACGCGGCGCAGCAGGCCACGCTGGCCCAGGCCTTCGACCGCATCGTCGCCAACAGCCTGGCCGCGCCCAGCGTGTTCGTGCACCGCGACTTCATGATGCGCAACCTCATGGTGCCGCCCACCGGGGTGCGGCTCGGCGTGCTGGACTTCCAGGACGCGGTGTACGGCCCCATCACCTACGACATCGCCAGCCTGCTGCGCGATGCCTTCATCAGTTGGGACGAGGACTTTGTCATTGACGTCACCGTGCGCTACTGGGAGAAGGCGCGCCGCGCGGGCCTGCTCGGCGCGCGCAGCGCCTCGGGCTGGGGCGATGACTTTGGCGAGTTCTACCGCGCCGTCGAATGGATGGGCCTGCAGCGCCACCTCAAGGTGGCCGGCATCTTCGCGCGGCTGACACTGCGCGATGGCAAGCCCAAGTACCTGGCGGATGCACCGCGCTTCATCGCCTACATCCGTGCCACGGCCACGCGCTACCGCGAACTGGCGCCTTTGCTGCGCCTGGTCGATCAGATCGAGGGCACCAGCGCGCCTGTGGGCTACGCGTTTGGGCGGATGTGACGATTTTGCATAAAAATAGCCTCCAGCCCATACTGGGCAAGCGCTAGCAGCTCACTATTCAATAGCAAACCAAGAGCAAACAGTTCAGCATGCCCCGCTTTTACAGCCCCATACCGCTGGTTTGCGGCGCCGAAATCGACCTGCCCGAAGGCGCCGTGCGCCATGTGCAAGTGCTGCGCCTGCAGCCAGGCGATGCCATCACACTGTTTGATGGCGGAGCGCAGGGCCAGGGCGGGGAGTTTGAAGCCATCGTGCTGCACATGGGCCGCAACAGCGTGCGCGTGCGCATCGACGCCCACTTGGCACTAGAGCGCGAGGCCGCCCGCGCCGTGCATCTGCTGGCCGGCATCACGGCGGGCGAGCGCATGGACTGGCTGGTCGAGAAAGCCACCGAACTCGGCGTGGCCAGCATCACGCCAGTAGCGGCCGAGCGCAGCGTGCTGCGCCTCAAGGGCGAGCGCGCCGACAAGAAGCGCGCCCATTGGCAAGCTGTGGCCGTGGCGGCCTGCGAGCAATGCGGGCGCAACCGTGTGCCCACGGTGCACCCCATGGCCACGCTGGCCGAGGTACTGCCCACCCTGGCACCAGCGGGCCCCGGCCAGCGCCTGCTGCTGTCGCTGCGCCCCGAAACCCGGGCGCTGCGCGAGGGGGCTGCGCCGCAGGGCGCGCTGTGGTTCCTCTCGGGGCCCGAAGGCGGGCTCAGCGCCGCCGAAGAGGCACTGGCGCTGGGCCAGGGCTTCGCCCCGGTGACGCTGGGGCCGCGTGTGTTGCGCGCCGAGACGGCGCCGCTGGCGGCCCTGGCCGCCTTGCTGATTTGACTAAAAGCCCTCTTTAGCCCTTGCTGGGTAAGCGCTGCCAGCTCTTTAATTCATAGCGAACGCAAGGGAGCTTGGCAACAGGCAGAATGGCCGGCCATGCGATTTTTTAAAGACCTGAGCCTTTCGGCCTTCACCGCCGGCTTCGTCGCCGTGCTGGTGGGCTTCACCAGTTCGGTGGCCATCGTGTTCCAGGCGGCGCAGGCTTTTGGCGCTACGCCAGTGCAGATCACCTCATGGATGTGGGCGCTGGGGCTGGGCATGGGGCTGTGCTCGCTCGTGCCCTCGCTGCTGCTGCGCCAGCCGGTCATGGTGGCCTGGTCCACGCCGGGCGCTGCCGTGTTGGCCACGGCGGGGCTGGCCGGCGGCTTTTCCATGGCCGAAGCCGTGGGTGCCTTCATGGTGTGTGCGCTGCTTATTACGCTGGCGGGCGCGACGGGCTGGTTCGAGCGGGTGATGAACCGCATTCCCATGGAAATTGCGTCTGCGCTGCTGGCGGGCGTGCTGGCGCGCTTTGGGCTGGAGGCCTTTGCCGCCGCGCAGACGGCGCTGCCGCTGGTACTGGTGATGCTGGCGGCCTACCTGCTGGCGCGCAAGCGGCTGCCGCGCTATGCGGTCGTCGTCACACTGGCGGCGGCGGTGCTTTTCGTTGCACTGCGCGGGGACATGCGCTGGTCGGCCGTGCAGTTGGAGCTGGCCATGCCGGTGTTCACCATGCCGCACTTCAGCCTCTCGGCGCTGGTGAGTCTGGCGCTGCCCCTGTTCGTGGTCACCATGGCATCGCAGAACCTGCCAGGCGTGGCGGTGATGCGTGCCACGGGCTACCAGTTACCCGTGTCGCGCCTTATCACCATGACCGGGCTGGCCACGCTGGTGTTGGCGCCCTTCGGTGCTTTTGCGCTGAATTTCAGTGCGATTACCGCGGCCATCTGCATGGGGCCGGAGGCGCATGAGGACCGCAGCAAGCGCTACACCGCAGCGGCGTCTTGCGGACTGATCTACGTGGTGATCGGGCTGTTTGGCGCGGTCATCACCGGGCTGCTCACCGCCTTTCCGCGCGAGCTGGTCGTTGCCATCGCCGGCCTGGCGCTGCTGGGCACCATCGGCAACGGCCTGGCCATGGCGCTGCGCGAGGAGGGCCACCGAGAAGCCGCCCTCATCACTTTCCTCGTCACGCTCAGCGGCGTGGTGGTGGCCGGCGTGGGGTCGGCCTTCTGGGGTGTGGTCGCAGGCAGCCTGGCGCTGTTTGTGCAACAGTATGGGCGCGATCGCGCCCCCAACCATTGAGTGCCATGAAACTGCTATTCGTTGCCGACCCGCTGGAGTCGTTCAAGATATATAAGGACACCACCTTCGCCATGATGCGCGAGGCGCAGCGCCGTGGCCACCAGCTGGCGGTGTGCGGGCCGCAGGACATGGCCTGGCAGCGCGGCGGGCGCGTGTGTGCCCAGGTGCGTGACGTTGTGCTCACCGGCGATGCCCAGGCATGGTTCACCGCGCAGCCTGCCCGTGTGGCGGCGCTGGCGGACTTCGATGCCGTGCTGATGCGCAAGGACCCACCGTTCGACAGCGAGTACTTTTACGCCACCCACTTGCTGGAGCAGGCCGAGCGCGAGGGGGCAAAGGTTTTCAATAAGCCCCGCGCGCTGCGGGACCACCCCGAGAAGCTGGCCGTGATGGAGTTTCCGGAGTTCATCGGCCCCACGCTGGTGACGCGCAGCGCGCAGGACATCCGTGCCTTCCACGCCGAGCACCAGGACATCATTCTTAAGCCGCTGGATGGCATGGGTGGAATGGGCATTTTCCGGGTGGGGCCGGATGGGATGAACCTTGGCAGCATCATCGAGACGCTGAACCAGGGGGGCGCGCAAAGCGTCATGGTGCAGAAGTTTCTCCCGGCCATCGCGCAGGGGGACAAGCGCGTGTTGATCGTCGGCGGCAAGCCTGTGCCGTATTGCCTGGCCCGCATACCCCAGGGGGGCGAAGTCCGCGGCAACCTGGCCGCGGGCGGAAAGGGCGTGGCGCAGCCGCTGTCGGCGCGGGATCGAGAGATTGCTGAAGCGCTGGGCCCCATCCTGCTGGCGCGCGGCCTGATTCTGGCGGGCGTGGACGTGATCGGTGATTGCGTCACCGAGATCAATGTCACCAGCCCTACGTGCTTCCAGGAGATATATGACCAGACGGGCTGTAATGTTGCAGCGCTGTTCGTTGATGCTTTGGAGCAGGCGCTGGAATCGATTCTTGCGCAGCAGGCAAAAATAGTGCTATAGTCGAGGGCTTCGCTGCTGATTGAATTAATTCGATAGCAAGCAGCGAAAGAGGTTGATCTTCTTCTGGTTGTTGCGCGGTAAGTTTTCTGTGTTATGATCGAGGGCTTCGCTGCTAGAACCAGATGTTCTGGTGGCAAAGAAAAAAAGATTGCTTTGAGTTGCGATTGAATGAAAATTCGATGTATAATTCAAGGCTTCGCTAAGTAAAGCAAGCTACTTCGGTGGTTTGATAAGAAAAGCGAATAACCTTAAAGTTTACA
>Ga0222428_100457_pt1 | contig 14589 bp, 11 predicted proteins | sample 2B5Ametagenome_FD_182471 | JGI IMG/M metagenome (GOLD analysis project Ga0222428, IMG submission 182471) | Enriched microbial communities from leaf-cutter ant dump, University of Wisconsin, Madison, United States - 2B5A (version 2) | ecosystem: Environmental > Terrestrial > Nest > Insects nest >...
TCTTGCGCGCCTGGTCGTGCGCGAAGGACCAGCCGCCGTCGCCCACGGGTCCGACGTAGGCGAAGCTGATCTTCAGCGGCTCGGGCTTGGCCGCGGGCGCAGCGGCCGGGGCCGGCTCGGCCGGAGCGGCGGGCGCCGGCTCTTCCTTCTTGCCGCAGCCCACGAGGGCCGCGGCGGCGACGGCCGACAGCGCGGCCATCTGGAGCAGGGAGCGTTTGTGCAAATCAGTCATGGGTTTCCTTCGGGAAATGAAGAGGAGGAGCAGCCAGGCGCGGCGCCGGACTGCATATGCTTACACAAAATCCGTGCCTACTTGCCCTCGGCGCCCGGCACCTTGCCTTCGACACCGGCGACGTAGAAGTTGATGCCGGTGAGGAACGGCAGATCGGCCACCTGGCCCGCGGCCAGCAGCTCCTTGCCGGTGTTGTCCTTGATGGGGCCGGTCCAGACGGCGAAGCTGCCGTCCTTCAGGCCCGCGCGGGCCTTCTCGACGCGGTCCTTTATTTCCTGGGGCACGTCGTCGGCGATCTTCAGCAGGTCGATCGCGCCTTCTTTCACGCCCCACCAGAAGTTGCCGCCCTGCCAGTTGCCCGCGAGCGTGTCCTCGACCACCTTGGAGTAGTACGGCGTCCAGTCGACCACGGCCGAGCCCAGGTGGGCCTTGGGCGCGAAGGCGCTCATGTCGCCGTCCTTGCCGAAGGCGCGGGCACCGCGCTCCTCGGCCGTCTTGAGCACGGCGGGCGAGTTGGTGTTCTGGTACATCACGTCCACGCCGCCGTTGATCAGCGAGGTGGCGGCCTCGGCCTCCTTGGGCGGGCTGAACCATTCGTTCACCCAGACCACCTTGGCCTTGATGGACGGGTCGACGCTCTGCGCGCCGAGCACGAAGCTGTTGATGTTGCGCACCACTTCGGGGATCGGCACCGAGGCCACCACGCCCACGGTCTTGGTCTTGGTCATGCCGCCCGCGACGATGCCGGCGAGGTAGGCGCCCTCGAAGGTCTTGGTGTCGTAGGTCGCCACGTTGGCGGCCTGCTTGTAGCCCGTGGCGTGCTCGAACTTCACGTCCGGCAGGTCGGCCGCCACCTTCTGCACGTATTCCTGGAAGCCAAAGCTGGTCGCAAAGATCAGCTTGTTGCCCTGGCCGGCCATGTCGCGCAGCACGCGCTCGGCGTCAGCGCTCTCGGGCACGCTCTCGACGAAGGAGGTTTCCACCTTGCCTGCGAACTTCTCCTGGATGGCCTTGCGGCCCAGGTCGTGCTGGAAGGTCCAGCCGCCGTCGCCGATGGGGCTGACGTACATGAAGCCAATCTTGAGCTTGTCCGCCGCAGGAGCGGCGGCCGGTGCCGCAGCGGGCGCGGGCGCCTCCTCCTTCTTGCCGCAGGCGGCCAGCGTGGCCAGCGTCACGGCCGACAGGGCCACGGCCTTCAACAGGGAGCGTTTGTTCAATGCGTTCATTGCTTGTCTCTTCGATCAATAAAAACGGCGATGTTAGCTGCCGGGATAGAACGGTTTGCCGAGCGAGGCCGGCATGTTCGCGCGGATCCAGGCCGGGTTGCGCGAGATGAGCGCCAGCACCACGATGGTGGCCACGTAGGGCAGCATGGACAGCAACTGACTCGCCACCTGCACGCCCGTGGCCTGCAGGTGGAACTGCAGCATGGTCACGCCGCCGAACAGGTACGCGCCCAGCAGCACGCGCGCCGGCCGCCAGGTGGCGAAGGTGGTGAGCGCCAGCGCGATCCAGCCGCGCCCGGCCACCATGCCCTCCACCCACAGCGGCGTGTACACCGTGGAGATGTAGGCGCCCGCCAGCCCGCACAGCGCCCCCCCGGCCATCACCGCCGCCAGGCGGATGCGGCGCACCGGGTAGCCCAGCGCATGGGCCGACTCGGGCGATTCGCCCACCGAGCGCAGCACCAGGCCCGCGCGCGTGCGGTAGAGGAACCAGATCATGCACAGCGCCAGCACCATGGTCAGGTAGACCAGCGGGTGGTGACGGAACAGCGCCTGCCCCACCATGGGCAGGTCGCCCAGCACCGGCCAGGAGAACTTGGGTGTCTCCGGCAGCTTGGCCTGCACGTAGCTGATGCCCGCGAAGGCCGAGAAGCCCACGCCGAACAGCGACAGCGCCAGCCCCGTGGCGTACTGGTTGGTGTTGAACCAGATCACCAGCACCCCGAAGATGGCCGCCAGCAGCGCGCCGGCGGCCATGCCGGCCAGCAGCCCCAGGAAGAAGCTGCCGGTGTGCACCACCGTGGCGAAGGCCGCGATGGCCGCGCAGAGCATCATGCCCTCGGCGCCCAGGTTGACGATGCCGGCCTTCTCGTTGATGAGCAGGCCCAGCGCTGCGATGGCCAGCACCGTGCCGGCACTCAGCGTGCTGCCCAGCAGCAATGCGTACGATTCCATCAGCGGGCTCCCCTCGGATCAGTCTTCGCGCCCACCCAGCGCACGCGGTAGGCGATCAGCGTGTCGCACGCCAGCAGCGTGAACAGCAGCAGCCCTTGGAACACGCCCGTGAGCGACTTGGGCAGCCCCAGGCGCGACTGCGCCAGCTCGCCGCCGATGTAGAACATGCTCATGAGCAGCGCCGAGAACACCATGCCCACCGGGTGCAGCCGCCCCACGAAGGCCACGATGATGGCCGCGAAGCCGTAGCCCGCCGGCACGTAGGGCGTGAGCTGGCCGATGGGCCCGGCCACCTCCAGCGCACCGGCCAGGCCCGCCGTGCCGCCCGAGATGAGCAGCGCGCTCCACAGCGCCCGGCGGCTGGAAAAGCCCGCGTAGCGCGCCGCGGCCGGCGCCAGCCCGCCCACCTGCAGGGCGAAGCCCGCGCGGGTGCGGAACAGGAACACCCACAGCAGCGCCGCACCGATCAGCGCCAGCGGCAGCCCGATGGTCACGCGCGAGCCGGTGAACAGCTTGGGCATCTGCGTCACCCGCTCGAACATCTTGGTCTGCGGGAAGTTGAAGCCCATCGGGTCTTTCCACGGCCCGTAGACCAGGTAGCCCAGCACCAGCGTGGCCACGTAGACCAGCATCAGGCTCACCAGGATCTCGTTGGCGTTGAAGCGGTCGCGCAGCAGCGCCGTGATGCCGGCCCACGCCATGCCGCCCAGCACGCCGGCCAGCAGGATGGCGCCGATGATCCACGGCCCCGTGGTCTTGTCCGCCAGCAGCGCCATGCCGCCGGCCGCCACCGCGCCGATGACGAATTGCCCCTCGGCGCCGATGTTCCAGACATTGGAGCGGAAGCACACGGCCAGCCCCAGCGCGATGAGCAGCAGCGGCGTGGCCTTCACGGCCAGCTCGCCCAGCGCGTACTGCGACTTGACGGGCTCCCAGAAGAACACCTGCAGGCCGCGCACCGGATCCTTGCCCAGCACCGCGAACAGCGCCACGCCGATCAGCACCGTGATCGCCAGCGCCAGCAGGGGCGATCCATACGTCCACAGCCGCGAGGCCTGGGGACGCGCCTCAAGCTTGAGCATGGTCCACCTCCTGCTGTGCCAGATGGGCCTGCACGTCGGCATGCCACAGCCCGCTCATCCATTCGCCGATGCGCGCCACCGAGGCCTCGGCGCGCGGCACGGAGGGCGACAGGCGCCCCTTGGCCAGCACGTAGAGGCGGTCGGAGATCTCGAACAGCTCGTCCAGCTCCTCGCTCACCACCAGCACCGCGCAGCCCGCGTCGCGCATCTCCAGCAGCGCCCCGCGGATCTGCGCGGCGGCGCCCACGTCCACGCCCCAGGTGGGCTGGGAGACGATGAACAGCCTGGGCCGCGCACCGATCTCGCGCCCCACGATGAATTTCTGCAGGTTGCCGCCCGAGAGCGACTTGGCCGCCGCATCCGGGCCGCCCGCCTTGACCTGGAAGCGCTCGATGATCCCGCGCGCCTGCGCCTGCAGCTGGCGCATGCGCAGCCAGCCGCCGGGGCCCACGGCATCGCCGCGCGTGAGCAGCAGGTTGTGCGCCAGGCCCATCGACGGCACGGCGCCGCGGCCCAGGCGCTCCTCGGGCACGAAGTGCAGGCCCAGCGCGCGGCGCTGGCGCGGCCCCAGGCGCGCGGCGTTCTGCCCGCCGATCTGCACCATGCCGGACGCGGCACGCGTGTCCTCGCCCGAAAGCGCGTAGAGCAACTCCTTCTGTCCGTTGCCCGAGATGCCCGCGATGCCCACGACCTCGCCCGCGCGCACTTCCAGGTCGATGTCGTACAGGTCCACGCCGAACTGGTCCACGCGCGGCAGGCTGAGCGCCTGCGTGCGCAGCACCGTGGCGCCCGCGCTGGATTCGCGGTGCGCCAGCGCCGGCGGCTCGGCGCCGATCATCAGGCGCGAGAGCGAGGCGTTGGACTCCTCGCGCGGGTCGCACACGCCCGTCACGCGGCCCGCGCGCACCACCGTGCAGGCGGTGCACAGGGCCCGGATCTCGTGCAGCTTGTGGCTGATGTAGAGAATGCTGCAGCCCTCACTGGCGAGCTTGCGCAGCACCACGAAGAGCTTTTCCACCGCCTGGGGCGTGAGCACCGAGGTGGGCTCGTCCAGGATCAGCAGCTTCGGGTCGGTCAGCAGCGCGCGGATGATCTCCACGCGCTGCATCTCGCCCACGCTCAGGGTGTAGACGGGGCGCGCCGGGTCCACGTCCAGCCCGTACTGCGCGGCCGTGGCGGTGATGCGGCGCGCCACCTCGGCCAGTTGCAGGCTCTTGTCCAGGCCCAGCCACACGTTCTCGGCTACCGTGAGCGTGTCGAACAGGCTGAAGTGCTGGAACACCATGGCGATGCCGAGCGCGCGCGCCTCCTGCGGGTTGCGCACCTGCACCGGCTTGCCGTCGAAGTGCATGTGGCCCTCGTCGGGCTTGACGGCGCCGTAGATGATCTTCATCAGCGTGGACTTGCCGGCGCCGTTCTCGCCCAGCACCGCATGCACCTCGCCGGGCTGCACGGTGAGCGAGATGCCGTCGTTGGCGACCACGGACGGGTATCTCTTGGTAATGCCCGCCAGCTGCAGCCGCGGCGGCGCGCCGGAAGCGGGAGGAGATGTGGGGTTCATGCCTGCGATTGTCTCCTAAATCCGTGGTAGTTTTTTGGGTGAAATTGGCATCCAACGCTTATCCGGCAAGCGCAACCAGCTACTCTTTTCGTAGCGACGAGGCCACCGACCGGATGCACTCGCGCAGCCACATGCCCGCCGCCGAATGGTGCGAGCGCGCATGCCAGAGCTGGTAATAAAGCAGGCGGGGGAATTCGACGGGGCTGGGCAGCACGACCAGCGGCAAGCGCTCGGCGAAGCGCTCGCAGAACTGGCGCCCCGTGGTCAGCACCAGCAGGCTGCCCGCCACCATGGAGGGAATCAGGCTGAAGTGCGCGCAGCGCACGGTGATGTTGCGCACCAGGCCCTGGCCGTCCAGGTGCGCGTCGATCACCCCGCGCGCGCCGGGGTGCGTGGGCGTGGGCGCGATGTGCTCGGCCGCCAGCCATTCCTCGGGCGTCCAGCCGCGGCGCACGGCCGGGTGCTCGCGGCTGACCAGGCACACCACCTCGTCGCCGAACAGCCGCCCCAGGTGCAGCTCGCCCGGCGGCTGGGGCCAGTTGCCGATGACCACGTCCGCCTCGCCCTGGGCCAGGTGGGCGTGGTAGTGGGCGTCGGCCGACAGCGGCAATATCTCCACCGGGCACAGCGGCGCCTCGGTCTTGATGCGCGAGACCAGGCGGGGCAGGAACAGCGGGTCCAGGTAGTCGCTGGCAGCCACGCGGAAGGTACGCGTGCCCGTGCGCGGGTCGAACCCGCGCGCATCGGAAAACAGCCCCTCGGCCGCGCGCAGGATGCTGGCGGCCGGCTCCACCATGCGCAGGGCGGCGTCGGTGGGCAGCATGCCCGCGCCCGAGCGCACCAGCAGCGGATCGCCCGAGAGGTCGCGCAGCCGCTTGAGCGCGCTCGACACCGCCGGCTGGTGCATGCCCAGCCGGATGGCGGCCCTCGATACGCTGCGTTCGGTCAACACGGTGTGCAATACCCTGATGAGATGAAGGTCGATCTTGTCGAAAAGCGCTTGGTCTCTCATATGCGGGGGGGCATGCAAGCCATATGCCGTTTGATATGCCGGATGGCGGCAGGGAGATCGTGGGGCGCCAATGTACACGCGGCATAGCGCGCGCGGCATCGGGGTTATATGCCAGGCCATATTGGAAACCACCCGCGTAGGGCATACCCTTGGCCCCATGACCACGCCACGCCCCATCCGCTTCATCCGCCGCGGCCAGCCCGTGCAGCTCGCCGGCATCGCCCCCGACCGCACCCTGCTGGAAGTGCTGCGTGAGGACCTGGGCGCCACCGGCACCAAGGAGGGCTGCGGCGAAGGCGACTGCGGCGCCTGCACCGTGGTGCTGGGCGAAGCGCGCGGCGGGCGCGTGCACTACCAGGCCGTCAACAGCTGCATCCGCCTGGCGCACTCCATCGACGGCATGGCGCTGTGGACGGTGGAAGACCTGGCCGAGGACCCGCTGATCCCCTCCTCCTGCGGCGGCGGCCTGCACCCCGCGCAGGAGGCGATGGTGCAGTGCCACGGCTCGCAGTGCGGCTTCTGCACGCCGGGCTTCGTGATGAGCCTGTTCGGCATGTACCAGAACCACGTCTGCCAGGGCCGCGAGGTCACCCGCGCGCTGGCGGCCGAGGAGCTGTCGGGCAACCTGTGCCGCTGCACGGGCTACCGCCCCATCCTGGACGCCGCGCAGCAGATGCAGCAACTCCCCCGCGTGCCGGTCGACGAGGCCGCACTGCTACAACAATTGGAGCTGCTCGCGCTTGATGGATCTGCGCTGGAGCCCGATTCGACCTATATCGCTCCCACCACCCTGGCCGACCTGCTGGCCGCACGCGCCGCCCACCCGCAGGCCCAGGTCGTGGCCGGCGCCACGGACGTGGGGCTGTGGATCACCAAGCAGCACCGCCGCTTTGACCGCCTGCTGGACGTGACCCGCGCGCGGGAGCTGCGTACCCTGGCGGAACAGGCGGGCCAGCTCACCATCGGCGCCGCCGTGCCGCTGGCCGACGCCTTCGCGCGCATCGAGTCGCACTGGCCGCAGCTGCACCGCTTCGCCGCGCGCTTCGCCGGCCTGCCCGTGCGCAACTCCGGCACGCTGGGCGGCAACGTGGCCAACGGCTCGCCCATCGGCGACTCCATGCCGCTGCTGATCGCGCTGGGCGCGCAGGTGGAGCTGGCCAGCACGCGCGGCAGCCGCCGCCTGCCTTTGGCAGACCTCTACACCGGCTACCGCCAGAACGTGATGGCGCCCGACGAGCTACTCACCTTCATCCACGTGCCCCTGCCCCAGGCGGGCGAGCACGTGGCGGCCTACAAGGTCTCCAAGCGCTTCGACGACGACATCTCCGCCGTCTGCCTGGCCATCCGCCTGACCGTCGCTCAGGGCGCCGTCGCCCAGGCCCGCATCGGCGCGGGCGGCGTGGCCGCCACGCCGGCACGCGCGCGCCAGGCCGAGGCCGCGCTGGCCGGCCAGCCCTGGAGCGCCGCCACGGTGGAGCGCGCCGCCGCCGCGCTGCAGGCCGAGTTCAACCCCATCAGCGACATGCGCGCCAGCGGCGCCTACCGCCGCGAGGTGCTGGGCGCGCTGCTGCAGCGCTTCTGGCTCGAAACCCAGGGCGGGCAGCAGCCCGTCTCTCTCGACCAACTCGACGCGGAGGTGCTGGCATGAACCAGCGTGAAGACGCTCCCCTGAGCCGCGACGCCGAGGACCACCCCGTCGCCATCGCGGCCGACGCCGCAGGCGCCGCCGGCCCCATGGCCGAGGCCCCGCCCCCGCCCCGCTCCCCCGTGGCGGAAAGCGCCATGGGCCGCTCGCACCCGCACGAGAGCGCGCGCGCCCAGGTGGCCGGCAGCGCGCACTACATCGACGACCTGCCCGAGGTGAAGGGCACGCTCTACGCCGCGCCCATCCTCTCGCCCGTGGCGCACGGCCGGCTGAACGGCGTGGATGCCACCGCCGCGCTCGCGCTGCCCGGCGTGCGCGGCGTGGTGCTCTCGGCCGACGTGCCGGGCGACAAGATGCTGGCCGCCTTCGCGCACGACGAACCCGTGTTCGCCACCGACAGCGTGCACCACGTCGGCCAGGTCGTGGGCCTGGTGGTGGCCGATTCGGTGATGGGCGCGCGCCGCGCTGCGCGCCAGGTGAAGCTGGACATCGCCCCCCTGCCCGCCGTGCTGACGGTGCAGGACGCCCTCGCCGCCCAGAGCTACGTGCTGCCACCCGTCTTCGTGCGCCGGGGCGACGCCGCCGCCGCGCTGGCTGCCGCGCCGCACCGCCTGCAGGGCGCGTTCGAGGTGGGCGGGCAGGAACACTTCTACCTCGAAGGCCAGATCGCCTATGCCCTGCCGCTGGAGCAGCGCCAGTGGTGGATCTACTCCAGCACCCAGCACCCCGGCGAGGTGCAGCACTGGGTGGCGCACGCGCTCGCCATCGAGAACCACGCGGTGCGCGTGGAATGCCGGCGCATGGGCGGCGGCTTCGGCGGCAAGGAGACGCAGGCCGGCCACCTGGCCGTGTGGGCGGCCGTGGCGGCGAACAAGTTCAAATGCCCCGTCAAGCTGCGCCTGGACCGCGACGACGATTTCATGGTCACCGGCAAGCGCCACCCCTTCGCCTACGAGTACGACGTGGGCTTCGGCGAAGACGGCCGCATCGCGGGCCTGCAGCTCACCATGGCCGCCAACTGCGGTTTCAGCGCCGACCTGTCCGGCCCCGTGGCCGACCGTGCCGTCTTCCACTGCGACAACGCCTACTTCCTGGAGCATGTGGACATCGCTTCGTACCGCTGCAGGACGAACACGCAGAGCCACACGGCGTTCCGCGGCTTCGGCGGGCCCCAGGGCGTGATCGCCATCGAAGCCATCCTGGGCGACATCGCCCGCGCGCTGGGCCGCGACGCGCTGGACGTGCGCATGGCCAACCTCTACGGCCTGCGGGATCGCAACGTCACCCACTACCAGATGGCGGTGGAGGACAACATCCTCCACGACCTGCTACCGAGACTGGAGCATTCCGCGCGCTACAGGCAACGGCAGGCGGCCATATCGGCTTGGAACGAGGGCAACGCCTCGCTCAAGCGCGGCCTGGCCATCACGCCGGTTAAGTTCGGCATCAGCTTCACCGCCACGCTGTTCAACCAGGCCGGCGCGCTGGTGCACGTCTACACCGACGGCAGCGTGCAGGTGAACCACGGCGGCACCGAAATGGGGCAGGGCCTGCACACCAAGGTGGCTCAGATCGTGGCCGACGAGCTGGGCGTGCCCTTCGCCCGCGTGCTGGTCACCGCCAGCGACACCGGCAAGGTGCCCAATGCCAGCGCCACCGCCGCATCCAGCGGCACCGACCTGAACGGCCGCGCCGCGCAGTTCGCCGCGCGCCACGTGCGCGACAACCTCGCGGCCTTCGTCTGCGGGCTCGACGGCTGCGGCGCGGGCTCCATCCGCTTCGCCGGCGGGCAGGTGATCTCGCCCAAGGCCGTGCGCGCGTGGGATGACGTGGTGCAGCAGGCCTACGCCAACCGCATCCAGCTCTGGAGCGACGGCTTCTACCGCACGCCCAAGATCCACTACGACAAGACCACCCTGACCGGCCGGCCGTTCTACTACTTCGCCTATGGCGCAGCCTGCACCGAGGTGGCCATCGACACCGCGACGGGCGAGATCCGCGTGCTGGCCGTGGACATCCTCCACGACGTGGGCCACAGCATCAACCCGGCCATCGACATCGGGCAGATCGAGGGCGGCTTCGTGCAGGGCATGGGCTGGCTCACCACCGAGCAGCTCGTGTGGAACGACAAGGGGCTTCTCACCACGCACGCGCCCAGCACCTACAAGATCCCGGCCACGGGCGACGTGCCCGCGCACTTCCGGGTCGATCTGTGGCCCGAGGCCAACCGCGAGGACAACGTGGGCGGCAGCAAGGCCGTGGGCGAGCCGCCGTTCATGCTGGCCGTGAGCGTGTACGAGGCCCTGCGCAACGCCATCGCGGCGGGGCGAGGCAGCGGCGGGCGGGTGGAGCTGACCGCTCCCGCCACGGCGGAGAACGTGCTGCGCGCCCTGGGGCGGCTGCAGTCGGTCTGAAGGAGCGCAGGCGCGGCGTCAGTTCCGCACGTATCCATGCGACAGCGCATAGGAACGGACGAAATCGCGGAAGACCTTGGCCGATGCCCGCGGAGACAAGGCGTCGTTCCAGACCATCATGACCGGGTCGAGCCTGCCGGACAGCCGGAACGGCAGCTCCCGCGCCAGATTGCCTGCGGCAAACTGATCCGCCGTGCGCTGGGGAAGTGCCGCGACGAAATGGGAGCGCTGCAGCAGGCTGAGGGTCATGCCCATGTCGCTGACGACCACGCCCTGGTCCGGCGCAGGCAGGTCCAGCGCATGGAACGCCGCCTGCAAGTGGTGCCGCACGCGGGAGCCTGGCGCCGGGATGCACCATTGCTGCTCGCGCAGCTCCCGTGCATCGATGCGCTTGCGCTGGAACAGCGGATGCGAGGCATTGGCCACGACGATGATCCGCTGCCCGGTGATCACGGGCGACCGGCGCAGATGCGGGCGGTCCAGGCGCGTGTCGTCGTAGGAGAACAGCAGGTCCAGCTCTCCCGACTCGACCCGTGCCACCATGTCGACGAGCCCCCCCTCGACCACGCTGATCCGGACCTCCGGCGCCGTTTCCCGATAGGCGCAGATCGCGCTGCTGACGAGCGGGTAGGCCGACGCAGCGCGAAAGGACAGGCTGAAGTGGCCATGCGAGCCGCCCTGGACAGCCTCCACGGACTCCGCCAGGCGCTCCATCTGCCGGAGCACCAGCCGGGCCCCCTCGATCAGATGCAGGCCGATCTCCGTGGGCTGCATGCCCTCGTGCTGGCGCAGGAACAGTGGCATGCCGACGATGGCCTCCGCCTCCAGCAGGGCCTTGGACACCGCCGCCGGACTGATGTGAAAGAGCGCAGCCACCTTGGTCGCGGTCTGCAGTTCCGCCAGCGCCTGCACGATGCGCAAGTGGCGCAGCTTGAGCCGCGCAAGCAGGCCTTGCGCGCGCTGGTTCGTATGCGCCATACCACCTCCTCGGTTCTTTCGGACTTCAACCATCGGTTGATCCCACTCAAAATAAATTCGCTTTTTTAATTGATTGTCTCCTCCTTACATTCAGCCGCTTCACTGAAAACCAAAATCAGGAGATACATCTATGCGAAAACTGTTGGCCGTTTGCGCGCTGGCATTCACCGGCGTCGCTGCCCAAGCGACCGATTTCCCCACCCAGCCGGTCAAGCTGGTGGTTCCATGGCCGGCTGGCGGCTCCACCGATGTCGTTCTCCGAGCCTTCGCCACCGAGGCCGCCGCATCCCTGGGCCAGCCGATCGTCATCGAGAACAAGCCCGGCGTCGGCGGCACCCTGGGACCGCAAATCGTCGCGCGCACGGCCAAGCCCGACGGCTACACCATCACCCAGCATTCGGTCGCCGTCATTCGCATGCCCTACATGCAGGACGTGCAATACGATGCCATCAAGGACTTCACGCCCATCATCGGCCTGACCGGCTACACCTTCGGTATCGTCGTCAACAAGGATTCGCCGTTCAAGACATGGGACGACCTGGTCGCCTATGCCAAGCAGCATCCGGGAAAGGTGACCTACGGCAGCGTGGGCCACGGCACCAGCCAGCATCTGGCCACCGAGGCCATCGCCGAGAAGGCCGGCCTGAAATTCCAGCACATCCCCTACAAGGGCAGCAGCGAGGTCATGAGCGCACTGCTGGGAGGGCACATCGATTTCGGCGTGGACTCCTCGGGCATGGCGCCGCACGTCGATTCGGGCCGCATGCGTCTTCTCATCACCTTCGGCAAGGAGCGCACCAAGAAGTGGAACACCGTCCCGATCCTCAATGAGTACGGCTACGACCTGGTCTTCGAATCCCCCTGGGGGCTCGCAGGCCCCAAGGGAATGCCGCCGGAGGTCGTGCAGAAGCTGCATGACGCCTTCAAGAAGGCGCTTTTCTCGGACAACATGAAGAAGGTGCTGGCATCGGTGGACCAGCCGATCGTCTACCTGAACCCGGAGGACTACGGCAAATTCATCGTCGAGAGCAACAAGGAAGAAGGCGCCCTGATGAAGCGGCTGGGAGTGGCCAAGAAATGACGAGGTATGTGCATGCCCTGGCGAGGCGCATCGCGTCGGGGCAGTGTTCCGCGGAGGAAGCCATCCAGGAGACGCTCGCGGCGGTTCGCCGCGACGATGGCACCATCAACTGCATGGCCTGCGTCAACGAGGAACTGGGGCTGGAGAACGCCAGGGCGATCGATGCACGGCTCGCGAAGTTGAGCCCCGACGAGCGCCTTCGGCTGGCCGAAACCCAGCCGTTCCTGGGTGTCCCGTTCGCGGTCAAGGATCTGGGCTTCGGCGCCAAAGGGCTGAAATCGACATCCGGCTCGCATCTCTTCAAGGACACCCCTTGGGACTATGACTGCGAACTGGTTCAGCGCTACAAGAAGCTCGGTCTCAACCTCTTCGCGAGAACCACCACGTCCGAGCTGGGCACCAGCCCGACGACGGAGGCGCCCGTCTACGGCGGCCCCACGCGCAATCCCCGATCGCTGGCGCACAGCGCGGGCGGCTCCAGCGGCGGCGCGGCGGCGGCCGTTGCCGCCGGATTCGTCGACCTCGCCCATGGCGGGGACGGTGCGGGCTCGATCCGGATCCCGGCGGCCAACTGCGGCCTTTTCGGCTTCAAGCCGTCACGCGGCATGATGCCGACCGGCCCTCACAAAGGCGAGGGCTGGGCGGGCTTGGCCGTGGACCACGTGATCACCAGGAGCGTGATCGACAGCGCGGTGGCATTGGATGGCACGTACGGCGCAGACCCCGGATGCCAGTACGCGAGTCCGTTCTTCGCCCAGTCGTTCGAGCACATCGCCACCTCTGGCCAGAACAGGGTAAGGCGCGTGGCATTCCTGCCATCGACGCACCCGCTGTATCCGCAGGACCCGGAGGTCCAGAAAGCCTACGAAGCCTTCAGAGCTTCGGTACTGGCGCTGGGGATGGAAGCCATGGACGCCTTTCCGGCCATCGACCTCAGGGACATGGTCGCGAGCATGCTGCCCTTGATCGCGGCCAACGCGGTCCATGCTGTCGTGAAGAAAGCGCCGGGGGAGAGCTACAAGCCCCACATGCAGCCAGCCTCCCTCTCGATGATCGAGTATGCAAGAAGCCTCAGCGCGGTGGACTATGCGAGGTCCATGGACACCATGAACAGGGTGGCGAGGGCCTACGGGGCTTTCTTCGCCGAGCACGCCATCGACATCATCGCGCTGCCCGTCCTGGCCTCTCCGCCCGCCCTCATCGGCACCTATGCCGCCAGCAATCCTGACTATCTGGACTACCGCCTCGGCGAGGGCGGCATATTCGACTACTCCCCCTATACGCCCCTGGCCAACATGGTCGGCGCGCCAGCCGCCTCCCTGCCCGTGCACGTGACGCAAGAAGGTTTGCCGGTAGGTGTGCAGATCATGGCGCCCCTCGGCAAGGACGACATGGTGTTCGAACTGGCCGCCTTCTACGAGGGCAAGTTGGGTTTCCAAGCCTGAGGCCCGCCAAGGGTCACCCACAGCCAGCATGCCCCATCCGACCAGCTACCCCGTCGATGCGGTCAACCGCGTCAAGCGCCGGCACGACCGAGGCCGCTACGACCACGCAACGGTACACGTCCTCCTGGACTCGGCGATGCTGTGCCATGTGGCCTACGTCATTGACGGCCAGCCGTTCTGCACGCCGACCTTCTATTGGCGCGAGGGCTCGCGCCTCTACTGGCACGGCAGCAGCGCCAGCCGCATGCTGCGCAACCTGGAGCACGGCGAGCCGGCCTGCCTCACGGTCACGCACCTGGACTCCCTGGTGGTTGCGCGGTCGCCCTTCAACCATTCGGCCGACTACCGGTCCGTCATGGCTTTCGGCCAGGCCCGGCTGCTGGACGATCCCCAGGAGAAGGAGCATGCCCTGGTCATGATGGTGGACCGGCTTTTTCCCGGCCGCACGGCAGACCTGAGGCAAAGCTCCCGCCAGGAAATCAAGGGCTCGTCGATCATCTACATGGATATCGAGCGGGCTTCCGCCAAGATCCGCGCCAGCGGTGTCGTCGACGAGGACGAGGATTGGGAGCTGCCGATCCATGCCGAAGTCATTCCCGTCAGAACCGTGCTGGGAGAACCCGTTCCCTGCCCGCGGCGCGCAGCGGGTGTCAGCAGGCATCCGTCGCTGCAGGGCTACCAGCCGGGCCTGGACCTGGAGGTGGCGCTGCGCGACGCGTACGCGCGGGCCTATCCGGACGCCGAGAGAGGCTAAGAGTCCGCCGCCACGCCATCGCGCACCCTGCGCACCGCCACGCGATTGCGCCCGGCACGCTTGGCGTCGTAGCAGGCCATGTCGGCGGCATAGAGCACGGCGGCCGCGTCCTGGGGCCCCGCATCCAGCGCCACCAGGCCGATGCTCACGCCCAGCGTGAAACTGCGCCCGTGGTACGAGGGCTCCCAGGCCTGGACGGCCGCGC
>Ga0222428_100458_pt1 | contig 14567 bp, 15 predicted proteins | sample 2B5Ametagenome_FD_182471 | JGI IMG/M metagenome (GOLD analysis project Ga0222428, IMG submission 182471) | Enriched microbial communities from leaf-cutter ant dump, University of Wisconsin, Madison, United States - 2B5A (version 2) | ecosystem: Environmental > Terrestrial > Nest > Insects nest >...
CCATCCCGAACAGGACAGTGAAACGACTTCGCGCCGATGATAGTGCGGATTCCCGTGTGAAAGTAGGTCATCGTCAGGCTAATATTGTGAAACCCCCGTAGCTAACAAGCTGCGGGGGTTTTCGTTTATTGTCGTCTTCTCGGTTGTGAAACCATGCAACTGCAGGATATTCTTTATTCCCAGGGCTTTGGAACCCGGCGCGTGTGTGCAGGTTTGGTGCAGCAAGGCTGGGTAGGGATTTTGAGCTCAGCAGAGGTCGGCGCGCCCGTTGCGTGCACTGACGCAACACAGGAATTCAATCCTGAAGGGCTCCGCTTTCGTGTGCAGGGTGTGGAGTGGCTTTACCAAGCCAAGGCTTATCTGATGCTGCACAAGCCTGCAGGCGTCGAGTGCTCTCAGAAGCCCTCTGCGTATCCCAGTATCTACACCCTGCTGCCTTCCCCGTTGCGACAGCGTCCGAGCAAAAGTGCGGTGCAGGGTGTTCAGGCCGTCGGGCGATTGGATCAGGATACAACCGGCTTGTTGCTCTTGAGTGACGATGGCCAGTTCATTCATCGCATGAGCTCGCCAAAAAAGCATGTTCCCAAGATTTACAGAGTGCATGCCAAGCATGAGGTGACGGCGCAGCAGGTTGAGCGACTGTTGGCCGGCGTCGTGCTGGATGACGATCCTCGCCCCGTGAAGGCCGCAGATTGTGTACGGGTCGATGACCATGTCATGGATTTGACGCTGACCGAGGGCAAATACCACCAGGTCAAGCGCATGGTGGCTGCGGTTGGGAATCGTGTGGAGGGCCTGCATCGCTGGCGCATTGGCGGCCTTGCTTTACCCCCGGATCTGCTCCCTGGCCAATGGCGCTGGCTGTCCGCTGCAGACCATGCGTTACTGGGTCTAGCGTAGCGCTGTTGGGCCTTTCTTTAGTGAGCCGTGCGCGGCTACACTGGCATGCTATCGACAAAGCCCTTCTGTTTGTGAAGAACTTCATTTTTGGCTCGCTGGCGGCCTTTTTGCTCTGGTTGGTCGGCAGTACGGCAACATTCGCCGCTTCGGCTCCTCCGGTATTCGTGCTCAATTCGCTGGATGCCAGCATCAGCGTCATCGATCCGGTGACTTGGCAGGAGAGTACGCGTCTTTCTACTGGCAAGGAGCCGCATCACCTTTACCTCACGCCGGACGAAAAGTCGCTGATCGTTGCCAATGCACTGGCCGACACATTGATGTTTGTCGATCCCCGAACCGCCCAAGTGCAGCGCACGGTGCATGGCATCGTTGACCCGTACCATCTGCGTTTCACGCCCGACATGAAGTGGCTGATCACTGCCGCGAATCGTTTGAACCACGTGGATTTCTACCGTTGGGATGGCAAGGAGCCAATCCTGGCGCAGCGTGTGCCTACCGGCCGCACACCAAGCCACTTGTGGGTGAACAGCCGTAGCACGACGGTCTACGCCACGATGCAGGACAGTGACGAACTGGTCGCCATCGACATTGCTAGCCAAAGCATCAAATGGCGTACGCCCACCGGGGCCATGCCTGCCGATGTGTATGGCCGATCTGATGACAAATTGCTCTTCATCGGCTTGACAGGGAGCGATAGCGTGGAGGTGTTCGACATCTCTGGCCCTGAGCCGCGCAGCATCAAGCGCATCAAGACCGGCAAGGGCGCGCATGCCTTCCGTGCCGCAGGCGATGGCCGCCATTTGTTTGTCAGCAACCGTGTGGCTAACACCATCAGTAAGATCGATATGCAGGCCCAGGAGGTGGTGGCCAGCTACCCGGCCCCGGGCGGGCCGGACTGCATGGATGTATCGGCCGATGGTCGCTGGATTTATGTCAGCTCGCGCTGGGCTCGCAGGCTGACCGTCATCGACACACTGGAGAAGAAGGTCGTTCGGCAAATTCCCGTAGGCAAATCGCCGCACGGCGTGTGGACGCTGCAGCACGCACCGCGCTGACGTCGCTTATGGTGTCCTGGCAATCGTTTGCTTTCATTTTGATAGCTGCTAGCGCTTTCCAGGTAAGCGCTGCAGGCCAAAATGACTGTGAAAAGCCGCTGTATCTCACCTGGGATACGGGCCATATGGAGATTGCCCCGATGGTCGCCGAGGTGCTGCAGCGCCAGCAGGTACGTGTGACCTTTTTTGCAGCGAATGAGGCGACGCGGCAGGGCGATGGCAGCTTGGGCGACCACTGGGCGCCCTGGTGGCGCGCACGGGCCGCCGAAGGCCATGCGTTCGCATCGCACACCTGGAACCACACCTACTGGCGTGCTGACGCCGGGCCAGAGGCTGAGCCCCGGTTCCGGGTGCGCCCCTCGGCCGGGCCGCGCAGCGGGCAAGAGTTGGAGATCGATGCGGCAGGCTATTGCGCCGAAATTGGCAGCGCCAGTCGCCGCTTGCAAGAAATTACGGGGCAAAAACCATTGCCCTTGTTTCGAGCCCCCGGGGGCAAAACCTCGCCCCGATTGCTGCGTGTGGCCAAGGCGTGTGGCTATGCCCATGTGGGCTGGAGCCCGGCTGGCTTTCTTGGCGACGAGCTGCCCAGTGAACGCTACAGCAATGCCCATCTGCTGGCACAAGCGCTGCAGCGTATCCGCAGCGGCGATATTCTGCTGGCCCATCTGGGGATCTGGTCGCGCAAGGACGCTTGGGCACCTGCGGTGCTTGAGCCCTTGATTGTTGGCTTGAAGCAGCGTGGCTTCTGCTTTCGCACGCTGCGCGAGCATCCCGACTACCAAGCTTGGCTGGCCGAGCATCCTTAAAAATTTTCTTTGCTATGGAATGGTTGAGCAGCTTGTTTGATGACGCCCAGCAGCGCTTGTTCGAGAGCGTGGTTCAGCCTGTGCTGTTCGGCCTGGGGTGGGGCAACCTTCTGGAGGATGGGTATGCAGCTACCGGCTGGCTGCTGGTTGGACTGCTGCAGCTGGCGGTGATGGTCGTGGTCATTGCACCCTTGCAGCGCTGGCGTCCGGTTGAGCCGGTGACCGATCGCCAGGCGATCCGCACGGATATTCTCTACACCCTGATTCATCGCTTGGGGTTGTTTCGGGTGGCGCTCTTCTTCGCTTTCACCCCCCTGTGGGATGGCTTGTTCGGCCTGCTGCGTGTGCAGGGCATGACCACGTTCCACCTGGATGCACTCTGGCCCGGCGTGACCGATATTCCCTGGGTCAGCCTGCTGCTGTACCTTGTGGTGTTTGACTTCCTGCACTACTGGATCCATCGCGGCCAGCACCATTTCGAGTGGTGGTGGCAGCTGCATGCTTTGCACCATTCGCAGCGGCAGATGACGATGTGGACCGACAACCGCAACCACCTGCTTGACGACCTCCTGAGCGATTCCCTTATCGTTATCGTGGCCCAATTGATTGGCGTGGCGCCGGGGCAGTTCGTCGCCATCGTGGCCCTTACTCAGTTGAGCGAGAACTTCCAGCATGCCAACCTGCGGATGTGGTTCGGGCGCGTGGGCGAACGGCTGTGGGTCAGCCCGCGTTTCCACCGGCTGCACCACGCCATCGGCATCGGCCATGAGTCACTTGGACGGCAGACCCTGGGCGGGCATAACTTTGGCGTGCTCTTGCCTTGGTGGGACATGCTGTTAGGTACCGCCAATTTCGAGTTGCGCTACGACCCGACGGGAACGCGCGACCAGGTGGAGCCCGATGCACGGGGGCGCGTGCGCGACTATGGACGCGGCTTCTGGGCGCAGCAGTGGCGTGGTTTGCTGCGTCTGGCGGGGCGCGCCTAGCCGGCTGCAGCCGACGGGGTGCGGTCTGAAGCCGCTTGAACACGCTATGCTTGCGTGCCATGGGACTGCTCTTCGACTCCTTCTGGCGCGCCGTGGCCTATTGCGTGCACCCGCGCGTGATTGCGCTGTCCTTCCTGCCTTTGCTCATCATGGCCGCGCTGGCTGCGGGCCTGCATTACTTCTACTGGGATGCCGCCGTGCAGTTCGTGCGCGTGGCACTCGAATCCAGCAACTGGCTGGGAACCGTCTGGCAGTGGCTGCAGAACTGGGGCATGACCGAGGTGCCCGCTTTTCTGGCGCCGCTGCTGGTTATCGTTGCCGTAACTCCCGCCGTGGTCGTGGTTGCTTTGCTCGCGGTCGGGCTGTTCATGACGCCGGCACTGGTGAGTCTGGTCGCCGTACGGCGTTTCCCCGCGCTGGAACGCAAGAAAGGCGGTTCGTTGTTGCTGGGCTTGGGTTGGATGCTGGGCTCCACGCTGCTGGCGGTTCTGGCGTTGCTGGTGTCCATGCCGCTGTGGCTCATTCCGCCGCTGGTGCTGCTTTTGCCGCCGTTGATCTGGGGCTGGCTCACGTTCCGCGTGATGTTCTTCGATGCGCTGGCCGAGCATGCCAGCAAGGAGGAGCGCCGCACGCTGCTCACGCGGTACCGCTGGAGCCTTCTGGTGATGGGCGTGCTCAGCGGATACCTTGGGGCGGCACCAGGCATCGTGTGGGCTTCGGGCGTGGTGTTTGCTGCAGCCTTCGTCGTGCTGATTCCGGTTGCGATTTGGATCTACACGCTGGTGTTTGCTTTCTCCTCGTTGTGGTTCGCGCACTTCTGCCTGGCGGCGCTGCAGCAGTTGCGCCGGGAGAATAGCGTCGAGCCCCCGGCGTCCCCTCAGCCGCCCGCTGACGTGATTGATGTAACCCCCGTGCCTGCGTTGCCGTCCACGGCACCGGGCATTTCTGCGCCCTGAACCCATGCCAAGCACTTTCGGCCTCCTCATCATTGGCGACGAGATACTTTCCGGCAAACGTGCCGACAAGCACATGGCCAAGGTCATCGAGTTGCTTGGCCAGCGCGGGCTGGGCCTGTCCTACGCGGAGTACGTGGGGGACGACACCCAGCGCATCACCGCCGCCCTGGCGCGTGCCTTTGCGTCTGGTGATGTGGTTTTCTCCTGCGGCGGCATCGGCGCAACGCCGGATGACCATACGCGCCACTGCGCCGCCCAGGCGCTTGGCGTAGAGCTCGTTCTGCACCCTGAAGCCAAGGTGCTGATTCGCGAACGCATTCAGGACGTCGCGCGTGAGCAGGGGCTTCCTTACGAGCCAGAACGGCCGGACAACCTGCACCGTCTGCGCATGGGCGAGTTTCCCGTCGGCGCGCGCCTGATTCCCAATCCCTACAACAAGATTCCGGGCTTTTCCTGCCAGGGCCAGGGCGGGGGCAGCGTGCATTTCGTTCCCGGCTTTCCCGTGATGGCATGGCCCATGATCGAGTGGGTGCTGGAGACATACTGCGCCGATGCCTTTGGCGGAGCCCCGCAGGTGGAGCGCTCGGTCATCGTATACCGTGCCATGGAGGCCGCGCTCACCCCGTTGATGGAGTTCATCGAGGCAGAGCATCCGGGGATCAAGGTATTCAGTCTGCCCAGCGTCGATCATCCCGAGCATGGTGCGCACATTGAGCTTGGGGTGAAGGGGGCTGAGCCGCTGGTGCCTTCTGCCTGGGCGGAGCTTTTGCGAGGATTGCACCAATTCGGTGCATCCATTGGCCCTGAATTGGTGCGCAAGCGCTGATTCACCGGGCTGGTGCGTACTGCCGTACAGTGGCGGTGCCTGGCACACAAACTGCTAACAATATTCGTATCTTTCAACAGCCGCTTTTTCTGGAGAACACTGATGGCCAAGACCGTTGCAGACGTCATGAAGATGGTGGAAGAAAACGAGGTCAAGTTCGTTGACTTCCGTTTCACCGACACCTTGGGCAAGCAGCACCATACGACGGTGCCCGTGTCGCACTTCGACGAAGAAAAATTCACCGCGGGCCACGCCTTCGACGGTTCGTCGATCGCCGGTTGGAAGGGCATCGAGGCGTCGGACATGCAGCTGATCCCCGACCCGAATACTGCCAACATCGATCCGTTCTTCGAGGAAACCACGCTGATCCTCACCTGCGACGTGATTGAGCCCAGCGACGGCAAGGCCTATGACCGTGACCCGCGCTCCATCGCCAAGCGCGCCGAAGCCTACCTGAAGGCCTCCGGCCTTGGTGATACGGCCTTCTTCGGCCCCGAGCCCGAGTTCTTCATTTTCGACGGAGTGCGCTGGAGCACGGCGCCGAACAACACGTTCTACGACATCGAGGAATACGAAGCGCCCTGGAACACCGGCGCCAAGCTCGAAGGCGGCAACCGCGGCCACCGTCCCACCGTCAAGGGAGGCTACTTCCCCGTGCCGCCCATCGACAGCACGCAGGACATGCGCGCTGAGATGGCTCTGGTGCTTGAATCCCTGGGCATTCCGGTCGAAGTGTTCCACCACGAGGTGGCCGGCGCTGGCCAGAACGAGATCGGCACCAAGTTCTCCACGCTGGTGGAGCGTGCTGACTGGACCGTCCTGCAAAAGTATGTGATCCACAACGTGGCCAACACCTACGGCAAGACCGTGACTTTCATGCCCAAGCCCTACCACGGCGACAACGGCTCCGGCATGCACGTGCACCAGTCGGTGTGGAAGGACGGCAAGAACCTGTTTGCTGGCGACGGCTACGCGGGCCTGTCGGACTACGCGCTGTACTACATCGGCGGCATCATCAAGCATGCCCGCGCGCTCAACGCGATCACCAACCCCGGCACCAACAGCTACAAGCGCCTGGTGCCGCACTTCGAAGCGCCGGTGAAGCTCGCTTACTCGGCCAAGAACCGTTCCGCGTCGATCCGCATTCCCTACGTGTCCAACCCCAAGGCCCGTCGCGTGGAAGCCCGCTTCCCCGATCCGCTGATGAACCCCTACCTGGGTTTTGCGGCCCTGCTGATGGCCGGCCTCGATGGTGTGGAGAACAAGATCCACCCCGGCGAAGCCGCGACCAAGGACCTGTACCACCTGCCGCCCGAGGAAGACAAGCTGGTGCCCACCGTGTGTCACAGCCTGGACCAGGCCCTCGAGGCGCTGGACAAGGACCGCGCGTTCCTGACCAAGGGCGGCGTGTTCAGCGACGCCATGATCGATGCCTACATCGACCTGAAGATGCAGGACGTCACGCGCATGCGCATGTCCGTGCATCCGGCCGAGTTCGACATGTACTTCTCCCTGTAAGCGCGCGTGCGCTGAAGGCGGAAAAAGGCGGCGCAAGCCGCCTTTTTTCATTCAGGAACCAATCCCCAGCGGGACTGTCGGATGGGATTGATTGGCCCCCGGGTGGTATTGCGGGATACTTTCCGCCTTGGCTGGCTTGGCCCTAAGGAAATTGAATGAACAAGACGCTCTTCTCCCTGTTGTTGGCTGCGGCGCTGCTGCCGGCGGCGGCGTGGTCGCAGGACCGGATTTATCGCTGCGGCAACGAATACACCAACAACGTCACCCAGGCCAAGGAGCGTGGCTGCAAGCTGGTGGAAGGTGGCAACGTCACCGTGCTGGGCTCGTCGCCCAGCCGCCCAGCCAGTGGTGGCGGAGCGGCCACCAGTGGTGGAGGGAGCGCCAGCGCTGGCAGCTCTCCTGCCGCGGCACCGCGCGTGGGGGGCAATGAGCAGCGCGCCCGCGACGCCGATGCCCGCGCCATCTTGGAGGCGGAACTGCGCAAGGCCGAGGCGCGCCAAGCCAGTCTGGCCAAGGAATACAACAACGGCGCACCCGAGCGCACGGCGCAGGAGCAGAACAACCCGCAGCAATACGCCGAGCGCACCGCCGATCTGAAGGCCGCCCTCAGCAGGGCGGAGGCTGACATTGCCGGCATCAAGCGCGAAATCAGCCGTCTGCCGCAGGCGGCCAACTGAGCACCACCCATGACCAGTGCCGCACGGTTTGCCGCGCTGGATTGGCTTTCCACCCTGGTCGCTGTGCTCGATGGCACCGGCGGCACGGTGCGCTTCGCCAATGCAGCCCTGGAAAATGCCCTGGGCCTGTCCCGCCGCACATTGGGTGGCGCGGACTTTTCCCAGCTTTTCGCTGAGCCCGCGCTGCTGCAGTCCGCGCTGGCGGGGGCGCGTGGTGCCGAATTCACCGCCATGCGCTTTGAGGCAAGCCTGCGCCGCCTGGGTCAGGAGCCCATGCCGGTTCACGTCCAGGTGTCGGTGCTGGAAGCCTCCGGAGAGATCCTGGCCGAGCTGTGGCCTTTGCAGCAGCAGGTCCGCCAGGATCGCGAGGAGCGGCTGCGCGAGCAGGCCCATGCCCAGAAGGAACTGGTGCGCAACCTGGCGCACGAGATCAAGAACCCGCTGGGGGGGATTCGCGGCGCAGCGCAGCTGCTGCAGATGGAGCTGGCCAGCCCCGAGTTGGCCGAATATACCCAGGTGATCGTGCACGAAGCCGACCGGCTGCAAAGCCTGGTGGACCGTCTGCTGGCGCCGCACCGCCAGGCGCAGCGCGTGGGCGACGTGAACATCCACGAGGTGTGCGAGCGCGTGCGCTCGCTGGTGTTGCTGGAGTATCCGCAGGGTTTGCGCGTGCAGCGCGACTACGACACCTCGATCCCCGAATTCCGCGGTGACCGCGAGCAGCTCATTCAGGCGTTGCTCAACATCGTGCAGAACGCCGCCCAGGCGCTGTCGGGGCGCATCGCGGCGGGAGATGCCGAGATCGTGCTGCGCACGCGCGTGGCCCGGCAGGTGACTTTGGGCCGCCAGCGCTACAGGCTGGCATTGGAATTGCATGTGATCGACAACGGGCCAGGCGTGCCCGCTGCCATCGCGGACCGGATCTTTTATCCCCTGGTATCGGGGCGCGACGGTGGCTCAGGCCTGGGGCTGACACTGGCGCAAACTTTCGTGCAGCAGCACCACGGTTTGATCGAGTGCGACAGCCAGCCCGGCCGTACCGATTTCCGCATCCTGATTCCTTTGCCCTGAAGCATGGGCTGCGGGCGGTGCATCACACCATGAAGAACTGACACCCGTAAAGGCACTGCACATGAAGCCGATCTGGATAGTGGACGACGACCCTTCGATCCGCTTCGTCCTGGAAAAAGCGCTGGCGCGCGAAAACCTGCCCACGCGCAGCTTTACCAACCCGCGCGAGGTGCTCGATGCCCTGGCCGACCTTGAGCCTGGCGACCCGGGCCGCCAGGGCCCCAGGGTGCTGGTGAGCGACATCCGCATGCCCAACGGCTCAGGCCTGGAGTTGCTGGAGAAGGTGCATGCCCAGCAGCCGGGGCTGCCGGTCATCATCATGACCGCTTACTCCGACCTGGACAGTGCCGTCTCGGCCTTCCAGCGCGGCGCCTTTGAGTACCTGCCCAAGCCGTTCGACGTGCCGCTGGCCATTGAACTGATCCGCCGCGCCATGCAGGAAAGCGAGCGTGAGCAGGTGGATGAGGAGGGGCCTGGTGCCGCGCCCGAGATGTTGGGCCAGGCCAGCGCCATGCAGGAGGTCTTCCGCGCCATTGGCCGGTTGAGTCAGAGCCAGGTCACGGTGCTCATCACCGGCGAGTCAGGCACAGGCAAGGAGCTGGTGGCGCGCGCGTTGCACCGCCACTCGCCGGTGGCACGCGGCCCCTTCGTCGCCATCAACACGGCGGCCATTCCCAAGGACTTGCTGGAGAGCGAACTCTTCGGCCACGAACGTGGAGCGTTTACCGGCGCGCAGACGCAACGGCGCGGGCGTTTCGAGCAGGCCGAGGGCGGAACGCTGTTTCTGGACGAAATCGGCGACATGCCGTTGGATCTGCAAACGCGCCTGCTGCGTGTGCTCAGTGATGGGCAGTTCTACCGCGTGGGCGGCCACCAGGCCGTCAAGGCCCATGTGCGCGTGATTGCAGCCACCCACCAGGACCTGGAACAGCGCGTGCAGGCGGGCCAGTTCCGCGAAGACCTGTTTCACCGCCTCAACGTCATCCGCCTGCGCCTGCCCGCCTTGCGCGAGCGACGCGAGGATGTGCCCATGCTGGCGCGGCACTTTCTGCAGCAGAGTGCACGCCAGCTGGGGGTCGAGCCCAAGCGCATCTCCAGCGCCGCGCTCAGCCAGTTGGCCACGTTTGCCTTTCCAGGCAACGTGCGCCAGTTGGAGAACATTTGCCACTGGCTCACGGTGATGGCGCCGGCCCAGGTGATCGAGCCCAAGGACTTGCCGCCCGAGGTGCGCGGGCAGGTGCCCGCGCCAGCGCCGGCCCCCGCCATGGCCGAGGAGGCACTCGCCTTGCCTGGTGCGGAGCCCAGCCTGGCCCCACGGCCCGCGGCGCATACCGATGCCACTGCCGCCGTGTCGTGGGAAGAGGGGCTGGCGGCCGAGGTGTTCTCGCAACTGGCATCGGGCTCCAACGACGTGTGGGACCAGCTGTCGCGGCGCTTCGAGTCGCGGCTCATCCAGGCAGCGCTGGCCAGCACACAGGGGCGGCGCATTGAGGCCGCGCACCGCCTGGGCATTGGCCGCAACACCATCACGCGCAAGATCCAGGAATTGGGTTTAGAGTAATTTTGACCACCAGCGCTTTCTGGGAAAGCGCTGGCTGCTATTTTTAAGATAGCAAGCTCCTGTATCCATACCGAGGCATGAGAAAAATCGCAAAAAAATCGCGCGACGGTATTTACAAAACTTTATAAATTTTGACAAACGGGCAAAATCCGGGCTCTTCGTTGCCCTCACAGGATGCCCCGCTTGTCTTCTTCCCTGGTTGTTTCTTCGTCTGTTTCCCAGGCCGCTGCCCGCCTGCGCGCCTGGGCCGGGCGGCGTGTGGTGCTCGATGGCGCGGGCGTCGCGCTGCTGATGGCCGTCTACGGCCTGGTTTGGGTGCTGCTGTATGCGCTCACCACGCTGTCGCCGCCGGTGGACAACGTCGAGCAACTGGTGTGGCTGCGCTCCATGGAGTGGGGCTACTTCAAGCATCCGCCGCTGCCCACCTGGATCTTGGGGGCTGTGGCCACTGTGTTCGACGCTACGCCGGGGCTCACCTACCTGCTCGGCGCCCTGGCTACGCTGGCGTCACTCGCGCTGTACTGGCACCTGCTGCGCGGCTTGCGCGGTGCACGCTATGCCACGCTGGGGCTGCTCGCGGCGATGGGCATCACCCTGTACTGCGGCCGGATTTATTACTACAACCACAACGTCCTGCTGATGCTGTGGGTGGCGTTGACCGCGTGGCTTTCCTGGCGTCTGGCCGTGCGGCCCAGCCTGGGCACCTGGGCGCTGCTGGGCCTGGTGGCCGGCCTGGGCATGCTCACCAAGTACCAGTTCGTGCTGGCACTTGCCGTGGTCGGGCTGTGGTGGCTGCGTTTGCAAGGCTGGCGCCAGGCCGTGCACCGCAACGGTGCATTGCTCGCGGCCCTGGTGGCGGCGCTGGTGTTCGCGCCGCACCTCTACTGGCTGGTGTCGCATGAGTGGATGCCCCTGGCCTACGCCCAATCCAGCGCCCTCGGCCATGACCTGCGTGGCACACAGCGCCTGCTCCATGGGCTGCAGTTCGCCCTCGACTGGCTGCTTAACCGCAGCCTGCCCGCCTGGCTGGTGCTGGGCGGCGCCTGGTGGTGGGCGCGGCGCCAGCCTGCAGCAGCTGCCGTGCAGGCGGAGGCGGGCACGCCGGTTCTGCTGGCACGTCAGTTCGTGCTGCTCTGGGGTGGCGTGCCGCTGGTTCTCATGCTGCTGATGGCGTGGCTGGGCGGCTCCAAGCTGCACCTGCACTGGGGCACGGCCTTCATGCTGTGGACGGTTCCTGCGGTCATGGAGTGCGTGGGTGCGCGAGCACCGTGGTCGGCATTGCGCACGGTGCGTGCCGCGTGGCTGGTTTTCGCCCTGGTACAGGCCCTGGTGATGGCCCAGGCGTGGATGGCCTCACCCAAGGGGGTGCGTGGCTACAAAGCCGACCATACGGATTTCTTCCCGTCCGAGCGCGTGGCGGCCAGCATTGATCGGCAGGCGCAGGCCCTGCTCGATGGCCCGGTTGACATCATCAGCGGGCCGCAGGAACTGGCCAGCGTGATTGCCGTGCGCCTGCCTTCCAAGCCGCGCGTGCTGGTCGACGGTCGGCTGGAGTTCAGCCCCTGGATACGCTCCGAGGAGCTACCAGGCCTGCGCGTGATCGAGGTTTTCTACGCCTCCGGCAGCCTGCCCCCGGGGGCCTACCAGGCCGAGGGCAATGTGGCTTGGCGGCCGTGGAAGAATTCAGTATCAAAATAGCCTCTAGCCCTTTTCAGGTAAGCGCTAGAAGCTATTAAAAAAGGAGTCTTTCCCCGGCTTACAGGGCCTGCAGCGTAGCCACCACGGGGGCGTGGTCGCTCGGTTGCTTGTTCTTGCGCGGCTGGCGATCCACCGTACAGGCGGTGACCAAGGGCGTGAGCGCCTGGCTGACCAGGATGTGGTCGATGCGCAGGCCGCGGTTCTTCTGGAAGCCCAGCATGCGGTAGTCCCACCAGGAAAAGCTCTTTTCCGGCTGTTCAAACAGGCGGAACGCATCCGTCAGGCCCAGGCCCAGCAGCGCCTGAAAATGCTGGCGCTCCTGCGTGGTGTGGTGGATGGTTTCGCGCAAGCCTTCGGGGTCATAGCTGTCACGGTCTTCCGGGGCCACGTTGAAGTCGCCCACCAGCGCCAGGCGTGGGTGCTGCGCCAGTTCGCCGCGCAGCCAGTCCTGCAGCGCCTGCAGCCAGCGCATCTTGTAGGCGAACTTGTCGCTGCCTGGTTCCTGCCCGTTGACGAAGTAGCCGTTCACCAGGCGCAGCGGCCCAGCGGGCGTATCCAGGGTGGCGGCAATGACGCGCGCCTGCTCGTCCTCGAAACCCGGAATATTGCGCACCACGTCCCGCAGGGGGTGACGGCTCAGGATGGCCACGCCGTTGTACGTCTTTTGCCCGAATGCGACGGTTTGGTAGCCCGCCGCGGCGAGGGCATCCGCAGGAAACTTGTCGTCGGTGAGTTTGAGCTCCTGCAGGGCCAGTGCATCGACAGGGTTTGCTGCCAGCCAGTCCAGAACCTGGGGCAAACGGACGGCGAGGGAGTTGACGTTCCAGGTGGCAATCTTCATTGTTGAAAAAATCTCTTGTTTATCAATAGCTTGTGTGTTTTGTTTTGCCATTTTGTTGGCTAGCTACCCGGTTGGCTACCCAAATTTTCTTCCCTTGGCGAACCGTGGGAGAAGGGCCTAACCGGCATTGTCGCCGCCACGGGATTCCAGGTATTCGTGGATGCTTTGTGCGGTGATCCGGCTGGCACGCTTGCCGACCTTCACCAGCTTCAAATGCCTGTCCTTGACCAACCGGTAGATGGTTGACCGGGAGACATCGAGCTTTTCGGCGGCCCGGTTGATTTGGTATGCAAGAGGGTGTTGTGCAGTGCTCATGCTGTGCTTTCCCTGAAGTAAAAAGCCCGCGTCAGCAGGCTTTGTTGGTGTTGAGGTTGTAGTGCAGGCTCATGGCGTTGTCCTCCGGTGCTGTCGCTCAAGGGCCTGCGCAAAGCGGGCCACGAGGCGTTGGTTCCAGTCGTCGTTGCTGTAGTAGCCGTTGCGGCGCCGAGCGCGTTCTTTGATGCGGGCCTTGGCCTCTGCGTTGCATGCAGCTTTGAGGGTGAGCCAGCGCCGGCCGCCGCCGTAGTAGACCTTGGTAATGCCGATCTTCATGCTGCACTGACTTCCAGCTCAATGCGAGCGCGCTCCTGGCACTCGGCCAGCTCGGCACGTTTGTTTTCGATGTGAGCCCGAATGACCGATTCGGCCAGAACTGGCGACACGTCGAGGATGCGATGGCTGTTCTCGCCGGATGGGATGCCCAACTGCAGGTGCTGCGGTCTGCCGAAGGCGTCCTTGATGGTCGGTGCAAACTTGTCGAGTCCTTCGCGCTGGCGGATTGTCTTCATGTCGGCCAGCAGCTTTTCTCCAGCCTCGATTTCGCGGTATGCGCGATAGATCATCGCGGCGGTTTCTTGGGTGATCATGGTCTGTTCCATTGCGGGTTCTCCCGCTCAAATGCTTGTAGGTACTGCTCCCACAGCTCTGACCCAGTAGGGCAGCGCTGCAGCTCTCCTGGCTTTCGGCCGGCGGCGGCGCAGGTGGGGCAGTTGACGTGGTGGAGCTGGTATTGGCGATCAGCAACTTCCCATGTGGCAGGCATGGGTGTTACAGCGTGCACGGGGTGTGCAGCTCACGTTTCGCCTTTATGTAGGCTTCGTATGCGAGTTCCGGTGTCTTGTAGTAGCCAAGATTCCTTGATTTGCCTGAGGTGCAAATGGAGGCCCGGAAGGTCCCGTTCTTTTTTACGAGGGATACGCCGAGGAACCCTGTCGTGCTCCTCTTCGATGGCCGTCGCATGTTCTGGACGTTGAGTCCTGCTGGCAGAAGCCGAAGATTTGATATCCGGTTATCCGTCCGAATTCCGTTGATGTGGTCAATCTCAGAATCTGGGAGTTCGCCGTAGTGAAAAAACCAGGCGAGCCTATGCGCGTAATTTCTTTTCCCAAGGCACCGAATCACGATGTAGCCATTCCTGTGCACGTAACCCGGGTCCACTTTGATTCGGCTACGTGGTGGAGCGCACTTCCAAGCGAATTTTCCGGATGTGCCGTCGTACGACAGGTATGTTGGCGCCGATCTAAATTTGACCCACCCTGCCGATTGAACTTTGACCCAGGGCTTGGGGCCGGCATCGGCTGATGCCGGCTGTGGACAACTGTAGCGCAGAGCTTGTTCAGCCCGCCTCGTCGCC
>Ga0222428_100459_pt1 | contig 14530 bp, 8 predicted proteins | sample 2B5Ametagenome_FD_182471 | JGI IMG/M metagenome (GOLD analysis project Ga0222428, IMG submission 182471) | Enriched microbial communities from leaf-cutter ant dump, University of Wisconsin, Madison, United States - 2B5A (version 2) | ecosystem: Environmental > Terrestrial > Nest > Insects nest >...
ATCCACCACGCCGATCAGCGGAATGCCCAGCTTCTTGGCTTCGGCCACGGCGATCTTGTGGAAGCCCACGTCGATGATGAAGATGGCGTCGGGCAGCGCAGCCATGTCCTGGATGCCACCGATGTCCTTTTCGAGCTTCTCGATCTCGCGGGAGAACGTCAGCTGTTCCTTCTTGCTCAGGCTGTCCAGGCCGGCTTCCTGCTGGGCCTTCATGTCCTTGAGGCGCTTGATGGACGTCTTGACGGTCTTGAAGTTCGTCAGCATGCCGCCCAGCCAGCGCTGGTCCACGAAAGGCACGCCGGCGCGCTGCGCTTCGGTGGCCAGGATTTCACGGGCTTGGCGCTTGGTGCCGACCATCAGGATGGTGCCGCGGTTGGCCGCCAGCTGCTTGGCGAACTTCTGTGCTTCCTGGAACAGGGGCAGCGACTTTTCCAGGTTGATGATGTGGATCTTGTTGCGATGGCCGAAGATGTACGGGGCCATCTTGGGGTTCCAGAAGCGGGTCTGGTGGCCGAAGTGGACACCGGCTTCCAGCATTTCGCGCATGGTGACGGACATAAAAATACTCCAAAGGTTGGGTCTAAAATCCAGCCCACATAACCGCAGCACAGGCTGCGGCACCTTGACAGGGCTGGTTTGCGATTGATTCACCGTAGCCGCCAGCTCACGCCAGCACTGCTCCCAGCAAAACCCAAGGATTCTAGCATACCCATGCTTGCCGACCTGACCGCCACCCGCGAGAGCCTGCGGGACGGCGCCGCCACCGCGCCCGCCGAGCTGGAGCGCTGCATCGCCGCCGCCCAGGCCCCCGCCAACGCCCACGCCTTCGTGCGCACCACCTTTGATACGGCCCGCGCCACGGCGGCGGAGCCCGACATCGCCCACCTGCCGCTGGCCGGGCTGGCGGTCTCGGTCAAGGACCTGTTCGACATCGCCGGACAGCCCACCCCGGCGGGTTCCACCGTCCTGGCCGACGCGCCGCCCGCCGCCGCCGACTGCCCGGCCGTGGCGCGCCTGCGCGCGGCCGGCGCCGCCATCGTCGGCCGCACCCACATGGTGGAGTTCGCGTTCTCGGGCGTCGGCGTCAATCCGCACCACGGCACGCCCGCCGCCTGGGACGCGCGCTTCGGCGCCCTGCCCGGCGTGCCCCGGGTGCCGGGCGGCTCCTCGTCCGGTGCGGGCGTTTCCGTCGCCACGGGCGCGGCCTTCATCGGCCTGGGGTCGGACACGGGCGGCTCCATCCGCATCCCGGCCGCCCTCAACGGCATCGTGGGCTTCAAGAACACGGCGCGGCTGGTGCCCACCCAGGGCGCCGTGCCGCTGTCCACCACGCTCGACACCGCCTGCGCCCTGACGCGCAGCGTGCGCGACGCCATCGTGGTGCATGAGATCCTGGCCGCCCGGCGCGTGACGCGCAGCCTGGCGCCGCTGTCGCAGTACCGGCTGGCCGTGCCCTCCACGCTGTTCCTGGACGGCATGGACGCCACCGTGGCCCGCGCCTTCGAGCGCACCCTGGACACATTGCGCGCCGCGGGCGCCACCATCGACACCATCGCCCTGCCCGCCGTGCAGGACCAGCCCGCCTACGGTTTCGCCGCGCCCGAGGCCTACGCCTGGCACCGCGAGCTGCTGGAGCGCGCAGGCGATCGCTACGACCCCCGAGTACGCATGCGCATCGACAAGGGCGCCACGCTGATGGCCTGGGAATACATCGAACTGCTGCAAGAGCGCCAGCGCTGGATCGCCCGCATGCACGAAAGCATCGGCGGCTACGACGCCCTGCTGTCGCCCACCGTGCCCATCGTGGCCCCGCCCATCGCCGACGTGGCGCCGGGGGCGGAGTGCGACGCCGAATTCTTCCGCGTCAACAACCTGCTGCTGCGCAACACCAGCGCCATCAACCTGCTGGACGGCTGCGCGCTGTCTCTGCCCTGCCACGTGCAGGGGGAACTCCCGGTCGGGCTCATGGTCTGGCAGGGGGCGCTGATGGACGACACGGTGCTCAACGTGAGCCTGCAGATCGAGCAGATACTACAAAAACAATAGCTGCTCGCGCTTGTCCAGCAAGCGCCAGAGGCCAAAAACACTCCAAACCATGAAGATAGCCATCGTGGGCGCCGGCATCGTCGGCGTCACCACCGCGTACGAGCTGGCCGCCGACGGCCACGAAGTCACCGTGTTCGACCAGCGCAGCGCCGCCGCCGAGGAAGCGAGCTTCGCCACCGCCGGCCTGCTGGCGCCCCACCTGCTCAACCCCTGGGCCGTGCCCGGCTTCGGCCAGACGCTGCGGCTCACGGGCGCGGATGCCACGCTGCGGCTGGCGGGCGGCCTCTCGCGCGCCCACCTCGCCTGGCTGTGGCGCTGGCGCGGCCACGCGCGGCGCCAGAGCGCGCCCGCCGCCGCGCTGGAACGCCTGGCGCAGTACAGCCAGGCCCGCCTGCACGCCATCGCCGCCCGGCATGAACTCGACTTCGAGGCCAGCGAGGGGCGGCTGGTGCTGCTGCGCAGCGAGCAGGACCGCGCCGCGCTGCAGCCCGCCCTGCAGGTGCTGCGCGACACCGGTGTGGCCCTGCGCGAAGTGGATGCCGACACGGCGCGCCAGATCGAGCCCGGACTCGCGCCCGAGGCACCGCTGGCCGGAGCCATCCACCTGCCCGACGCGGGCGCCGGCAACTGCCGCCTGTTCGCCCAGATGCTGCGCCAGGGCACGCAGGGCGCGGGCGTGGAGTTCGCCTTCAACACCCGCATCGACCGCATCGGCACCCAGCCCGCCAGCCTCTCGGTGCAGGGCGAAACCGAGCCCCGCCGCTTCGACGCCGTGGTGCTGTGCGCGGGCATGGCCTCGGCCGCGCTGCTGCCGCCCCTGGGCCTGCACCTGCCGATGGCCGCCGTGCAGGGCTACTCCGTCAGCGCGCCGCTGCGCGAAGACACGCATGCGCCGCGCGCCAGCGTGGTGGACATGGCGCGGCAAATCAGCATCACCCGGCTGGGGCAGCGCGTGCGCATCGCGGGCGGCGCCGATCTGGCGGGCGCCGATGCGCCGCACCACGCGCCCACCTTGCAGCGCCTGTACCGCACGCTCAACGACTGGTTCCCGGGCGGAGCGCAACTCTCGTCGGGCCTCCAGGTCTGGCGCGGCGCGCGCACCCTGCTACCCGACGGAGCGCCCGTGGTCGGCGCCAGCGGCCTGCCGGGCCTGTGGCTCAACACCGGCCACGGCGCGGGCGGCTGGGCCCTGGCCTGTGGCTGCGCACGCGCCGTGGCCGACCTGATCGCGCAGCACGCGCCCGAGGTGAGCCTGGACGGCCTGGGCCTGCGCAGCTTCTAGACCGGCGCACAATGCAGCGCCATGCACCGCATCGCGCACCACCAGCCCCACCCGCTGTTCAATACCGCCGCCACGCGCCGCATCGAGCACGCCGCAGCCGCCGCCCTGCCCCCGCACACGCTGATGCAGCGCGCCGGCCTGGCCGTAGCCCGGCTGGCCCTGGCCCTGGCGCCGCACGCGCGCACCGTATGGATCGCCTGCGGTCCCGGCAACAACGGCGGCGATGGCCTGGAAGCCGCCATGCACCTGCGCCGCGCGGGCCGCGACTTGGCGATCACCTGGCTGGGCGAGCCCGGCCGCGCACCGGCGGATGCGCTCGCGTCCTGGCAGCGCGCCCAGGCCGCGGGCGTTCGCTGGACAGACAACGCCCCCGAACTGACGGCATCGGACCTGTGCATCGACGCCCTGCTGGGCATTGGCGCCACGCCCCGGCCGCCCGATGACCGCCTGCGGGCCTGCCTGCACGCGCTGCGGCGCGGCCCTGCCCCGGTGCTCGCCGTGGACCTGCCCACCGGGCTGGACGCCGACACGGGCCAGTACGCCGAAGGTTTCGCGCCCGGCCCCGAACCCCACCCCGCACCGGCGCGCCACACCCTGACCCTGCTGACCCTCAAGCCCGGCCTGTTCACCGCTACCGGGCGCGATGCGGCAGGCACCGTGTGGTGGGATGGCCTGGGCGTGGAAGCCAGCCCCCTGGTGCCACCCACGGCTTGGCTGTCCAGCCCGGCCCCTGCCGCGCCGCGCGCCCACGCCAGCCACAAGGGCAGCTACGGCGATGTGGCCGTAGTGGGCGGCGAGGGCTTGGCCGAGCGCGGCATGGGCATGGGCGGCGCAGCGCTGCTGGCGGCATCCGCGGCGCTGCACGGCGGCGCGGGCCGGGTGCTGGTGGCCCTATTGGACGGCGGCCACCTGCAACTGGACGCGCAGCAGCCCGAGCTGATGCTGCGCCGCTTCGAGGCCCTGGCCCTGCCGCAGCTCACCGTGGTCTGCGGCTGCGGCGGCGGCGAAGCCGTGGGCCGCGTGCTCGCCGATGTCATCACGCAGGCGGCCCGGCTGGTGCTGGACGCCGACGCGCTCAACGCCATCGCCCACAGCGCCGCGCTGCACGCGCTGGTGGTGGCGCGCGGCCAGCACGGCCAGCCCACCGTGCTCACGCCCCACCCGCTGGAAGCCGCGCGGCTGCTCGGCCTGACCGCCGCCGAGGTGCAGGCCGACCGCCTGGGCGCGGCACAGCAACTGGCCCGGCAGTTCAACTGCGTGGCCGTGCTCAAGGGCTCGGGCACCGTGATCGCCGCGCCCGACCGCGTGCCCACCATCAACCCCACGGGCAATGCGCGGCTCGCCACCGCAGGCACCGGCGACGTGCTCGCGGGACTGGTCGGCGCGCGCCTGGCCACAGGCGCCAGCGCGCTGCATGCCGCCAGCGAGGCGGTGTATGCCCACGGGCTGGCGGCGGACGATTGGCCCGAAGGCCAGGCGCTGACCGCGAGCGCGCTGGCCCGCAGGCTGACGCCTGCATAGCGCCTCAAAAATATGAATGAAATTGGCAACTAACGCTTATCCAGCAAGCACTAGCAGCTATCAATAAAGAAGCATCAGACCCAGCGCAACCTTTGCCGCCCAGGCGGGCGCGTCCGGGCGCCCGGCGCTCCATGTACGGTCAGGGAAGCTTGACCAGCTCCACCCGGCGGTTCTTCGCGCGGCCGTCTTCGCTGCGGTTGTCGGCGATGGGCTTTTCCTGCCCGTGACCGGCGCTGCGCAAGCGGTCGGCAGCGATTCCCTGCGCCACCACGGCCTGCATGACAGCGCGGGCACGGTTTTCCGACAAGGTCTTGTTGGCCGCGGGCGTGCCCACGTTGTCGGTGTGTCCTTCGATGGAGATCTTCAACCCGCTTTGCTGCTGCATCAACGCGGTGATCTCCTTGACCACGCCCTGGCTTTCGGGCCGGATGTCCCACTTGCCCGTGTCGAAGTTGATGTACAGCGCGATGAAGCCCGCCTGATTCAGCTCGTCCAGCATCTTGCGCGCCGTGACCACCTGGGCGGCCGCGTCTTCTTGCAGCACGATGAGCTTGTAGCTGCTCCAGTTGCCGCCGCTCACGGCGGAATCGCTGGTCAGGTGCACCCAGACCATGCGCCCGTCCACGGACACACGGCCCGTCAGGCGGTCGCCCAGCGAGGACTTGGCCGGGTCTTGCAGCAGCTCGCCGCCGATGCTTTTGAGGGCATTGGCGTAATTGCTGGCGATGTACTTGGGCGTTGCGCCGTCGGCTGGCTTGGGGACTTTGTAAACCGTCTCGGTACGCAGCCCCATGGCCTGCTGCTGGCCGCCCGGCCACCGGAAGGTGTCTGCGTCCTGCGCGCTGCGGCAACTGGCGATGCTGAAGTGGGGGATGCGCTGTGGGAACATGGCCGGGTCCTTGCAGCCCTTGGCATCCTGCGCGACCGCGGGTATGGCGGCCAGGGCCAGCACGGCGGCTGCCGCCTTGGCAGTCCATGCAAAGCCGCCATGACGGCACGCAAGGTATTGAGTCATCACTTGGCCCCTGGAAAATAATGGTCAAATTGGCTTCCAGCGCCTATCCATCAAGCGCTGGCAGCTATCAATAAAGAAGCATCACCCCCGGCGCGGCTTGCGCCCCTTGCCGTGTTTGCCGTTGGCAGCCGCCTTCTTCACCGAGGCCTTGAGTGCCTTGATCGGCGACCGCTCAGCCGCGCCCGGCGCGGCTTCCGCCGCCTGGGTGCGCTTGCCGCGCCCGCCGCCGGTCTTGCGCGCGGCGGCACCCTCGGCCGCCATGCCCTTGTCCTTGAGCGCCCGGCCCGTCAGTTCCTCGCCTTCGCGCACCAGGCGGAAGTCGATCTTGCGGCCGTCCAGGTCCACGCGGCTGACCTGCACGCGCACGCGGGTGCCGATGGAATAGCGGATGCCTGTGCGCTCGCCGCGCAGTTCCTGGCGCGCTTCGTCGAACTTGAAGTATTCGCCGCCCAACTCGGTGATGTGCACCAAGCCCTCGACGTACATCGCGTCCAGCGTGACGAAGATGCCGAAGCTGGTGGCGGCGCTGACCACGCCGCTGTATTCCTCGCCCAGGTGCTCGCGCATGTACTTGCACTTGAGCCAGGCTTCCACGTCGCGGCTGGCCTCGTCGGCACGGCGCTCGTTGGCGCTGCAGTGCAGGCCGGCGGCTTCCCAGGCTTGCACCTCGCGGCTGGGCGGCTTCACGTCCTTGCGCGGCTTCGTGCCGGGCGCGGCCACGCGCGAGGCGAGGCGCTTGGCCAGCTTGGCGTGGGCCTCGCCGGGCGTGGGCAATGCGGGCAGCTTGTACTGGGTCTTGTTCAGGATGGCCTTGATGACCCGGTGCACCAGCAGGTCCGGGTAGCGCCGGATCGGGCTCGTGAAGTGCGTGTAGGCCTCGAATGCCAGACCGAAGTGGCCGCTGTTGACGGGCGTGTAGATGGCCTGCTGCATGGAGCGCAGCAGCATGGTGTGGATCTGCTGCGCGTCGGGCCGGTCCTTGGTGGCTTCGGCGATGGCCTGGAATTCGGCGGGCTTGGGGTCGTCGCCGATGCTCATGCCCACGGCCATGGCCTTGAGGTAGTTGCGCAGGATCTCCTGCTTCTCGGGCGTGGGGCCTTCGTGCACGCGGTACAGGCCGGGCTGGCCGCCCTGGGCGATGAAGTCGGCGCTGCACACGTTGGCGGCGAGCATGGCTTCTTCGATGAGCTTGTGCGCATCGTTGCGGGTGCGCGGCACGATCTTCTCGATGCGGCCGTTCTCGTCGCAGACGATCTGCGTCTCGGTGGTCTCGAAGTCCACCGCGCCGCGCTGCTGGCGCGCCACAAGCAATGCGCGGTACACGTCGTGCAGGTTGAGCAGGTCCTTCACGCGGTCTTTGCGCTTGCTGGCCTCGGGCCCGCGCGTGTTGGCCAGGATGGCGGCCACCTCTGTGTAGGTGAAGCGCGCGTGGCTGAACATCACGGCCGGGTAGAACTGGTAGGCATGCACCTCGCCCTTAGCGGTGACGAGCATGTCGCAGACCATGCACAGGCGCTCGACCTCGGGGTTGAGCGAGCACAGGCCGTTGCTGAGCTTCTCGGGCAGCATGGGGATCACGCGGCGCGGGAAGTACACGCTGGTGGCGCGGTCGTAGGCGTCGATGTCGATAGCGCTGCCGGTCTCCACGTAGTGGCTCACGTCGGCAATGGCCACCAGCAGGCGCCAGCCCTTGCTGCGGCCGACCTTGGCGGGTTCGCAGTACACGGCATCGTCGAAGTCGCGTGCGTCCTCGCCGTCGATGGTGACCAGCGGCACGTCGGTCAGGTCCACGCGGCGCTTCTTGTCCTGCGCGCGCACCTTGTCGGGCAGGGCCTTAGCCTGGGCCAGGCAGGCTTCGGAAAACTCGTGCGGCACGCCATACTTGCGCACGGCGATCTCGATCTCCATACCGGGGTCGTCCACCTCGCCCAGCACCTCGGTGATGCGGCCCACGGGCTGGCCGAACAATGCGGGCGGCTCGGTCAACTCGACGACGACGACCTGACCCGGCTTGGCGGCGCCGGTCGCGCCCTTGGGGATCAGCACGTCCTGGCCGTAGCGCTTGTCCTCGGGCGCGACCAGCCACACGCCGCTTTCCTGCAGCAGGCGGCCGATGATGGGCTGCGGCGGGCGTTCGATGATCTCGACCACGCGGCCCTCGGGCCGGCCGCGCCGGTCCTGGCGCACGATGCGCACGCGCACGCGGTCCTTGTGCAGGACGGCGCGCATTTCGTTGGGGGGGATGTAGATGTCGCCTTCGCCATCGTCGCGGATGACGAACCCGTGTCCATCACGGTGCCCCTGCACGCTGCCTTCGATCTCCTGCGACAGGTGCGCAGGCTGCGCGCTAGGGGTGGTTTTTTTGATATACAATCTGAGTCTTTCCTGAAATGCCCAGGTGGCGGAATTGGTAGACGCACTAGTTTCAGGTACTAGCGAGTAACATCGTGGAGGTTCGAGTCCTCTCCTGGGCACCAAGTTTAACGAGAACCTGTGAAGGTTTTCAAAATATCGAAGCCGCTGTCACCCCAGCGGCTTTTTTATTTTCCGTGCGCACCGCCGCTGCTACGCACTGGGCCCGGGCGGCAAGGTTTCAAAAAATCTTCGCCAACTGGCCAGAAGCCTTCCATAGTTGTTCTATAATTCAAGGCTTATCTGAAAGCCCAGGTGGCGGAATTGGTAGACGCACTAGTTTCAGGTACTAGCGGGTAACTCCGTGGAGGTTCGAGTCCTCTCCTGGGCACCAAACACACAAAAAGCCGTTGCATTCGCAACGGCTTTTTTTGTTGGCGGGTGCCGCTCCTGCCGAGCGGCCCTCCCCTCCCTTACTTGCGCAGCAGCGCCTTCAGCACATTCTGCAGGCGACGCGCACTGGCCGCGTCGCTCGCGCTCGCGAGCACGCGGGCCGTGTCCTGGCCCCAGGTCTGCGCGGGCGACGGGTCGTTGCGACGCGTGAGCAGTTGCAGCTGCAGCATGCGGCGCGCGGCGATGTGCTCGGCGGGCGTGGGAGCCTCGGCCGCCATTTCCAGGCGCAGCAGGGCTTCGGATGCGTCGCCCTGGGGCGCGGACGACAGGGCTTGCGTCCAGGCATTGCGCACGGGGGCCGTGACGCCCGTGCCCAGGTCCTGCGAACTGGGCACCAGCGCCGCATCCCGCTTCTCCCAAGCCGTGAGCAACTGGGTCAGAGCCTCGCCATGGGCCTGCGCGGCCAGTTTCTTCAAGGCCAGCTGGGCATGCTCCATGGCCTCGCGCTGGGCGCGGAACGCCGTGTCGCCCAGGCGGGGGCCGCGGTCCTCGTACGCGGGGCGGTCGCCGAAACGGCCGCCACGGTCGTTGCGGTCACCGCCGAAGCGGCCATCACCGCGCGGACCCCGGGCGCCGGCATCGCGGTCGCCAGGACGGCTGTCGCGGCGGTCGCCAGGGCGGGCGCCACGGCCTGGCGCCGCAGGAGCATCCTTCTTCATGCCGGGGCGGTCGTCGCCGCGCACGGCCACCACGGGGCGCGCTGCGGGCTTGGGCGCCGCCGGTGCGGGCGCCGCTTCGGTATCCGCGCCTTCGGCAGGTGCCTCGCTTGCTACATTTTCAGAAGCATCTGGCGCAGCACCAGCAACCTCTGCAGCCTGATTTTGCTCATTCTTTTGTGCCGAAGCCACGGCTTGCGCCGCCTGGGCCTGGCCCCGCAGCGCGGCCTCCAGCGCCTGCACGGCAGCACGGATCTGCTGCGCATCGCCCGAGGCGTTGGCGGCTTCCAGGGCCTTGGAAGCTTCCAGCACCACCCGGTCGCGGGCGCTCAACTCGGTGGCGGCGCGTTCGCGGTCTGCCGACTTGCGGTTGAAGGCCTCGTCAATGGGCTTGCGGAAGGCATCCCACAGTTTCTGCTCGTGCTTGCGGTCCAGCGGCACCGCCTGCGCCTCGGCCTGCCAGCGCTGCTGCAGGGCCTTGACGGCATCGATGCGCAGGGCGGGCGCGGCGCCGAGCGCCGTGGCCTCGTCGATCATGGCGTGGCGGCGCGCCAGGCTTTCCTTTTGCGCAGTCTCCAGCGGGGCCGCAGCCAGCGCCAGGGCCTGCTTCCACAAGGGCTGCAGCTCGGCGAAGAGCTTCTCGCCCACATGGCCGCCCTCGCGCCAGCGGTCCCCGAACTGGTGGAGGGCGCGGTTGATGGCCTTCCAGTCACCCGACGCGGCATGCTCCTGCGCCCAGGCCTTGACTTCCTCGATCAACGCCAGGCGCTGGGTCTTGTGTTCCGCGGCTTCCGTGCGGATCTTGTCCAGCCAGGCCTCGACCACCTTGTGCGCGGCGTTGCAGGCTTCGTCGAACTTCTTCCACAGCGCGTGATTGGGCGCGCCGCCTTGGTCCGCCTGCTTCCACTGCTCGCGTAGGCTGCGCAGGGTTTCCTGCATCTTGCGGCCGCCCAGGGCCTGGCCCTCGGGACGGTTGAGCAGGGCCTCGGCCTTGGCGACGAGGTCTTCGCGCACCTGGTCGGCGCTCCAGCGCTGCCAGCCTTCCAGCTCGCCGGCCGCCACCAAGGCGGTGTGCACCTGCTGCTCCAGCGCGTTGTCGATGTGCTTGCCATGCACCTTAAGCACGGCGCGTAGCGCTGCCGCAGCGCCGGCGCTGGCCTTGCCGTGGCCTTCGGCAGTTTCCTTCTCCAGGGTGGCGAGGGCGTCGCGCACCGTCTGCACGGCCTTCTCGACCACCTCGGGAGCGACCTTGGGCTTGGCCGCCCGCGCGGTCTTGGCCGATGCGGCCGCCGTCGCGGCGGCTTCCGTGGGCAGGCCCCGCGCGGCGCGCAGCTCGTCGGCCCACACGGGCACGGGCGGCAGCGGCGCGTTGGCATCGTCGGCGGCGGCCACGGCCTGGGCCAGGGCGGCCTGGAAGGCATCCCACACCACCAGCAGCTGCGTGCGCGAGGCGTCCAGCAGCGGCGGGAAACGGGCTTCCACGCTGGCCCAGCTGGCATCGCCCGTCAGTTCCTGGGCCTGCTCCTGCCAGCGGCCCACGTCGGCGCGCAGCGTGTCCAGCGCCGCCTGCGCGTCGCGCCAGGGCTTGGTGGACAGCACCTCGATGCGCTGGGCCAGCAGCACGGCGGCCTCGCGCTGCACCTGCACGCGGTGCTGCAGGTCTTCGATGACCTTCACGCGGTCGGCCACCTGCACCTTGAGCAGCGACAGCGGCTCGCGCGACAGGGGCGCGCCGGCCTTGGCCGCATCGCGCTGCCAGGCCAGGGCGTCGGCGATGTTGAGCTTGGGCGCGGCCAGCAGGGCCTGGGCCTTTTCGGCCCACTCGGCCGCGATGGCCTCCTGACCCTTGGCGCGGCGGATTTCGTCCAGGCGCTCGCGCACGGCGCGCGCGGCGCCTTTGTCACGGGCGCTCAGCTCCTTGAACACTTCCTGCAATTGCTCCGGAGCGGGCTGCGTGGCCAGCCAGTCGCGGATGCGCGAGGCGCGCTCCCCGGACGTGGCCGCCGAAAAGGCGCCACCGGTCAGGGCATCCAGCGGATGCGGCTCGTGGGTCTTGGCCGGGGCCGGATTCACTTCAGGGGCGTCGGACATTTTGCTGCGGGAAAGAAAAGGGAACATGGGATGGCGGCAAGGGCGCCCCAGGCGCTGCCGGAAAGAAAGTCTGTCTTGTTACCAACTAGAGAGCAGGCTCCATTATCCCTATATAGATAGGAGACGAGACCGCCCCAAACAAGAAAGCCCGGCGGACAGGGCCTTGGGGCCTGCCTGCCGGGCTTGACGGCTGACACAACGGTCTTTGCCATCGGTCGCACGGCGGAGATGAAGGTCCACTGTGCGAGGAGGCAAGGTATTGCCTCCAAGGGTTGCCGTGGAAGCGGCATCTGCTGCACCGTGGGCACTTCATGCCGTTGGCGGGAGACTTCGCTTCGTCTGGCGATGCCTGAACTAGACAGGCAACTGCACCTTACCAAAGTCGGCGCCGCAGTTCAAACTGGATTCTCAATGATGCGAAGACGGGTGATTGAATTTGACATGGACATGACGCAGGTCAGAGGTCAAGCGCGGCACGCAAAACGGCTGCAAGGACCGGAAAACTGTGATTTTTTACATATTTTTCATAACCTAATCATCTCAAGAATTCATTTTTTAGTATTGACTTGACATTTAGTGAACTTCTAGAATCCGCCAGCCCCAAAAACGGGCTAGTAGAAACCCCAACCCGCTGCCGACCCCGGCTAAGTCAAACAGGGCCCCACCAAGCACTCCAAAGAACGTGCAGCCCCACTTGATGGCGTACCAATCCAGGCGATGCGCCCAACAGCCGGTCCCAGCGGACTGCCGCTGCCTGTGTGCCGCCTCAGAAAGGAAGAGCTATGACAGCGTCAGGAAAATTCATCTCCGGCGTACGGACCTTCGTGGCCGATGTGACCGAAGGTTTTCTTGAAATCACCCACAACAGCTTCGCGCTCCTCGGCCTGGCCGTGGCGTTCGTCGTGATCACCCTCACGGCCCGGCCCGACCTGCGCCAGGCCGGCGAAGAGCAGCTCATGAACTGGCTGCAGGCGCGCCAGGTGGAAGTCCTGGGCATGCCCGTCGAGCCCGGCGCCAGCGAGCGCGCCACGGCCAGCAACCCCAAGGACCTGCCCAAGGAGCAGGCCGCCGTGGCCTTCTGGCTCAGCAAGAAGTACCGCGTGGCCCCCGAGCCGCTCGCCGTGCTGGTGGCCGAGGCCTATGACATCGGCGCGCACGCCAAGATCGACCCGACGCTGATCCTGGCCATCATGGCCATCGAATCCAGCTTCAACCCCTTCGCGCAGAGCGCCGTGGGCGCCCAGGGCCTGATGCAGGTGATGACCAGCGTGCACACCGACAAGTACCAGAGCTTCGGCGGCCACTTCGCCGCCTTCGACCCCGTGACCAATCTGCGCGTGGGCGTGAAGGTGCTGCAGGAATGCATCGCCCGCGCCGGTTCGCTGGAAGGCGGCCTGCGCTACTACGTGGGCGCCGCCAACCTGCCCGACGACGGCGGCTACGCCGCCAAGGTGCTGGCCGAGCATTTCCGCCTGCGCCAGGTGGCAGGCGGCCGGGCAATGCCGGTGACGCCGCCGTCCATGCTGTCCACCCAGGCTCCGGCACAGGTCATTCCGGTGGCGAACCCACCCGCCACGCCCGCAGCCGTGGTGTCGGACAAGGTGGCCCTGCTCTCCGGCCTCTGATTTCCGCAACCGCGTCAGCTACACTAGCGGGGTACGCAACTGGCGATAGGCGCGGCATCCGCAGCGATGCTGCCGCTGACGTGGAAACCAGCAAGGGCATGCCCCTTGTGAACCACTGGGGAGCGTACCGCACGGGGTCCTTCCTTCTGCGTTCCGCCGTTCGCCTGGGCAGCCCTTGTTTCAAGGGACACAAGTTCATAGGACTGCCAAACCATGTACGACCGTACCATCCTCGTCGAGCAAACCGACCCTGAGCTTTTTGCCGCCATCCAGGCCGAAAACGCCCGGCAAGAGCACCATATCGAGCTGATCGCCAGCGAGAACTACGCCTCCCCCGCCGTGATGTGGGCGCAGGGCACGCAGCTCACCAACAAGTACGCCGAGGGCTACCCCGGCAAGCGCTACTACGGCGGCTGCGAGCACGTGGACGTGGCCGAGCAGCTGGCCATCGACCGCGTCAAGAAGATCTTCGGCGCCGAGGCCGCCAACGTGCAAGCGCACTGCGGCGCCTCCGCCAACGAGGCCGTGTTCCTGGCCTTCCTCAAGCCCGGCGACACCATCATGGGCATGAGCCTGGCCGAGGGCGGCCACCTCACGCACGGCATGCCGCTGAACATGTCGGGCAAGTGGTTCAACGTGGTCTCCTACGGTTTGAACGCCAAGGAAGAGATCGACTACGACGCCATGGAAGCCAAGGCGCGCGAGCACAAGCCCAAGCTCATCGTCGCCGGTGCCTCGGCCTACAGCCTGCACATCGACTTCGCCCGCTTCGCCAAAATCGCCAAGGAAATCGGTGCCATCTTCATGGTGGACATGGCGCACTACGCCGGCCTGATTGCCGCAGGCGTGTACCCCAACCCCGTGCCGCATGCCGACGTGGTGACATCCACCACGCACAAGAGCCTGCGCGGCCCACGGGGCGGCATCATCTTGATGAAGGCCGAGCACGAAAAGGCCATTAACAGCGCCATATTCCCCGGCCTGCAAGGCGGCCCGCTGATGCACGTCATCGCAGCCAAGGCCGTGGCCTTCAAAGAGGCGCTGCAACCCGAGTTCAAGACCTACCAAGAGCAAGTGGCCAAGAACGCCAAGGTGGTGGCCGAGACGCTGACCGCACGCGGCCTGCGCATCGTCTCCGGCGGCACGCAAAGCCACGTGATGCTGGTGGACCTGCGCGCCAAGGGCATCACCGGCAAGGAGGCCGAGGCCGTGCTGGGCCAGGCCCACATGACCATCAACAAGAACGCGATCCCCAACGACCCCGAGAAGCCCATGGTGACCAGCGGCGTGCGCATCGGCACCCCCGCCATGACCACGCGCGGCTTCAAGGAAGAAGAGGCCCGCGCCACGGCGAACCTGATCGCCGACGTGCTGGACAACCCGCGCGACGCGGCCAACATCGCCGCCGTGCGCGAGAAGGTCAACGCCCTCACGGCGCGTTTCCCCGTCTACCGCTGATCCTGCAAGTCGCCGCGCTGCCATGAAGTGC
>Ga0222428_100462_pt1 | contig 14464 bp, 24 predicted proteins | sample 2B5Ametagenome_FD_182471 | JGI IMG/M metagenome (GOLD analysis project Ga0222428, IMG submission 182471) | Enriched microbial communities from leaf-cutter ant dump, University of Wisconsin, Madison, United States - 2B5A (version 2) | ecosystem: Environmental > Terrestrial > Nest > Insects nest >...
GGCCAGCCTTGAGCAGCCCGAACACGATCTGGTCGGGATGCGCATCTGCGGCGCGGCCCATCTCGGTCATCAGCGGCGTGTACACGCCGTACTGGTCATCATCAACCGCCGTACGCGGCACCGATACAGTCAGCTCGTACGACTTGTTTTTGATGGTGTAGCCGTGGTTGCCGATGCCGTGCACCACGCGGTCGCCCAGCCACTCGCGCAGGCCGGGCAGTTGGCCCAGCCAGCCGTATTCTTCGGCGGCCGTGGTGCTGGGCACCGTGGTGGCGATCTGCCCATACTGGCTGGCCGCCTGGCCCAGGCCTTCCTTGAATGCGGCGTTGAACGCCACGAAAAGCGCTTTGAGGTTTGCGTTGTTGATTTCCATGCTGGTGTTCTCCTGTTGATCTATCAGCCGCCCACGCGCACCCACACGCCGGTCGGGTCCACGTCAAAGACCGTGCCCGCGCGGCAGTCACCGGCCTTCTTGACGGTCTGGTCGTCGGCCGCGTAGCACGCGGCGCCGATGTCGGCGGGCTTGATCTCGTCGGCGCCCGCGCTGTTGTCGAAGCGGAACACGCCCAGCGCGCCGTCCGTGGCGTAGTCGCCTGCGGCATACATGGCGCGCTTGCGTGCCACGGCACGCACCGGCGTTGTGGCTGCGGCCGTGGCGGGCGTGGCGTGGCCGCTGGCGTCGAGGACGTACATGGCCCCCGCATAGATCACGACGCCAGCGGCCAGGGGATCGGATACGAGGCGGCCGTCGCGTTCGGGTGTGTGCCGGTCTTTAGTGAGTGCGGTCATGTCGCTTTTCCTTCGGGTGGTGGGTTACTTGCCCTTGGCGTAGGCCTCGGGCGTCATGCCGCAGGCGGCGGCCACGGCCAGCTCGTCGGCCGTCAGGCCGTGTGCACCAGCAGCAGGCACGGGCGGCTTGCCCCCGGTCTGCGTTGCGGTCAGCGCGGCGATGGGCTGGCGCACCTTGAGCAGCGACGTGAGCGAGGCCAGGCCTGCGGGGGTCTTTGCCGTATCGCGCGCCCACCCTTCCTCGGCGGGCAGCAGGCGGCCGTCGCCCAGCGCGGGGGCGATCACGTCTTCGACGCAGCGCGCATGCACGCTGGCCGACAGTGCGGCCATGCTGGTCTGCAGCTCCTGCACCACGGACACGGGGACGAACTGGGCCGGGTCGGGCGCACCGGCCGTGCGCAGGCTGGTACAGGCCGCAGTGACCGCATCGGCGGAGGCGTCGGCGGAGAGCTGCAGCGCGGTGCAGGCGGCCGTTGCCACGGCCGCACGCGACTGCAGGGACTGCAGCGGGCCGAGGGCCGTCAGCGCAGCGGTGGCCGCTTCTTCGGTAGTGGTTTCGGGCAGGCCGAGGGCGGCCAGCACGGCCTTGAGCAAAGGATTCACGGAGGGCTCCTGTAGTGACGGAAGGAAAGCGGCCGTGGCGGCGGCCATGAGAGAAACCGGCTGCATCCCTTGGATGCCGGGATCGTTCGTGAGCGCGCCCATCAAGACTTCAAGGACCGTTCCGTCCGTCTTGGAGTACGCGAACACCGGACTGAAATAGAGGTATTCCTTGCCGTCGATGGCGGCGGCGGCGCGGGCTGTCATTTCGACCAGGCCAAACAGGCCCTCGCCCTCGACCCACTCCAAGGACTTGGGCCAGCCCGCAGCGGGCGCGGGCTGGCCGTTCTTTTCCTTGTTGAGGGTCTGGTGCTCGTAATCGACTACGAGGGGCTTGCGGCGGGCGTTGAAGCGCTCTATCACCAGCGCGGCGCTGGCGGCGTCGATGCGCCACGAGGGCACTTCTTCGGGCCGGGTGTCGCCGCTGCGGAACTCACCGGCTGGGAAGAACTGCACCCGGCGCATCAGGCCATCGGCAGCGCTCGCCGCCTGCACGGCAAAGGTGCAGGCGGCGACAGCTACAGCGCTACGGAGGGTGTTGGGGGAAGGCATGCCGCGATGGTCGCGGCGGGGGGCGTTTGAGGTGAACTAAAACGCTTTAGAAAACGCTGGCGCATTGCACGCCAGCGTGGGGGGCTCAGTCGTCAATGCCGGGCAGGCGACCCTGGCGCATGCGAATTTGCTCTTCGTGCCAGTCGTTCACGATCTGCCGAACGCGCATCTCGGTCAGCCCGTACCGGCGAGCCAGAACATGGTAGTTGTCGCCCCTGAACTCGCTGCACATCTGCAGGTCACGCGCCGAAAGGTACGCGGCCACGCCCTTGGCCAGGTAGATGGTTTTGCCGCCTTTTTCGGCGCAAAGGTGCAGCACTTGCACGGTGGCTATGCGCGCCATCGCGTGCAGCACACGCAGCCAGGCAGGGTCTGGATGGGCCGTACCGGCGCGCGAATCCATGAGCGCGATGGATTCAAAAAGGCACCAGGCAACGTCGCGCACCTCGTCGGTCAGCCCTGCTGGCAAGTGCTGTGCGAGCACGGCGGCCTCGGCCTCAGTCAAGCGGCGTGCTGGCATCGTCATGCGGCACTCCCGCGCGCGTGCATCACTTTCAGGCCCTCAATGCAGGAGTCGAGCTGGGCAGTGTTGCAAAAGCGCAGGGCATCGACGCCCACCTGCCGCTTGACCCATGCATTGAGCGCGGGCGCGCTGTGGTTCTGGATCACGCCGTCGCGGTGGAGCTGGTTCCACAGCGCCCACACCTTGCGCTCGCGTGGGCTCGCTGCGGCCCGGGTTTGCGCAAAGGAGCGCTGCCGCGTTGGCTTGAGCACGCCCAGGCGCTCGCCCAGGGCCTGCATGTGGTCGCGCACGCGGGCCTGCTCTTGCACGCCCAGGGCCTTGCTGCTGTTCTTTCCAGTGAGGTTGACCAGCAGCGCGCGGTAGTCGTCGTCGCTCAGGCCCAGCTTGCCCTTGAGCGTGTGGATGGCTGCAATGTGGTTTGCCATTGATCTACCCCAGCAGCAGCGGCCCGAGCCACCAGTTCCACAGCCCGAGCAGGCTGCAGACCAGGAACACCCACTGCTGGGCATGCAGGGGCCACTGGCGCTGCCAAGCGCTGGCCGTGAGCCAGGCCACATTGCTGAGCGCGAAGGCACCGAAGCCCCAGCCGGGCAGCGCGGGCATGGCGAGCAGCAGCGCGCCCAGCACGCCGAAAAACGCACCCGCGACCGACAGCGCGAGCACACGAAAAGCCAGGGCCGTTTTAAGCGGCCCGGCGCCGCAGGAGGTGCAACCCCCTGGGTTTGCGGTTTGGAACGGTTTGGAAGGCATTTCCGGGGCTCCTGTCCGTATCAAGCGGCCTGGGCGGTGCGGCCTTCGCCGCCCAGCGCATCCACCAGTTCGGGGATCAGCCTGGTCAATTCGCCGGTGGCGATGGCCACGTCGGTGTCAAAGCCCTGGTCGTCGGGCGCCTGGCCCTCGAACACCGTGTCAAGGAAACTGATCTTCTTAAGCTGCAGCCCTTCGGTCAGCACGAAGCTCACGCGGTCGTCCCAGGTCAGTGCCAGCTTGGTCGGCAGCTTGCCAGCTTCGATGTGCGCGCGCACCTCGTCGATGTCCAGCGGGTGGCGCGCGTAGCGCACCACGGCTTTGGCCTCGTCGGCGCTTTTCAGCTCGCACTCGCGGTCGATGCTGAAACCCGGGGGCGGCTCCTGCGTCTTGAGCCAGTGCGCCATGGCGGCCTGTGGACTGGTCTGCGTGTCCAGCAGCGCCAGGGCAAGGCCGGGCAGCAGCTCCACAAGCAGGCTCACCACTTCATCGGCATGGGCCTGGCTGCTGGTGTCGAGCGCCAGCGTGCAGGCCTGCGGGTCGATCCACACCCACATGGCGGCCTGCTTGGTGAAGGCCATGGGCAGCAGGTCGAGCCGGGCCTCGTCCTTGAGCTCGCGGCTTTCCTTCTTGCCGGGCCTACGGCCGGTTTCCTGTTCAATGCGCGAAGCCTTTTCCTGCACCTTGCGCGCCAGCACGTCGGCGGGCAGCACCTTGGCCTCGGTCATGTAGCGCAGCACCCAGTGCCCGCCCACGCCCTCGGCCAGCAGGCCGTGGTCTTCGCCGCGCGGCGGCACAAAGCCGCTGGACTGCTCCTGCGTGGCTCCACATTCCAGGAACAGCGCCTTTTGCAGCGCGGCCTCGACTTCGCCCAGGCCCACGGGCCAGGGCGCTGTGAGGCGGTAAACGATCAAGTTCTTGAACATCAAATACTCGCTTTCGCTATGGCCTGGCGGCGGTCTTCGGATGCGCGGTAAGCCACGCTGCTCTCAATCGCCGCGCTGCTGATGCGCGGCTGCAGCGGCACGATGCGCTTGCCGGTGCGGTCCATCACCATCACGTCCACGGGGGCCTGGGCCAGGCTGCCGGGCAGCGGGCTGGGGGCCTTGCCCCGGTTGTGTGGCTTGGTGACGGCTGCGGGCGCGGTAGCGGTGCCACGCGGGCGAACGGCTTCAAAGGCGGAGAGGATGCGGGTCATGATGCGGCCCTCGAAAACGTCACGCCGTCGCGGCTCTTGGGCTTGCCGCACCAGTCCAACCAGGCACCCAAGGCATCGGCCTTGGCCTCCTGGGTTTCAGCTTCTGGAACTCCAGGCACAAGCAACTGCCCAAGGCTGTAGGCGTGTCGTGCCACCGCCGAGAGCTGCCCCTTGAGCGCGTACTTCGGCCCGCGCGCCACCTCAATGGCGCCGCTGCCATCGGCGTTGTCTGCGGGCATGGCGTCGCCGATCTCGATCAAGCCGGACGGCCAGCACCAAGCCACCTGCGGGGTGCAGTCGTAGTAGCTTCTGCAGCCGCAGCGCGGACAGGTCTTTTCCCGGCACCCGCCATAACGCTTCGTTCGCACATAAAGCCATTCCGACTCCATACAGCAGTGGCGGCAGCGCGTGCATTTCACAGGGATGTTGGCGCGGGTCATGCTTCATCCTCCGCACGATCCTCTCGCGTGACGGTGAACGGCAGCGTGCCCAGCTCCATCAATGCAACCTGGATGCCCAGCTTGAAGAAGGCCGCACCTTCTTTTGTCAGCGGAACGCCCTCGGGATCGTCCCCCTGTTTGAGCAGCGTCCCTTCGTCAATGCCGTCTTCGATATCGCGCAGAAGGCCGACCTTCTTGGCGTGCCAGGCAGTGAGTTGCTCCACGAAGTCAGAAAACTCGGTGTCCAGCACTGGATCATCTGGCGCTACAGGCCAAGCTGCGTTGATCTGCTCTGCCAGGTGCTCAACGCAGCGCCTCAGCTCAATCCAGTCATCGCAATTTGCCAGCGGCCCTCCCTGGCACGCAAAGTCGTACAGGGTCTCCAGCCGCTCCATGCAGATGTGCGCGTTGGCGATTGCACCAGCGGGAAATTCACCGCCGTTGAATTTCTTGGGCGTGTTCATGCTGCACTGCCTTCCTTCGCCGGGTTGCTGGGCTGGTGGTCTTCGCACACGGCTTGCGCCGTGGTGCCGAACCCGCCTTTATCGCAGTGCCAGGGGTAAACGTCGGTTGTGCCACCCAGCTTGGAGTCTTGCGACGAATACGCACAGTTGCGGCACGAGGGGCGGCGCGTTGCCGTCATGTAGCCCATGGCGGCCTTCCGGGATTGAATGCTGCCCATGGTCACGCCCCCTCGGCCTGGGCCTCGAACGGCACGATGACGAAGTCTTCCACGCCCGTGACGATGTTGATCCCGGCGATGCCGCGCACGGCTTCGGGCTCGTTCAGCATGGCCTCCTTGTTGGGCTCGTTCTTCACGCGCACGAAACGGCCCAGGCCCATGCGCAGCAGGGTTTCGAGCACCGTGTCGACGCCACGGATGGAGACGCTCGGCGGGCGCAGGCGCCAGGACACTTCGCCCGTGACCAGGTTGGCCGTCTTGCCCAGCTTGTCGCCCTCGCCGCACAGCTCGGTGCGGTGGGCCTCGCACCAGGCCTGCACGCCGCCCTGCAGGGCTTCGATGCGCTGCTGCAGGTCGGACAGCTTGGGCTGGTGCTGCTGGGTGATGGCGCCGATGGCATCGTTCATCGCCGCGCGCTCGCGCTCGAATTCGCGCTGCAGGTCGCCCAGCAGGCGGATGGATTGGGCGCAGTCGTTCTTGCTTTGCGGCACTGCGGCCAGGGTCTTTGTTTTGATGCGGGTTGCCATGGTGGTGGCTCCTTAATGCGTGGTGGATTTGGAGGTGGTGACAGGGTCGGGATAAGGCGAAAGGCCCTTGCCCTTGGCATCGGCCTGCATCAGCTCCCCGGCATAGCTAGCCATTGCCATGGCGACATAGCCAACCAATCCTGGCGGCAGGTTGGAGGTGACAAACCTGTGAACGAGGTTGAGTGCTTCCAGCACTACGAACGACGGTTGCTCGCCCTGCAGCGCGACGATGATCTTTTCCGCCATGTCGTATGCCTGCTGGCGAAACTCGGCGCGCTGCTCGGGCGTTGGTGATGGAGTGCTCATGGCGTTCCTTTCTTGAGTTGGTCGAGACGTGCACGCAGGTGCGCGGGCATGGGCGCGGCATTGCGTTCGCGCTGTTCGATGGCGGCCAGGGCCGGGTCTTTGCCGCCGTACACAACGTCCAGGGCGGCGCCGATCTCCAGCGCCTGGCCGCGCACTTGCACGGTGTCGCGGCGCGGGCGCAGGCGGGCGTCTTCCTCGCGCTTGGCTTCCTGGGCGGCTTCGTGCTTGTCGGCCATACCCGCCAGGACGGCGTAGAGGTAGCCGTGGCCTTTCATGGGCAGCTCCAGGCGCTGCGCGTCGCGCGCGGCAAGCATCTGGTCGATGGCCTGTGCCCAGGCGTCCAGTGGCGCGGTCCAGTCTCGGCCTTTGTGCGTGATGACCTTTCGCTCCAGGTCAGGCAGCAACTGCATGAGCAGTTTGAGCTTCTTGGCGCTGGTCAGGCGCTGCTTCGGTGGCGTGAACAGGGCGATGTACTTGAGCACGCGAGTGCCCAGTGGGATGCTGACGCTGGCAAGGCGCGCAAAGGCACGGCGCTCTTCTTCACAGGCGAAAGCCACCGTCAAGTCAAACTCAGCGCCGCAGGCGGGGCAGGTGATGTCGGTCACAGTGCGCCCCTCCACATGATGGACACGACAACGCCAATGGCGATGGCGCAGAACCAGAGGGCGACGCCCAGCGTCACGCGCAGGCGCTGGGTGCGCGTGGGCATCTGCTGCAGCGTTCCGGGGGCGAAGTGGTGGCGCGGGGCTTTCATGCACCACCTCGCAGGCAGATGGCCGACACGCTGACTGCGCCGGGGAAGTTGGACAAGACCGTGCGCACCGCGGCGCAGGCCGTGGCGAACAGGCCTGTGCAGCGGCCGCTGCTGCCGTCTGACATGGTGATACGGATGCGGAAGATGAACATGGCCTACACCCCCTGCGGCATGACATCCGGCTGCGCCACGCGCACCACGTCGCGGTCGATGCGCGGGGCACCGAGGGAGGCGGCGGTGTTCAGGCACAGCGTCATCCAGTTGTTGACGTTGAGCGGGTACAGCATGGACAGCGGGGCGGTGTTCTGCCCGCGCTGCACCGTCAGGCGCGTGCGCAGCTCGTCGATGCCCTCGGGCGTGATGAATTCATCCAGCGCCCGGCCTGCCGCCTTTGCGCGGTGCTGCAGGTAAGCGCCCAGGTGCGCGCCCAGGGGATTGAGCCGCACGATGCTGGTGCGCTGCATGCTCTCGCGCACGTCATGGCGCGTCAGCTTCTTCTCCAGCTCGGGGTGGCCCATGAGCAGCACGCCCAGCATGTAGCGGCGGCCCAGGCGCATTTCTTCGTTCAGGCGCTTGAGCTGGTTCAGCGTGGTGGTGGGGGTGGCGTGCGCCTCTTCGATGATGAGCAGGTGGCGGCGCTCCTGCTTCGTGCTTTCCTCCAGCAGCTCGCGCACGAACTGGCTGCGGCGCTGCGCGTTCTGCGGCACGCGGGCCTTCTTGTCCAGGGCGTAGGCGATGGCGATGTACAGATCGGCCGTGCGCAGGGGTGTACCCCGGCTCTCGCTGTCTTCCATGGCCGCCACGCTGGGGCGGATGCACACCACGGGCAGGTGCTCGCGCACGATCTTCTCGCGCATGGCGTCAAGCATGGTGGTCTTGCCCGCGCCGCTTTGGCCGACCACGGCCACCACGCCGCCGCCGATGGCGGCCTGCCAGGCGGCTTGGTGGATGTAGCCGATCTCGCCGCTGGTGAACATATCGGCGTCCTGCAGGACTTCGCCGTGGAAAGGGTTTCGCAGGTGCAGCTTGAACTGCTCCACTGCGGGCGGGATCAGGATGGGCTCAGGGATTAACATCGGTTCCTCCTTTGGGGTTTCGGTTGGTTGCTGGGCTTCGAGGGCGACCTCGCCGGGGTGCAACTCGGCGGGGTCAACTTGTTTCAGGGCCTGGGCAGGCACGCCGCGTGCCTTGAGCCAGTCCAGGGCGCGGCGGCGCACGTCGCCGGGGCGGCGCGCGGGCAGCAGGCCGTGCTTGACCAGGCGGCAGGCTGCGGCGGTGGACAGGCCCATGCCGCGCGCGAACTCGGCTTGGGTGATTTCGTGCTGTTGCAGCACCGGGGCCAGGGGCGGCATGCAGGGGATGACGGCCGAGGCCGAGGCGGCGGCGGGCATCACAGGTCACTCCCGACGACCCGCAGGCCCACGGGCTGGCCACCACCGTGACTGCCGGGGGCGGCGCTGGCCTGCAGCGCCTGGCGGCGGGCATCAATCAGGCGCTGCACCACGTCCCGGGGCACGCCCTCGCTGTAGCGCTCCGACAGCCATGCATAGGTGCCGGTGTCGTAGTCGCCACCGAGCTCCTGGCGCATGAGCTGGCAGGCGGCGGCAATGGACATGCGCTCGGGCTCCACGCTGGTGGCGACCACCTCATGCGGCGTGCCGGGGCGCTGCAGGAAGTGCGGCAGGCTGGCGGCCTTGGCCTTGAGGTCGGCAAAGGGGTCGAACTGGCCCTGGTAGGGCGTGGCGCCTGCCTTTTCTGCAGCCTGGGCCTGGGTGGCGGTGGCGGGCGTGCCGCCCTGGGCATACGCCTGGGCACGGATGCGCGCGCGGCGCTCGTCGGCGGGCGTGGCGGGCATGGCCTTGTATTCGTCCTTGCCCAGCACGGGTGCGCTGGTGTCATAGCCCGCAAAGCCCTCTTGCACGGGGCGCACGTCGTGCCAAATGATTTCGCCGGTGTCGCGGTCGGTGACGCCCACGCGCACGGCGGGCGCTGCCAGCGGGTTGACGCACACAAGTACCTTGTCGCGCGGGCTCACACCGGGCACGTAGCGCACGCTGTAGGGCGTGCCTTGGTAGCTGACCTGCATGTCGGCGCTGACGGTTCGGGCTTCGCTCAGGCTGCTGGGCAGCTCGCGCATGATTTCCATGGGTGGGGCCAGGCGCAGGTGTTCGCTGGCGATGGTGCTCCAGAGGGCGTAGCGCGTCATGCCGTGGCGGCCGTGCTTGCGGGTGCCGTTGTAGGCGTGCATCCAGGTCTCGGCCAGGGCGTTGAGGATGGGCACGCTTAGGCTGGCGCGGTCGATGTAGCGCAGGCGGCTCTCCAGCCCGCGCTCGACGATGTTCTGCGCGACCTCGACGCTGCCCGTGGCGCGGCTGTTACCTGGGGCGTGCCACTGCTGGCGAATGCCCATGGCGCTGCAAAAGCTGCGCACGGGGCCGCTCTTGAACATGCCGCCCTGGTCGCTGTAGAGCATGTACGGCACGCCGTGGAAGGGCACGGGCGTGCCCTTTGCGTCGTGGCGCTGGGTCATGACCCACATCAGGAAGTCCAGCAAGTTGGCGGTGGTTTCGCCGCCCACGTAGAAGCGCACGGCGATGCAGCCGCTGGCGTGCTCCACCGCCACGAAGCGGGTGAGCAGCTTGTCGAGCACGGGCACCAGGTTGTGCGGCTTGTTTTTGTAGTGAACGCCGCCTTCGTCGATCAGGCGCAGTTCGCCGCTGGGGGCGCGGTAGAGCACGCACACCGATGCATCGACCGCCAGCACGGCATTGACGTGTTCGGTACGCATGCGCACGTGGGCCGAGGGCGTTGTGAGGCTGTCCAGGTCCAGCCCATGTTGGCGCAGCAGCCGGGCGACGTGGCTGGCGGACAGGCGGGCGCTGATGGTGCCCGCCTGGTAGAGCATGTCGATGGTTTCCTCCAGCGGAATCATGCGCTTGCCGTTGCGCATGTCCTTCCAGCGCGCGCCAGCGATGGCGTCCAAGTCGGCACTCGGGATGGCGCTTTCGCCCGCGTCGGCGCGCTTCTTGCGCGGCGCGGCCAGGCCCAGGTCGCGCGCCGCCTTGGCCACCAGGGCGTGGGTGCGCCCGGGCGACAGGTTGAGTACGCGGGCGGCGCGGTTGATGATGGCGCCGCTCTCGCCATGCGCGGCGGCAGCGCATTCATGCGCGGCGGCGATCAGGGTTTCCATGCGTAGCGTCTCCATGGTGTTCCAGGGGCGGCGGGCATTAGTGGGTGGGCCGGTGCGCGGCCTCGTCCTCAGCAGCGTTCTTGGCGGCAAGCGCTACCAGCGCGGCTTCGTCCTCGGCGGTCCAGGGCGGCTCGATGCGCTCGTCCAGGTCGATGGCGATGTCGAATTCGCGTGCGATGTCGGCGAACTGCTGCGCCAGGTACTGCACGGCGGCGCGCGCGGCCTGCTGGATGGCCTCGGGTGCATTGCCACCGCTGTCGCCCAGGGCACCATTCACCGCGGCGAACAGGGCGCGCATGCGGCCATTGACGCGCAGGCTTTGCGTGAACACCTCTTTGAGCAGCACCGCCTCGGCCTTGGTGCGCGCCACGCTGCCAGGCGCGGGGGTGAATTTCTCGCTACGCGCCAGCTCCAGGGCCTGGGCCTGTTCGTTGATCTTGGCGGCGTTGTCGGCCAGCACGCGGTCTTTTGCGCTGAGCTGCTCACGCGAGGCTTTGAGCGCGGCGCGCAGTTCGTTGCGCGTCATACCCGCGATGTCGTCGGTATCCAGGCCGCGCACTTCGCCACCTGCGGCCAGCTCTTGCACCTCATCGGCGTCAAGCACCAGCAGCTCGAACAGTTTGGATTGGGTGCCTATGGCTTTGGTCAAATTTGCCGCTGGCGGCAAATTTGAGAAGCGAGATGCAGCCAGCATGAACCGCGAAGCCACCGGGCCATCAATGCCCAACACCTCTAACCGTTTACTGAATTCACCGTGCTCGCAGGCCGCCTTGAGCGCCGCCAGGCCGCGCCCCACCTCCAGGCAGGCCTCCACGCTGCGGCGCATGTTGGCGGCAATGTCGCGCTGGATCAGGTCGGGGTCGGTGGCGTCGCCGGGCAGTTGGTAGCCCATTTGCAAAGCCACGGCGCGGACACGGCTGGCACGTTCGTCGAGCACAGCCACCGCCTGCGCCACGGGCGCCAGGTCGGCATCCACCACCACCGGCACAGCGGCGGCAAGGGGCTTGCGTCCGCGTTTGGCGGGCTCCACCAAAAGGTCTTTTGTCACGGTGTCTGCACTGTTTTGCATGGTGTTTTCTCAATGGTTTGGGGATTGCAGCGCCCGCGCGCTAGGCGCTGGCAGCTATGGAATCAGTAGCTTTCGGGCTCTAGGGGCGGCATGCCGGGCGGGGTGCCGTAGCGCCGTTGCGTGTCGCGCAGGTTCTGGCTGCCCGCCTGCAGTCCAGCCGCGTAGCGCAGGCTGATCTGGATGGCATGGGGCGCCAGTCGCCATGTCTTGCCGCCTGGGTGCAGCTCGGCCCAACCTGCGGTGCGCAGGTTGTCGAGGTCGCGCGTCACCAGCGGCGCGGCACAGCCCAATGCACGGCCGATTTCGGTCGGGGTCAGGCCCTGCAGTTCGTGCCCAGCCAGCAGGTCGATGAGCTGCAGCACGCGCTGCTGCGCGGCGTTGGTGTAGTTCGTTGCGCGAGTCACGCCGACGCTCCGGCGCGGGCGGCGGCAACCTGAGCGCGAGTACGGCGCAGCACGGGGCGGACGCTGGAAACCGGCCACAACGTTTCAATCGAGTAGCCCGTGATCTCGGCGATGCGATTGCGGATGCGAGCAGACACGCTGCGGCCGGAGATGACCTGGCTCATCGTGGCGTTCGATACGCGCATTTCATCGGCCAGCGCTGTGGGCGTGACGCCCTTCATGCGCATAGCGGCCTTGATTTGTTCAGGGTGCATTGCTGTTAACCTTTCGCCTAACTTTTTAGGTTTGTGCGCTCATGTAGCGCTTGAGGCGAATTATTACGCACGTTTGTGCGTAAAGCAATGCTTTTTACGAACGGACATGCGTGTGATTGCAGAACGTCTAAAGACTGAGCGCGAAGCGCTTGGATTGAGTCAGCAGGCCCTAGCTGACCGTCTAGGGGTCTCGCTGCGCTCCCAGCAGAATTACGAGAAGGGGGATCGCAGCCCGGATAGCGACTACCTCGCAGCGCTGGCTGCGGCAGGCGCTGACGTTCTCTACATCCTCAAAGGCGAACGCACAGAACCGCACCGTACTCATGCGCCTGCAATGGCCCCAGCCATCTCCGCCACAGACAGCAAATCGGATGCTGTCGATTGGTCGGCATACATCCAGGTGCCGCACTACGATGTTTGCGCCTCCGCTGGAAACGGCTCCGTTGTGCACGATGAGAACGTGGTGGATCACCTTGTTTTCAAGCGCGACTGGGTAGTGCGTGGGATGGGCCTTGACCCCAAGGCCTTGGCGTTGATCGATGTGCGTGGCGACAGCATGTCGCCCACCATTAACGACGGCGATTTGATCCTGCTGGATACGCGGCCTGGGCAGCAGACCACCGAGGGCATCTACGCCATCAACCTGGCGGGGGGGCTGCTGGTCAAGCGCATACGGCTACGCCTTTCGGGCGCCGTCGAAGTCATCAGCGATAACGAGCGCTACGGAACCGAGACAATCAGCGGCGACCAGCTCTTGCAACTGCACGTCGTCGGGCGTGTGGTGTGGCAGGGGCGCAGGATTTAAAAGCCTGGGAGGAAACCAGATGCAGCGAACATGCCCCAAATGCAGCCACGTCAACCCAGCGGCAACAGGCGAGCCGCTAGACACATGCCCGGCTTGCGGCTTGATTTATTCGCGCTACGACGAAGCGACGGCCATGCGTGATCGCATCGCGCGTGCTCGCTCCACCGGAGACTGGACAGGCATACCGCGCAAGCACATCCCTGCTGCAGAGATGGGACAAGCCGCCGCACGGCTGCTAGCGACTACGACTCCCATGGTGCCTGGCTTCACGATCACTCAGGTGGTGGACGTGGTGTCAGCAGAGTGCGCCTACGGCATGAATCTACTGAAAGACTTTTTCGCCAATGTCACTGATGTGGTGGGCGGGCGTAGCGGCTCCACGCAGAAAGTGCTGCGCGATGCGCGTAGGCAAGTCATGGCCGAACTACGGTCCGAAGCATTCGCGCTGGAGGCGGATGCGGTTGTTGGCGTTCGCTTGGATTTCAACGAGTTTTCCGGGGGAGGCAAGTCAATGCTGTTTGTGGTGGCCACTGGAACGGCCGTCAAGCTCTCGCCCATTGGTGGGCGTTAACCAACAAAGAAGAGCCATGACCCCAACCGGCCACCCAGGCGTTGACTGGAAGAAGGCCCCCAGGCTGGCGCGCTGGTGGGCCATGGATGCGGGCGGAAAGGCGCACTGGTTCTGTGAACCCGATGTGGCGGCCTTCACCGACTTCTGGTTTTCAGAGCGCGCACCCGCACCGGACTTCGGCTATGTGGGCGACTACAAGCAGTCCTTGACGGCACGGCCAGCCCGGGCCGGGATGAAGGCCGCGCGCGGCGACTAATGACGATCACACCAACAAGGCAGGGCCATGCCCGAAGGAACCAAGATGAGCAGTAACGAGCAAGACGAAGTTCTGGCACTGTTGAACCAGATGGTGAATACCATCACTCGCCTGCAAGCGCGTATCGATGCAGCCGAATCGTTGGCCGTGTGCTTGTTTGCACGATTGCCGCGCGCGGAGCAGGATGAGGTCATGGAGGCTGCTCTCGACCGCACCGAGGCCGTAGCTGACGCCCAGATTCCGTTGACCGATCTTGAGGCATATCGCACTGCCGCCCAGACGCTATACACAGTTTTGCTAACAAAGCGCGGTGTGCGTTAGCCAGCTCCATGGCACCTGGGCCATGTTCGGCTAGGTTGCGTAGGCGTTCCCCCAGCAACGCCAGTCGCTGTCGAAAGAGGGGCAGTGGTGGTTGCGTCATGCCCTGCATGGTGCAAGCGCCCGCAGCCCCTCAATAACTAAAACGCTTTACTCACGCCATCTCGCACCTGCGCGGCATCCTGCCGTGCATGCATATCAAACCTCACATCCCCCTGTGGTTGCGCGCCCCGCGCAGCAGCCTGTTCCTCGTCCTCGCGGTGGTGCTGCTGGCATGCATCGCCGTGGTGTCTCCGGTGCAGTTGCCGGTGGCGCTGTACAAGCTGACGCTGATTGCGCTGGCGGCGGTGATCGGCTACTGGCTCGACCGCGCGCTGTTCCCATACGCTCGCCCCGACAGCTACCTTGAGCGCGACTGGCGGCGCGGCACGACCGAGCCCGAGGGGGACGCTGACTTCCGCGTTGTCAGCGGCTACGAG
>Ga0222428_100466_pt1 | contig 14247 bp, 11 predicted proteins | sample 2B5Ametagenome_FD_182471 | JGI IMG/M metagenome (GOLD analysis project Ga0222428, IMG submission 182471) | Enriched microbial communities from leaf-cutter ant dump, University of Wisconsin, Madison, United States - 2B5A (version 2) | ecosystem: Environmental > Terrestrial > Nest > Insects nest >...
CTGCGGCATGTCGGCGCCGAAGGTGACGTGGGCGCGCAGCTGGGGCTTCTGCAGCTTCACGCGCACGGGCGGGGGCAGCATGTCCATGACCAGCGCGTCCTCGCGGTTCAGGACCATCAGGCCGGCCTCGCCGAAGATGCGCGCCTTGGCCTGCGCGTAGGCCTGCAGGCTGCCGTGCCAGTCCAGGTGGTCCTGCGTGACGTTGAGCACGGCGGCTGCCGTAGGCGCGAAGCCGCGCGCACCGTCGAGCTGGAAGCTGGACAACTCCAGCACCCAGACCTCGGGCAACGTGCCCGCGTCGAGGCGCTGGCCCAACGTATCGAGCAGCGTGGGGCCGATGTTGCCCGCCACGGCCACGCTCCTGCCCGCGCATTCGACGAGCAGGCCCGTGAGCGAGGTGACCGTGGTCTTGCCGTTGGTGCCCGTGATGGCCAGCACGGCGGGCGCATAGCCGTGGCGCGCGCTCAGTTCGCGCAGCGCCTCGGAATACAAGCCCAATTCGCCCTCTGCGCTTATCTGGCAAGCGCTGGCAGCTACCATTACAGGAGCAATATCCGCTGGCGCCAAGCCCGGCGAGCGGTACACCGCATGCAGCGCGCGGCCTTCGACCAGGGCCGCGTCGAACGGCCCGGCAAGGAACTGCGCCTGCGGCAGCTCAGCACGGAGCTGGGCGAGCTGCGGCGGGTTCTCGCGCGTGTCGGCCACCGTCACCTGCGCGCCGCAGCGCGCGCACCAGCGCGCCATCGCCAGGCCCGAGGCGCCCAGGCCCAGGATGAGCACGCTGCGGCCCGCCATGTAGTCCAGCGCTTCGCCGGGGCGGATGGCGGGAAGCGGGCTTTCGGGAGGCGCATCGGCCGCCGCGCCTTCCGTGGCTTCCTGCTGCGCCTCGGCGGGATCGTCGGCGGCGCCCACGTCCGCGAAGATGCGCGCGACGAACTCCTTGGCCTGCGTCGCGGCGGAAACCGCGGGGGCCGTGTAGTCGAACGCGGGCGCCGGCACGGGCGCAGGCGCCGGCGCCGCCGCTTCGGGAGCGGGCACCTCGGGGTTCGGGAGGTCGTTGCGCTCGTCGTTCATCGCAGTTTCAGCGTCGTGAGGCCCACGAGGCACAGCAGCATGGTGACGATCCAGAAGCGCACGACGACCTGCGTCTCCTTCCAGCCGCTCTTTTCGAAATGGTGGTGCAGCGGCGCCATCTTCAGCAGGCGCCGGCCCTCGCCGTAGCGGCGCTTGGTGTACTTGAACCAGGTGACCTGCAGCATCACCGACAGCGCCTCGACCACGAAGATGCCGCCCATGATGGCCAGCACGATCTCCTGGCGCACGATGACGGCGATGGTGCCCAGCGCCGCGCCCAGCGCCAGCGCACCCACGTCGCCCATGAAGACCTGCGCGGGATGGGTGTTGAACCACAGGAAGGCCAGGCCCGCGCCCGCCATGGCGGCGCAGAAGATCAGCAGCTCGCCCGAGCCCGCGATGTAGGGGAACAGCAGGTACTTGGCATGGCCCGCGTTGCCCGTCACGTAGGCGAAGATGCCCAGCGCCGAGCCGACCATGATGACGGGCATGATCGCCAGGCCGTCCAGCCCGTCGGTCAGGTTGACCGCGTTGCTCGACCCCACGATGACGAGGTAGGTCAGGATCACGAAACCCAGCACGCCCAGCGGGTAGCTCACCTCCTTGAAGAAGGGCACGAGCAGCCCGGCCTGCGGCGGCAGATCCAGCGAGAAGCCCGACTGCACCCAGGTGATGAACAGCTCGAACACGCGCGCATTGGAGTTCTCGGAGATGCAGAACACGAGGTAGAGCGCCGCCGCCAGGCCGATCAGCGACTGCCAGAAATACTTCTCGCGCGAGCGCATGCCCTCGGGGTCCTTGTTGACCACCTTGCGCCAGTCGTCCGCCCAGCCTATGGCGCCGAAGCCCAGCGTGACGGCCAGCACGATCCACACGAAGCGGTTGGAAAGATCGAACCACAGCAGCGTCGAGAGGGTGATGGCGCCCAGGATCAGCACGCCGCCCATCGTGGGCGTGCCGCTCTTGGACAGGTGCGACTGCATCGCATAGCCGCGGATCGGCTGGCCGATCTTGAGCGCGGTGAGCATGCGGATCACCTTCGGCCCCACGAACAGGCCGATGAGCAGCGCCGTCAGCGCCGCCATCACCGCGCGGAAGGTGAGGTACTGGAACACGCGCAGGAAGCTGAATTCCGGCGACAGGCCTTGCAGCCACTGCGACAGCATCAGGAGCATGCGGCCTCCCCCTGGGTTTCGATGGCCTGCACCACCTGTTCCATCTTCATGAATCGTGATCCCTTCACCAGCACGCTGCCCACCTCGGGCAGGCATGCACGCACCGCCGCGATCAGCGATGCCATGTCGTCGAAATGCCGCGCGCCCGCCACGTGGGCGCTCAAGGCGCCCAGCGCGAACACCTGCTCGATGCCGCTCGCGCGCGCATGCGCGCCGGCCTCGGCGTGGAACTGCGGGCCCTGCTCGCCCACCTCGCCCATGTCGCCCAGCACCAGCAGGCGCGGGCCGGGCAGGCCGGCCAGCACGTCAATGGCCGCACGCACGGAGTCGGGGTTGGCGTTGTAGCTGTCGTCCACCACGGTGATGCCACGCACGCTGAAGGCGCGCGAGCGGCCCTTGACCGGCACGAAGGCCGCGAGGCCCTGCGCGATCGCATCGAGCGGCGCACCCGCCGCGACGGCGCAGGCAGTGGCAGCCAGCGCGTTCGTCACGTTGTGGCGGCCCGCGATGGACAGGTGCGTATCGAAGACGCCCTGCAGCGTGGCGATGCGCACGGCCCAGCCGCCGTCCCGCCACTGCGCGGATGCGCAGCGCACCTCGCCCGCATCGCCGAACGTGACGCAGCGGCGCGAACCCGCCAGTTCGCGCCAGAGCGGCGTGAACGCATCGGCGGCGGGGAACACGGCCACGCCGTCGGCGGGCAGCGCGGCGAGCACGCTGCCGTTCTCGCGCGCCACGGCTTCCACGGTGTGCATGAATTCGAGATGCTCGCGCTGCGCGTTGTTGACCAGCGCCACCGTCGGCCGGGCGATGTCCGCCAGGTAGGCGATCTCGCCGGGATGGTTCATGCCCATCTCCACCACGGCCGCTTGGTGCGCGGCCCCCAGGCGCAGCAGCGTGAGCGGCACGCCGATGTCGTTGTTGAGGTTGCCTTGCGTGGCAAAGGCGGCCGCACCCTTCCAGGCGCGCAGCACGGCTGCGACCATCTGCGTGACGGTGGTCTTGCCGTTGCTGCCCGTCACGCCGATGAGCGGCAGGCGCCACTGCGCGCGCCAGCCCGCGGCCAGCGCGCCGAGCGCGCGCAGCGTGTCGGGCACCTCGATGCCGGGCAGGCCCGCGGCCTGCAGCCCCGCATGCGCCACGGCGGCCACGGCGCCCGCCTCGCGCGCCTGCGCCAGAAACTGGTTCGCGTCGAAGCGCTCGCCCTTGAGCGCCACGAACAGGTCGCCCGCCGCCAGCGTGCGCGTGTCGCTGTGCACGCGCACGATGGGCGTGGCACCGTCGCCCACGAGGCGCGAGCCGGGCACGAAGGCATGCACCTGCGCCAGGGTCATCATCGGCCGGCCGTTCATGCCGCCTCCTTGCGCAGCGAGAGCGCGTCGCGCGCCTGCGCCATGTCGGAGAACGGCTGGCGCCGACCCGCCGTCTCCTGGTAATCCTCATGCCCCTTGCCGGCGATCAGCACCACATCCAGCGCATCGGCCTCGGCCAGCGCCAGCCGGATGGCGGCGGCGCGGTCGGGCTCGGCGCGCACGTGCGTGGCAGCGATGGCGCCCAGCAGGATCTGGTGGATGATGGCCGCCGGGTCTTCGCCGCGCGGGTTGTCGCTGGTCACGATCACCTGGTCCGCGCCATGCTGCGCGGCCGCGCCCATCAGCGGGCGCTTGCCCGCGTCGCGGTTGCCGCCGCAGCCGAACACGCACCACAGCCTCCCGCCGCGCTCTTGCGCCACAGGGCGCAGCGCGGCCAGCGCCTGGCGCAGCGCGTCGGGCGTGTGGGCGTAGTCGACGGCGACCAGCGGCTGGCCGGGCAGCGCGATCTGCTCCATGCGGCCCGGCACGGGCGCGAGCCGCGCGCAGGCGCGCACGGCAGCGGCCAGCGGCACGCCGAGCGTGCGCAGCGCGGCGATCACGCCGAGCAGGTTGGCGACGTTGTAGAGGCCGACGAGGCGCGTCTGCAGCGCATGCGCGTCATCGCCTTCGGCGACGGTGAAGGCCAGCCCTTCGCCGGTGTGCGACACGTTCCGCGCAATGAGCCGCGCGGGGCCATTCATCGAGACGCCCCAGAGTTCGAGGCCCTTGCCCTGCAGTTCGGCGTGCAATGCCGCTCCGCGCTCGTCGTCGACGTTGATGACGGCGGCGCGCAGCCCCGGCCAGTCGAACAGCGCGCGCTTGGCCTGCCAGTAGGCGTCCATGTCCGCGTGGTAGTCCAGGTGATCCTGCGTGAAGTTGGTGAACAGCGCCACGCGGATCTGCGCGCCCGCGAGGCGCTGCTCCGCGAGGCCGATGGACGAAGCCTCGATGGCTACGTGGGCGATGCCGCCGTCCACGAACGCGCGGAACGCGCGCTGCAGGCGCACGGGGTCGGGCGTGGTCAGGCCGGTGGATTCCACGGCGGGTGGGATTCCAATGCCCAAAGTGCCCACCAGCGCGCATCCAGCAAGCGCTGGCAGCTCCTGTTTCGAGAGCACGTTGAGCGCATCGGCCAGCCACCACGCGGTGCTGGTCTTGCCGTTGGTGCCGGTGACGGCGAGCACCTGCAGGCGCTCGCCCGGCTGGCCGAACCATTCGGCGGCGATGAGTCCCGTGGCGGCCTTGAGGCCGGGCAGCGCGGCGATGTGTTCGCCACTGAAGGCGAACGGCTCGACGCCCTCGCGCTCCACGAGGCAGGCTGCCGCACCGCGCGCGATGGCATCGCCCACGTGGGCGCGGCCGTCGGTAGCGGCGCCGGGCCAAGCGATGAAGCCGTCGCCGGGCTGGATCAGCCGGCTGTCGGTCTGCAGCGTGCCGGTGACGCGCGCGCGCAGGAAGGCGACGGCTTCGGCGACGGTGGTGAAGGTGCGCGGCGTCACAGCGGCTCCTCCACCGCGTTCGCCACGATCTGCGGCTTGACGGCCATGTCGGGCGCCACGCCCATCATGCGTAGCGTCTGCTGCACCACCTCGCCGAACACGGGGCCGGCGACGGTGCCGCCGTAGTAGCTGCCGGCCGAGGGCTCGTCGATCATCACCGCGACGATGATGCGCGGCTTGTCGATGGGCGCCATGCCGGTGAACCACGCGCGGTACTTGCCGGCGGCGTAGCTTTTGCCGACCTGCTTGCGCGCGGTGCCGGACTTGCCGCCGATCGAGTAGCCCACGGTCTGCGCCTTCTGCCCCGTGCCGCCAGGGCCGGCGGCCAGCCACAGCATGTGGCGCACCTGGCTGGCGGTCTTGGGCGAGAAGACGGGCGTGCCCACCGGGGAGCCGCTCGCCTTGAGCATGGTGGCCGGGATCACCATGCCGTCGTTGGAGAACACGGTGTAGGAGCGCGCCATCTGGAACAGCGACGCCGACAGGCCGTAGCCATAGGACATGGTGGCCTGCTCCACGGGCTTCCAGTTCTTCCAGGGCCGCAGGCGCCCGCTGGCCGCGCCGGGGAAGGCGATCTGGGGCTTCTGCCCATAGCCCAGCGCGGTGTGAACGTTCCACATCTCCTGCGGCGACATGCGTTGCGCGACCTTGAGCGCGCCGACGTTGCTGGATTTCTGGATCACGCCATCGACGGTGAGCACGCCGTAGTTGTGCGTGTCCGAGATGTTGAAGCCGCCGATGGCGAAGCGGCCGGGCGTGGTGTCGATCACCGTGTCGTGGCGCACCCGGCCCAGCTCCAGCGCCATGCCGATGGTGATGGGCTTCATGGTCGAGCCGGGCTCGAACACGTCGGTGAGCGCGCGGTTGCGCAGCTGCTCGCCGGTGAGGTTGCGGCGGTTGCCGGGGTCGTAGCTGGGGTAGTTGGCCAGCGCCAGCACCTCGCCCGTGTGGGCGTCGAGCACCACCACGCTGCCGGCCTTGGCCTTGTGCGCGGCCACGGTGTCGCGCAGCTTCTGGTAGGCGAAGAACTGCACCTTGCTGTCGATCGAAAGCTGCATGTCCTTGCCATCGACCGGCGGCACTTCCGCGCCCACGCCCTCGACCACGCGGCCCAGGCGGTCCTTGATGACGCGGCGCGAGCCGGGCTTGCCGGCCAGGTCCTTGTCGAAGGCCAGCTCCATGCCTTCCTGGCCGTGGTCCTCCACGTCGGTGAAGCCCACCACGTGCGCGGCGGCCTCGCCCTCGGGGTACTGGCGCTTGTACTCCTTGCGCTGGTAGATGCCCTTGATGTTCAGCGCGGCGATCTTCTGGCCCACGTCCCAGTCGAGCTGGCGTTTGATCCACACGAAGGTCTTGTCCTCGTCGGCCAGCTTGGCGTTGAGCGCGGGCAGCGGCATCTCCAGCAGGCGCGCCAGCTCCTTGAGCTTGGCCTTCACCTCGGGCTTGTCGTTCTCCACGTCCTCGGGAATGGCCCAGATGCTGGCGGCGGGCACGCTGGAGGCCAGGATGAGCCCGTTGCGGTCCAGGATGCGGCCGCGGTTGGCGGGCAGCTCCAGCGTGCGCGCGAAGCGCACCTCGCCCTGGCGCTGGAAAAACTCGTTGCCGACCACCTGCACGTAGGCCGCGCGCGCGGCCAGCCCCACGAAGCCCAGCGCCACCGCGGCGACGATGAACTTGCTGCGCCACACGGGCGTCTTGCTGGCCAGCAGCGGGCTGGAGGTGTAGTTGACGCTGCGGCTGCTCACGGCCTGCCTCCCGCCGCCGCGGCGGAGACGACGGGCGAGCCGTCGTCCGTCACGTACTGGGTGATGGCCGGCGTGGCCGAGCGCATGTGCAGGCGGTCGCGCGCGAGGCGCTCCACACGCAGCGGCGTGGCCTGGGCGCGCTTTTCCACCTGCAGGCGCTGGTGTTCGGTATCCAGCTGGCGCGCCTGCGCCACCGCGCGGTCCAGTTCGGTGAACAGGCGCCGCGACTCGTATTGCGTGTGCACGAGATAGAGCGCGCTGGCCATCACGGCCACCAGCAGCATGGCGGAGATGCGCGTCACGCGGGCACCTCCGTGCGCTCGGCCACGCGCATCACGGCGCTGCGCGCGCGCGGGTTGGCCTGCACCTCGTGCGCGCCGGGCTTGATGCGCTCCAGCGCCTTGAGGCGCATGGGCTGCGGCGGCGCGAACGGCGCGCGGCGGTCGTAGACCTCCTTGGAATGCTTTGCGATGAACTGCTTGACGATGCGGTCTTCCAGAGAATGGAAGCTGATGACTGCCAGCCGCCCGCCGGGGGCCAGCACGTGCAGGCTGGCCTCTAGCGCTTGTTGCAGCTCCTCAAGCTCGGCGTTGATGAAAATCCGAAGAGCCTGAAATGTGCGCGTTGCAGGGTTCTGGCCCGGCTCGCGGGACTTGACCGCGCCAGCCACGATGCTGGCCAGTTCGGCGGTGCCTGCAACAGGGCCCCGTTCTTCGCGCCGAGCAACAATCGCCTTTGCAATGGGGCCAGCAAACCGTTCTTCACCGTAGTCACGTATCACCTCCGCAATCTGTGCCACTTCGGCATCCGCCAGCCACTCGGCCACGCTCTGGCCGCGCGTGGTGTCCATGCGCATGTCGAGCGGGCCGTCGAAACGAAAACTGAATCCGCGCCCCGGGTCGTCGATCTGCGGGGAGCTGACGCCCAGGTCCAGCAGCACGCCCGCCACGCTGGCGGGCGGCAGCTCGCCCAGGTGCGAAAAGCCCTGGTGCCGAATCGAAAAGCGCGCATCTTGGATGCGCGCCGCCTCTTCGATCGCCTGGGGGTCCTTGTCGAAGGCCACCAGCCGACCGCGCGGCCCCAGCCGCTGCAGGATGCGCCGCGAATGCCCTCCCCTGCCGAAGGTGCCGTCCACGAAGCAGCCTTCGGCCGCGGCCGCGCCGCCGAGCAAGGCGTCGACCGCCTCATCGAGCAAGACCGTGGTGTGCTGCAGGGGCTGGTTCACATGCGCCCCTAGAAAGCGAAATCCTTGAGGACGTCCGGCATGCCGGCCTGCATGGCCGCCGCCTCCTTGGCGTCGTACGTCGCCTTGTCCCACAGCTCGAAATGGCTGCCCATGCCAAGCAGCACGGTGTCCTTGGTGATGCCAGCGGCTTCGCGCAGCTCGGGCGAGACCAGCACGCGGCCGGTGCCGTCCATCTCCACGTCCATGGCATTGCCCAGGAAGATGCGCTTCCACCACTGGGCGGACATGGGGAGCTGGGCGATGCGCTCGCGGAACTGCTCCCATTCAGGGCGGGGGAAGACCATGAGGCAGCCGTCGGGGTGCTTGGTGATGGTGAGCTGGCCGCCTGCCTGCTCCGTGAGGACGTCACGATGCCGGGTCGGCACCGATAGCCGCCCCTTTGCATCCAGACTCAGCGATGACGCCCCTTGAAACACGGATTGGAAACCCCGGTCGTTGTCGCCCTCCCCCAAACACGGGGGCTTCGAGGGCACTTTTCACCACTTAATTGCACTTTTTTGCACTGTAGCAGGAAAAGAACACCGGGCAAGAGGCTTCGCAACAAAATTTTGCAATGAAATCAAGGACTTAGCGCCGGATTTGCAGGCAATACCGGGAAAAATCCTTTGTTGATTAAGCACTTAGGAGCAGGTATGCAAGTGCTTTGTGAAGGCTTGACGGCGCCGCCGGACAACCTTCACAAAATGTATCGGGACAGATCCTCGTCCTGGCTCAGGGACTGCAGACGCCCGTCGACATAGGCGGCATCGACCACCACGGTCTGCCCCGAGAGCCTGGCGGCATCGAAGCTCACCTCGTCCAGCAGCCGCTCCATGACCGTGGACAGGCGCCGCGCGCCGATGTTCTCGGTGCGCTCGTTGACCTCGTAGGCGATATGGGCCAGCCGCGTGATGCCCTCGGGCCGGAAGTCGAGCGTGACGCCCTCGGTGGCCAGCAGCGCCTGGTACTGCTTGACCAGCGAGGCATGGGTCTGCGTGAGGATGGCCTCGAAGTCCTGCACCGAGAGCGAGCCCAGCTCCACGCGGATGGGGAACCGCCCCTGCAGCTCGGGAATCAGGTCGCTGGGCTTGGCCAGGTGGAAAGCGCCCGAGGCGATGAACAGGATGTGGTCGGTCTTGACCATGCCGTACTTGGTGGAGACCGTCGTGCCCTCCACCAGCGGCAGCAGGTCGCGCTGCACGCCCTGGCGCGAGACCTCGGCGCCGCCCGCCTCCTGGCGCGCGGCCACCTTGTCGATCTCGTCGATGAAGACGATGCCGTTCTGCTCGGCGTTGGCGAGCGCGCGGGTCTTCACCTCTTCCTCGTTGACCAGCTTCGCCGCCTCTTCGTCGGTCAGCAGCTTGAGCGCTTCGGCGATCTTGAGCTTGCGCGTCTTGCGGCGCTCCTGGCCCATCTGGCTGAACATGCCGCGCAGCTGCTCGGCCATCTCCTCCATGCCCTGCGGGCCCATGATCTCCAGCTGCGGGCGCGCGTCGGCCAGATCGATCTCGATCTCCTTGTCGTCGAGCTGCCCTTCGCGCAGCTTCTTACGGAACACCTGGCGCGCCGCGCCGCCTTCGGCGACCTCGCCGCCGCCGCGCGGCGGGGGAACGAGCACGTCGAGGATGCGCTCCTCGGCCGCGTCCTCGGCGCGGGCGCGCACCTTCTTCATGTCGGTCTCGCGCGTCTGCTTGACGGCCACCTCGACGAGGTCGCGCACGATCGAGTCCACGTCCTTGCCCACGTAGCCCACCTCGGTGAACTTGGTGGCCTCGACCTTGATGAAGGGCGCATCGGCCAGCCGCGCCAGGCGCCGTGCGATCTCGGTCTTGCCCACGCCCGTGGGGCCGATCATGAGGATGTTCTTGGGCGTGATCTCCTGGCGCAGGCCGGCATCGACCTGCTGGCGGCGCCAGCGGTTGCGCAGCGCGATGGCCACGGCGCGCTTGGCGCCGGCCTGGCCGACGATGTGGTTGTCGAGTTCGGAGACGATCTCCTGGGGAGTCATGGAAGACATGTTGATACCCAAATCAGGCCCCAGCGCTTACCCATCAAGCGCTAGCAGCTATCAAAACAAGAGTTTCCACCGTGCCGCTCAAAGCGTCTCGATGGTGTGGTGCATGTTGGTGTAGATGCAGAGCTCGCCCGCGATCTCGAGCGACTTCTTCACGATCTCGGCGGCCGGCAGGTCGGTGTTGACGAGCAGCGCCTTGGCGGCCGAATGCGCGTAGGCGCCGCCCGAGCCGATGGCGACGATGCCCTGTTCGGGCTCCAGCACGTCGCCGTTGCCGGTGATGATGAGCGAGGCGGAATGGTCGGCCACGGCCAGCATGGCTTCGAGCCGGCGCAGCACGCGGTCGGTGCGCCAGTCCTTGGTGAGCTCGATCGCCGCGCGCGTCAGGTGGCCCTGGTGCTTCTCCAGCTTGGCCTCGAAGCGCTCGAACAGCGTGAACGCGTCGGCCGTGGCGCCCGCGAAGCCGGCGAGCACCTTGCCGCCATAGAGCCGACGCACCTTGCGCGCCGAGCCCTTGACGACGATGTTGCCGAGGGTGACCTGCCCGTCGCCGCCGATGGCGACCTGGAGGCCGTCCGCCGTCTGGCGCCGGACGCTGAGAATGGTGGTGCCGTGGTACTGTTCCATGGGGATGGCAGATGGGGGCACCTGCGCCGTTTGCAAGCTGCAGCGAACGCGGTTCAGTTCTTGCGGGGGATCACCCAGGCGTGCTCGTTGACGCCGATCACGTTGAAGAACACCGCGGCCAGGCGGTGCAGGTTGGTGAACTGCACTACGCGGCCCTGCGCCTGCTGCGCCGCCGCCCAGTTGAGCACGGAGCCGATGGCCGCGAAATCGATGCGGATCAGGCGGTCGCAGGCCACGGTGAGCGGCTGGCCGGGGGGAACCAGGGCCTCCAGCGGGTCGAGCAGCGGCGCCGCATCGCCCTCGATATGGCCCGACAGCGCGGCGGCTGGGGCCGCATCGTCCATGCCGGCGGGCTGCGAGAGCTGGAAGCCGGACATGAACAGGTCGCTGTCCTTCGCCTCTGCCTGCGGGGCGGCCTGCATGCCATCGTCGCCGCTGAAGGAGCAGCGCGGCGCAGCCCAGGATGGGGGCGAGACCTCGTAGGTTACGCAGTAGTCGAGGGCCACCAGCTCGAACTCGTCCGGCTGGCCCATGAGGCGCAGCGCGGCCATGCGCAGGCGCCACCATTGCGGGTCGGAGCCGCGGTCGCCCGACTGGGTGTGGGCCTGCAGCACGGACTGCAGCGCCTGCATGCCGAGAAAGCGCAGTTCCACGTCCTGGTCGGCCCAGCGCTCGAACAGGTCGGCCAGGGCGGACACGGCGGGCAGGTCCATGCCCGTGAGGCGCGCCCAGTTCAGCGTCCACGGCGGCGCGGCGCGTGCCAGCGAGGCCTGCAGCGCCGCCACGGACTGCTGCGCCAGCATGGGCTGGGCGCTCCAGCTCAGCTCGCGCTGCGCCGGGGCCGGCTGCGCCGGCTCGGCCACCGCCACGCCCTGCAGCCCGAGCTGCTCGGGCAGGGAGAACCACAGCGGCGCGGAGCGGCCGAAGCGCGCCGCATAGTCGATCGCCAGCGTGTCGAAGCGGTCCTGCTGGCCCGTGGCGCGATACAGGTCGAACAGCGTCATCCAGAGGTCGTGCTGCTGCGGCGGCGCATCCTGCTGGTGCTGTGCCAGGACTTCCGTGAGGCCGGTTTCCGCGCCGGCGTAGTCGCCGTTGGCGAAACGGATCGCAGCCTCCTCCAGATCGGGCTCATGCACGAATTTCTCGGGCTCGGCCACAGGGGCAGCCGGCGGGTTGCTTGCCGCCACGGCGGGCGGCTCGACGGTGCCGAAGCCGCTGCCCAAGGCATCGTCGGCGAAGAGCGGCTCGACGGGAGCCGCCCGGTCGAGCGGCATGGGCATGCTCAGCGGCGCAGTGGGTGCGAAGGCGTTGCCGTGCGGGCCGGCCTGCGCCGCCGCCAGGGCCGCGGCGATGGCCGCCGACGCGGGCGCGGGCTGCGTGGCGTCCACGCCCGTCGCGGGCAACGGCCGCCCGGCGGGGGGCACCGGAGGCGCGGGCTGGGAGGGCATGCCGGAAGCGGGCTTGCTCTTCCACCACTGCTGGGACATCTGCGCCTCGATCTCGTCGATCTTCTTGAGCGTCTCGGCCCGGTCGTCGGGCGATGTCATGCTGGTCTGGAAGAAGGAAGTGCGCGCCGTGGGGTCTTCCACGCGCTGGCCCTGCAGGGCCTCGCGCTGGCGCAGCTTGCGCAGCTGATCGAACTCGCGGCGGCGCACGAAGTCGTTGCGCCGCTTGCGCTCGATCATCTCCTTGAGCATCTGCTTGCTGTACTGGCTCTCGCGATCGGCGTCGATCGAATCGAGCTCGGACCAGTTGACGGTCGGATTGCGCACGAAGCGCACCATCTTGGACAGCAGGCCACGGCCGGAGGAGGACTCTTCCTTGCTCATGTGCGTACCAGATCGGGCGCGTGCGCCGTCCTTTCCGTCGGGATGCGGGGGGAGCGCCGTGCGCTCAGTCCCCGAACATCTTTTGCTTGAGTTCGCGGCGCTGCTGCGCTTCCAGCGACAGCGTGGCCGTGGGGCGTGCCAGCAGGCGGCCCACGCCGATGGGCTCGCCCGTCTCGTCGCAGTAGCCGTAGTCGCCGGCGTCGATGCGCGCGATGGACTGCTCGATCTTCTTGAGCAGCTTGCGCTCGCGGTCGCGCGTGCGCAGCTCCAGGGCGTGTTCTTCCTCGATGGTGGCGCGGTCGGCCGGGTCGGGCACGACCACGGTGTCCTCGCGCAGGTGCTCGGTGGTCTCGCCGGCGTTGTTGTGCATGTCCTGCTTGAGCTGAACGAGCTTGTGGCGGAAGAAGGCCAGTTGCTTGTCGTTCATGTACTCGCTGTCGGGCATGGACAGCACTTCGGCGTCGCTCAGCTCTTCAGCGGACTTGGCTTTCCAGTTGTTGGCCAGCTTGGGGTCTCTCTTGGCGGCCGCCACAGGGGTTTGCAGGGTCGTAGGCATGGTGTCAATGAAGCTGGCTCATGGGGCGGCACACGCCCCTGTCGTTGCCGTGGATGGTACGTTCAATTGCGCCGGACGGGAAGAAGGCCGACGCGTCTGCGCGGTTACCGGCGCTGCGGCTGCGGCAGCGGGCGCGGGCCGGGGACGTGCAGGGCTCGGCTTTCACTTCCTAGTCTCCTCGCAAGTGGGGCGGGTCCGGCCGCTTGGAGCGGCGCGGTGCGGGCGGCTTTTTGCCGGGGCGCGATTGTATCGATGTCGGCGCGCAGGGCAACCCGCGCCGGATACCAGAGCGAATCGTGCGGCTTGTGGCGGGCCGCAGGATTCACACTCGTTCACATTGGAGGTCAGGCCAGGCACTGCTCCAGCCCCTGCTGGAAGATGTCGCGCGGCAGGTCGATGCCGATGAACACCATCTTGCTGCCGCGCGCCTCGCCCTCGGCCCACTGCGGCCCCAGGTCGCTGCCCATGAGCTGGTGCACGCCCTGGAAGATGACCTTGCGGTCGGTACCCTTCATGTCCAGCACGCCCTTGTAGCGCAGCATCCGCGGGCCGTAGATGTTCACGATGGCGCCCAGGAAGTCCTCGAGCTTGGCGGGGTCGAACGGGCGGTCGGCGCGGTAGACGAAGCTCTTCACGTCATCGTCGTGATGGTGGTGGTGCGGATGGTCGCAGTGCTCGCCGTGTTCGTGGTGATGATGATGGTGGTGGTCATGATCGCACTGGCCGTGGTCGTGATCGCAGTGCGCGTGGTCGTGCGCGTCGCCCTCTTCCTTCAGGAAGTCGGGGTCGATGTCCAGCTTGGCGTTGAGGTTGAAGCCGCGCAGGTCCAGCACCTCGGACAGCGGCACCTCGCCGAAGTGCACGGCGCGGATGGGCGCGCGCGGGTTCATGTGCTTGAGGCGGTGGACGAGGGCGTTCTTCTCGTCCTCGCTCACGAGGTCGGTCTTCGACAGGAAGATCTGGTCGGCGAAGCCGACCTGGCGGCGCGCCTCCTGGCGGTCGTCGAGCTGCTTTTGCGCGTGCTTGGCGTCCACCAGGGTGATGATGGAATCGATCAGGTAAGTCTCGGCGATCTCGTCGTCCATGAAGAAGGTCTGGGCGACGGGGCCCGGGTCGGCCAGGCCCGTGGTCTCGATCACGATGCGGTCGAA